>Ga0310786_10001771_pt1 | contig 34413 bp, 31 predicted proteins | sample AusTroGonzalo_MG_FD_203881 | JGI IMG/M metagenome (GOLD analysis project Ga0310786, IMG submission 203881) | Bovine rumen microbial communities from tropical cattle in Woodstock, Queensland, Australia - Gonzalo_03 (v2) (version 2) | ecosystem: Host-associated > Mammals > Digestive system >... | reverse complement strand
GCACATCTTCGCTAACATCTTTTAAAATCGATTTCATTTCTGCAAATTTATTGAAACTATTTAACATATTCTCCTTTTCATGTTCCATAACCATTTCTTTTTCTTTTTGGATTTCATATTGTTCTTTCGTATATTCATCGCAAATAGTCACAAGACAACTCTTGAGTTCAACATACTTATTGCCAATTTCTGCCACTTCATCAGCACTACCGTCTTTTTTGGAATCAACATCTAACATTTCTTTTTCTGCATTTTTATCAATTTGAGAATTGAGTTTGTCTGCAACAGTAATAATGTCTTTTGAAGGAGCAAGTGCCATATACGCACAAAGCCCGTCATAACTCAAAGATTCAACTCCATAAAAACCATTTGCAAGTCTCATGTTATTTTCCATATATTTAGGATTAAGTGATACAACACATTCTTCTCGATTTGAACTATATTTTGCAAAGTTTATGTTAACTATAAACAAATCATCATCAGGATTTTTTTCCATCATTCCTTTTATATGCAAGTTTTTACGACCAAAATCGGCTTCACCTTTAACATGAATTTTATTGAGATTTATCATTTGTCCGCCCATTATATAGCCAAGTGCTGATGCCATATTCCCAAAAATTGGCATGTCTCCTCTATTAGTTCTACGGAATTCATAATTTCTGTGTTTAACAAAAAAATTGTGTGTCTTTTCTTCATAAAATTCTTTTTCCATATTTTTTCTCCTCAATTTTTATAAATGTTCTATTTAAAATTTTTTCATATCTATTTACAAAACCGCTTAAAGTTCTTGTGCTTCGTCCCTGATATTTAGCATATCAGCAAAGCCGTCTTGAAGTGTGGATCTCACATCAACAAGTTTTTCTTCACTTGCAATTTTGTTTAGGGTTTCCGCCTCTTGAGTCTTTTGCATTTCTGCTTTAATTTCCCCTTGTTCTTTTATGTATTCATCGCAAATTGAAACATAACAAGCTTGTAGTTCACTATACTTTTCGCCTATCTTTTCAATTTTTTCTGCGCCATCATCAGCACCCATGTTGACAAGTTGTGTTTCACTTTCAAAATTTCTCATAATTTGGTTATTGATATTAACTCCATATTTGATAAGATCTTCTGCTGGAGCAAGTGCCATATAAGCACAAAGGCCGTCATAGCTTAACTTATTCAAAGCATACTGGAGTGACATGTCATCTTTTGTTGGAGCCTTCAAAGCAACTACTGGAGTGTTTACAACACAGGCATGCATTATTTCAAAAAAATTCTTTTCATGGTCTTCTAGTGCTTCCACATACAAATCGTTAGAATTAAAATCACTTCTTGCAAAATCTGCGATACCAAGATGTTCTGCGTATATATATGAAAATCTATAAGCAAGTGCCGACTGTGCATCATGAAATATAGGTGTACTACCCACCTTTGATATTTTTGTGTGGCTACAAAATTCTTCTACTTTTTTCCCATAAAATTCTTTTTCCATGTTTTTATTCTCCATTAAAAATTTTTTATTGTTCTTGCCCAAGTTTTTCATCAGGAATATCACTAGCAATATTTGAAGTAATCTCTGCACCTATTCCAGACAGAAAAGTTTTTGTTTCTTCATACTTATTTGTGTTTTTAACTGAAGTCATAAATTCTACAGTTTTCCCCTGTTCACTTAAATAATCATCGCAAAGGAGCAAAAAACAACTTTTTAGTTCTGCATAATTTTCGCCGATATCACGTATCTCATCACTTGCCTGATAAGTGTCAAAATCTATCCACCTCATTTCAGATTCAAAAGCTCCGTCTATTGCATTATTCAAAACTTTTCCCATTTTCATCAAATCTTTTGTAGGTGTCAAAGCCATAAACGCACAAAGCCCTTCATAACTTAAAGACGAGATTCCTCGAAAACCCATAAAAAGCGTTTCATCTTCAACAAATTTTGGGTTAATACAAATTGCATTCACAGTTTCCTTTGAGGTAAGTTGCATAGATTTTTGATTAAAAAATTGATGATAAGATTTTGGAGATTCAGAAAATTTAAAGCACTGACTAACATCATTTTTTATATATATTTCGTCAAAATTTTTCATGTTTTTATCCTGATTCAACCTATAGCCCAGCGCTGCCTTTGCATCATCAAAAACCATTTTGTTTTCACAATCAAGTTGACATTTGTCATAAAGATGTTTCTCGATAAAATCATGCCTCTTTTTATCATAAAACTCATACTTTACTAGATTCATTGTATTCTCCATTCTTTTATTGTTCTTGCCCGAGTTCTTGCTCTGCTTCACCACTTTGAGCTTCAGACCGCTCAATTTTGTACTCATAACAAATCGAGTTGCAAGCATCATTAAGTTCCCAATATTTTTCGCTAGCCTTCATCAATTGACCTGATTCATTAGGATTAAATTCCATATTTTTGAACTCTTCATCACTGTTTGTTATAAGCTGGTCTTTTATTGCAACTCGCATTTTTGCAATATCTCTTGCAGGGGCAAGCGTCATGTATGCATAAAGCCCTTGAACACTCAAATCACCCAAAGCACAAAAAGTTTTGACTGAAGATCTAACATCGTTATCATTTATCAAATATTCTGGATTGATTCTCAAAGTCACACACTCATCACTCGCGCCCACAATTTCTCTTGACATGTCAAACAAGTTGTTTTCGCTTTCCTCTTCACCTTTCGTATACAAATTAACTTTTTCGTTGAAATAATCTTTGTCAAGGCGTAGTTTTTTTAGATTTTGCGCGTGTTCACACCCTAGCCTCCAACTGAGTGCTGATGGCAAGTCCCCAAAAATATGTTTCTCACCAGCAGTTACGCTATTGTTTTGATTTTTGTCAGGTTGATTTTCCATTTTTATTCTCCAATTTTCAAATTAATTTAACTTTTTTCTAAAAAATTTGATTGCAAAACGAAGATGTGATAAAAATTTTTCACATTTTAAGACTGTTTTTTAAAAAATTTAGTATAGGTTTTAGACACCTATACTAAAATGCATTTGATATTATTCTTCGTCGTCAGTGTCAATTTCAACTTCGGCGTCTTTGTTTTTCTTTTCGTTTTCTTCGATTTCTTTGAGTTCATTCTCAAGAGTCTTTATGTCGTCTTTGAGTTCAAAATTGCTCTTGACTAAGAATTTGTTTGCTCTTTCCAAAATTGGATATCTATCCTTATTTTTTTGCATAACTTCTTCACAGTGTTGAACAGAAAGTCTAAGTCCTTCCAAAAGATCCAACTCTTCACTAAGTTTCTTTGCCTTTTCTTCATCAATGTCAACATAGTTGTTTACACCATAGAGTACAACTTTTTGCTTTGCAACAATGGCTTCTTTTCTTCTAAGTTTTTTCTTGTCACTCTCAAGTGTAGCATTAACTCTCTTAAGTGGATTGTATTCTTTTTTGTTAGCATTAAGTTCACGTTCATTTTCTTTAAGTCTTTGACGAAGAATTGCAAGACGTGACTCAATTTGCTCTTTGTTGCCCATTGCAACTTTGACTTCTTTGATTTCGGTTTTAGCCTCAGGAGTATTTTTGATTTTGTCCTCAAGTTCTGAAATTGTGTTTTTGTCATCTTCAATTTGAAGTTTGAGTTTTTCAATTTCTGCTTGCAAAGCCATTTGCTTGTCAGCAAGTTTTTCGTTTTCTTCTTTTTGCTTTTGTTGCTCTGCAACTAACTTTTCGTTTTCTTCTTTTATCTTGTCTTCTTCTGTTTGTTTTTGCATTTCCTCAATAGTTTCCCTTGAGATTTCTGCAATAAGTTTGTCAATGTCTTCATCATTTTGTTTTGGCTCAGGTGCTTTTGCTGGCTCTGGTGCAGGTGTAACAATAATTTTTTCCTGATTGTTTTTTCTATCGCCAACCATGTCAGCCCTTGTTGCATTTCTCTTTGCTAGTTCTTCTTCCTCTTGAGCCTTTTTAAGATCAACATCATGTTCTTCATATGTTGAAGATTCATTAACAGTCTTTGTGGTGTCTACTGTTTTTTTGTTTACAACTTCGTGATTTTCAACAACGTTATTTTCAACTTTTGTGCTAACAACTTCTTCAGTTTTAACTTCTTCCTTTGGAGAATTAAGAAGTACAGGCCTCTTTACAGGTCTATCGTCTTCGTCATCATACCTATCACTTGACTTTTTGTTCCTCTTAAAAAATATTCCGTTTGTTCCATCAACAATTGAAATGAACAAATCAGACAAAAATACAATAATAATTGCTGCTACAATAACAATACCAATAACACCCATGATATTTAAAAAAGTTTGAAACATAAAAAATCTCCTTTGTTTAAAAACCTTAAAAATAGCGCACAAAAAAACTAAGATAACGAAATTTTAACATAACACCTAGTGAGTGTCAATATCAAAAATAAATTTGGGCATTTTAACCACAAAAAGAAACAACAAAAGCAAACATAATCTACAACTCAAAAAACTTTTCTTGTGAAAAATCTGGCGTATACTCACATTTTGCAGAACTTGCCTCTTGCACATAACCACGCTCAAATCCAAGTTTTTTGACAGCGCTCAAAACTTTTTTATATTCAAGTGGTGTGACACACCTATTTAACAAATTGTCATCTTTTGCCTTGTAGCATGGCACATATTGGCTCATAAGGCTGATTATTATGTTGCATCCTACCTCTTTTTTTATTTCTTCAAAAATTCTCACACTATCTTTTGCACAATTTGGCAAAACAAGATGCCTAACAATGATGCCCCTCTTCATAACTCCATTTTCAATTATGTCTTCTGGCACAATCTTTCTTGCCTCTTTTAAAGCCCTTAAGCACACCTCAAAATAGTCTTTTGCACTTGAGTATTTGGTAGAGAGTTCACTATCAAAATATTTAAAATCAAACAAGAATATGTCTACAACATCCTTAAGTCTATCCATATCACATTCATAACCACTTGTGTTCCACACAATAGGCACATGAGGTTTATAAATTTTTAGTGCCTCCAAAATCTTTGACGTGTAATGCGTAGGCGTTACAAAATTGATGTTTTGGACTCCAGACACATCAACCTTTTTTATAAGACTTGCAAGCCCCTCCTCGTCAAAATCTTTGCCACGCCCAAGATGCGAAATCTCATAATTTTGGCAAAATTTGCACTTCAAATTACAATGCGAAAAAAATATTGCTCCACTGCCTTTTGTGCCTGATATAACTGGCTCTTCCCACATGTGCCTCATCACTTTTGCGACTCTAATACTATTTTCATCTTTTCCACAAAAGCCCACAAATTGTGGACTACTTTTTCTGCAGTGTCGTGGACAATCTTGACACATAACCATTTTGTTTTTGCTTTTTAGTTTATCCATAATACCTCAAAACATCCAAATAAGCAGTGCCAAAAACTTAAGCACCAGCATTAATTATATCAATAGTCAATGTTATTTCAAACAAATTTAAAAATAAAATGCACTTTGTAAAACTTAACACAAATAAAGCACATGACAAAAACCACATGTGCTTTATTGTTAAAATGTATATGTTTCCACAAATCTTAATAAGGCCTTTCTTCGTTTGACACAAACGCATACGCAATGGCACTAGGTCCTACGTGAGCACCAATTATTGGGCCCATAATTCTTACTTCAGGCTCTATTCCATACTTGTTTTTAAACATATCCTGAAATTCTTTTGCAAGAGCCTCTGCACCAGTATGAACAATCGCTATATATGGAAACTCTTTGTTAAGCGAAAACTTTGAAAAGTCATTTAAGATTGAATTCATCGCCTTTTTAAGTCCTATTTCCTTTCTCACAACTTGAAGTTTTCCACCTTTGTCAAATTCAATGATAGGCTTTATTTGAAGAAGTGAACCTACATTTGCAGACAACTGACTTATCCTGCCACCCCTAGCCAAAAATTTTAAATCATTTGCCAAAATAAAATGTTGCGTAAAATGTTTTATCTCTTCAAGTTTTTTGACAGCCTCTTCAAGTGTTTTGCCTTCATCTCTCATCTTGATGGCGGCCTTGACCAAAAAGCCCTCACCAATTGTCGCAGAGTTTGACTCAATTGCCTCATAATGAATCGTTGGAAAATCTTTCTTCACTTCTTCAATTGCGCGAGTTGCATTGTCAAGTGTGTGACTAAGTCCATAGCCCAAAGAGATATGCAAAGCCTTTTTAACACCCTTTTTTGCCATACCATAAAAAAGATCAATATGCTTTTGAACATTTAAAATTGAGGTTTTTGCATTGTAGCCATTTTTCAACATTTCATAATATTTTTCATATTCTTCTTGCGATGCAAAATTGTCAGTTCTCTCTACGATCTCATTATTCTTTGTAACAACAAAATCAAGTGGAGTAACAAAAATACCACTAGACTTTATCTCGTCGCAATAAAAATCACAAGTGCTGTCTGCTGAAATTTCAAACTTTTTCATCCCATACCTCCAACAAAACAAAATTTTTAAATATAATATCAAAAAACTTTGTTTTTTGCCTAGCAATTTTTTCAAAAACAAAACACTTATTTTTGCAAAAAACGCTATAATAAATATAATTTAAAAGTATCTCAAATACAACAAAAAAGTAGAGTTAAATACTCTACATTTTACATTTCATCTCTAGAACTCAACTCTCATGAGAATTACCTCAAACTTTCTCTCTCTTCACAAGAGAGTTGTAGAATTGACATTTTTCTTACTTTTCTGTGCAAGGCACACAAACGTATTTGAGTTAACTTTTATCACAAATAGCAAAATCTCTACACAACGCAAAAATACTATAATCTAGCGATTTTGCAATTCTTTTTAAAATATTTTTCTGCAATTCTTTTTTTTGGCACTCCTCTGCTAGAACCAAGTTTGTTTAGTTTTAAAGTTGACGCCACAACGCCATATTTAACTGAAAGCGTCATATCTTGTGTTTCAAAATACTTTGACAAAAAAAATCCACAGAACACATCTCCAGCACCAGTTGTGTCGACAAGCCTCTTGGGAGTCAAGGCAGACACATGTTTTATGTCACCATTTTCAAAATAAAAAACGCCCCTATCACCATCAGTCACTATCATATTTTTAAGAGTTAAAATAGCATCACGTATGTCTTTTGTCCCAGTGATCCTAAGTGCCTCAAATTTGTTTGCAAAAACAAATCCAACCTTTTTCAACAGTTCAAAATCACTTTTGTTGTGAGTACTTACTTTCCATGCCGGACAAGGAGTAAAAACAGACAATATTGATTTGTTATAGCAATAATCAATTAAATAACTAAAAATCTCTTTTTTCATCTTTGCAAAAGTTACAATGCAAAATATGTCATCTCTAATAGATAAATATTCTTTTATCTTTGTTTTTGAAAAATACTTTGTTGTATAACATCTTTTCTTGACATTATAATTTCCAAATTTGTCTACAAAAAGTCTTGAAAAATCACTCTTTTGCAAAGAACCTCTTGATACATCAAAAAGATTTATGCGATTTTTTCTCAAAAATTTTTTTGTTAACCTTGAGGCTTTGTCATTTGGCAAAGCAGACAACATATCAACGTCAAAGCCATTTCTTTTAAGACTCAGTGCTTGATTTATCGCCTTTCCACCACAACATACAACATCAGGAGATTTTGAAAATTTCAAACTACTACTAAACTTGTACACATAATCAATGTTGAGCGATCCCACAACCAAAATTTTGTTTTTCATGCATTTCCTTTTTAAATAAATTTTTAATTTTCAAATGGCTTATTGTGTTTGATACAAAATACAATTTTTTATTTGATTGCCTTTTTTAAAAAATATTAAATTGTTGTGCACATAATAACAAAAATTTAACAATCAGTTTTTTGTGAGTTTTTTTAAATCACACATTAAAAAAATTATTTAAAACACAAAAAAAAGAACATATGCAAAACCTCACATATGCTCATGTATAAATATGTTATTTATCTATTTTTTGTGAATAAAAAAGTCTAAAACAAACCTGTTATCACACCATTTTCAATATCCATTTTGCTACCTGCTGGAGATTTTGAAAGTCCTGGCATAAGAAGCATCGAACCACAAACAGCAACAACAAACCCTGCCCCACCTCGAATTTGCACTTCGTTTACGCTTAATCTAAAGTCAACTGGTCGTGACAACAATTTTGCATTGTCGCTTAGTGAATATTGTGTTTTTGCAATAATAACTGGCAAATTTTGACACCCCTCAAGACTTTCTATATCCAAAATATCTTGAAGAGCCTTTTCGCTAAAATCTACCCCACTTGCACCATAAACTCTTTTTGCTATATCGCAAATCTTTTTTTTGATAGGATCACCAAGGTCATAACTAAACGAAAACTTGCTGTTGTCGGCATCACACAGTTCTATAACCTTGTTTGCAAGTTCTATAGCACCGTCGCCACCTTTGCCCCAAACATCACTCAAAATCGCCTCAACACCCAAGTCTTTCATACTCGCCTTAATCATATCGATTTCTTCATCAGTATCAGTCAAAAACTTGTTAATTGCTACAACAACAGGCAACTTGTAAATATTTTTTATGTTCAGAACATGTTTTTCAAGGTTTGGAATACCACGTCTCAAAGCCTCAAGATTTTGCTCGTTTATATATTCCTTTTCTGCTCCACCATGCATCTTAAGCGCCCTAACAGTTGCCACAACTACAACTGCATTAGGCTTAAGACCTGCCACACGGCATTTTGTATCAAGAAATTTTTCTGCCCCAAGATCCGCACCAAATCCCGCCTCTGTCACCACATAATCTGCATAAGTTTTGGCTAACTTGGTAGCAATGATTGTGTTGCAACCATGAGCAATATTCGCAAAAGGGCCTCCATGAATAATTGCAGGTGTTCCAACAAGTGTTTGCACCAAATTTGGCTTTATTGCATCTTTGAGCAAAATTGTCATTGCCCCATTAACTTTGAGGTCACGACAAAAAACTGGCTTGTTTTCATAGTTGTAAGCAACAATAATGTTCCCTAGGCGCTCTTTTAGATCGTCAATATCTCGTGCTAAGCATAATATTGCCATAATTTCACTCGCTGCTGTAATATTGAACCTATCACGTCTTGCTGTGCCATTTTTTTCACCAAGAGCAACTTCAACTTGCCTTAATGCCCTATCATTGAGATCCAAGCATCTGTTGAACACTATTTTATCAGGATTAATACCCAAGAGATTGCCTTGAAAAATATGATTATCGATAAAGGAACACAAAAGGTTGTTGGCACTTGTTATTGCATGAAAATCCCCCGTAAAGTGAAGATTTATGTCTTCCATAGGCACAACTTGACTGTATCCGCCACCTGTTGCTCCACCTTTGACACCAAACACTGGACCAAGTGATGGCTCACGAAGCGCAAGGCATACCTTCTTGCCAATTTTTTTCATACCATCAGCAAGTCCAATCGAAACAGTTGTCTTGCCTTCCCCAGCACTTGTTGGGTTTATGGCAGTGACCAAAACAAGTTTTCCATGTTCCTTAAAATCAAAGTCGTTGATTTTTGCCTTATATTTTCCATACAATTCAAGTTTGTTCTCATCAACACCCAACTCTTTTGCAACTTCCAAAATGTGCTTTGGTGTAATGCTATTTGCAATTTCTATGTCTGTCATAAAAAATTCCTGCCTTTTCATATTTTTTTCAATATACAAAATATAAGGCACTTTGTCAAAATCTTTTGTTTTTAAAAATTAAAAACATGACAAGTGCCAAATATATAAAAATTTTTATAACTACAAAATCGTTACCGTTCCATCTTCTTTAACTTCTATTGTGTCACCAGTTTTAACTGCACTCAAAAAGTCTTTTCCAAGATTATCAATCGCAATCATTTTTGAGTTTTCCCAAACACATGACAACACAACACCTGCCCCTGCAAGCGAGTCGATATGTTCACTAAAGAGCATACATGCTGGATTAATGCCCATAGAGCATATAACCTGCAAAACCATCCCTCCAGTTGTAGAACCAATCGTTTGAGGAAGACAAAGCGCAACCCCAGTCAAATTTTTTCCATAAATATCAGGATTGTTTTGGTCGGAAGCAATAACCTTTTTTTTGCGCATAAGTGCACTCTTTTGAAAGGTTGCCAAAGTGTTGACGCCACCATGTGATACAACCGCTTCACCCTTGTAATATCCACCATTTAGAACTCTACCTTGAAATACCTTCTTCATATTATTTTCCCTCCTTGCCACAAATTACGTCCAAGAGATCTTCATCTTTGTAGTATCTTGCAGTTGAATATGTCCTTAGTTTGTTTGAACATGTCATGAGATTTTTTCGCTTGGTTAGAGGATTTGAGGTGTACATAAGTGGACAAATAGCGGTCACTCTTGCCCCAGTTTTCAAAAGATTTTTGTATTCTTCAGTTTTTACAAACTTTTCCATAACTGGAGGTGCTGTACAAAGCACAGTTTGACACGCAACCTTTGTCTTACCCGCTTTTTCAAGCCCAGCAACAATTTTTGATGACCAATCACAAAGTTGACTGTATGATAAATGTGGGCATCCAATAAAGGCAAGATCACCCTTCTTGTCTTTGTTTTTCCACATAATAGGATAAGACTTATAAACTTTTTCAAGTTCTTTGTCATCTATGACATATTCCTTATAGTCCTTAACAAGCAGTTTTTCGCCGAGTTCTTTTGCCTCTGGGGTAACATTTTCAATGTGATAAAGCCCCACTGCTCCATTTGACGCTGTTGCTGCACCAAAGTCTTTTAGATATGACTTGCACTCTGCATTGAGTTCTGTCCCTATCCATTTGTCAAGCCCTACAACATAAGGCACATCTTCCATAACTTTTAGACCTATTGCACTTCCCAAAATCTGTGGTATAGGCTTTTTTGCGGTCTTTACAACTATTTTCCACTTGGCACGCCTACCCTCGTCAGTTAAAAGTCCAAACTTTGGCACATAACCTATGATAGATCCAAAAATGTCAATCATGCCAGAGTTTCTGTTGCACCTAGCACCCAAAACGGAGTTGGCATAGTTGACAGCACTTGACTCTGCCCATGAGAGAACATCTCCCTTTTTTGGAATATTTCCCATTTCATCAAAATAACACGCACAACTAAATGACTCTTTTGATTTTAACCCCAACTTTTTTAGTTGCTCTTCATACTTTTTTTGCTTTCCATACAAAATGGTTGAAAACAACAACTTGTATAATAGCGAACACTTGACGTTTTTAAAGTCAACTGGCCTTGGATCCATTGTGAACCCCTCTTCAACTTTAAGCCCCGCACCAATTAACTCATCCATTGTCCTATAGATAGGCTTCAAAAGTGACAAACCAAAAGATGTTACAAGATGCCCCGTGCCATGAGTAACCGGCACAAGTTCTGTTGCCTCAAACATGTCACCATATCTTACAATGGTTTCCATAACCTTGGCTTTTACCTCACCTTCTTTGCCATTTAATATGTCAAGTTGCTTTTTTGTAAGTTTCATTTTGCTCTCATACATAAAAATATTTATCCCCCTTTTTATATCTTCATTGCAACGTCCCAAGCACGCCATACAACAGTTCTCAAAGTTCCAACTCCATGACAGTCGCCAACAAGATGTACATGTCGCGAACCCTCAAAAAGTGGCTTAGGATTGTAGCCAACAGACACAATCACGCTATCAGCATTGATTTTTTCTTCCTTTCCGTCTTTTGTTACAACTATCACACCGTCATCCAAAACTTCTTTCAGCATAGTTTCAAGACGAACATCAACCTTGTGAAGTTTAAAATAATCTCTAAGATAACTGCTATTTGCAAGGCACACACCCTTTACAGCAATGAGGTCATTTTTCATTTCAACAATAGAAACCTCATGTCCCTTTCTGTGAAGGTCATAAGCAATCTCGCAACCAGTAAGACCACCACCAATAATGGCAACTTTTTTGCCCACCTTTTTGCCCATGAGATAGTCACATGCCTCAATAGCCTTTTCAAAACCAGGCACTTTGAATTTTTTTGGAGAAGCACCCGTGCAAACTACAACTTCGTCAAAATCCTTAAATTCTGCCAAGTCTTTTGCCTCATAGCCAAATTTAATTTTGATTTTGAGATCTTTCATCTGCTTTCTATACCAGTCAAGAAGTCGCTTGTCATTTTCTTTAAAATCTGGCTGTGAAGCAGGTATAAACACACCTCCCAACACATCACTTTTTTCAAAAATAACAGGTTCATGACCACGAAGTTTTAGGACACGTGCTACTTCCATTCCGCCAACGCCACCACCAATAATGGCAACTCTTTTTGGATGTTTTGTTTTTACAATCTTATATTTTTTAGACTGCATTGTCTTAGGATTCAATGCACACCTTGCCATACCCTTGTTATCTGCAAGACTTTGATCATTTGCAACACCCTTGTAATGACACATGTTAAAACACGCATTGTGGCAACAAATACAAGGCATGATGTCGTCCTCTTTTCCCTCAATCATCTTTGTCACCCACTCTGGATCAGTCAAAAATTGTCTTGCAACACCCATAGCATCAATCTTGCCATCTTTTATCGCTTTTGACGCAACATCTGGTGTCATACGTCCCGCACATACAACAGGAATGTCAACAAATTTCTTTATGTGTTCTACTTCAGCAAGATTTGTATTCTCTCCAATGTATGCAGGTGGATGAGCCCAGTACCAAGCATCATATGTTCCATTGTCACAGTTGAGCATGTCATATCCAGCATCTTGAAGATATTTTGCAGCCTTTTCACTCTCCTTCATGTCACGACCAACTTCAACATAGTCCTCGTTAGGCATTGCACCCTCGCAAAAGCCCTTTGTCTTTGACACAACCGAATATCTAAGTGAAACAGGATAATCACTACCACATGCTTTTTTGATTGCTTTTACTATGTCAACAGGAAACCTGTATCTATTTTCAAAACTTCCACCATACTCGTCATCACGCATGTTTGTATATTTCATAGTAAATTGGTCAAGCAAATACCCCTCATGCACAGCGTGAACTTCAATTCCATCAACGCCTGCCTCCTGACACAATTTTGCGGTCTTTGCAAAGGCGTCAACCATCTCATCAATTTCTTTTTTTGTAAGTGGCCTTGATGATACACTTTCGTCCCACCTATTTGGCGTAGCACTTGCACTTGCCGTCAAATAATCAACATTCAAAATTGGCTTCAAAAGTGTTCCTAACACCTTGTTTTTGAGAGCCTTAACCATAATACCATTTATTGCAAGACTTCTTCCAAAACCGGCTGTAAGTTGCACAAACATCTTTGCGCCAGTTTTGTGAAATTCGTCCATAAAAAGTTTCAACTTTTTAAACTTGCCCTTGCCCTTGTATAACCACTTGCCCATGAGCGTGTCACGTATCGGTGCAATCCCTGGGAGTATTAACCCTACATTGTTTTTTGCTCTCTCGAGCAAAAAGTTTGCCGCCTCTTTGTCAAAATGATTTGGCTCCAACCAACCAAAAATAGACGTCCCACCCATTGAAGTCATAACAATTCTGTTTTTTATCTCCACGTTCCCTATCTTCCAAGGTGTGAAAAGTGATTCATATTCTTTTTTCATCTTATCCCCTCTTTTTTATTAGGATAACACAAAAAAACACAATCAAAAAACATTTTTTGCAATTTGACACTATCACGAGTGCATAAAACCATACAAAACATTAGATTTTATAAAAAAGTTTGCAAATGCGTTTAGTGTTTTATCATTTTTTTATAGAAAAAATTTAAAAAAATTATAGAAATAAAAAAGCGACTACACTTTTGCAATCACTTTTTAAAAAACTTTAAACATAATTTTTTATTACTTTTTCTTTATAAAAACAAATTGCAATTCACAAAAAATTTACCCCAAATACTTTTCAATGCACACAAGACCTACATCCTTTATACCATTAAAAACGCAAGGTACAATCCCAACCTCAGTGTAACCCAATTTTTTGTACATATTTCTAGCAACAACATTTTTTTTGTTTGTGTCAATCCTAAGATATTTGCAACCATTACTTAGCGCGTAATTTTCATAAAACTCAACAAATTTTTTGCCATAGCCACAGCCTTTCTTGTCAGGATCAACAGTAAGTGTGTGCAAAACCATAACCTCACCTTCACTTGCCTCATGCTCCCACTTTGCAAATTTATACTCAAAAACTTGCTCTTTGTTGATTCTACAAGAAGCCACAATCTCACCGCCATCAGTCATCACATACAAGTCACCATTTTTTACACCCAATTTTGCCGTATCAATTGTTGGATAAACACCTCTTTCCCAACCTATAACAACCTTGCCACTTTCTTCAAAATCATGAATTTTGTCATAAATTTTGACAACATGCTCTATATCATCTTGATTTGCTTTTCTAATTTCAATCATATCTCTCACTCACAATTTTTAAAGTATTTTTAAGACCTCTTCCTTTTTCAAAAACTTATTATATATGTCTTAAATTACATCAAGTCTTTTGCAAATATGCTCTTAAAGAGTTAAGCATATATTCAAATTCATACCTTGTAAGAACAGTTTTTGATTTTTCTTCTACACCTATTGAGTGAAGAATATATGGCTTGTCAATTTTTTTTAAAACATTTCTATAAAGTGGATTTTGCAATGCAGAAATATATAATTCCTCGACAAAATCATCATATTCCTTGCTACTTCTAACAATTTCTCTACCTTGCCAATAAAGAATTCCCGTCTTTGTCCAGTCATAACTTGAACAAATTTTTATTGTGTTTGAATCTAGTCCAAAATACATCAAAGCAAAATCTTGCTCTTTTTTGTTTTTGTATTTTAAGCCCTGCAAAACACTTTCTATGCTAAAAACTTTTTTGTTTTTAAAATAAAATGTATATGGAAACAAATTTGATAGTGCCTTGCTATAAGGATCATGAAGTTTATACCCCACATTTATCCACTTGTCACAAATTGCAACCTCACTCTCGTCTTTTTTCTTTACAAGTTCTCCGTCGCAAAAAAAGTCACCTTTGTTTTCAGCAATAATTTTATATTCAAATTTAAAAGTTTTTTTAAATTCTCTAAATTTTTTTAGTTCTTTTTGTATTTTATAGTACTTAAAAATATTAAACATCTGTTTTTCCTCTTTCGAAAAAATATCACCTTTAAGTTAAAGAGATTTTGATGCAAAACCTTGGTATCCCTTACAATTGCTTTTTAGATATCCCAAAAATCATTTTTCAAAATATCAAAAACTATATTTTCATATTATCACTTACAAAATCAAAAATAAAATAAAAATACAAAATACAATCGCATCACTTCTCGCTGTATTCAATTTTGTTTGATTTTTTAACAAATAAAATATAAAATCAAATTAACAAACCAAATGGAGTTTAAAAATGGATATTCCAACACCACATATAGAAGCAAAAAGAAAAGATGATTTTGCTAAAACAGTTATCATGCCTGGCGATCCAAAAAGAGCGGAGTGGATTGCCAAAAATTTTTTAACAAATGTCAAACTTGTCAATTCGATAAGAGGCATACTTGGCTTCACTGGAATGTATAACAAAAAAAATGTTTCAGTCATGGCCTCAGGCATGGGAAATCCTTCTATGGGAATTTATAGTCATGAACTCTTCAAATTTTATGACGTTGACAAAATCATTCGAATTGGCACTTGCGGAACATACGAAAAAGATTTGAATTTGGGCGATATTATCTTGTGTGAAAAGTCAATCACAAACACCAATTATTGCAATTTGTATAAAGATAATATCACACAAATACCATCCAGCAAAGCCTTGCTAGATCAAGTAGTGAAAATTGCAAAAAAAGAAAATATAAAGTTTTCTGTAGGACCAATATTTTGCACTGATACTTTTTATGCAGAAGCAGATGAAGAAAAATTTATCAAAGAAAACAAGTGCTTAGGTACTGAAATGGAAAGCGCCTCTCTATATTACAATGCAAAAACTCTTAACAAACAGGCACTTGCCATCTGCTCTGTCAGCGACAATTTGACAACTGGTCAAAAAATGTCAAGTGAAGATAGAGAGCAAAATTTAGGCAAAATGGTAAAATTAGCATTGGAGTTAGTTTAATGAGTAGAATTTTTTTGTTGGTTTTAGATAGTTTTGGCATAGGCGAAGCACCTGATGCAAAATTGTATTGTGATGAAGGATCAAACACCCTAAGATCTGTTTCAAACAGCAAGTTTTTTGATGCAAAAACATTGAAAAATTTGGGGCTCTTTAATATTGATGGAACAGAAGCCCTCAAGAAATCAGTAAAAACTTTAAATAATGTCGTTATAGCAAGACTTGAAGAGGTCTCACAAGGAAAGGACTCCACAACTGGCCACTGGGAAATGGCTGGAAATATTCTAACAACACCATTCCCTACTTACAAAAAATTTGATGATGATATTATAGAAAAACTTAAAAAGGCTTGGAAAGTTGACAAAATCTTGTGCAACAAACGCTATTCAGGCACAGAAGTCATAAAAGATTATGGCATAGAACATATCAAAACAAAAAATCCTATTGTGTATACCTCTGCAGATAGTGTCTTGCAAATAGCATGTCATGAAGACGTTGTAAGCGTCAAAAAACTCTACAAAATGTGTGAAGAGGCACAAAAAATTATGATGCCAAAAAAGAAAATAAGCAGAATAATTGCTCGTCCTTTTGTTGGCGAATATCCAAATTTTGTACGAACAGAAAACAGACGTGATTTTTCTTTGACGCCACCAAAAAATTTGCTACTTGAAATTGTAAAAAATGCAGGACTTGACACAATTTCAATTGGAAAAATAAAAGACTTGTTTGATAACAAAGGCATAAATTTTTCTTATCCAAACAACGGCAATAATGGCGAAATTATTTCACTTTTTGATGCACAAAAAAAAGATTTTAATGGTCTTTGTTGGCTTAATTTCTGCGACTTTGACTCAAAATACGGACACCGCAATGATACCGAAGGCTACGCAAAAGCAATAAATGTTGTAGATCAGGCAATATGCGAATTTATAAAAAATATGAAAGACGATGACTATTTGATCATTACCGCCGACCATGGTTGCGACCCTGAAACAGTATCCACCGATCACAGCAGAGAGTATGTGCCTTTTATTTTGTATAACAAAAATCTAACATACAAAAATTGCGGAACTTTGACAGGTTTTTATCACGTTGGCGCAACAGTTCTCAAAATTCTAAATATAAAAACAACCAACAAAAACTTAAAACCAAACAATTCTTTGATTTAATTAAGTTGTTTTTAATTACTATACATAAAAAAATTGAGCCAAAAGTTTGACTCAATTTTTTTTGGTGGAGATGAGGAGAATTGAACTCCTGTCCAAAATAGTAGTAACAAGTCTTTCTACGAAAATAGTCAAATTGAATTGTTTTGCCTCTTGACCTCAACTTGACAAAGATCAAAAGACGAGTTTGCTTTTAAGATTGCTTGTCACAAACGCCTCAAGCAAAATCCCCCATAAAACTCACGCCTGAACAAGTGCTATGAGAGAAACAGCCTGTCCAAACGGTTAACTAAGCAGCAAATGCTACAGAGTTAGCATTATAATTTTTGTTTGCACTTAAAAAATGCGTTTTGACTTTTTTATTGTAGACATCAAAAAACTACATTCCGCTTAACTTGTCACTCGACTATCCTGTCGAAACCGTGACATCCCCACGTCGATGCTCGAACTCCTGCCACCAAAAACATTTTAACAAATGTTTTAAATGTGGCTCTCTCGTTCGGCTTCTCCTCTTTCCCTCGTCAGTGTCAAAGCCACTAGCGTATCACAAAATCTAACGATTTTGCAATATACGCACGATGTCTTTGCACTTCCTCTATCCCAAAAAATGAAATCATTTTTTTTGGAGCCCTGTGATTTTGCGGGAGCCCTATTCGTGTCACCCCAAAAGTCGAAAGGTGGTACGTGCTTTGAGCGAGTGCCAAAGGGTTATCGCATTTCCATAATATCACAACTGCACAAAAAATCAAAACATTTATTGCTCAGGCGTATCAGTTGTTGCACTATGGTCTACTTGTCCCAACTCATCAGGCAAGACCTCTTCTTTTAGCCCATTTTGATACATTGTAATATGTTCGCCTTCGCTAGTAATTTTAAAAGTCATAATATCTGGTGCTTTGTCGCCATGATAAAATCCATTTGCTAGTTTTAAATCACCAGTTCTATCAATATTAACATATTCACCAGCACTATTTGTTAAATTAAAAAAATCTGCTGTCTTGGCTGCTGGCTTCCCACCAACAAAATTAAGACAAAACTCACCGTTTGGGTCATCTTTAAGAGTTTTCATGGCACTATTCAAAAGTTTTATACAAGTAAGTCCCTGCAACATATATAGTCTATCTTGAACAATCCAAGGCACATCATCATGTCCATTATTTTGATACCCTACAACTTCTCTAGAATATTCATCTTTGTACATGTCACGTATAAGTTGCAATGTGTTAACTGGCAAGGAGTATCCATTTTCTACATACCTATCTTGAGTTGCAATAAGTTCCTTATCAATTTTATCAAGGTCATTAACACTTGGCCTCATAATATTATAATCGGCTTTCACTTTACATTCTCCTTAAAACAAAAAACATTTTAGCATACCATTCTTGTGTTTTCAAGTGGCAAAAATATGATATTTTGCCCAAAAAAACTAAACACCAAAATTTCTCTCGGCATCTCTTTTTATGTCCTGCTCTTTTTTGTCATCCTTTTTGTTAAAGTTCTTTTTGCCTTTGGCTAGTGCTATTTCAATCTTCAGCCTTTCGCCACTAAAGTATGCCTTTGTAGGCACAATAGTAAGCCCTTTTTGCTCCACACCAGATCTCAGTTTTAAAATTTCATTTTTGTTGAGTAATAATATCCTATCTCTGTCAGGCTTTGGCGTAAAAAGATTTTGTGCCTGATAGGCTTTGATGTGACTGTTTTTCAGAATGACTTCACCTTTTGAAATAAGTACAAAACTTTCGTTTAGCGTCATGCCATTTTTTCTAACAGACTTAATCTCACTGCCCTTGAGGACTATCCCCGCCTCAAAAGTTTCAAGCAAAAAATAATTAAAATTTGCAAATTTGTTAGTAGAAACTATCTTCATAACAACTCCAATCTGTATTTTATCACAAGATCTCAAATAATGCAAATACAGCAAAAATACAAAAATCTTTTTAAAATGTTAAATTACAATAAAACCTATTTCGCAAAATACCTCTTGAAAACACAGTCATTTTGTGATATATTATACTGAAGAAAATGAGTAGCATTTTTATAGATTATAATTTTTGATGACAAAAACTTATTTTCTCAAACTAAAATTTTGATTTTTTTTGCTTAGCATTACAAAAAACAAAAAAAAGGAATTTTCAAAAATGGATGTTAAAAATATTGGTGGAAACCGAGAAGAATTTGTTAAGGCAAACGACGGCGAATATTACAGAAACAATTGCGAATTAAGAAATGGAGAAATCATTTGTTCTGAGCGCAACGTCATTATCAATAATGGTTACGCACACAAACTACCTGATACTTGCAGACTTATTGACAACTATATTTTTGATAGAGATAATACAAGAATTATATCCGCTGAGAGATATGTGACAGAACAAGAAACTAGAGCAAAAATAATTGCTCAAAATGGTAGCGCCTCAACTCCTCAAGCGATAAATCAACAAGTGTCATATTTTATGAAAGAAAACTTCAAAGAAAATGACGCCTTTTTAAATTCTTTAGGAAAAATAAACGGGTTTAAAATTTCAAAACTTGAAAATGGTGAAAACCTCATTTCAATTGAAACTGAAAAGGGCGAAAATGTTGAATTAACATACGGCAAACACGACCAAATCACATCAGTGCGTGACCAAAATTCCGTTATCATAGGTGACAATTATCTTGATAAGTCAAAAGGAATAAAAGAGTTCTCTGTCCCAAATGCAAAACATATTGGCGACCGCGTTTTGTTAAACGCTCACTCATTAGAAACACTTGATGCAAAAAATGCAGGATCTATTGGCGAGCATTCATTCACAGCAACTCACTTAAGAGAACTTGACGTTCCAAATTTGAGAAATTTGGGCTATGGCGCTTTTGCTATTGGAAACTTTTGCTCTATAAACGCACCAAAATTAGAGAATATGTGGGGCTCAAACTTCTTTGCAATTAACTCTCAAAAATCTTTTGCAAAGACTGTTTTTGACTCAGCAAAATTGCCTGACCAAATAGACGCATTTAATCAAAACCCTTCGCAATTTATTGATAAAGTTGTCAAAAATTATCTTGGAATAGGCATCTCAAGCCCTGAGGATATAAAAGCACTACCTAAGGAGGCCTTGACAGTTGTTGACCTAAATAATTTGTCACAAATGGGCTCAGGATGTTTTTATGAAACATTTGATCTCAAAAAACTTAACGTCCCAAAATTAGGTCCAGCAAGTCACAAACCAGATCTAGTGCTTTGCTCAAAAAAAGTTCTAACTGATTACGAAACAGACTTCAAACAAGGCGAAATATTCTCTCCAAAAAGTGCTTTTGAAGAAGAACTATTTGCAAAATGTGTTAATGCTGTGGCAGACTATCAACAAATGCTACTTGAGCAAGATAATGATTCCAATCAATTAGTTGAGACTCAACCTGAGACAATACAAAATTCAACAAGACCAAGCCTCAGTGCACAAGAAGCACAAGACCTACTCAAAAGCAAATTTGTAGCCAAAGCAAAGGATGATGAAGAAAATATCACACCTGTACAAGATGACAGCAAAGATTTGTGCGAATAAGAAAAAACAAAAAAATAAAAAACACCAACTTAAATTGTTGGTGTTTTTTCTATTTTACCTTTTTAACAAATTCAAAGTTTATTTTTCGCTCTTGCAGTTCACAACTTTGAAGTTTAACCTCTACCCTCTCGCCAATTTTGAAGAAATGCGTTTTGCCACAAAGCATATATTTTCTTTCGTCATAATCATAAAAATCGTCTTTAAGAGTTGCAACCGGCACAAATCCCTCGCAAGTGTTGTCTAACTCCACAAAAAATCCTCGCTGATTTAGACCGCTTATAATCCCCTCAAAATTCTGTCCCACAAAGCCTGACATATATTCACACTTTTTGTAGTCCTCAACAGCACGTTCTGCATCTTCTGCATTTTTCTCGCACTCGCTTGATTTAATACTTGCCTTTGATACAAAATCCACCATTTTTGGCGATTTTATATAAGACATATTGCCATGCAAATATTCTTTGATAATTCTGTGAATTGTGAGGTCTGGATAACGTCTAATAGGAGATGTAAAATGACAATAGTAGTTAAGTGCCAAGCCAAAATGTCCAAGACACGTGTCAAAATATTTTGCCTTTTTAAGACTTCTAAGCATCACCATGTTGACAACTTCTTTTGCTGGCAAGTTTTCTACACTAGAAAGTATTTGTTGCAAATCTTTTGGCTCAACAAACTTTTTGTCAGCCTTAACGTTTACTCCAAACATTGACACAAAATCAAAAAAGTTTGCCATCTTGTCAGGATCAGGCTTTTCGTGAACACGGTATACAAAAGGAATTTTTTTCTCTGAAAAAGTCTTTGCAACAACCTCGTTTGCCACAACCATAAATGTTTCAATAATCTTAGTTGATTTTGTTGCCTGAGTCTTAATCACTTCAAGTGGTTTGTTGTTTTTGTCAACAATGATCTTGCCTTCCGGCAAATCAAAATCAAGCGAGCCGAGAGTCTTGCGCTTTTCATCCAAAATGCCACTTAATTCATACATAAGCATCAAAGTGTCTTTTATCTCACTTAGCCTACTTTGCGTGTCAGGATCGCCCTCGATAACTTTTAATACTTCATTGTAATTAAGCCTATATTTGCTACGTATCACGCTTTCAAAAATATCACTTGAGAGAATGTTTCCCTTTTTGTCAATTTTCATCATGACACTTAGTGCAAGTCTTTCAACATTTGGGTTCAAAGAGCAAATTCCATTTGACAGTTCTCTTGGTAGCATAGGAATAACACTATTCAAAAAGTATACGCTAGTGCCACGCTCGTAAGCGCTCTCGTCAATTTTGCTATCCTTTTTTACATACTCGCCAACGTCTGCTATATGTACACCCAAGTTGTAACAACCATCACTTGTCATCTCAAGCGACACTGCATCGTCAAGATCCTTGGCATCCTCACCGTCAATTGTAAAAAGCATAAGATCAGTGAGATCTCGCCTATTTTTGCAACTTTCCTTGTCAATTTGCTGTGGAATTGCCTTCGCAAGCCTTAAGACCTCATCATCAAAATCTTCAACAATTTTATAAGATCTCAAAATGCACTTGATATCATTTCCAACAGCGTTGACGTCACCTATAACCTCAATAACTTTTCCAACAGGATTTCCACTTTTGTAGCCCAAAATCGTCACAACAACCTTGTCACCATCTCTTGCCCCATTTATGTTTGATACGTCAACAAAAATATCCCTGTCAAATTTCTTTTTGTCAGGTCTTACATAACCATAACTTTTTATTCTTGAAAACGTTCCCACAATGTAGTCATCACTGCGTTTTAAGATTTTTACAACTTTGCCCTCACGCTTTCTATTTGAAAACTCTTTTGAAAGAATTTTTACCAAAACATAGTCACCGTCAAAACTGCCCATAAGATTTTTGTTTAAAACAAAAACATCTCCATCTGGATTTGTTACAAAACTATAGTTGTTGTTTGAATAACTTACTTTGCCCTTAACCAATCCTAGCAATTTTGACGAAGCATATTTGTGCTTTGAGTACTCAAAAATGTCTCCCTCGTCCTCAAGCGTCTTAAGGGCCAAAATCACATCATCTGTGTCTGTCCTCAGCATCCCACTCAAAGCCACTGCGAGTTTTGCCAGACCGCCTTTGCAATTTATGTGTTTTGTTTCTATTATATCTAAAATACTTTTCTTTAAATCTTCCATATAGGTTTAGTTTATATAACAAGCGACCAAAAGTCAATTAATTGACAAAATGAGAACTTGCAACTATACAAAAAAAACAGCCCTTTACCGAACTGTTTTAAATTTTTTATTTATCCTAGCAAATCTTAACTCCACAAGTTTCCTGAGTAAATCTCTCCCAAAACAAAGAACACAACAACTGCAATAGCAATAAATACTGACAATATGATTGTGATTTTTCTAAGTCTGCCCTCTCTATTCATACCTTTGTTTTTTGAATAATAACTTTCTTTAATACCTGTTATTGCATTTGTGCCACTTTCATTATCAGTTTCCTGCATAAGCACAACAATAATAAGAGCAACAGCAGCCACAACTATCAAACAAAGCAAAATAAATTTTATATAAGGAAACGACTTTGTAACCCATTCAGGTCTAATAACAGCGTCACATAAAAAATCAAACATACTCTACACCTCAAAAAAAATCTCTTCAAGTCTAACACAACTAGAAATAAAAATCAACTTAATAAAGCAAAACTACAACTCCAAAAAATACGACAACACACGTCAAATATTTTAAACTTCTATAAATTTTGTCTCCATTATCCTTGAGCAACCTCATCAAGAAAAACATTGCCAAAATTAAGCAAATAGAAATTATACTTGACTTAAGATCATAAAAAAAGTTTGCTTTTATAAACGCCAAAACATTTTCTATATCAAACATTTAAGTCACCTTCCGCAACTCAATATTACACCACAAGCAAAAATTTTTCAATGGCAAAAATCAAAAAAATATATTTTTGGTATTAATGCCTAATTAATTAGGCTAACTGTTAACGCTATTTTTAAAAATTTAAATAAAAACAAAGTTAAAATTAATACCAGATAACAAACACAAAAACCTATATTTTTATATCAAAGTCTATTTTTTTGTTTCAAAAGCGCAAACTATTTTTGCAAATTTCTTTGGATCAAGAGAGGCTCCACCAACAAGAACACCGTCAACACCCTCAAGTTTTGAGATTTCCTTGCAATTCGTGTCATTTACACTTCCACCATAAGCAAGAACAACCTCACTTGCAATAGTTTCGTCATAAATAGATGCTAAAACACTTCTAATAAGTTTCATTGTTTCAATAATTTCAACATCCATTGGAACAACGCCTGTACCAATAGCCCAAACTGGCTCATAAGCAATGATTATATTTTTAAGTTCATTTGCATAAATTGACTTTAGTCCATCAGTTACTTGCTTTTTGATAACCTCTGCAGTAAGTTGATTTTTTCTCTCATACAAAGTTTCACCAACACAAAATATTGATGTAAGCCCACTCTTAAGTGCTTTCAATATCTTTTTGTTAACACTCTCATTTGTCTCTCCATAAAGACTTCTTCTCTCACTATGACCGATGATTACACACTCAGCACCTGTGCCACAAATCATCTCTGCACTGACCTCACCTGTAAACGAACCCTTTTCGTTTTCGTTCATATTTTGGGCAGAAATCATAATGTCTGTTTTCTTTGCCTTTTGAACAGCAGTCTTTAAAGAGGTAAAAGGTACACCCAAAATAACTTTTACATTTTTGTCTTTTACAAGTGGTATAAAAGTGTTCAAATATTCTTCCACCTCAAGATCAGTCTTGTTCATCTTAAAGTTTGCCATAACATACTTTTCCATAATAATTCTCCTTATTTTTATTTTAAAAATTCAAATTTTTGCAAAAAATTATTAACTAAATTTAAAAACCTTAAAAGCCTAAAACATTGTTCTGCCCGTCATTTCGCTTGGCACATTTATATTCATCATCTTAAGAAGCGTAGGTGCTATATCAGCAAGAGTTCCATCTTCTCTAAGTTTTTTCTTTTTATTCTCACTATCAAACAAAATAAAAGGAACTATCGCCGTTGTATGTGCCGTATTTGGTGAGCCATCAGGATACTGCATAATATCAGCATTGCCATGGTCAGCAGTAATTATGCCTTGACCACCACGCTTCAACACTTCGTCAACAACCTTTTTTACACATTCATCAACAACTTCGGTTGCAATTCTTGCAGCAGATTTTACACCAGAATGTCCCACCATATCGCAATTTGCAAAATTGATTGCCACAAAGTCATACTTGTCAAGCACACTAAGAGCCTTTTCTGTTATTAATCTTGCACTCATCTCAGGCTTGTTTGCATAACTTGCCATCTTTTCACTATTAATCAAAATTCTATCTTCAAGCGAGTATGTGTCTTGCTTTCCAGAATTAAAGAAAAATGTCAAGTGTGCATATTTTTCTGTTTCTGCAATTTTAACTTGTCTCAAGCCATTGTTTGACAACACTTCACTAAGAAGATTTTTTGGTGCTTCATTTGAATATGCAACTTTGACCTTTTTAAACGTTTCATCATACTCTGTCATTGTCACAAAATATAGACTAAGTTTTTTAACAAAATCAAGGTCATTATCTTCTGCCATAACATAAGCAAGTTGCCTTTCTCTATCTGCTCTAAAGTTGTAAACAATAACACAATCACCTTCTTTGATTGTAGATATTGCATTTCCATCTTCATCACACATAACAATAGGTTTCAAAAATTCATCAGTCTGCCCCTCATTATAAGCATTATCTATCGCAAAAGACCAGTCGTTTGATTTTGTACCTACCCCATCCGTCCACATTTCATATGCAACTTTGTTTCTGTCAAAATTTTTATCTCTGTCAAGAGCATAAAACCTGCCAATAATTGTAGCAAGTTTGCCAACCTTTGACGTATTTATATAATCTTCAACCTGTTTTACATATGTTTTTGCACTTTTTGGAGGGGTGTCCCTTCCGTCTGCAATAAAGTGAATATAAACATCTTTGCAAAACCCTCTCTTTTTACACAAATCCATAAGTGCAAAAAGATGATTTATGTGAGAGTGAATTCCGCCATCACTTGGCATGCCAATAAGATGAAGTGCTTTATTGTTGTTTTTTGCATAATCTATTGCATCACACAAAACTTTGTTTTCAAAAAACTTTTTATCTTCAATTTCCATATTTATTTTGACAAGTGGTTGATAAGTTACCCTTCCACTGCCAATTGTCATATGGCCAACTTCACTTGTTCCTGCCTGACCGTGAGGCAAACCAACATATTCCTCACTGGCTCTTATTGTTGTATAAGAAAATTCATCTCTAAGTTTCTGCAAGTTTTTTGTATTCTCAAGTGTGATGCCACTTCTATCAAAATCACTTGGAATACCAAACCCGTCCATTATAATTAGCGTCGTTAACTTTTTTTTCATAGTACTTCCTCAAAAACTACTTTATGTCCTTTATAACTTCAACACCTGGAAGGGTCTTGCCCTCAAGCATATTTAGACTTGCGCCCCCACCTGTTGAAATGTGACTAACAACTTTTGCATAACCAGACTTAACAACTGCTGAAGCACTATCCCCGCCACCAATAAACGAAAATGCTTTTGACTTGGCAATTGCTTTTGCAATTTTGTTTGTCCCTCTTGAAAAGTTTTTAAATTCAAAAACACCAAGAGGTCCGTTCCACACAACAGTACCAGCCTTTTTAATGTATTTTTTGAAAAGTTTTATTGTTTTTGGTCCAATGTCAAGTGCCATATAATCATCAGGCAAATTGCCAGATACAAATTTTTTTGTCTTTGTGCCATCGGCATATTCTTTTGAACAAATGCAATCAACAGGCAAAACAAACTCAACATTTTTTTCTTTTGCCTTTTGAACAAGACTTTTTGCCAAATCTATTTTTTCATCATCAACAAGAGATGTTCCTACATGTCCGCCAAGTGCCTTTGTAAAAGTGTGTGCCATGCCACCACCAATCAAAATAGTATCAGCCTTTTCAAGCAAATTTTCAATAACAGGAATTTTATCCTTGATTTTTGCACCACCCAAAATTGCAACAAATGGTCTTTGTGGGCTGTCAAGAATTTGACTTATAACCTTTATTTCCTTATTCATCAAAAAACCAACTGCATTTGGTAGCAACTTTGCCACGCCATAAGTTGAAGCATGTTTTCTGTGTGCAGTACCAAAAGCATCATTTACATAAATGTCAGCAAGACTTGCAAGTTCTTTGCAAAACTCTTCATCGTTTTCTTCTTCTCTCTTGTCAAAACGCAAGTTTTCAAGCACCAAAATTTCGCCACTTTCAAGTGCCTTGACCTTTTTCTTTGCGTCAACCCCTACTGTGTCCTCTGCAAAATAAACTTTGTTTTTTACAATCTTTGCAAGTTTGTCTGCAACAACTTTTAGTGAATATTTTTTGTCAACGCCCTCAGGCCTACCAAGATGAGAACATATGATCACCTTTGCACCATTGTCACAAAGATAATTTATGGTTGATAATGACTCCATAATTCTCGTGCAATCGGCAATTTCACCTGTAGTTTTGTCAATTGGAACATTCAAATCAAGGCGCAACAATACTTTTTTGTCCTTGACATCAATATCTTTTATACTTCTTTTCATAAAACCCTCTCAAATGTTTTTTATGTGAAAATTATTATCACTTATACAAGTATTTTATCAATTAAAATCAAAAAAGTACATAAGATTTGCTTATATTTTGAGACAAAGTTTTATTTTTTTTTGTTTTTATTTGCATATCATAATTAACAAGTATCAACTTATTAAAAAAATTGTTGTCCAAAAAAACGACGTCATTATCACAAAAAAATTTTTCGTCATCTATGCCAACTATCAAATCAAAGTTTTCCAAAAAATTTCTATATTTTTTTTTGTAAAGATCAAAATAAAACAAAAAAGCGATGTCTTTTTTCTCAAAATTTAAAAACAACGTCTTATTGCTAAAATTTTCTCCAAAAATGTTTTCAATCTTACCTGCCCTTATATTCAAAGCGTTGAGATAAGTTCTATCGTTATAGAATATGTAAAAACAAAATATTATTTCTATATCACTTTTTTTGCTAAGCAACCTAAAAAATCTAAGATACTTGTAATATTCTTTAGTCAAAAATCTTGGTGAATTTTTGTTGTATCCTACAACCAAAACCGAAAAATCAACTGTGCAGAAGTCTTTTTTTAAATTCTCTACCCCGCTTAAATTATAAAACAAAACCTTCATCATAACATGATACTCAAAACAAAAGATTTTGTTTCATATACTGCAACCTAAATTGAACTTTGCTTTAATATTTCAAGAAGTCTTGATGACAACTTATCAAAATCATCAATTCTAACAATTTCGCTTTTTAGTTCACTTGCACCCTTTAGGTGAGATAAATACGCCACCGCATGTTTTTTAAAAATTTTGACGGCAACATTCTTGTCATAGTATTTTGTCAATAGTTCTATGTGCATTTTGGCTATATCAAAAATTGTATACTTGCTGTCTTTGTTCTGCAAAGTCAAAAAAATGTCTGGGCATGAAAGAGCCTTTCTCCCTATCATAATGCCATCACAGTTTGATGTGAGCATATGCTCATACGAAAGTTTGTCTACCACGTCACCATTGCCAATAACAGGGATTTTTACAGCATCTTTGACCTTTTTTATGTCAAGCACATCAATCTTGCCACCAAACATCTGCGCTCTTGTCCTTGGATGAACTGTTATTGCACTTGCACCACTTTCCTCGCACATTTTGGCAAACTCTATAAGACAGTCATCACTTGTCAAAAATCCTTTTCTAAACTTTACTGTCACAGGCTTATCAGTTGACGACACACACGCCTTTATAATTTCACTTGCAAGAGCGATGTTTTGCATAAGGGCGCTTCCGTCACCATTTTTAACTATCTTTGGTGCAGGACAACCCATGTTTATATCAATAATGTCAAACTTATCAAGTTTGCCACTTTGTATAACTTTTGAAAAAATTTCTGGCTCATGCCCAAAAAGTTGAACAGCAACAGGATGCTCATTTTCTGCAATCTCAAGCATCCTCACAGTGTTTTTGCTATTATAATATAGCCCCTTTACACTTATCATTTCAGTCACAGTCAGCCCAGCCCCAAGTTTTTTGCATAGTTCTCTAAAGGCAACTTCCGTAACCCCAGCCATAGGCGCCAAAATCAAGTTGTTTTTTAGTTCGACATTTTTTATTTTCATGTTTTAAGATTAACACAAAACAAAAAAATTCTCAATAACTAAACAATTTATTTTATTATCTCACCAAACTTTTTGTAAGTTTTAAATCTTGGCACACTTTTGCCTTTAACCAATATTGTTCTGTTGCAAAAATTATTATAAAATGCTCTTTCTTTAGAGGATTTAACATAAAACTTTCCAAAACCAAAAAATTTTACATCTTCATTTTGCCTAAGCGACTCACATATCACATCAAAACATGTTTGCAAAACAAATTCCACTTCTCTTCTTTTAAAATTTGTTCTTTTTGTAACAATATTTATAAATTCATTATTATTCACAAAAAGATGATACCCAAACAAAAATATTTTAGTCTTTAATAAAGCAATATAAAAAAATATTTTAGTCTTTTTTCTATCACATTTTTTCTTATATTTGCGTCTTTTACCAAGTTTAGTACAAAATTTGCAAATTTAATCTTAATTTTGCTTTTTAAGCCTAAAGAGATTTTTTGTATCTTCAATTGTAAACACTTTTACGGCAAAAAGACTTAAAACATAAAAAATTGCTCCTCCGGCAAAACTTAAGAGTATTGAAAGCGCTGAACCCAATCCCAATTGAAAGATATTAAGTAGCAAAAATATAATAAGGCACATCAAAGCGCTCGAAACGAACGGACAAAAAAAGTTTTGAAAAAACGAAAATCTGAGTTCAATATATCTTTTGAAAAAATACAAATTAATAAAACACGACACAAAATAACACACAGCGTTTGACAATACTGCACCTACGATATTTATGTTTAGGTTAAGAATCAAGGCAACCTCACAAATAAGTTTTAACAAGATAGAGACAAAAAGTGTTACAACAGGGATGTAAGACTTGCCAATTGCCTGTAAAAGTGCTGTGGAGAGTTGCAGAAAAGCAAGATAAAATACATTTATTGACGCAACTGTAAGCATCGCTGAAGCAAAGGCAAGTTCGCTTGAACTCGAAAAACTAGAGGAATAAAGCACCTTTAAAACTTGTGGTGCAAAAAACAAAAATACAAGTACACACGGAATTGATATTATAAAACACAACTTTATTGCCAAGACAGATTTGCTTGATATATCCTCAAAATCATTTTTTGCAAGAGAAAAAGTGATAAATGGCACAAGCGTTAAGCACAAACTGGTTGAAAGTGTTGATGGAAGCCCAACAAGCGTATTTATAACACCGGAATTTATGCCAAGCAAACTTGTCGCAAAATCTCCCTCAAATGACATAGACTTTAAAATATTTACAATCAAAAAACTGTCAATAACAAGAGATAGTGGCATAATCACAGAATTGAGTGTAAATGGTATTGCCTCAAAAAAAATTGTTTTCATTTCTTTTAAAATAACTTTTTTTGTTAGTCTTTTTTCTTTGTCAAAATCAAAAAGATTTTTGTGTCGCTTCTTAAAAACAAAAAAATAAATAACAAAAAACAAAGTTATTGCAATCTCAGCAAAACTTACTCCAAGAAGAGCCCCTAATGTTCCATACAAAACACCATTTTTGCATAGCATCAAAGCGAGTGAAAAACCAACCGAAAGTTTTACAACTTGCTCCAAAACCTGAGAGATTGCGGTCGGTATCATGTTTTGAAGACCATGAAAATAGCCCTTAAAAACGCTTGAGATGCCCACCGCTATAAGTGATGGTGCAATTGCAATATAGCACCACACTGCACCACTCTCTCCTTGCAAATTTGCTATAAGATACGCAAATGACACAAGCATCACACAACCAAGTGAACCTAAAATGACCAACAAAATGAGTGCTGACTTAAGTGTCATATAAGCACCATAATTGTCCTCACGCGCAACAAATCTTGAAACTCGTCTTGAAATTGACACCGTAAAACTTGAAGAAATAAAAGATAGCAAAAAAACATAAATTGGAAAGACCAAATAATAAAGCCCAATCCCCTGTGAACCCAAGATATTTGCAAGGGGGATTTTATAAACTGCGCCTAGAATTTTGCATACTATGCCACTAATTGCAAGTATCACCGCACCTATAACAAACGAATTTTTTTGCATAACACCCCAAAGAATTTTAAAAATTTGATAAATTAGAAAAAAGTTTTAACAATAACTCTATTGAATTTTTGACACCGCAATCAATTTTGTTATTATGTACCAAAATCAAAAAACCAACTTCATACCCTTCACTAGAAACCTTAAAAGGTGTACAATTGTCATCATTGCGTAACTCACAAATAATATTTGACAATTTTGTAATTTCACCACTATTATGGTCCAACTCTTGTATGCATACCCGTTTGTCCAAATAATCTTTTTTTGAAAGTCCCTTTACACATAACACACGCTCGTCATCACACAAAAAACATGGGATGTCAAAAGTGTCAAAGATCACACTCAAAAGTGCTTCTGCCATACTTATAATGTTTGCAAGTTCCGAAAATTTTTTTAAGACAACCTGATTGTCGCTATTGATACTCATTTCAATTGAACTACCTGTTTTTATGTTTAGTATTCGTCTCATTTCTTTTGGAATAACTACACGACCTAGTTCATCAACTTTTCTAACCATACCACAACTCATAATGATTTTTAAAACCTCTAAATTTATTCTTTGAGTTTTAAAAACAAACTATTCATAAAACAATTCAAAAAAAGACTAGATATTTTACCTAGCCTTTTTATTTTTTAAATCAACTTGAATATATTATTAAATTTTCAATTTTTTAACTTTTTCCCAACTAAATCCATCTCTGCCAAAATGCCCATAACAAGCAGTTTTTGCATAAATAGGCCTCAAGAGGTCAAGTTCGTCTATCATACTACTTACAGAAAAGTCAAAATTGTTTTTTACAATTTCCAAAAGTTTTTCTTGACTAACCTTGCTTGTTCCAAAAGTGTTTATCTCAAAACTGACAGGTTCCTTAAGTCCTATAGCAAATCCAAGTCCCACCTCACATTTGTCTGCCAAGTTGTTTGCAACAATACTTTTTGCTACATACCTACAATAGTAGGCACCACTTCTGTCAACTTTTGTAGCATTTTTAGAACTAAAACATCCTCCACCAACTCTTCCAACACCGCCATAAGTGTCAACAACTATTTTTCTTCCAACACAGCCACTGTCTGAAAAACTGCCCCAAATATAAAACTCTCCACTTGGATTAATTATAAGTTTTACATCGTCACTTTTTAGTTCACAAAACTCTTTTAATATTGGTTCAATGACGTTTGATTTAATTTCACTTACAATTCTATCGTGACCAAGTCCTTTTTTGTGAGAAACAGATATTACAATCGTGTCAATTGAAACTGGCTTTTCGTCCTCATAGCAAATGCTCACTTGACTTTTTGCATCGGCAAAAAACATATCACTTTTTCTTCTAAAATCATCATACTGCTTCATAAGCCTGTGTGCAATCAAAACTGAGTATGGCATATAATACTTATTTTCGTTTGTTGCATAACCAAACATAATACCTTGATCATTTGCACAAAGTTCTTCTTGTTTTACAGCATTTGCAATATTTGGTGATTGAATAGAAATCTTTTTTATAATATCAAATTTGCAATCATATCCAATGTCACCCAAAACTTTCTTTGCTATCCCCTCATAGTCAATGTTAGCCTTTGTTGTTGCCTCACCATAAATCATAAGGAGATTATCCTTTATAGCGCACTCAACAGCCATTTGACTATCCCTGTCTTGAGACAAAGCACAATCCAAAAAAGAGTCTGCAATAATATCACAGGTTTTGTCAGGATGCCCACAATTAACACTTTCACTTGTAACAATTTTTCTCATGTATTTCTCCTTAGTTTTAAATTAGTATAAACACTTTTCCTCTAGTTTTCAAGAGCCTTTTTGTCAAAACAATATTTGGCAAAATTCGTATTTTTTAAATAAAACCCTTTGTTAAATTAAAATTATTAAATATTTACATAAGACTATACTTTTTCAAATACAAAAATCTTTACTAATCCAAAGATTCAAAGTCAACAACGCTATCCAAAAATTTTTTAAACGCAACACTCCTATGATTAAATTGCACCTTATCATCATCGCTAAATTCTGCAAGTGTCTTATTGTCTCTTACCACTACAATTGGATCAAAACCAAACAAGTTATCCCCGCAAGGACTATATGCAATCTTACACCTAACAACGCCCTCAAAAGTTGATATCTTGCCATTTTTGTCGACAAAAGCAAGGCAACACTTCATACTAGCGCCTCTCAAGGAGTCATCAACATTTGCCATTTTTTCAAGTATTGCCTCGTTGCGTTCTTCAGTTGTAGAGTCCTTTAAAAATCTTTTTGTATAAACCCCAGGCCAACCATCAAAAAAGTCTATAAAAAGCCCCGCATCATCTGCCATAACGCACTCTTTTTCGTCTAACATATCAAAAATTGTTTTTGCTTTTAAGATTGCATTTTCTTCAAGAGTTTTTCCAGTTTCTTCAACATCTATGTCAATATGTTTGTCTTTTAGACTAAAAATTTTAAATTTTTTACCCGCGAGCGCCCTAATTTGCTTAAGTTTGTTGTTGTTATTTGTAGCAAATATCATCTTAGATGTCCTCAATGTCAATATTTGTGATATCACCTACGTCGTCACCACCATTTTCATCTTTCAACAAATCTTCGCCAAAGCCCTCATCTTCATTTTCTGGCATATCCTCAGGCAACTGATTTGTCAAAACCTCAATTGCTTTTTCAACGCTTCGATCCCTAAATCTATCAAAGAAAATTCTTGTTGATTTTTCATTTGTGTCTTCTTCAATAAGTTCTTTTTTTGACATGGCAACTGGATCAAGACTTAATTCTTTGTATAAAATATCACAAACATATTGGCTCAAAAACCAAAAATAATTTGACCTGTTCAAATCGTTAAACTTTATAATCTGTCCCCATTTTTCACTGAGCAAAATCATATCAATTGCAGGGTTCATAAAGGCTTTCATTTTTTGTGGAGCAATTTTGCTACCATTTGCAGCGGCAATAATATTCCACTCAAGTGACCTCTTAAAATTTACAGGAAAAAAATCATCATATCCTTTTTTGTATATATAACCCATATAATCTTGAGCAGGTATGTGCCCAGAACAAGCATAAGCACATATTTGTTCAATCTTTTTTATAACCAACTTTTTGTATTTATCTCTATTGTATCTCACATCATTGTTGGCACTTGCTACCCAAGAGCGAATTCTCAAAAAAAGTTCTTTTTGATCATCATAACTAATGGTGTCATAGTCCTCTTTGTTATAATACTTTTTGTTATCAAAAATATTCATATTTTTTCTCCTATGAATTTTATTCTGTAATAGTTATATCAAAATTAAATGTCAAAGTGTAATGGCTATTTACAATATAGTAGAATGTTATAGTAGATGCACCATCACATAATGCACTTGCCCCAGTTTTTACAGAAATAGTCACTCCAGCATAATCTATCAAATCACTTACATTGCTAAACACCTG
>Ga0310786_10001770_pt1 | contig 34423 bp, 17 predicted proteins | sample AusTroGonzalo_MG_FD_203881 | JGI IMG/M metagenome (GOLD analysis project Ga0310786, IMG submission 203881) | Bovine rumen microbial communities from tropical cattle in Woodstock, Queensland, Australia - Gonzalo_03 (v2) (version 2) | ecosystem: Host-associated > Mammals > Digestive system >... | reverse complement strand
AACGCGCGGCTCGCGCGTTCACGCCTCATGAACGGGCAAGCTGCCCGTTCTACTAGACGCGTTTCCACCCACGAAGCAATCATTGGAACGGTGGGGCGAGCCGTCCTCGGCGAGCCGCGGAGCGACATGTCAACTTAACGTCAGACCTGGCAAAATATTCTACTTCACGGTTTTGACACCATATTGCGCGAATCTAGTGTCCGCTGTGACAATATCAAGCAGATGTATTTGAGCGGTCGCAATTATGAATCTGTCTGCCGGATCCCTATGATGCAAAGGCAGCCGAGCTGCGGTCAACATAACACCGCTATCCAAGGGCAAAAAAGAGAATCCATACGCTTTTTGTAATGTCTCAAGCCATTCTTCAGGTGGCAATGACAATTCCAACTTGCCAAGACGATGCTTCAAGGCGATCTCCCATACAGAAACAGGAGACGCATATAGCGATGGAACAATCGAAATGAGCCTACGCGCGTGAGCAGACAATCTTTCTGGGGCCCCACCAAGCCACAGCAATGCACATGTGTCAAGCAACAGGGACGTCATTAGAGTAGGTCTCCCACATATCAGCGTCGTCAGAGAACAAATCTTCATCCTTTATCTGAAACGAAAGTCCTGGTATCTTGCTTATGGTGCGCATAACAGGTTCATCAGACATCAATGGGACAAGAGTTACTCTGAAAGAATACGCAGCGTATTCTTTTGGGACTCGAATGCTGATTCTGTTACGAACCGGCTTCATGACTGTTTCAATTGGTGGCATTGCTGATTTCTTTCGCTCGACGCCTCCCAGGCTCGGCGGCGGCTACTTTTCTTCGCCACCCATCCGCGCGGGAAATCTGTTTGTTCCACCCCTTTGGGGGCGGAGCGAAGTTATTATACCCCATCCCCCCGTCGGCATCAAGCGCGAAACGCGATTTCTTGAAGTTTCGGACGCATCTATGTAGTACGCATCTAGGACGAGGAGGACGCGTCTCGCGTCGGCCCCGGCGGCGTTCTCCGCCTAGCCAGCTCTCGTCTCCCGATTCTCCGCCCTCAAACTTCGGCCCACCAGCTTTGTGTCAAGGGGTTGTGAGAGGTGTGGAGTGCGGACGAAAGGAACGATTCGGTCACGCGGCCGACGACCTTCAGCGAAAGCTGATTATAAGCCCCCTAGGTCTGGACGACAGGAAATCCTTCGGCAGAAGCACCCTCTCGGTAATGCGTATCTCGTCGAACTCGATGTCGCACAGTCTTTGATTTGACTCGGTTACGCTCCGGCCGCCGAACACAAGGCTTGTAGTATTCCCGGCCAAGACGTATCCCTCGTCCAGCGTCAATGAAAACGTGGCAAACGAGCCATAGTCTATGAAGCCGGTGACCTGCCGCGTCGAACGCTTGCAGACCATGGCGAAATGATGCCAGTTGCCGTCAGCAATGCTTGTGGCCGTCGTCACGATGACATGTTTAGCTAGGCGCACCTGCTGGGTCGTGTTAGTCGTCTCGACTTGCATGATCAACCTCTTTCCCGTGTCCGCATCAAAATATCCCCAGCGGAAATTGTACCCTCCGTCAGTCAGGATCGGGGTATATGCAACATGCGTCTGCGACTTGAAGCGCGCGAAAAACTCGATCGTGAAATCCTCATCGTACAACATGACCCGCGCCGGCTGGCCGTCCGGGCCGAAGTAATCTATCTTGAGCACGTTGCCGACCGTATCCGACGTGCGGTTCATGTCCACGGCAAGCGAATTGATTCGCGCGGGCGCAGCGTTGCTGGAATCGTAGATCTTCGCGGCAGGAACGTCGTTCGTTGCAACGGGCTTGGCCGCCTCCCGTGACGTGGAGGCAAAGTACGGGGTAGAAAACCGCGTGGAGCGAGTCGCGAACGCAAACGAATCGCCACCCCACCATGAAGGCTCTTCAAACGTGATGCGTACAACCACGTCATCCGCATCCGACTTATTGATGAACCGCATGAACTTGTCCGGTCCAAGCACGGTGTCGGAAAAACGCACTTCGTCCACCTCGCCTGGGAAGTTACGGTTGTTGACGAGACCGTTCGAGCCGACAAGGAATTTCGTGCCTTCAGGAATGTAGAGCCCCGTCTCGCCCGTCTTAAGCGTAAGCGATCCGACTTCAACATAGTCGAAATACCAGACAGCCTTCTTGTCGGACGCATCGTACGACATTGCAGCGTGATGCCATTTGCCATCAAGGACAGCGCTCGCTCCGATGACTTGCTGAGCTGACTTCACCGTGCCTTCAGAGTCCTTGGCAATTATGCGCCCGTAGAATTTTCCATAGTATAGTTGAATCGACGAGTCGGCGTAACCACTTGCCTGAAAGGTGAGTATCGGCGCCATTGCCAGATTCGTGACGACACTTGGATCCGTCTCCGTGACGCGGAAGAAACATTCCATGGTGAAGCTTCCTCCACATGGAAGATCCGAGGCGTTCAGATAGGCACCCCCGCTCTGCGTGGGGTTTTTCACATACGACTCCCTCATGCGGAGCGAGGAAGTGTTCTCGTACGAGTTACCCGTTAGCGGATCAAATATCCTGGCCCCGGCCGAAAAGCCGTCGATGTACTTCGGCATGTAGGCACTATCCGCCCCGAATGTCGTATCGTTGATCGAGAAAGACGTCAGGGACGTGACTTCGCTTCCCGCAACCGAGTTGACGAACCCTGACGGCACGGTCGCGCCGGGCGTTCCGCCCTCGAATCGATACCACGCCACCGTCCCTGCGCCCGCGTTCGCGGCAAGCGCGGCAGCTACCATGCAAAAGAACAATTTCCTCATCTCTCTGCGCTCCTTTTTTCGGCGCGCACCGCTTTCGCGGCGCGCACCGCTTTCGCGGCGCGCAGAATTTACCTAGCTACAATTGTACGTAGCGCAATCATATCATATTCAAGGATTATCCACAAGGGGGGAAGCGCAGGATTTACGCATGGATTTGGAGGATTGAGGTCCCCAAATTTTCCTAGCTCACAGTCCACCGATTCGCCGCCCTCAAACTTCGGCCCACCGGCGTTGAGAAGTGAGATTACGTTGCGGACGAAATCTCGCAAGGGACGATTCGACGGCGGCCAGCCTCTGGCCGACCTACCGCAGGAGCGATTCGGTCACGCGGGACGCGTGACCCTACCGCAGGTACAGGGACACACCCGTTTTAATGCTCAAAAAATTGGGGAAACTCCAGTGAAGCGAGGCAATCAGAGATTCCAAGTCATCCCGGAGTCCGACTATGCTTTTTGCATGCCCCTCATTCTGCGCGCTCTTCCAGCAGGACGCGGAAGCCGACATCGTGTACCTTCTGCCAGGCGTGGAACGTCTCGCGGAAGGACGATGTGGCATCCTTGGGGCGCGACGAGAAGCTTCCGCCGCGAGCGACGCCCGGGGCGGTCCATTCGGCGGCGTTCCCGTGCATGTCGTAGAGACCCCAGCGGTTGCAGTTCGCGCGGCCCACGTAGTTGATGCAGAACCAGTCGTCCTCGAAGCGCTCCTCGTGGAGGGGATAGTTCTGCTCCGGCTTGTAGGGGCGGCGGCTCTGCACGGCTGCGGCGTTGTCCCAGGCGGAATAGAGGAATCGCGTGGAGCGGTCGGCTAGGTTGGCGAACCGGCTGAAGTCGTCGTCGAACCCGCCCCAGGGGAACGGAGTATCCGTCCCCGCGCGCGCAGCCCACTCCCACTCCTCCTCGGTGGGCAGGCGGGCCTTCACGCCGCATTTCGCGGAGAGCCAGTCGCAGAACGCCTTGGCCTCGTTCCACGAGACACGCACGACTGGCTGGCGACGATGGCTGCCTATATGCCCCGGCGAGACCTGGTCGAAACCCCACTGGTCCTGCGCGCGGGAGTCATGCGCGGGGTCGAACGCATGGTACTGGCTGTTCTGCACCTCCATCTCGCCGAGCCAGAAGGCGTTGGTGATGGTGACGACGCGCACGACTTCGTCGGGATAGCCGTTCGTGGAACCCGCGATGTACGTGCCGGCCGGGATGCGGCGGAATGTCATCGACTCTCCATCCGAGAGGATGAGCGTCTTCGTTGTGACGGGGGCGACCTGAGAGATCGCGCCGAGCTGGAGGTCCGCCGCTTGTAGAACACTCATTGGCCAGGGATTGTTGAATCGGGTTTCGCCCTTTAAATCGGCAAATCGGGCTTCGCCCTTAAAAGGTTGCAAAGCAGCCGATTTAAAGCCCACACCAGCGGGCGATTTAACCTTTTCTCTGTATCTCGCGAACTCCGCCTCGGGGTCGTCATCAAGCGCGGCGTAGCGCTTGAGAAGCTCCTTGCGGCGCTCCACCTGATTCGTGCAGCCATGCACATACGGGTTCGTCTTGAAGGGCTGGGGGGCCCAGTTGCCGCGATAGGGGCAGTTGAGGTCGATCCACGTGTAGAGCTCGCGCCAGCCGCGCGGCGAGAGATTCGCGCCGTGGTGCCCTTTCTTCATCATCTGCACGAGCGGGGAGGTGGAGGCGTGGAACTCGAGGGGCGTAAGGATCTGCAGTTCGCTCTCCGCTCCGCCGCGCCTAATGTATGGATGCAGGAATCTGTAGGCGGCCTCAGGAGTCGACACGTTGAAACGGGCGAGCGTGAACGGCGGCACGTTAAAGGGGGGCACGTTTGTGGGATAGTCATTGGAGCCGTGGCAGGAGGCGCAGGACTGGGCGATGTGCGGATAAAGCTCCAGCTCGAAGCTCCAGGGTCTGACCCCATGTTCGTCGGGCGGCGTGAGCTTCTGCACGGGCTTGCGGTCGGCAAGGGTGCGCGATGTGGAGATTGAGGTGCGGTTGTCCTCGTGGCAGCCGGTGCACGAGACGCGCTCGCCGGGCATCCCAACGGTCCATGATCGCATGAGCTGGAGCGCCGCGCCGTCGGCGTCGAGCGGCTGGAAGGAAACAGGCGTGTTACAGGGAATCTCGAAGCAGACGCTACCGTCGGCCTCCACTGGGACGGTGCCGAGGACGCGCTTCACGTCCCAGCCGGCTTCAACCTTGTCGAGGCCCATGGAGACGTGTCCGCCGGTCCTGTGGTAGCAGAAATGATATGCGAATACGCGAAGGCTCTTGACGGTTCCGCGGGGGACGCCGGCAAGGCCGGGACCGAAATAGATGTCGGCGATGTGCACAGTTGCTGTCTTGGCGCCTTTCACGCGGCGGTCTGGGATCACGGGCGGACGCTTCCGGGGGGCGAATGGGATGGGCTCGAAGAGCGAGCCGTCGTCGGGCTCGGCGATGAGGATCATGTTGCCGTCGGTGTCCGCAAGGTAGATTCCGAACGCGCCGCCCTCGTGCGTGCAGGCGCTTGCGAGGATGCGGCGGGAGTCGAGCGGCCAGGGGTAGGCGAAATACGGACGGCCGCGGGCGAACTGGTTGTCGATCTGGAGGTCGCACACGTCGCCCTCGACAGGATGCGGGCCGACGTCCGGGAATTCATGAACGAAGCCCGTCTGCGCGGCGGGAAGAGTCGCTGCCGGGATGCGTAGTTCCTTCTTCACCACGCCCAGGGAGCGGTCGGGCGGATCCCAGCGGAACGGATACTTGCGCGCGAGCGTGGGGTCGAGGAGAAGCGCACGACCCACCTCGGCGCGTCCGTGGTGTCCGCCTGCGAACATGGAGAGGAGATGCGGCTCGCCGGGGACGGGACGTGTGTTCTGGAAGAACGTGGGGAAGTAGGAGCCGGAGCCCCAGAGGGCGAGCTGGCCTATGCCGTCTGGGTTCATCGTCATCAGCTCGCGCGAGAAGTAATGCTGGACGTCCGAGTATTCCCAGCGCGTGTACATCACGCGTCCGTCGTTGGCCACTACGGGGGTGTAGTCGCTGTCCTGCTCATAGGTGAGCTGGATGGTCTCGCCGGTGCGACGGTCGATGCGGTAGAGGACGCACATCGGGAAGTTGCCGTCCTCGCATGGCAGGAACTGGTACGCGCCGGTGCCGAGAAGGCATATCTGGTCCTTGTTGGGCAGGTAGCATGCGTCCCACCACTGGATGTCGTAGTGGCCATCTTCGGGCGAAACAAGAGTTGGAGCCGCCAAAGGCGGCGATTCAATCATGTCACCATTCAATGCAATCTCATACACTCCCAGCAGGTTGTTCGTCCCCCGGTAGCCGGTGAAGAGGATACGGGAGGCGTCGAAGTCGAGGTCGAGATCGCGGACTATGCCGGTGTCGGGCGGGCGGTAGATGGTCGTGTACCGGGGTGCGCCCGTGCGCCAGCTGGAGACGATGCATATCTCGTTCGTGTGGCCGGTGCGGTTGAGGTCCATGTGGTTGTGGGCGTTGAGGCCAAGGAGACCTAGACGACGGGAGAGCCCGCGCTTGGTGTAGGGGAAATCGGAGCCGCCGCGCTTTTCGGAAGGATTCTCCTCCCAGACGGGCGTGGGCACGTGGCGGCGCACGCAGAGAATATTGTCGAGTTCGAGCGTTGGGTCGGCGAGGATCGCCTGGCGGTAACCTTCATAGAGGGCGCGCGGCGCGGCGGCGAACGCGACATTCGTTCCAGCCTCGGCGCAGGCGGCTATCAGCGCCTCAACGGCGGCATGGTGGCGCGGGTAGTCGTAGCCAGGGACGTTCTTCAGGCGCTCCACGGCGGCGCGCGCGGCCTCTGGGCGGAATCGGGCGAGGCCCTCCGCCACGACGTCCGCGCGCAGAGTCGCCAACGCCAGAACCCACACGCCTAGCGCAACTGTTATCGATATCTGCTTCATGGCGATGTAATTATATCACCCTCCCCGCATGGCAGGCCAACGTGCGCTTCGCCGGCGTAGACCGGCGTGCCGCCGACAAGCAGCGTGCCGTCTGCCTGCACTCCCGAGCAAAGACCAGTGACCGGAGATGCGTCTGCGTCCGTCTGGCGGACGGCTATTACGCGCCCCTTCAAATAGTCGCGCTTCGAGAATGCGGCGTGGAATGCGGCAAAGCCACCTTCCCGCCAACGCTCATGCGCGGCATAAAGATCTTCAAGGATTTTCCGCAGCACATCATCGCGATCAAACTCCCGCCCGCAAAGCATTGCGAGCGATGTGGCGCGAGATGACAGCTCTCCCGAAAACTCGCGCTGATTCACATTGACGCCCACGCCGGCTATCACGCAATCGCCGTTGCGCTCGCATAGGATGCCGGCCAGCTTCCGTCCGCCGACAAGAACATCGTTCGGCCATTTGACGGCAGGCTTGTCGGCAAGCGCCGGACAGACTCTCTCGACCGTCTCGGCGATGGACAGACCAACGACCAATGGGAACGTGGCGACATCGGCGGGCTGCAGGCCGGCGACGTCGAACACGGCCGAGAACGTCAAGTTGCATGCGCGCGCCGACTCCCATCGATGGTCGAGACGCCCGCGGCCCGCCGTCTGGAATTCGGCGGCATACACGTCGCCGTGCGCGCCGGAGCGCGCATCGACGTTCGTGGATCCGGTGACTTCTTTTCTATGGACGGTCATTCGATCAATGAGCCTCTAGCCAGTTCACGCCATGGCCTACCGAAACCTCAAGCGGCACGCCAAGGTCCAACGCCGCCTCCATCTCGCGCTTTGCAAGCGCCTCGACGGCCGGCACTTCCTCCTTCGGGCAGTCGAACAGAAGCTCGTCGTGTATCTGCAGCACGAGCTTCGACCTGAGCCCTTCTGCGGCAAGCGCGCGATGCACGCGAACCATTGCGAGCTTTATGAGATCCGCCGCCGTGCCCTGGACCGGCGTGTTTATCGCATCGCGCTCCGCCGCCTGCCGCGCAGTGGCGTTGCGCGACGATATGTCCCTGAGCGTACGCCGCCGCCCCAGCACCGTCACGGCGTAGCCAGCCGCGCGCGCCTTTGCGATCGAGGAATCCATGAACGCGCGAACCTTGGGATAGAGACGGAAGTACGAATCGATCAGATCGCCGGCCTCCTTGCGCGGAATCTGCAGTCGCTGCGAAAGGCCAAACGCCGAAATGCCGTAGATGATTCCGAAGTTGACCATCTTGCATTTGGCGCGCATTTCGTCCGTGACGAGCGGCGGCATCACGTCATAGACGCGCGCGGCCGTCTCGCGGTGGATGTCGGCGCCGTTGCGGAACGCCTCCAGCATCGTCTCGTCGCCGCTCATCGCGGCCATGATGCGAAGTTCGATCTGCGAATAGTCGGCGGAGACGAGAAGATGGTCTGCGTCGCGCGCCACGAACGCGGCGCGGATGGGCTTGCCACGCTCTGAGCGCACCGGGATGTTCTGGAGGTTGGGTTCGGACGACGAAAGGCGGCCTGTCTCCGTGAACGCCTGGGCGAAGGTCGTGTGGACCCGCCCCTCAGCATCGGCGCAAAGCGGCAGCTTGTCGGCATAAGTCGATTTCAGCTTAGCGCAGGCGCGATAGTCGAGGATCTTGCGGATGATCGGATGGGCGTCGGCGCATTTGAGCAGAGTCTTTTCGTCGGTGGCGAACTGGCCGGAGGATGTCTTCTTGGCGGCTGGGCACCCTTTCAGAACGCCGTTCTCGCCGAAGAGGTGTTCGCCAAGCTGCTTGGGTGAATCGATGTTCAGGTCGGCGGCGCCATCGGAACGAATCTCCGCGGCGAGATCGTCGATCTCCCGCTGGAGACGCGTGCCGTACGCGGCGAGCGCGGCGGCGTCGATCTTGACGCCGACCTTCTCCATGTCGATCAAGACCGGTATGAGAGGCTCCTCGCTCTCCACAAGGGCCTGAAGCGCTCCGGCGTCCGTGGCCTTCGGACGAAGCACGCCATCCAGACGCAATGCCACGTCGGCATCCTCGGCGGCGTAGTCCAGCACGTCCTCCGGCGGCAGGTCGCCCATGGACTTCTGCTGTTCGCCGCGCTTTGGTTCGCCTATGAGGCGTGTAATCGGTATCGGATCGTAGGAGAGGAATTCGCGCGCAAGAAGATCCATGCCGTGGCGCGCGGCGGCGTCGGTGACGTAATGTTCAAGAAGAGTGTCGCGGACGGTGGAGCCGAAGACGATGCCGTATCGTCCCAGGATCGTGATGTCGAACTTCGCATTCTGCGCGATGAGCGTCTTGGAAGGATCTGCGAACGCCGGGGCGAACACCTTCACGAACTCTTCGGCGGCGGCGCGGTCGGCCGGCGCGCTCGCCAAGGCGAACAGGTCTTCTGCCGAGGCGGCGCCGTGCTTGGGCACCGCCACATACCATGCCCTGCCCGGCGCGACGGCAAAGCTCATGCCCACCAGATCGTCGTGCCACGGGTCGATGCCGGTCGTCTCCGTGTCGAACGCGAAACGCGGAGACTCCTCGAGGATGCGCGCAAGGGCACGAGCCTCCTCAAGCGTCTTGACGAGCTTGTATTCGTGCGGCGTGTCCGCGATAGTCGCGCAGGAACGCTCCGCGGTCTGCACGGCGGAATCTCCAAGCAGCTTGCGGGCAAGCTGGGAAAGCTCGTATTTGGCGCATACGGCGCGAAGCTTCTCTTCGTCCGGCGGACGGCGCGCCAGCGATTCAAGGTCCAAGTCAAGCGGAACATCCGTGCGGATCGTCGTGAGGAACTTGGACATCTTTGCGTCCTCGGCACCTGCCGCCACCTTCTCCGCCAGCTTGCCCTTGAGTTCCGGCGCATGCGCCAATATGTTCTCCACCGTTCCGTACGCGGTGATCAGTTCCGCCGCGGTCTTTTCGCCCACTCCGCGTATGCCGGGGATGTTGTCGGACGAATCGCCTGCGAGCGCGAGATAGTCTATCATCTGCGCAGGTTCGGCGAGATGCCAATGTTCCTTGACCTTCTCGACATCGTAGATCTCGGCGGCGTCACGTCCGTGGCTGGGACGAAAGAGCTTCACGTTCGGGCCTACGAGCTGCGCCGCGTCCTTGTCTGGCGTAGCCACATACACGTCGAAGCCGTCGGCGGCGGCGCGCGCCGCGATCGTGCCCATCACGTCGTCCGCCTCGAATCCCTCGCGCCGGATTACCGGCAGATTGAGCGCCTCGGCCAGCTCGAACGCCTGCGGGATGGCGGCGGCGAGATCCTCCGGCATCTTCTCGCGCTGGGCCTTGTATGGAGGGTACGCCTCATGGCGGAACGTCGGGCCGGAAGGATCCATCGCGAGCGCCGCATGCGTCGGCTTGAACTCCGAGATGATTGCGCCAACGCCGTTGGCGAAGCCCATCAACGCGGAGGTGTTGATCCCCGAAGCCGTCATGCGCGGATTCCTGAGGAACACGAAGTGTCCCCTGTAAAGAAACGGCATCAAGTCTATCACGAACAATGTTTTCATCTGGCACGCCTTTCCTGAAGTGTTCTATGCCTCTTTTCCGTGCCGCCTATTATACCATAATGTTCATGCCTGTCCTTACTCATTTCTTGAACCAACTGGGCACGGGCGATTGCAAAATCGCGTTTTGCGTTTTGTGGATTGAAACCGTAGTCCAATTCAAGTATAATATCAGCAAATCATTTTTCATGAAAGGCTATTCTATGAGCAAGATTCTTGCACGCATCGGCATTTTCGCAATCATCCTCGCCGCTTTGGCAGGGGGGGTATACTATTGCTGGACAATCCGAGAACTGCCCAAGGAACGCCGCGAAGCATGCAAACAGGTGGTCAAAGAGGTCAAGGGCCTCCAGGACGTCGAAGTCGTTCCGTACCTCCGCAAGCTGGCCAGCGAGAAATTCTTCAAGGCACGTTTCAACAACCACTTCCCGTGGATGCACCTCAGCATCGAAACGAAAGTCCCGATCGACTTCATAAGCCAAGTCTCCGAGGATGTGTTCTACCGCTTCGCGGGCCGCGGCACCCCCGAGACGGCAGACGCGCCCCGCATGAAGGAAATCCTCGCGTTCTCCAACGAACTATACCCGCGCTGCTCCAAGGAAGCCCGCATCACTCTGCGCGAACGCCAGGTCGACGCCTGCTTCTTCCTCAATGACTTCGACGGCGCCATCAAGTTGATAGGGCAGGGCCTGCCCGGCCATTCTGACACATGGACGCGCGGTACCGTCGCAAAGCTCCGCGCCCACAAGGCAATGCTCGCCAACGACCCCAAGGAGGTCGTGAAACAGCTGCTCATATTCGACGAATACCTCCATTCCGAAGAGATGAAGGATCGTGACGACGAGTATGACCAGACGACCGGCGCGCTCTACTCAACCGAATGGGTGATGGGCCGCAACTACATGCGCTGCTCCATCTATTCACGCAAGGCCGGCGACAACGAGAATGCCGACAAGTACCTCGCGCTCGCAAAGCCCCTTTTCGCCAAAGCACTCCAAAAGTGCAAGGACGACAAGACCACCCGCGATGAACTCGAGAGGGAAATGCAGGAGCTGAAAAAGCACGGCCTGTGAAGATCCTGTTCCTCTTCATCGACGGCGTCGGCATAAGGCCGCCCGCTGCGGACAATCCGATCAACCCTGAAGTCTGCCCCGCGCTTTGCCGCCTCATCGCCGATCATTCAACCCCCATTGACGCAAACCTGCTGGTCGATGGGCTCCCACAGTCCGCCACCGGACAGGCCACCATGTTCACAGGCGTGAACGCGCCCGTCTTCATGGGCCGGCACTGCGAAGGATTCCCCGGCCCGTCCCTTCGCCGGAAAATAGAGGATGGCAACCTTTTCCTGTCCCTCAAACGCCTCGGCAAAAAAGTGAAGTTCGCCGACGCCTACCTGATCGAAGACATCGACGAACTAGCCGCCCGCAGATTCAAGAGCGTGACGACCGTGATGGCGCTCACCACCCCGGAGGTCATCTCGACGGCCTACGATCTGATGGACGACCAGGCCGTGATGCAGGATCTCACCCGCGAAACGATCCAGGACCGCTATCCCGACATCCCCGTGATTCCTCCCGAGACGGCCGCGCTTCACCTCTTCGAACTCGCGCGCGCCTACGATTTCACGCTCTACGAGTTCTTCCAGACCGATGTGTCCGGCCACACGATGGACTATGCCCGCGCTTGCGCGGTGCTGCGCGTGTACGACCGCTTCCTCGCCGCCCTGATCCGCTTCACCGAAGCCGCCGGCATAACCTTGATCATGACCGCCGACCACGGCAACATCGAGAACATGGGCGAACGCGGCCACACCCGCAACCCCGTCCCCTTCATAGCCTTCGGACCAAAGGAAGCCGAAATCCGCGCCCACGTGAAGTCCCTCGTGGACGTGACCCCCGCCATTCTGCGTTTCATTTCCTGATGCCTGCGGGAGCGCAAGTCACGGACGGCGGAAGTTTTTCTTGAATTGGCCGGGTTCGACGACCATTGGCTGCCCGCCAGGCAGAACCAGCCTGCACTTGGTTCCCTTCGGCACGCTCAAGTGTACTTCAAACTCGCCTTTCCCGTTCTTCAGCCAGCTTGCTCTGATTTCGCCGTGCGGCGTCGGGACACGGCCCGATGCCCAAGCGAGACGAGTCGTCACTGGTATGCGACAGGTGAATGTCTTGAACCCAGGCTCTGCCGGTTCGATACCGAGAATGTAATTCGTGAAAAGGCCCGCAATGGCCGTGTCGGGATGGGCCTCGTCGCCCCAGCCTTTGCGGATCAAGCCCATGCACTCGCTCGTGAGGCGCATGCCCTTCCAGTCGGGATCCAGCACTTTCCGCCAGTTGTGCGCATCGAGCGTGGCGAGCGCGGCGTCCGTCGCGCCATACTCGAACTTGCCGCGCGCGGCGAGCGCCTGGAACTTGCCGTGTCTGACGTACTCTAGATGCGGCATGATGCGCTCCGCCTCGTCGCGCGTGACGAACCTAGTCGAAAGCGCAAGCGCGTTCGCCTCGAAGCCCATGCGGTTGTCTTCTACGGACAGGCGAAAACACCCTCTCTCCGCATCCCAGAATGCCGCACGCACCGACTCCGCCAACTGCGCGGCGGCGGCGGTCCAGCGCGAGGCATCGTCGGCATTGCCCAGTTCGCGCGCCATCTGCGCGGCATCCACGTATGTTTTCCAGAGAAGAATGTTCATGAACGAGCGGTGGTGGAGCGAGGTGCCGCCGAAAACTAGTCCCGCCGCATGCTTGCACGTCTCCTTGCGCTGCTCGAAAATGCCGGTCTTCGGGTTCTGGTAACGCGCGAGGTACGCCATCAGATTCTGCACCACGGGATAGACCTTCCGCAGAAGCGCGGCATCGCCGGAATAGAAGTAAGTGTCCCACGCCACGGGCACAAGCCAGGCGGCGAACTCGTCGGAGCCGAACGGCCCCCACTCGCCAGCCTTCGGCACGGCCTGATCGGGCCACGGCGAGGCCTGCACGTAGCCTTCGGGCGTGTGGTTAGCCGCAAGCATCTCCACGGAGCCCGCCAGATACGGCGCAGATGGCTTGAAGCCAACGAAGAAGCTACGCTGCGCCCACCAAAGGTCGCCGCTCCAAACAAGTCGGTCGCGCTTCGCGCCGTCCGCGAGGTACGGCAGCGTACGTACGGGTTTCGGGCCCCACACGGAGTCGTATGACGGTATGGCGGCGAGTTCGCACGTGCGCACGCTCGCCTCCCAGATTTCCGCGAGCTGGCGATCCGCGCAGTCGAACGTGCCCGCGCGCTCGCCGGCCGAGTGGACGCGGTCGTTCGCGAACGCGAAGGACGTGAGCGCAACCGGCTTCGTCGCGCCGTCGAGGCGAAGCCGCACGTATCGCACAAGACCCTGCAAAAGCGGCGCGCGATAGACGGCGTTCGAGGCAAGCAGATAGCTCTCGTAGCGGTCGATGTTGGCGGGGAGGATCGGCAGGTCCACGTCGGGGCCGAGGTAGCGCGCAGAGGTCTCGCGCCAGAAGTCGCCTTTCGGCCCGAGGCCGTCCGGATGGCAGGCGTAGGAAATGCGCAGCGTGGCGGCGGGATCGTTTTCCGCAACGCGGAAGACAGGATAGCCGCCCGCTCCGGCACCGCCGTAGTCAAGCTTCACGTCCGCGCCCGGCGCAAGCGTGAGCGCGGGCAGTTCGGTGACGAGGAGCGCCCAGTCCGCCGCGTCGGGCTTCGCGGGAAGCTCCAGATTGCCGTGGTCGTCCGAGACGAACGTGGCGGACTCGTCCTTCCACTCGCCCGTGCGCGTGTTGAACCAGCGCACGGAGTGGAAGCGGTCGGGCGTGAGGGCGTGGACAGTGCCCGTGAGACGGTTCGTGCCGTAGAAGTAGAACACGGCGCGGTTCGGGTTCGCAAGCGTGGCGAACGTGTAGGCAATGCCGTGCGCAGGCGCGCGCGCCGTGCCGGAACGCGGGGTGAAGCGCGCGCCGTCGCCGAATCCGGGACGCGACACCTTCTCGCCCGACTCGTGGGTGAACACGGCGTCGAACGCCACGGCGTCCGCGCCTGTCTTGTCGTAATCCGCCCCCGCCTCGAAGGCTAGCTCCGTCGCGCGCCACGTCTCGACATCCGCACCAAACGAGGCCGCCGCAACCGCGATCGCCGCAAGCCCGATCATCATCTTTTTCATTCGCTCGCCCATCTCCTTGAGGTACAGAAAGAAGCACGTCTATTATGCGAAAACACGCAGCATCCGGAAATGCCTTTATCATCGAACCGTTAACGCTCCAATCCTGTATCGCAGCCCGACATGGTCTGCAAGCGGCAGGGCGATTTCAGGAGTGCCGTCGCGCGCTCCGATCGAAACCGCCAGCCGATATGTCCTGCAGGGCAGTGTCGGAACATTTTCGCCGAACTGGTGAACTTTGTCTAGATCCTCTGTTACCCACAGGACAGGGTCGTTGATTCGCGGCAACTTGTGGACAAAGCCGAAATGCACGGTCGAATCTGTCCGAAACGGCTTCTCGACGCCATTCCATTTCGGATGCGCATCACGGAAATCGGCTGCGTCGTCCGTCGCCGACCAAGCAACGGCCCCACGCTCGTCCAGCAGCGCCCATGTGACAAAACGCGAGTCAAGCATGTGCGCGACGCCTACGTTGACCCAGTCGGCGCGGATTCGGACAGGTTCGCCGAGCTTGATCTCGTCGGGATACTCGACCTCGCGTAGCTCGATGCGGTATCCAATCCTGCGGTTGATCGCATCGATTTCGTCGCGGCAATTCGCCAATATCTGGGACGGCCAGCCGTGAATCGACAAATAGTGTGCGTGAAAATCCTCGACGCTCTTGGCCATCAGCCCCTTCACCCATCGACCATCCATGTTGAGCATTCCGAAATGGCCGGTTTCAATTACGACCGGCAAGCCCGCGGCCTCGGCCAGCACACCCCAATTCGGATGATACCACGACTTGGGCGGCTTGGCGCACATTATCGAATCATCCCTGTAGCCTATGCCCATGGATCGTGCGAGCTGCTGCAGCGGACAGTCAGGCACTTCGAGCATCCCCCCTGCAAAATCATCGGAAATGACGAGCGGCGTGCGGCGAAAATATCTCCTGTGGAGATTCATGTGAACCTTGGCGACGCGTTCGGCGACTTCCTTTGGCAAATCCCGGGTAACGCCCATATGGCATTCCCCCCACACTCCCCACGATCCGACGTCGATGAACGCAACGTGCGCATTTCCGTCATACCTCGCCGCGTATGCCTTCAGAAAGTTTTCCAGTTTGGCGAGAAAAACTGGATCAAGGTAGTCCGGCTCCCACAACTTCGTGCCGTCATAGCACTTTCGGAATGGTGAGTTTGCACCGCATTTGCGCGTGAAGAATTCTCCTTTTGCTCCGGCGTTGCGCACCCATTCCGGCGTTGCATATACATAGCGGTCCTCGAAGGCCGTGACGCGCAGGGCGATTTTCAGGCCCTTTTTAATCCATGCGGCGGCGTAACTGTCAATGACGTCCCATCTGAACTTGCCCTCCTCCGGCTCGAGCACGCACCACGGCACTCGCATGTACGTCACGGTCGTTCCGGGGAACTCGTCGCACGTATAGTCGGCGGGCGCGTTTCCTCCGTACGCCCACATTCGATTGTCAAAGCGATAATGCACGAAACCCATGCCGGGGTTTTTCAGCGCTTCTCCCGTTGCAACGGGCCTGACTGTCGCCGCTCCAAGCGCAGTCGTACATGCCACAGTCAATGCAGACACGATATTTCTAAACGACATAATCATCTTTCTCCAGGCACGTCTTTTCTCAAAAGTGGCTCTGCCACAGGATCAAACACCCGTCTGTCACCTCGCTTCGGCGAGCATGTCTAGCGCGCGGATGGAAGCGCCCATGCAGTTGATCCAGAAGTTGTCGGCGTCGGGGCGCATCAGCATCTGCGTGCGGATGGAGCCGTCCGCCTTCTGCACGTTCACGAGCGTGTCGCCAAGCGCGCGCGCCTTGGCGAGGTCGAGCGGGTTCCGCTCGGCCTCGTAGATGGCCAGGTAGGTGCGGATGAGCTTCGAGTTGGAGGCGTCGATGGGCATCTCCCAGCCGTATTGCTCGCCCACGCCGGGCGTGGCCCAGTGCAGATAGTCCCAGTTCCAGTCGCCGATGGTCCCCGGCCAGGGCGTGCCGGCGCGGTAGCCCGTGCCGTCCGCGCGGCAGGGCTTCTCCCAGTAGACGAACTGGTCCTCCGCGAAGCGCAGCAGCTCGCGGGCCTGCGCGAGGCGGCGCGAGTCGCCGGGGAAGCGCGAGAGGAGGAACATCGCCGTGGAGCAGGCCTGGTGCTTCGTAAGCGCCTTGTAGGGCGGATGCGGCTGCACGTCCTCGAACTGGCACTCCCAGTTCCAGGTCGTGAGCGGACCCTTCTCGATGTAGGCGAAGGCGCGGTCGGCCGCCGCGCGCCACGCGGGATCCTTCGTGCGCGCGTACAGCTTCTCGAAAAGCTCCAGCGGCTCCAGCGGGAAAACGCGGTTCGGCAGCACGGGCTTGCCGTCCTTCTCCCAGAGCTTGAGGTACCACGTGCCGTCCGCGCCCTGGAGCTTCAGGTAGGTACGGCCGATGTTCTCGGCGGCGACGGTGTATTTCCTGTCACCCGTCGCGTCCGCGAGCTTCAGGTAGTTCTCAGCCGCGCGCGCGGGATAGAGCAGCATCTGCTGGCCCGCGTACCGCTTGGCGGTGTTGGCCACGCCGCGGTAGGTGGGCGGGAAGTGCGCGAGCGGCGCGTCGGCCGGCTGGGAGATGCGCAGCAGGAAGTCGGCGGCGGCGCGCGCCACGGCAAGCGCCTCCTTCGCGCGTTCGGGACGGCGCTTCGCGTAGTCGAGCATGATGCCGATCACGCTGCCGCTCATCTTCGCGGGGTAGCAGTTGAGGTCGTAGGACGGATCGGGCTCGCCCTTCTCCAGCAGATGGCGCGTGTTCGGGAGCGACCAGATGAAGTCGCACGCCTTCGCAGCCGCCTCGGCGTAGGAGCGCGGCGCGGGTTTGTAGCCGCCCGGCGTGAACGGCGCAGACTTCCAGAACCGGCGCATCCCGGCGCGTCCGCACACGTTCCCCTTCGCGTCCACGCCGTCGCAGACCACCGTCACGAGTCCGCGCGCCGGGATCTTCCCCCACATCGGCGTGAGGAGCGCCGTCGGCTCCGCAGCCTCCATCACGTGCGTGCGGTGGATGTCGTCGATCGCCGTGAAGCGGTACTTCGCCGCGCCTGGCACATTCTTGAATTCGAACGACGGCGGATACATGAACATCCACGAGGCACCGTTCCAGAACGGCTGGCCGTCCACGCCGGCCGGGCGCACGGGTTTCGCCACGTCCTCGGCCACGCGGCGCGCGAGCTCCGCATTGTCCGCCACCTGCGCCTCCGCCTCGAACGTCACCTTCGTCATTCCGCTCGGCCACCAACCATGCGTACAGCCCTGGCACCAGGTGATCTTCTTCTTGCCCCTGAGGTTGTTGTACACGATCGCGAGGCCGGCGGGCGGACACGTGTAGTCGCCCAGGCCCGCGTTGATCGTGACGGGGCACGTCACGCGCTTCGCGAAGTTGCAGATGTCGTAGTAGTTGATCTCGTCCACGTGCGCGCCGAGACCGCTCGCGGCGCGGCCGTACTTGAAGCCGTAGACGTCCGCGAGCGCGGGCGTCGCGCAGTCGATGCGCGTGAGCCCCGGCACGAGCGCGCCCATCCAGAACGTCTGCATGCCGCCGCCGGAGGTGCCGTAGGCGATGAGGTCCTTGCCGTTCCACTCGGGCAGCGTCTTGAGGAAGCGGAACATCTGCAGCGCGCGGAACACCATGCCGCGGAAGTGGTCGGGCGGCATCGGCCACTTGCCGTAGAACTGCTTGTAGTACTCCGGCTCGCGGTCCACCTCGCACCCGTGGCGGTTGATGTACATCTCGATGCCGTCCACGTGGTTCGTGAGCCAGTCTGGGCACCGCTCAGGGGCATCGTAGTAGCCGGAGAGCTTGCCCGTCGCCTTCAGGCGTTTCGCGGCGGACGCCGCCTTGGGGATCACGAGGTAGCCGGTGGCGGGGAGGTAGCCCTTGGGCGCGTTCAGCTTCATGCGCCACAGGTTGAGCCCGGGATTCGCGCAGGGAAGCTGCACGCGTTCGATCACCTCCAGCGGCAGGTCGTCGATGATCTTCAGCTCCGCCGCCCAGTGCGCGTCGAAGTCCTTCGGCTCGGGCCACGCCTGCAGCTTCTCGACCTCCACGCCCGCGCCGCCCTGGAAGAACACGCGCTTCTCCCATTGGTGCTTCTTCGGCACGCGCTTGCCAGCCTTGTCCACGAGGTTCGCCTCGATCTTCACGAAGCCCGGACGGTCGAGCGACGTGCGGATCACGAGCGGTTTCGCGAGCGACGCTTCCACGCGGCCCTTCTCCGTCTTGCCGTCGTTCGCGGTACGTACCCAGTCGAGGAAGTACTCGCCGGACGGAATCTCGCCCTTCACGCCCTTCAGCTCGAGCGTGAAGACCATCTCCTCGCCCGCAGCGTAGAAGCACTTGTCGCCGTTCGTGCGCCCGAAAATGAGCGCGTCATCCCAATTCACCGCGCCATGTGCGGCAAACCCCATCGCGAGCGCGATTCCAACGATCTTTCGTGTCATGTCATTTCCTTTTCTTGTGATCCGTAATCAAATGAGAACATTATATCATCTGTTACCTGAAAAGCAAGACCGTTCCTTTGGGACGGATGAACAAGGTGCCGGGGCCGTAAACGAGGCCGCTCGGGTGCGTGGCGTCGATGACGCCCACTACCGACCTACCGCCAAGGTTCAGCCGATCGATTGTGGCAGTTGGGGCAATTTCACGGGGCAGTTTGACGCATTTTCACAATGGCAACGCAAGGTCGGACTTTTTGCCGAAAAAACGATCCCAGGCTGCCGCGCCGTGACGTTTGAATCCCGGCAAGACGTCTTCTCTTACGACATCGAACCGGCAGTTCTCGAACCGAACGCCCTCGATTGGATTCTCCGGACGGGCCCTGAACATCGGCTTCTCAAGCCCGCGACTCGTCACATTGCGGAACACAAGATTCCTAATCGGCCCGATCAGCGTGCCCTTCTCGCGCGGACCGTAGTAGACGAGGATGGGACGACCGTAAACCTCGTCCATCGTGATGTTTTCGAAGACAATGTTGTCCAGGCTCGTAGCCTCGCGGCCATAGTCCGTGCCGCAGACAAGCGGCAGCGAATAGGCGATGCCTACGGACATGTCGCGCATCCGCAAGTCGCGGAAGAGACAATTGCGAATCAGCCCGTCGTTCGTCCAGCCGAGCCGCACTCCAGCCGACCAGCTGCGAAGTGTGCAGTTCGAGACGACAACATTCTCGCAGACCCTATTCTCGGCGAGTGAACGGTTGTTCGCACGCACGACGATCGAATCGTCGCCGGTCTCGATGTCGCAGTTGCGGACTACGACGTTGCGGCACGAGTTGACGTGAATGCCGTCGTTGTTGGGATACCTCACGTCCGCACGGACCTTCACATCCTCGACGAGCAGGTTGTCGCAGGCATGGAACCATGTACTCCATCCCGCAGGCGGATGCGCAATCGTGATGCCGCGAACGACTACGTTCGAACAGCCTGCAAAGAAGACGACGCGCGGCAAGGACTTCTCCGGCGGAACCTTGCGTTCAAAGTGCCAACCCGTCCACGAATCGCCGGTCTTTGGCCTCACGAACGCATCCCCGTTGCAATCGATCGTTCCCGCACCGGTGATGGAGATGTCATGACATGCGTCGGCGAAGACGAAGGAAGCGTTGCGCCGCCGCGGCAAGGCTTCCGGATAGGCGATCGACTTCACGTCCGTCCATTCGGCGAATGCCTCGAGATTCGTCGGCGACGACAGAACCGCGCCCTTCTCCAAATGCAGCTCGATGCCGCTCCGCAGCCGTAGCGGCCGTATGCGATGGACGCCGGCCGGCACGTTCACGCGACCGCCGCCGGCCGCCGCCACGGCGTCGATGCGCGCCTGCAGGTCTTCGAAGACTTCGGATACGCGATTCGCCTCGGCAGCAGGATGCGCCTCGATCACCACATTGGGCATATAGTCGCCCTGTGACTTCTCGAAGACCGCCATGGGAATCGTGACGGAACCGTCTTTTCCCACCTTGCAGAGCGCCGTGACATCGCGCGCCTTGCCGTACGGGAGCTGCCGCGCCTGTATGCGCGAACCATCGGCAACCCCACCCTTTAGCGTGAGCGTCCGGAATAGCCCAAAGATACCAAGCGGCTTGCCTTTTTCAAGTCTTGCGTCAAGAGTCACATCGGCCAGGCATTCCACATTGACTTTGCCGCCTACGGTACGCAGCAGGAAGGACAGGGAAATCGCCCCGTTCGGATAACGTGCGCCGCAGACGAATGGTTTCGGTCCATCTGCTCTCACATCAGGAAGCGGCAGTCCACGCGTGACGATGGCCGGCGCGGACTGGACGATCGTCTTGTTCGCTGCCGGGTAGAACCAGGAACAGTCTTTGTCGGAGTAGGACCATACGTCCTCAAGCACCTCTTCGCTGCACCGGGTTACAAGAGCTGTATCATGCCCGAAGGGCGGCGCCAGCTTCTGCCATGCCAGCGCCATGCATGCATCGTTTGTACGTGTCCCGCCGGACATGATGCCGAGCAGATGTCCAAGTCCAGCGCCGATCATCGCGTTGCCCTCCACATTCAGCATGACCGGAAGTTTCCGCTCTTCGGCGAGAGTGGAATAGTACACGCAACGCTCGAGCGTCGTTGCGTCTGCAAACGGGAACAGGACATCGTATGTGCGAAAGACGTCCGATGCGGCAAGCATCTCGGCATGATCAGCCCGGTTCTTCTCCCAGCTCTTCGTGCCGACAAGTCTACCGCGGTTCTCCTGCGCACATCCGTTCTTGATATCGATATCGTTGAACGGATGCGACACGCAGCAGTGTTCGAGAATCAATCCGGGATAGGTCTTGTCTCTCGTTTCCGTCAGCAAACGCCGAAACGCCGCGCTCTTGTCGCGCCTGCCCCAATCGACCTTCCAATACTCGACGCCGGCCTCCCTGCAAAGACGCATCTTGTCCGCCAGCACCTTTCTCGCCTCATCGTCCGTCAGCATTCTGCCTTCGGCCATGTCGCCATACACATGGCAGGGAAGCCATACGCCGATTCCTCTCCAGCCAATCGACTTGGCCTTGTCGTTCAGAGCCTTCAGCCTTTCTCCGGGCGTTCCCTTCAGCGACGGGAACCTGTCGGGATGCGGGATACAGGCCCCACGTATCGCCATGTCTTTTACGTCGCGGGTCTTGGTATTGTACGGGAGATCCCACCCCGCATCAAGAAGCAGATAGAGAGAGTCGCGATCGTTCGGATAGAACAGCGTGGCCCAGCCATCCTTGCCGAAAAGGACCTCCTCGTTCAAGTTGTCCCGCTGCAGCGGCACGCCTTGGTCTCCGGTGGAAACTGACTCTTCCGCCTTCTGGACCTTGCGAAGCGTTGACCCCTGCGTTCCCCACGTGCACCAGTAGTTCGGCGGCAGGGACTTTGCGCTCAGCGCACACGTCTCAATCTGGCCAAATGCCAACACGCAAAGCGCGATACCGAATGTCTTTCGTGTCATGTCATTTCCTCTCTCTTGTCGACCGTAAGAATGAACAAAACGCCGGCGCGGAACGCTTCGCGAGATCGGAAGGCGTCGGACGCGGAATCTTCGAGATGTCCTCGCGCTCGGCCAGGTACACGCATACCTTGTTCGTGGAGACGCCGGGCAGCGTCGTGGACTTGCCGCGGGCATCGAAATAGATGTATTCCGGCGACGAGGCGTAGTCAACGCGATGACAGTCCACGAGGCCAGAGTACGTGAGTACCTTTCCATCGCCCGTATATCCAAAGTAGCCGTTCGGCGGCAGCCAGAGCGAGTCGCCATCAGGCAACGTCACGCGCATCGCCTCGTTCGTCGAACCGTTCGCCGCGACGAACGTGCCGTCGGAGTAGCGCACTGTCACCTGCGAACGCTCGAACACGCCGGACGCCACGGCATCGGACGTCTCGTGGGCGCGGCCCTGCGCATCGAGGTAACGGATGTCCTTCGCGTCGGCAAGCGTATAGCGGGCGGCGAGCTGCTGCACCATGAAGTAGCTTCGCTGCATGTCGGCGTCCCCCGAAAGCAGAAAACCGGGATGCCCGAATGCGACGGTCGCGGCAAGGAACCGATCTGTCGCCAAGGCATTGTTCGTCGGTTGGCTATTGTTCGGGTAGAACATACTCGGATTGCCCATGCCGAAGTTGCAGCAAAGCGGATGAAGGCGCAGCAGATCGAAGTCAACGAGCCACGGATTCTCGGAGATGCGATAGTTCTGGTCCTGCGCGTAGTTGCCGTCGGTGAGGCCGCAATACATGAAATGCGTATTGCCCTCGGAGTACACGGGGCCATTCCAGTTCTTCTTCTGGATGAGCATGATCTCGCCGAACGCGTAGAACGTGTTAGCGAACGTGCCGCCGCCGGGGATACGGGCATCGTAGTCGCAGCGTCCCCACGGGGACACGGCCGTATGAACGTCGCAGTACGCCGTGTTGAAATGGAACTTGCCCTGAATGATGGGCGTGAGTTCCTCGCAGGCGTTCACGGCGTATGCGGGCTTGGGCGCGTAGCAGCGGTTCCAGGCCGTCTGAAGTTGGCGGTCGGCCGTGCGCGACACGCGGTCTACGCTCCAATTCCCGTTGATCGGCGCGAAATCCGTGAAGTTGTTGTAAGGGCCGTAGAAGAAGCCAAGCTCGTCGATCATCGTGCGCGCGTAGTCGTACTGGCCCTTGTCGCCGCCTTTGCCTGGTGCAGGATCGGTGCGAAACGTAAAGCTCTCGTTGCCGTCGCGCCAGCCGACCTCGTGGTCGGTCACGAGCAGATGCTTCAACCCGAATCCGCGCGCCTTGCGCCAATGGGCGACGTCGCGCACGCGGTTGTTCGCGCCATGCGAGCGCCACACGACGCTGCCAGTGACGTGCTTCCACGGCGAAACGGGATTCGGCACGATGGGCAGGACATCGGCGAACCGGCGGCCGAACGAATATACGAACCTCTCGAAGCATGGATTGCGCACGCCGTCCGTGCGCGGGACGTAGCGCGTGCCGCCGTTCGCGGCCAAAGCGTCCTGCTCGAGCGCATGATCACAGAAAGGCGTAGAGGCGTTCGACTGCGTCCAGTCCATCGTCGCGGCATGGAAAAGAGGTCCCGATGCAGTGTCCGTCACCAGCACGGACGGACGCATCGCGGAGTAGCCGTTGTACGTGTAGTACGGCACGCGCACGAGACGCGGGTGCGCGGGATCGGGCCAACTGCCGAAACGCACCTCCGCCACGTGGCCGCCGTCGCGACAAGCACGCCCCTCACGCACGTCTGCGACAAGAGACTGCCCCTCCACGTGGAAGCGTACTTCTATGCGGCAATCCGCCGCCGTGCATGTGCCGACGCACGTGACGTCGAGCGGCGCAGCGCAGTTCGTGACGGCCGTGTACGGACATGCGGCGCGAAAGGGCTTGCCCTTAGAATCTGCGGGAGCAAACCGGATTCCGCCGCCCTTCGCGAACGGCCGCCACGTCTTGCCTCCGTCTAGGCTGAACGCAAGGTCGTCCCAGATGGCGAGGTCGGACGGCAACCGAAACAGGAACTTCTCGCCGCTTGGCGGCGGCACCACCGTCAGCTCCCGGTTCGGGAACGGCAGCGTACCGTCGCCAGTGTTGATGCCGGCCGGGGCATCGGGGAACACGCGGTTCGCGCGCTTCGGGCGCGCCTTGAACGAAACTGGCGCGAACTCCTCCTTGAATGCGCAGAAGCTCGTGAAATCGAGCGAGCGGTCTTCCGCGTTCGTGCCGCCCGTCAGCGTGAAGCCCGTGAACGTGGCTCCGCGCGAGACGCGCGCGATGAGGTTGTCGGCAAGGCGCCGTTGCGCAAGCCACCATTCGAGATGCTGGATGCGCGCCACCCGCACGGAGAACGATTTGCCGTCGGCATCGATGAAATCGGCGAAGAGCGTAGTGGGTGGCGTATTCTTCGTGCTAGCCACGTAATAGACATTGTTGCCGTAGATCCAGATCGACACCGCGTCGAACGCGTTCGCGACGCGCACTGGCTTGGGCGGAATCATCTTCACGCTCGGATCGGGACCGGTGCCGCGGTAGACGAGGCGCACCACCCCCAGTCCAAACATCTTCCGGTCTGTCGCGCTTTCGAGACGAGCGACGGCGTTCTTCGTCTCCAAACGCCATCCCGCCGCATCCGTCATCGGAAGAATCGGCTCGTGGTCGTCATGCGTGCGGTTCGCCCAAACGATCTCGTACGGTCTGCCGTCCTTGACGATCGGCTTGTCGGCCAAAGACCATCCGCAGATAGCCGCCGCCGCCGCGAATGTCGCCAGAACACGCACCGAATCCAGCATCACCGCTTCGCGACGCGGCATCTTACTTCCCTTCGGTCACGACGACCGTCTCGATGCCGAGCGCACGCCCGAGCTTCTTCAGCTCGGATGCGTGGTGGCCGATTCCGAGCGCGAAGTGGTGCGTCGGGCCTTCCATCGTCCAGTTGCGCAGGAACGTGCGCACGTCAGGCGGGAACTTGCCGTGCGTATTCGTGTTGCCCGTGGGCGGGATCGGACCCGCGAGCGACTCGCCTTCGGCCACGACGAACTTGAACGTGCCGTCAGCCTTGAGGCCGAGCGACATCATCGTGATCGGGCCTTCCTTTATGTTGAACTCGACGCCCGCGCCCTTTCCGGGCTTGCCGTGGTATTTCTTGAGCGAGCGCAAGACGGGCTTCTTCGCCGCGATGTTGAGGTGATGCGGACCGTCGTGGCCCACCAGCACCGTATCGCGCTCAAAGTCGATCGGATGGAACTCCGCGAAGCTGCCGCCGATGTCGAGGCGGTCGAATATCATCATCGCCACGCAGTTCTTGAGATCGAATTCGCCGCACATCGGGAAGCCCGCCGCCGTGAGGAGGGAGTTGCCCACGATGAAATTCGTCACGAGCTCGCGCGTCATGGATTCCGCCTCGCCCTCGTAGTAGTAAGCGAAACCGTCGAGATTGCGCTTCTCGATGAACTTCTCGAGCGCGACGGCCGCCTTTGCAGCCACGTCGAGATCGCGGGAGGTGAGCTTCTCGGTCCACGGGTCGGAAACGGGGTCGGGCGTGTCGAAGAAATCGAGGATGCGCTTCTTCATGGTCTCCACGGCCGTCGCATCCGGCGCACGGTAGAACGGCATGATTTCGTCAGGTTCGCAGAGCGCCACGTGGCAGCCGAACGTGCGGCATACCGCCGTTGGGTCCACCTGCATGTCGTACATCGCCTCAAGGACATGCCCCATCAGGCCGATGCGCGCGCGGCGGAGATCGTGCAGCACGTGCGCCACGGAACACCACTGGCGCACCTCTTCGTCGGCCTTGGCGTCGCCGTCAAGCTGGCCGATGATCACGTCCGCCACGGGCCGACCATAGCGAATCGCCACGCCGGTGAACTCTGGCACGGAGCAGAGGTCGTCGTTGAAAAGCTGCTTGTAGATGGTGGCGTGCTCGTAGTCGAGGCGCGAATCGGGCTGGAGCGCCACCAGAACGATCGGCACGTTCAGCTCGCGCACGAACGGCGCGAACGTGGAACTCGTCGCGTATGTGACCATGTCCACGAAGAGCAGATCGAGATCGGCAGCCTTCATGGCGGGGATGAGCGAGTGCGCCTTCTGCGGGTTGTCGGACATCCCGAAACTCGTCACCTTCACCTGATGCGCGGCAATCTTGTCGGCAAACCGGCTTTCCTTCTTCATCATGTCCTCCAGCAGGCCCGGACACTGTTTCCAGTACGTGTCCAGCCCCACCGAGACGATACCCACGTTGGCGGTCAACGGCTTTCGCCTCGCGACGCGCGGCGAATCCGCACATGCTGAAAAGGCCAAAGCAGACAAGAAAACAACCTTTAATAATTTTGACATTGTATAACCTCTCTTTGATTTGGCATTATATTACCAAACCTCCGCCGCGTCAGTCAATACCTTACCTGCCTACGCCGATCAAGGCCTCGGCTTTCGTGTAGGGGCCAAGCCCGACGTCCTGCGGCGCATAGTTGAGCGGGAAACCCTCCGGCGGCTTCTTGGCGAACGTCTCGCGCGCGATCGTTCCGGCGGGCGAAAGGTCGGCGGCATCGATTACGCGCACTCCATCCGGCAGCCCGGAAAGGGAGAACGAGAGCCCGTCCACTCGGCGGCGGCCCCGGACGGCTCCACACGAACATCGTCCATGCAAGTCAATCATTTGGGCAACTCCTTGCAGAGTTCGACCTTGTCCTTGAAGTAGGCAAGGCCGATCTTCTCAATGTCCGTAATGCCCTCGGCGCGGAAGGTCGTGTCATACTTCTTCCCGTCGATCTGGGAGCGGGCCTCACGCGCAAGAGCCTTGAGGTCGTCCGTGGCGGAAGCCGCCGCCTTGACCTCGATGATAAACGCAGGGAACGGCTCGACGAGCGGCTTAAGGGCGATGTCGAAACGTCCCTCGCCGGACTCGACGTTCGAGAGAACCCGGAACCGCTTCCTAAGGATTGCGAGGAACCCAAGCGTGAGACCGTGGAAGAATCCCTCCGCCGCAGCGTCGAAGTAGCTCACGCTTTCCAGCAGAAACGCGGCGATAGCCTGGCGGAGAGCGTCGGCGTCGCGATCGAGAAGCGCCCCGACGATGTCGTCCGTCCCCACAGCCAAGCCCAAATTGATCTTCGCCTTGATGTCGTTGACAAACACGAGCGAGAGCTCGTGGTTCGGGATAGCGACTTCGCACATCCCCTCTTCGAGCGGCGACGCGACCTTCAGATAGCCTGCCGACACCAACAGGGCGTACAACGTGCTCTTCCGCGCCAGAATGTCCTTGTACGGTCCCAGCTCCTTCGCCATCTGCACACGCGGCGTCTCGTCCCTGAGAAGCGCCTCCAGCGTCTTCACCATGTCATGCGGTAGATCGCGCACCAGCTCGGTAATGAGGTCGTTGGAGCTCGTGTCGAGCCAATAGGCATCTGGCTTGCAATTGCACTGGAAATATCGAAGAACGCTCCACGGATTGTAGATTTCAGTCCCAGCGAAATCGTAGCCATCATACCATGCCTTGATCTCAGGTAGCTTGTCCTCGGCCCCGTAGTACCGCGCCATCTCGGCAACCTCGTCCTCGGTGAAACCGAAATACTGCGAGTACTCCGGCTCAAAGACCGTCCAGACGGCAGGATTGTTGAGTCCCGAGAGGATTCCCTCCTTCGCCACACGGAGAACGCCCGTCATGATCCCAAGATGGCAGTGATCGCAGTCCTTCATTGCGCTTGAAAGGAACACGCGCATGAAACCGCACATTTCATCGTAATAGCCATACGTAGAAGCCGAAGTTATCGGCTGGTCGTACTCGTCGATCAAAAGCACAGGCAATTTCTTCGTGCCGGCATGGACGGCCTTGCAGAGGAGGCCAAGCGACTGCGCGAGATCCAGTTCATCGCCCTTTTCACGCATCACGCGATAGAGACGTTCGCGCTCCGACTCAACCTCAAGAGCCTCGATGGATTTTGCGAACTCCCCGACACAAGGGGCGAGCTGGGCACCAATAAATCTGATGGCTTCGCCAAACGTTTTCCACTTCGCATCTTTCAGCGTTAGAAAGATGACAGGATGCTTTCCCTGCTCGTTTTGGTACTTCTCGCCCGCCGCCCAGATCTTCTTGTCGTGGAAAAGCGATGCCTCGCCCCCGTAGAAGGCTCGGATCATCTTCAGCATCGTCGTCTTTCCGAAGCGCCGAGGGCGCGTGAACAGCACCACGCGCGACCTGGAGTCGATGAGGTCTTTCAGCATGAGCGTCTTGTCCACGCAATAGGAATCGCGCGAGAACGTCGCCCAATCGCTCGTCCCCACGGGCGGCGGCAAAAGCCCATCCCTGCGCGCCGTCACGCCAGCACGCACATGATCTCTGATTTTGTCAGTCGACTGAGTCATTGTCGCCCCCATACAAGGCCCCGCGATGTTGAAGCGCCTTTCCACAAGGCACATTATATCATAATTCCGTATCTGGGGTTCGAAGAAAATGCGCAAGGAAGCGACTTCCTGTATATTCTTCTCATACGCGCAGGAACGTGCCCTTGCGGTAGAGGTACCAGAGCACGAGCCATTCACAGACGAGCTGTCCCATCTCCATCGTGAATGCGCGCCAATGCTCGTTGCCCAAACCGGCTATGCCGCCGAAGAAGAAGCTGGCCATTGTCCCGAACGCGACGAAACGCTTCATTATGTAGATCGTTATCGAGTTCATTCCGATCACGCGGAGCGGGAACGACCAGGCCCGCCATCCTTTCACGTCGATGATCCAGTAGAAAACGGCAAGCGCGAAAAACGAATACGAGCCGGCGGCAAGGACGAACGTCGAAGTCCATATCTTCTTGTTCACCGGGCACCACGGCCGCCAGGCGAAGCAAAGCGCAAGCGTCAGCACGCCCGCCCCGAGAAGCACCAGCGTCTTGCGTCCGCCGGACATGTCCTTCCTCCGCAGCAGTTCGCCGGAGAACACGCCGAACATGGCCGTGACGATGCCTGTCATTTTGCCAAACAGGCCGTCTGGATCGAACACGCCCTCATGGAGCTTGCCGGGCATGAACGTGCGGTCGATCCATCCTGCGATGTTGCCGGTGAACGAGAAGTTGTCGGTACCGTACGCGGCATACGAGGCGACCTTCTTCGCGACGGCCGGATCCGTGGAGGCGAGGAGCGCCGCCGCGTCGGGAGCAGCAAAGAAGAACAGTACGATCCAATGCACGGCAAGCAGCCCGGCGGCGATTGCAAGCCGCGCCCGGAAACTCTTGACGAACATGAAAAGCAGAGCGGAGACAGCCCAGCAGAAGCCGATATGCGCCAGTACGGTATCGTACCGGAAGGATCCGACGTCGAATTTGAACAACGTCGAGGAAACCATTCCCAAGGCGAAAAGCACAACCGCCCGGACGAGTATCTTGCGCACGATCTGCGCCGTCGTGCGGCCCTTGGAGATCTGGCTTGCGAACGAGAACGGCCAGGAGACGCCGGACAGAAACAGGAAGAGCGGGAAGATCGTGTCGTGATGGCGGAACCCGTGCCACGCGACATGCGTCATCTGCACCGAAAGCCAGCAGTCTTTGCCGAATCCGAGCAGCTGGCAGAACGCGACTATCGCGCCTGACAGACCGATTATGAAGAGCATGTCAGCACCGCGCAGCGCGTCGAGCGACATCAACCTGTCTTTCGTTTCCATATCTTCTCCTTGTCAATTGTCAGCGTACAACATTCCGGCACGAGCAACATTGCGAAAAATTGGGGCGCGATCGCAGCCACGTTCAGTCGTCAACGAGGATGCGAAAGCCTACGTCATGAATCTTGCGCCAAGGACGGTACAGGATGCGGGCGGCGAATGTGGCGTCTTTCGGGCGCGACCAGCACGATCCGCCGCGCGCCACGGAGCGGAGCGTCCTGTCCCCCTGCTGAGCGAATTCCGGCGGAGCGGCACGGTCGGCCGTCCATTCCCACACGTTGCCGTGGACATTCCTGAGACCCCATGCGTTAGGCGCAAACGCATTGACTGGCGCCGACACGCGATAATGGTCGTCATATCGCACATCGGCGGGGCGCCACGGCGGCACGGCCATGCCCGGAACATTGGCGCGGAAGCGATCCTGGCGGCGGAACGTGATGTCCGCTAGATTCGCGCTCTTCGAGAAATCAGCGTCCACATCGCCATACCAGAGCGGCGTCGCGGCGCCGCCGCGCGCGGCCCATTCCCATTCGTCGCCAGACGGCAGGCGCACCTTCGCGCCTGTGCGTCGCGACAGCTCCGCGCAGAAGGCTGCGGCCTCCTCGCAGGAGACGCGAACCACCGGCTGGTCCGGCAGATTGAGCGGATAGCCGCGCTCCTGCTCCGTGAACTGCATGAACTCGCCGCGCTCCAGCTTGCTGTCATGAGTCGGCACCAGACGGCGATACTGTTCGTTCGTGATTTCGTCCACGGACATCCAGAACGGCTTGGCGAACGTTCTCTCCTTCCCCGCGAAGTCGGTCATGGCACCGGCCGGTATCCGCGCGAGCGCGATCTTCACTCCGCCGCCGAGGTCTAGCTCGCGCATCGCGATCGGCTTTGCCGGCAAGGCTCCGCCGTCCATCGCTTTCGCGGTCGCACGCGCATCCTGGCGCAGCACGGACGGCGCACGCTCCAATGGAGGCGCCTTCAACACGGCGCGGCCGAATGTCTTCTCGTGGTCTTCCGCTATGTTTGCATATCGTTTCTGCAAATCGGCGCGGCGGGCGGCGAAGTGCACGACGCGATTTGTGCCGACGGTCTCCGACCATGTGCCGTGCCCCATGCGGTTGAGGTCGATCCACGTCACGATACGATCCCAGGATTCGGCATCGAGGCGAACGCCGTGGTGACCGTTCTCAAGCATCTGCACCAGGGCCGTGGTGTCCGCCGCCGTTTCGCCGGGCACGAGCACATCGTTGTCGCCTTCCTGAGTCGCGTTGCGCACGTATGAGCAAAGCGCCATGTATGCGGGCGGGAAGAAGCCATCGGTCAGATAGTATGTCTGCTTCGTCTTGATGCACACGTCCGGGCGGTCGCGGAAGTCTGGCTTCCTGACGAGTCCCGGCTCGATCACGTCTATGAGGTTCGTCGAGTTGCCCTTCCCGTCGTGGCAAGAGACGCAGTAGCGGTCGAGAACAGGCTGCACTTCGCGGCGGAAGTCGAACCCGCGCTCGGGACCGTACCACGGCTCGATCTTCGATGGCTCGCGCTCCATTGCGGCAAGGCGGCGGTTCGGCCCGGCGCTGGCCTCGTTCTCCTCGTGGCAGCCGCTGCACGAGGCCAGCTCTCCAGGCATCACATTCGTCCAGGATCGCATGAGCTGGAGCGCACGGCCATCAGCATCGAGAGGCTGGAACGCGATGGGCAGATTCGCAGGCACGGTGAAATAGGCGCTGCCGTCCGCCTCCACGGGCACCGTGCCGAGTATGCGCTTGATGTCCCACGGACCGTCGAGGCCATGGTGGTCCGTTTCGCCGCCCATGTAGCGGTAAGCGAACGAGTACGTGAAGATGCGCAGTTTCTTGACGGTGCCGCGCGGAACGCCTCTGAGGCCGAGACCGTCATAGATGTCCGTGATCTTCACGAGCGCCGTTGTGGTCGAAGGATCCGTCTTCGATGCGATGATCGGCGGCTTCTTCGTGGGTTGCAGGGGGATTGGCTCCAGGCAGACGTCCGTCTTGTCCTCGAAGATCGGCGTAAGGTTGTCGAATGCATCGGCAAGATAGAGGCCCCAATCATCCTTCTCCGTTGGGCGCGCCGCGACAATGACGTAGTCCTTTGAAAGAGGATATGGGTGGCAGAACTTCGGCCAGGAGTAGTCCGCAAGGCGGTCGCGCACGATCGGCACGACCTTCTTGCCGCGTTCCGGGAATCTCTGCACGACCCCCTTTGCCTCCTTGCGGCCCTTTAGAGTGTCGAACAGCACGAGTTCTCCGTAGCGCGGCTGGCCATGGTGCCCCGTGACTACGGCGGTGAAGGAATCTGGTGCGTCTGGGCACGGACGCGCGTTGAACATGGAGTTGGGCCAATACGAGTCGCTGCCGTAGTAGGCGCGCTGCACGGTGCCGTCCGGGTTCATCGTGAATAGTCTGCGCGAAGCGTAATGGGTGATGTCGGCATACTCCCAATGCAGGAACATCACGCGCCCGTCCTGCATCAGATTGACGCACCAGTTGTTGTCCTGGTCATACGTGAGACGGCGGATCGAGCCATCGACCTCGCGCCTGTAGACGCTGGCCACCCAGCTTGCTCCCCTGACGCACGGAACGCCCACCATCGAAGCGTCCGAAAGGAACAGGACCGCGCCGTCCGGGAGATAGCAGCCGGCATAGCAGTTCACGTCCTTGTCCGGAATGAGATCGAGCTGCACTGGCTTGGAACCGGGCTTCGTGATGTCCAGCTCCACGACGCGGTCGATGCGCTCGACTGGGCGGCTGCGCATGACTTTCGGCGGTTTGTCCGTCAGATCCGTCCGCCGCGTGTACATCACGCGCTGCGCATCCCACTTGAGGCACACTTCGCCTATGTAGCCGTCCGGGCCTGTGGCGTCCAGGACGGCGAACGACGGTTTCCCGCGAAGGTCGGAGAGTATGCCAAGCTCGTTCGCGCAGCCGCCGAACACGTCGCGCGGCTGCTTCCAGTTGTTGTACAGGCCGAGATTGCTCTGGCGGCGGCGAATGACGAGCAGCTTGTCACAGTCGAGGAGCGGGTTTGACAGCAACCGTTCGCGCAGGTCGGACAGGAACTTCTCTCCTCCCTCGACTGGCGGCAATTCGCCGTAGAATGGGCCCCAATCTCCCTTTATGGCGGAAAGCAGCTTGAGGCGGCGTTCCTCGAAGGTGCGCAGCCATTCAGGATCCTTCTCGAACCGATCGGGCCAGCGCGCGCACATGTCCGCCCACGCAAGGCGCACATTCTCCACTTTCAGCGCCTCCAGGCGGCGTATCACGCGGTCCTTGGGCGCCTCTGCCGCGCACACGGCGGACATGGCGCACAGGGCGACCAAGGACAGAACGGGCTTCCTGAACATGTCTTTCATCGATACTCCATTCGCGAGACGCAAGGAGGCGACTTACTTCACGAGGTGCATCTCTATGTCCATGTTGCGGCACAAGGCGGCAAGCTCGTCGGCATGGTCGCCGTACATGAGCGCATAGTGGTGCTCCCAGCCGTTCTCGATGACCTCCTTGCGGATGGCCTCGCAACCGGCGTCGAACTTGATCTTGAGCGGATTGCCGCGCACGAAGAGGTCCGTGTCGAGTCCGGTGCCCGTGCAGACGAGCATGCGGTAGCCGTCGCCGTCGCGCTTCTCGCCGAGACGCGCGAGCGTGACGCGGCCGCCCTTGAGCGGGAACTCGTCCGTGACGCCCTTCACGCCGCCGCCCTCGACCGTAGCCGAGCAGCGCAGCTCCGGCTTGAATCCGGGCTTGCAGATAGCGCATGGCGCGGCGCCGCAGTGCCAGGTGACGCCGTAGTCGCCCTCGCAGATGATAAGGTCGCAGAAGAACGGCTTGTCGCCCGAAAGCTCCTGGCCGATGCGCATCATCACCGCGCCGTACACGTCGCCCTCGCACGCGCAGAGGTGGCCGTGGTTCGTGAGGTGGCCCATCGTGGAGCACACGGCGATGCCGTAGAACTCGTTGAGGATGACCTCAGGCCAGCAGCGCATGGCGAGCGTGTCCACCATGAACTTCTTCTTCGCCTTGACGATCGCGCCGTAGAGGCGCACGGCCTTCTCGAACTGGTCGCCCTTCGGGCCGTCGCTCGCATGGCACGGCGCGTCCTCGAGGATCTCCTTCTTCGCCTGTTCGAATTCCTCGGCGGAAAGGTTCTGCGCAACGGTGAACACCTCATGCTCGGTGATGATCTTCACTTCGGGCCCGATCAGACGGCGAAGGAGCATTTCGCTGCAGCAGCTGGTGTAGAAGCCGGGGACGCGCCCGCCGATGAGGCCGATGCGCATCTCGTGGAGCGTCTTCATCGTGCGCGCCACGTTGATCGCCTTCGTGAGCTGCTCGGCGGCCTCCGCCGTGCCGGGCTCGGCATGGACGTGGAAGTACGGGATGTGCAGGCGGTACATGTGGTGCGCGTTCATGTTCGCGGCGCAGAACGAGTTGTTCTGGAGGCGTCCGCCGTTAGGGTCTGGCTCCTTCATCGACCACAGGATCACCGGCACGCCTAGACGCTGCGCGAACATCGGCGGCACGACGCCGAGCGAGAACGTCATGAAGTGCGTGATGAGCACGTTCGGACGATCCTTCTCCCACTGCCCCAGCAGCTCCACCGCCTCGTCCTCGAGGGTGAGCATGTGGTCTGGCGCCATCACCTCCACGTTGGGGAGCGACTTCAAGAACGCGATTGCGTTCTCGCGCGCGGCCTCGAGCGTTGCGTTCGTCCAATTGACTTTGCTGAGCGGCAGATAGCCGACTTTGAATGTGTTAGCCATTGTTTTTATTCTTTCTTTTGCTAGGTTGAAAATTTTCCAATGAGGAGATTATACCATAATTGACGGTGAAACGGAAATCACTTGCTTGGAGGTTCCCCTATTTTTCTCTGGCTCGCCATCCATCGATTCGCCGTCCGGTAGGGCGGCGTGTCCCCACGCCGCCGTTTCGCGCATAGTTGTGCGTAGTCTCGTGCGTAGTGTAGGT
>Ga0310786_10001769_pt1 | contig 34427 bp, 28 predicted proteins | sample AusTroGonzalo_MG_FD_203881 | JGI IMG/M metagenome (GOLD analysis project Ga0310786, IMG submission 203881) | Bovine rumen microbial communities from tropical cattle in Woodstock, Queensland, Australia - Gonzalo_03 (v2) (version 2) | ecosystem: Host-associated > Mammals > Digestive system >... | reverse complement strand
AGGCTTCTCGCATCATGTCCGTCGCCGCGATGGACGGCCGCAGTGCCGAATATGGCTGGAACTTCGAGGGAAAGCCGCGTCAGGATGAGCCTTCGCTGGACGGTGCCAATATCCAGGTGAGTTACCTGCGCAGCCGTTGGAATCCCTATCTGATTCTGGAAGACGGTCCCGGACTGAACGAAAAGGGTCACAGCGGCCCTGAAATCCACCGCTATGCCGGAAGGTGGTCCGATTATTCCGATTTCCCCTGGCGCAACCACTGGCCCGTGGCTCAGGATTATGTCATCGGCCGCTATGCCTGCATCGCCGATGCCCCTTCGCATACCTACACGGCCACCCAGTACAATGCGCCGCACAGCATAGAAGGGAACAAGATGACGAAACTGATGCTCTGCGGTTGTACGGAAGGCGATGCGGCCTCCCTGCTTCCGCTGGCGAAGTCCTGGCTCCGGGCTCCGCGCCTGAGCTGCAACGGGGAAGAAGTGCCCTATGAGGTGAAGGAGCGGGCCTATGTCCTGAATGCCCTGTCCGGAGCGCTGAAGGTGGAAGCCAGCGCGGAGCGGCCGCTGCGGGGTCTGTGCCTCATCGTACGGGGAGAGGGGCGCCTGCCAGATGCCGTCCAGGTGAACGGAGCGGCGTACGGGGACTTCAAGGCGGGTATCCACCAGGCCTGGGACGGCCCCAGCCTCATCCTTTGGATGCCCCTCTGCGCAGAATCTTCCGTAGAACTGACAATTCTCTGCAAATAAAAGACAACATTAGGATATTTTTCATATCTTTGTGTGCGCACACAAAAACGAAAAAAGCATGAGCAATCTGAAAGGTAAAGTCGCTATTGTAACCGGCGGTGCCAGAGACATAGGACGGGCCGTCTCCGTGAGGCTGGCCCAGGAAGGCGTGAAGGTTTGCATCAATTACTGCCACAGCGAGGCAGACGCAAAGGAAACGCTGGAGATGATCCGCCGCGCCGGGGGAGAGGCTTTTATTTACAAGGCCGATGTGACCAAAGCATCCGAAGTGAGCGCCATGATGGCGGAAGTGTCTGCCCGGTATGGCGGAAAGATAGACATTCTGGTAAACAATGCCGGCGGCATCATGGGACGCAAGGGCATTAGCGAGCAGGATGAGGAATGGTACTACAATGTGCTTGACCTGAATTTCAAGAGTTGCTGGCTCTGCACCCGTGATGTCCTTCCCTATATGGGTAAGGGCGGCAGCATTGTCAATATCTCCTCCCAGGCCGCCCGTGACGGCGGCGGTCCCGGTTCTTCCATCTACGCCTGCGGCAAGGCGGCCGTGCTCTGCCATACGCGGGCCATGGCCAAGGAACTCGGCCCTTCGGGCATCCGCGTGAATGCCGTGTGCCCCGGGATGATCAATACCTATTTCCACGATACCTTTACCAAACCCGAGGGGCGCGAAGCCCTGCACCGGAGCGCTCCGCTGCGGCGAGAGGGGGAGGCCTTCGAGGTCGCCGGCCTGGTCGCTTTCCTGGCGGGAGACGATTCCTCTTACCTGACGGGAACCGGCGTGGATATTAACGGCGGATGCCTGTTCTCCTGATGAAAACCCTTTTCCGGCGCATTGTACACATCGTCGCGATGGTGGGTCCCGGGCTCTTCTGCCTGGGATTTACCATTGGTACGGGCAGTGTCACCTCCATGGTGAAATCCGGCAGCGAATACGGAACCCAGTTGCTCTGGGTCCTGGCTCTGAGCGCCTTTTTTACCTGGGTGATGACCGAGGCCTACGGACGATATGGCATCATCACCGGAGACACTTCGATCCACGGGATCAAGCACGGCCTGAAAGGCGGAAAGGTCTGGGCTGTCATTTTGATGGCGGGTCTGGTCATCAGCCAGTGGATCAGCCTTTCCAGTATCCTGAACATTACCTCCAATGCGGTCTGCGAGGTGCTTTACCTGTGTATCCCCGGCATGCCTCGGGAGCTTGGTTACTGGATTGTGCTGGGGATGGCCATCCTGATTGCCGGAACGATATGGCTGATCCTGAACAAGGGCAATTACAACCTTTTTGAAAAAATCCTCTCCGCGCTGGTGGCGCTGATGGGCATCGCGTTCATCCTGTCCATGTTCCTGAAACTGCCGCCTCCGGGTACGATCCTGCGCGGCTTCTGGCCGACGATTCCTTCGTCTCCCGATGCCCGGCTCTTCATTGCCGCCTTCGTGGGGACGACGATGTCTTCCCCCACCTTCGTAATCCGGCCCATGATCCTCAAGAGCAAGGGCTGGGGAAAGGCGGACCGGGCGCTGCAGCGTCGCGACGCCATCGTCAGCGCTTCCCTTACCTTTATCATCAGTGCCTCCGTCATGATCTGTGCGGCGGGCGTCCTGTTCGCCCGCGGCATCTCGGTAGAAAAGGTGCTGGACATGATTTATGTGCTGGAGCCCGTGGCCGGCCGTTTTGCGGTGGCCCTGTTCGTGGTCGGACTGCTCAGTGCGGGCCTTTCCTCCCTTTTCCCCATCATGATGCTGGCCCCCGAACTGATCAGTGATTACCGCTGCGGAGAGATGCAGACCGGGACCCCGCTGTTCAAGATCTTGACCGGGGTGGCGGCGCTGGCCGGGCTGACGATTCCCATCCTCGGAAAGAGCCCCGTCATTACGCAGATTGCCTCCCAGGTGACCCTGGTCTTCGTGCTTCCGCTGGTGATTGTGCTGATGATCGCCCTGCTGAACAAGAAGAGCGTGGTCGGGAAATCCCGGCCAGGCTGGCTCTTCAATCTCCTGATGTGTATCGCGCTGGCGTTTGCCTGTGTCGTGTCTTATACGGGCATCGTGGCGTTGGGAAAACTGTTATGAATAAGATAGCGCTACTTGTGCCTACCAGCATGGGCGTCCGCCTTTCTCCGCAGGGAGGCCAGCCCGTCCATACGGGGGGTATGTTTTCTTTGCAGGCGACCAGCGCCGAAACCAATGCCGCCAGTATCGTCTCTGCCCTGGGAATGCCGGTCAAGGTGCTCAGTGCCTTCGTGAAGGGGCATCCCTTTGCCAGTTATATCAGGTCCGATCTCCGCAGCCGCGGCATGGAGGTGGAGGGGCCGGAGTTTGCGCAGGGGGGACCCTGGGGCCTGCGGCACCAGATCAACCTTGCGGACAGTGGCAGCGGCGTCCGGGGACCCCGCGTCTGGAACGACCGTGCGGGAGAGGTAGGGCGTCTGTTGCGGGCGGAAGACTTTGATCTGGACAGAATCTTTAGCGGGGAAGGCGTGCGGGCCATGCATTTGAGCGGCCTGATTGCCGCCATCGCCCCGGATTTCTGCCTCGCTCTGGCGAAACGGGCTTCCCGGGAGGGAACATCCGTCAGTTTTGACCTGAATTACCGGGCTTCCTTCTGGCAGGGTCACGAAGAAGAATACCGGAAGGTATTCACCGAAATCGCCTCCGCCGCGGAGATCCTCATCGGCAATGAAGAGGATTTCCAGCTCTGCCTGGGAATAGAAGGCCCCGCGGCCGGCGGCCGGGATCTGGCTGCCCAGGCCGGGCAGTTCACGGAAATGGCTGCACGCGTCAGGGAGCGCTTCCCGCGGGTAAAACTGCTGGCTACCACGCTGCGCGAGGTCTGCGACAGCAATACGCACCTCTGGGGCGCGGTAGTGCTGGATGCGGAAGGCGCGACGGTCATCGCCCCCCGGAAAATCAGGGTGCTGGACCGCATCGGCGGCGGCGACGGGTTTACCGGAGGTCTGCTCTACGGCTTCCTTTCCGGCTGGGACCGGGAGCATTGCGCCCAGTTCGGCTGGGCGGCCGGAGCGCTGGCCACCACCTTCCTGACAGACTATGCCCTCCCCGCAGACGAGGCGCAGGTCTGGAATGTTTGGCAGGGTAATGCAAGGGTGCAACGATGAACAACTTATCTGATATCGGGCTGGTCGGCCTGGGCGTCATGGGCAGCAGTCTCGCCCGCAATATGGAGAGCAAGGGCTTCCGGGTCAGCGTTTACAATTATATTCCCGAAGTCACTTCCCGTTTTCTGGAAACTGACGGCAAGGGCGGCAATTTCTGCGGGACCTTTTCTTATGAGGAACTCTGCGCATCGCTCGAATCCCCCCGTAAGGTCTTTTTGATGGTGACGGCGGGCAAAGCGGTGGACGAGGTCATTGCCCAAGTCTGTCCTTTCCTTGAAAAGGGCGATGTCATCATCGACGGCGGCAATTCAGATTTCAATGATACGCAGCGGCGTACGGCCGAATTGGAGGCGAAGGGACTGCTCTTTGTGGGAACCGGTGTCTCCGGCGGCGAAGAGGGGGCGCTGAAAGGCCCTTCCATGATGCCGGGCGGTTCCCCCGCGGCCTGGCCCTCCGTCCAGCCGCTGTTCCAGGCCATCGCGGCCAAAACGGATGAAGGCGAACCCTGCTGCGACTGGGTGGGCAGCGGAGGCGCCGGTCATTTCGTGAAGATGGTGCACAACGGCATCGAGTACGGGGATATCCAGTTGATTGGCGAGGCCTATCATCTGATGCGCTCCGTGCTGGGCCTCTCCAATGCCCGGATGCAGGAAGTCTTTGCCGAATGGAACCGGGGAGAACTGGACAGTTATCTCATCCAGATTACGGCGGATATCCTGGGGAAGAAGGACGGCGAAGGGCGTTATGTGCTCGATACCATTCTCGATACGGCCGGACAGAAGGGGACGGGGAAATGGACCGTCCGGGCGGCCCTGGACGAAGGTCAGCCCCTGACTTTGATTGCCGAAGCAGTCTTTGCCCGCTGCCTTTCCGCCCTGAAGGAGGAGCGGGTGGCGGCCAGCCGCGTTCTCGCCGGTCCGGATGCCGCTGACGCGCCTGCGGACGCCCAGGCCTTTCTGGAAGATCTGCAGCAGGCGCTCCTCTGCGCCAAAATCGTCTCTTATGCCCAGGGCTTCAGCCTGATCAGTGCCGCTTCCGCCGAGTACGGCTGGAAACTGAATCCCGGAAAGATCGCCCTGCTCTGGCGGGGCGGCTGCATCATCCGCAGCGTCTTCCTCGGCCACATCAAGGCGGCCTGGGACCGGACTCCCGATTTGAAGAACCTGATGCTGGCGGACTATTTCCGTTCCCGGCTCGCCCGGGGGCAGGAGGCCTGGCGTCGCGTGGTCGCTGCCGCCGTACAGCGCGGCATCCCGGTGCCGGCGCTCAGTGCCGCACTCAGTTACTATGACGCCTACCGTTGCGCGCAGCTGCCGTCCAACCTGCTGCAGGCACAACGGGATTACTTCGGCGCCCATACCTATGAGCGCACGGACCGTCCGCGCGGGGAATTCTTCCACACCCGCTGGAACGAGGACTAGCGGCAGATAATCTGTTTGTCGTATTTGAGGTTGATGGAGCGGAAAGCGCCCCTTTCGGGCACGATGCGGCTGTAATAGCATTCCAGCAGCGGATACTGCCTTTCGATGCGCTCCGGCTGCCCGAGCAGGATATTTTCGCCCTGCGTGCCGATGAGCGTCAGTTCGCCGCCTGAAGTGCAGCAAAGGGAATCGACGGCGCATTCCATTTTCTGAAGGAAAGCATAGGTGCGAAGGACCTTCCCGCGCCAGTCGGCGTCCTCCGGACACGGTCCGAAGACGACGGGAACGGCGGCGGTGTGGCTGGGATGCAGGGGAAAGACGACCCCGTCCGCATCGGCATAGAAACCGCTGCGGCCGTCATTGAAGCGCAGGACCGGGTCGCGCTGCGTAATGGAGACGTGCAGCACCCCGTCCCCGCTCATCCAGGCCTCGCTTTTCTTCACGGGCCCGCTTTCGTCCAGGATGGCCTCGATGCGGCTCAGGGGAATGTCCTGGATACGCTGCCCCACAAAGACGCCGTATTCCGTTTCCAGCAGGTCCAGTACTTCCTCTGCCTTGAGGAAAGGCTCGCCACCCTCGAAACTGACCTCCAGGGAGTTGCAGCCCATATCGGCGACGCTCCGGCTGTAGCCGGAGATTCCGGCCCCGGTAAGGATGGCCACGCCTGCTGCAAAGGCGGCGCCCAATAGGTATCGCATCAATCCGTTGTTCATATCATTTCATTTTTTTGCTTTGCGCGTCAAGGGAGCGGTAGCTGCCCCTGAGGCGACTAAGCTCCTGCGTATTGCGGAGCCGAAGGAGCTCTACCGCGGACTCCGAGCGCGAAGCATATCTGCAATGGGTTCCACCAGCCGGTCGATGTCGCCGGCCCCGAAGGTCGCCAGCACGTCCAGGGGCCGGTCCTTCAGGTAATCCAGGAGCGCGTCCTTGCGGATCAGCACTTTCTCCGGGCAAGTGACGTCCTTGAGGATCATTTCCGAAGTCACGCCGGGGATGGGCTCCTCGCGGGCGGGATAGATGTCCAGCAGGATCAGGCTGTCCAGGGTGCTGAGCGCCGCAGCGAATTCAGGGGCGAAATCCCGCGTGCGGGTGTAGAGGTGCGGCTGGAAGATGCCCGTGAGTTTCCGGCCCGGGAATACATTGCGCAGCGAACTGATGGCTGCGGCGAGTTCCGCGGGATGGTGGGCATAATCGTCGATGTAATTCAGGCCGGGGGCCGAGAAGCGCTCGTCCAGCCTTCTGCGCACGCCGCTAAAACTGCCGACGGACTTGCGGATACCCTCGTGCGTAACGCCTTCGCAGAGGCAGACGGCGGCCGCGGCGATGCTGTTCTCCACGCCGATCCAGCCGGGAATGCCGGCGCGGATGCCTTCGATCACGCCGCCGGGATAAACCAGGTCGAAGCGATAATGCCCGTCGGGCTCTGCCACGAGGTTCTCACCGTGGAAATCCGCTTCCGCCTGGTCCAGGTGATAGGTATAGAGGTGGGCGCGGATGTCGTCCTGCGTGATGGGGAGTCCGTATTTGAGGATGAGCGTCCCTTCCACCTGCGAGGCGAACTGCCGGTAGGCCTCCTGCACGTGCTCGAGGTCGCCGTAGATGTCCAGGTGATCGGCGTCCATCGCGGTAATCACCGCCACCGTGGGGTTCAGCTGCAGGAAGGAACGGTCGAATTCGTCCGCTTCCACGACGATGTTCTTTTCAGGACTGACCAGGAGGTTGGTCCCGTAATTCTTGGAGATGCCGCCGAGGAAAGCCGAAGCGCCGGGGCCGCTCTCGTTCATGATATGCGCCGTCAGGGTCGTGGTGGTCGTCTTGCCGTGGGTGCCGGCGACGGCCAGGCAGCGCTGCCCGATGCAGATTTCTCCGAGCGCGCGGGAGCGCTTGATGAGGCGGTAGCCGTTTTCGCGCACATAGACCAGTTCCTCCATATCCTGCGGAATGGCGGGGGTCCAGATGACGAGCGTTGCGCCCTTGTCCGCGGGAATCTGCGAGCAGTCCGGACTGTAGTGCACCGCAATGCCTTCGGCTTCGAGTTCGGCCGTCAGGGGCGAAGGCGTCCGGTCATAGCCCGACACTTCGTTCCCTTTGCGCCTGTAATAGCGGGCGATGGCACTCATGCCGATACCGCCGATTCCTATAAAATAGACGTTCATATCAGTTTGTAGATTTCTTCAACGATTTTCTGTGCGGCATCCGGCAGCGCCATCGCCAGGGCATTCTTTTCCAGCGTCTTGCGGCGCGGCTCGTCGGCGAGCAGTCCCAGGGCCGTCTCCATCATTTTCTCCGGCGCTTCGCCATCCTTCACGAGGAGGGCGGCGTCACGCCGCACCAGCGCCATCGCATTGTGCGTCTGATGGTCCTCGGCCACATTGGGCGAAGGGACGAACACCGCAGCCTTGCCGGCGGCGCAGATCTCCGAAACGGAGGAGGCGCCGGAGCGCGAAATCACCACGTCGGCAACGGCATAGGCCAGATCCATCCTTTTGAGGAAGGCGCTGTGCCGGACTTGCTCCGGACGATGCGCGGCCATGAAGGCATCGGTCTGCGCAATGTAGCCACCGCCGCACTGCCAGAGCACTTCCACTTCCTCGCCGCCGGGGCAGCCGGCTTCTATCCAGCGCTGCATGCTGCGGTTGAGGGTGGCGCTGCCGAGGCTTCCGCCGATGATCAGGATATGCTTTTTCGAGCTGTCGAGTCCATAGTAGGCCATGCCCGCGCTGCGTTCCTCCTGTCCGTAGGGATGAATGTCGGAGCGGATGGGATTGCCGGTCATGACGATGCGGTCGGCGGGGAAGAAACGCTCCATCCCCTCATAGGCCACGCAGATGCATCCCGCCTTGGCTCCCAGCAGTTTGTTGGTCATCCCCGCGAAGCCGTTCTGCTCCTGGAGCAGCGTCGGAATGCGGTATTGCTGCGCCTTGCGGAGCAGGGGAGCGCTGGCGTATCCGCCCACGCCTACGGCGATATCGGGCCGGAACTCCTTCAGCACCTTTCCCGCCCTGGCGTTGCTGGCGAGCAGTTTGAACGGGAGCTGGAGGTTCCGCCAGATGCCCCGGAGCGTCAGTTTGCGCTGCAGTCCCGCTACGGGCAGACCCACGATGCGGTAGCCCGCCGACGGCACTTTCTCCATCTCCATCTTGCCGTTCGCGCCGACGAAGAGGATCTCCGTGTCGGGATTGGCCTTTTTCAGGGCGTCGGCGATGGATATGGCGGGAAAGATGTGCCCGCCGGTGCCGCCGCCGCTGATAATGACACGCAATGCTTTATAACTCATCTTTTTCAAAGCTTACAGGGTCTTCGATAATGGGCGCCGCCTTGGCGGTTTCGCTTTCGATGCGCTTGCGGGCCTGGCGGCTGAACGACAACAGGATGCCGAAGGCCAGGGAGAAGCACAGGAAGGCCGAGTTGCCGTGGCTGATCATCGGGAGCGTCTGTCCCGTCATCGGCCCGATGTCCACATTGACGAGCATATGCAGGAAGGCCTGGCCTACGATGAGCAGGCAGAGCCCTGCGACGACGAGTTTGGCGTAGAGATTGTCCCCGATATCCCGGGCGATGATCGCCCCCCGCGCCATCAGCGAGACATAGAGGGCGAGGACCAGGATGGCCCCCCAGAGCCCGTATTCCTCGACGATGAAACTGTACATATAGTCCGAGGGCATATCCGGCACGATGTAGCGCTGGGTGCTCTGGCCGGGGCCCTTTCCCAGGATGCCGCCTTCGTGCATCGCGATCTTGGCGCTGTAGCCCTGCTGCAGGTGGTCGCGGGCGTCGTCCCAGTCCTTGGTGTATTTCTCGCTTTCCAGGAACTGCTTTTCCCAGTCGGTATGGTTGAATACGCGTGAAATGCCCGTCCCGATGCGCCCGAGGACCTTTCCGTCGCTGACTTTGTAGATGCCGAAGCAGAGCGCGAGGATTACGATGGCCGCGGCGAGGATGACGCCGAGGTCGCGCTTGCTGCCGCCGCCGAGCAGGATGACCAGGAACATGATGCCGCCGATGAACAGGGCGGCGGTGTTACTGCTGGGCAGAGCCAGCACGAACACGGCGATGAAGGGCAGGTAGATATAGAGGATATTCTGCCAGATCTCTTTCTCGGGCCAGACGAGGCGCTTGTTCTTGAGCGCGTCCAGGGCCCAGCCCAGGTAGAGCACCATGGCGATCTTGACGATTTCCAGGACGTGGATTTGCTTTCCCATGATGGCGAGCACGCGCTTCGCGCCGTTGATGGTGGGAGCGCTGATGAAGCCGTTCCCGCCGGGCAGTACCCTGAGCGCGATGAGCATGAACAGGGAGAGGGGAAGCATCCAGAAGGAAAGTTTCCGGAAAAACTCGATGCTGCGGATGTTGTAGCAGACCAGCACGATGCCCAGGCCTACGGCGACGATTCCCAACTGGCTGCGGACGATGTCCACACGGGTGCGTCCGCCCTCCAGCAGCCGGGAGGTGGAGGAAAACATACAGACCACGGAGATGAGGATGAGCATCAGGAGGATCATCCAGATGACCTTGTCCCCCTGCAGCCGGTCCATCATCGCCAGCACCCACGAGTTTTTCTTCTTCTGCATATCAGAGGCTCCTTACGGCGGCTTTGAACTGACGTCCGCGGTCTTCGTAACTCTGGAAGAGGTCGAAACTGGCGCAGCAGGGGCTCAGCAGCACGACATCGCCCTTGGTGGCGAAGGCGGCGGCTACCTTGACGGCTTCCGCTGCACTGTGCGTATCGCTGATGTTCTGCGCCCCGACGATGTCCTCGAAGGCCGCGTGGATCTTGCTGTTGTCTACCCCCAGGCAGACGATGGCGCGCACCTTCTTTTCCACGAGGGGCTTGAGCACTTCGTAGTCGTTCCCCTTGTCCTTGCCGCCCACGATCCAGACGACGGGCCGGGTCTGGCATTCGAGTGCGTACCAGGCGGCATCCACGTTGGTGGCCTTGGAGTCGTTGACATAGAGTACGCCGCCGATGCTGAGCACGTTCTCCAGACGGTGCTCGATGCCCTTGAAGGAACTCAGGGATTCACGGATGACCTCGTCGCGTACGCCGCTGACTTTCGCGGCGATGGCCGCGGCCATCGAGTTGTAGAGGTTGTGCCGTCCGCTCAGCGCGAGGCTTTCCAGGAAGAACTCGCTCTCGCCCTTGTCCACCCGGACGACCATCTTGTCGTCGCGGACGAAGGCGCCCTGCTCCACTTCCTTCTCCTGGGAGAAGGGGAGCATCTTGGCCTTGAGCACGATCTTGCTCAGGTGCTCGACGGTGATGGCGTCGTCGGAGTCGAAGATGAAGCAGTCCTCGGGACGGAGGTTCTGGGTAATCTTGAACTTCGCGCGGACATAATTCTCCATATCGTGGTCGTAGCGGTCCAGATGGTCCGGGGTGATGTTCGTGATGATGGCGATGTCCGGCCGGAAATCGTAGGTGTCATCCAGCTGGAAACTGCTGATTTCCAGGACATAGTAGTCGTGCTGCTCGGTGGCCACCTGCAAGGCGTAGCTCTTGCCGATGTTCCCGCCCAGGCCCACGTTCAGCCCCGCTTCCTTGAGCAGGTAGTGGATGAGGGAGGTCGTGGTGGTCTTGCCGTTGGACCCGGTGATGCAGATCTTCTTCGCCTTGTCGTAGCGCGAAGCGAACTCGATCTCGGAGACGATGTGCGTGCCCTGTTGGACGAGTTTCTGCACGAGAGGGGCCGTGGAGGGGATGCCGGGGCTCTTGATGACCTCATCGGCGCAGAGCACCTTCTCCTCGCTGTGTCCGCCCTGCTCGAAGGGAATGTCCCATTGGCGCAGGGTCTTTGCGTATTCTTCCTTGATGCTGCCGTTGTCGGAGAGGAAGACGTCGAAACCCTTCACCTTCGCGAGCACCGCAGCGCCCACGCCGCTTTCCGCTCCGCCCAATACTACGATCTTATTCATATCTCTTATCTGATTTTCAATATAGCCAGTGTAGCCAGTCCGATGATGATGCCGACAATCCAGAAGTGCGTGACGATGCGCGGCTCCGGAATGCCTTTTTTCTGATAGTGGTGGTGCAGGGGCGCCATCAGGAAGACGCGCCGTCCCTCACCGTATTTCTTTTTGGTGCGGCGGAACCAGAAGCGCTGGATCAGGACCGAAGCGCTTTCCGCGAAGAAAATACCGCACAGCAGGGGCAGCAGCAGTTCCTTGCGGATCAGTACGGCGCTTACGCCGATGATGCCGCCGATGGTGAGGCTGCCCGTATCGCCCATGAATACCTGGGCGGGGAAGGTATTGTACCAGAGGAAGCCGATGAGCGCGCCCGCGAAGGCGGCCATGAACACCGCGATCTCACCGCTGCCGGGAATGTACATGATGTGCAGGTAGCCGGCATTGACGATGTTGCCGCCCAGCCAGGCCAGCAAGGCGATGACGATGGCGACGATGGCCGAGGTTCCGGAGGCCAGGCCGTCCATCCCGTCCGTGAGGTTGGCGCCGTTGGAGCAGGCCGTGATGACCAGGACGATCATCAGCATATAGATGCCCCACTTGGTGTACCAGCCCCAGCGTCCCTTGAAGGGGGAGAGCCATTTATAGTCGAATTCGTGATCCTTGACGAAGGGGATGGTGGTCTTGGTGCTCTTTACCACGTCCTCGCTGCTCCAGCGTCCGTCCATCACGGTCATTTCGGAGTCCACGTCCAGCGAATCGCGCACCTGCGTCATGGTCTCGGTATGGACCCGTTCCCGCACGACGATGTCGCTGCTGAACCAGACGGTGAGGGCGATGATCAGGCCCAGGCCCAGCTGGCCGGCCAGTTTCGCCTTCTCGCTCATGCCTTCCTTGTTGTGCTTGAAGGTCTTGATGGCGTCGTCGATGAAGCCCATCGTGCCGCACCAGAGGGTGGTGAGCAGCAGGAGCTGGATGTAGATGTTCCCCAGGTCGCAGACCAGCAGGACGGAGACGACCAGCGACAGGATGATGATGACGCCGCCCATCGTCGGAGTGCCTTTCTTCTGCATCTGTCCCTCGAGCCCGAGGTCGCGGATGGTCTCGCCGATCTGCTTGCGCTGCAGCCAGCGGATGATGTGCCGGCCGGCGAAGAAGGCGATCAGCATACTGATGACCGCGGCCAGGACGGCGCGGAAACTCAGGTAGTTCATCAGGTGCTGCCCGGGTATATCGTAGGCTTGGAGAAGTTCGAACAGTCGGTACAGCATTTATTCCATCGTTTTGAAGGTTTCACTGACAATCTCCCTTTCGTCGAAGTGATGCTTCCCGTCGGAGAGGATCTGGTAGGTCTCGTGCCCCTTGCCGGCGAGCAGCACGACGGTGCCGTCCGCGGCGGTCAGGAGCGCCGTGCGGATGGCTTCCGCGCGGTCTTCGATGCAGAGGGCCTTGGCCAGCCCCTTCGGGCTCAGGCCGGTCTTGATTTCGGCGATGATGTCCGCCGTCCGCTCGGAGCGGCTGTTGTCGGAGGTGATGATGAGCCGGTCCGCATATTTCTGGGCGACGGCGGCCATCTCGGGCCGTTTGCTGCGGTCCCGGTCGCCCCCGCAGCCGAAGAGGCAGACGAGCGGCTGTTTCGGGGCCACTTCGCGCAGGGCGCGCAGCACGTTCTCCAGCGCGTCGGGCGTATGGGCATAGTCGATGACGGCGCTGATGTTCCGCGGTCCGTGCATTGTCTCCATCCGCCCCTTGGCCGCTTTCAGCTTCGATACGGCCAGCAGCGCTTCGTCCTTCGGCACGCCCAGTTCGACGGCGGTCGAATAGACGGCGAGCAGGTTATAGGCGTTGTGCGTGCCCGTGAGCGGCGTCCAGGTCTCGGTGCCGTCGATGCGGAGCATCATTCCGTCCACACCCTGCTCGAGGATGCGGCAGCGGTGCTCGGCGGCGGATTTGCAGGAATAGCCGACCACGCGGGCCGCGCAGTTCTGCACCATGATGGCGCCGTTCCGGTCGTCGGTATTGATCAGCGCCACGGCCTTCTTGCCGAGTCCGTCGAAGAAGAGTTTCTTGCAGCGGAGGTATTCGGTGAAGCTGCCGTGATAGTCGAGGTGGTCGTGGGTCAGGTTCGAGAAAATGCCGGCAGCGAATTCCAGCCCGGCGATACGCTCCTGCTCCACGCCGATGGAGCTGACCTCCATGAAGGCATAGTCGCAGCCCGCGTCCACCATTTCGGCGAGCAGGGCGTTGAGCGTGACGGGGTCGGAGGTGGTGTTGGCGGTCTCGCTGCAGCGGTCGCCCACATAGTTGGCAATCGTGGAGAGCAGGCCGCATTCGTGTCCCAGTTCGCGGAAGAGTTGGTAGAGCATCGTGACCGTGGTGGTCTTGCCGTTGGTGCCGGTGATGCCCACCAGCCTCAGTTTTCCGGACGGGTGGCCCCAGAATGCGTCCGCAGCACGGGCTACGGCATATTTGCTGCTCTTGCACCAGACGGCGGCGACGCCCTCGGGTACTTCGGCGCCCTCTTCGCAGAGGATGGCGGCGGCTCCCTTTTCGACGGCGGCCCCGATGTAGGCGTGCCCGTCATTGCCGCAGCCGCGTACGGCCGCGAAGAGGCAGCCCGGCCCGACCTTGCGCGAATCGTTGGCAATCGTGCTGATCTCGATGTCCATATCGCCGCGGGTACGCAGGACGCCGCAGTCTTTGATGATTTGCGAGAGTTTCATAATCGGGTCCGGAATTTAGGGTCGGTTCTTTCGAGTTCGTCGATAAAGTTCTTGACGGTACGGGCGGGAATGGTGCCGCCGTAGAAACTGCGATGGCTGAGCTTGGAGTAGACGACGCAGATGACGCTGTAGAGCGGTTCCCCGTCGGCGGGGAAGAAGCCTACGAAACTGCCCTGGTTCTTGGCGCGTCCCAGTTCGTCGATGTAATGCCGGTCGTCATAGGCGATGCGGGCGGTGCCCGTCTTGCCCGCCACGACGCAGCGCGCGTTCTTGAGGACCGTAGCGGTACCTTCGGAGGTGACGGCCCGCAGGGCCCGGGTCAGGGTGTCCGCCACCGCAGGGCTGAAAATGGAGTCCCGCAGGATGATCGGTCCCCGCCGGTCGGTGACGATGCCGTCCTTTTCCACCTGTTCCACCAGATAGGGTTTCATCACCCGTCCCTTGTTCGCGATGGCGTTGTAGAACATCAGGGTGTAGATGGGGGAGAAGAGGGTGGAGTAGCCGTAGGCCACCGTGCCGAGGTCCGTCGTCGTGAACGGCTTGCGGTTGGCGGGTCCGGCGATGAAGGGGGAGGCCAGGCCGACGATGTCGAAGTCGAAGCGCTGTCCGATGCCGAAGGAATTGATGCGTTCGCTGAAGGCCTCGGGATTCCTGCCGTACTTGTTGATGGCCCAGGTGGCCATCACGTAATTGGACGACATCTTGAAGCCGTCGTACATCGAAATCACGCTGGTGTGGTTGCGGCGTTCGAAGGAGGTGATGTGGTCGTCCTGATGGATGCGGGTGCCGTGAACGATGCCGTGGTTGGTGGGAATCGTCTGCTCGAGCGTCCTGAGGTGCCCGTCTGCGAGCAGCGCGGCCAGGGTGACGGTCTTGAACACGGAGCCCGGTTCGCCGCGGCGGTTGATCAGCATATTGGAGATTTCGCTGAAGCGGCCGCCCGAGGTGGGGTCCCGCATCAGGTTGACCATGACGCGCAGCGCGCCGGTCTTGACTTCCATCAGGCAGAAGCAGGCGGCTTCGAGTTCGTGTTCTTCCTCGATCTGCTCGCGCAGAACGCGGTCGGCGATGGCCTGCAGGTCGATGTCGAGGGTCGTGCGGATGTCCTGCCCGTCCGTGGCCTGGACGAAGGTGCTGTCGAAGTCGCGCACCAGGCCGTAGTCGCATTTGCGCAGCCATTCCTGCCCTTCCTCACCCTTGAGGATGGCATCGTACTTCCCTTCGAGGCCGATGTCGCGGTTGACGATGTTGCTGCTCTCGTCGCGGATGAAGCCGATGGTGCGGCGGGCCAGGCTGCCGTAGGGGTATTTGCGTTCGATGATCTGCTTGACGATGATGCCGCCCTTGTACTGTCCCTCGCGGAAGAGGGGGAACTGCCTGATGCGGTCGCAGGTGGGCTTGTCCACGGGATGGCCGAGCATCAGGTACTTGCGGCCGCGTTCGCGTCCCTCCTTGATTTCGCGGTAGTAGCGCTCGGCGTTCTTTTCCGGGAAGACGCGGGCGAGTTCCTTGCTCAGTTCCCGGGCCTTGTCCAGCCATTCCTTTTCCAGGCGCGCGCCTTCGGCGGGGTCCTTGGCATCGGCAAAGTGACGTTTCATCACCGTGCAGTCCATATAGATCTGGTAGGAAGGGGAGGAGATGGCGAGGATGCGGCCGTCCCGGTCGAGGATGTTGCCGCGGGCGGGCTCCAGGACCTTGCAGCGGTGCGGCGGCGTGAGGGCGTCGGCAATCTGCGGGTTAGGACGGAAGAAGAGCTGAAGATAGAGGATCTTGGCGACCACGACGATGGACACCAGCACCAGCAGCCGGTACAGGATGTACAGGGTAATTCCAATGCGGTCTTTTCTCTTTTTACCTTCGCTCATCGTGTAATCAGGGTTGCGTTTTTCTCGGGTTCCTGCAGCGGGGAGCCCATCTTTTCCAGACGGCGGGCGACGGCGGCACGGCCTTCTGCCCGGGTCATATCGAATTTCAGCACGGACTGCTCCATCCGCAGTTCCGCGATGCGTTTTTCATTTTTCTCGACCGTGTTCATCGAGGTGTCGATCAGCAGGGAGACCCAGATGATCAGGCCGAAGAGCAGGAAAGTGTAGAGGATGTGCGCGAGGAAGCGGCCGGCGCGCAGGCGCAGCAGGAACTCGCCCCGCCAGATGGCGACGAAGCTGTTGAGCAGCACTTTCCCGAATCTCGCTAATTTGCCCATGACTTTTCCGTTTTTTGTGCGATGCGCAGTTTGGCGCTGCGGGCGCGGGGGTTGGCGGCGACTTCTTCTTCCGAGGGGAGGATGGGCTTGCGGTTCACGGGCTCGAGGCCGTTCTGACGGTCGCGGATGAACTGCTTGACCATCCTGTCTTCCAGGGAATGGTAGGTGATGACGGCGATGATGCCGCCGGGCTTGAGGGCGCGGGCTGCCCCCTCGAGGAATTTCTCCAGGGAACGCATCTCTGCATTGACTTCGATGCGCAGTGCCTGGTAGATCTTGGCTATCTGTTTGTGGACCTGGAAAGACGGCAGGGCGTCCGCGATGGCGTTCCCCAGGTCGCCGGTGCTCAGGACAGGCGCTTTTTCGCGTGCGGCGACAATGCTTTTCGCCACGGCGCGGGCGCCGTCCACTTCTCCATAGACCCGGAAAATGCTTTCAAGTTCTTCTTGCGTATAAGAATTGACGATATCCGCCGCGGTTTTCCCGCCCTGCGCGTTCATTCTCATGTCCAGGGGAGCGTCGAAACGGAAGGAGAAGCCCCTTCCTGCGGTATCGAACTGGTGCGACGACACTCCCAGGTCGGCCAGTATTCCGTCAAGGCCCTGCGGCGCGTGCAGCAGGGTAAAGTTTTCGATGAAGCGGAAGTTTCCGCGGATGAGGGTGAGGCGTTCGTCTTCCGGGGCCTGTCCGGCCGCGTCTGCGTCGAGGTCAAAGGCGAGCAGGCGCGCCCGTGCTCCCAGCCGCGCGAGCAGCGCGCGGCTGTGGCCGCCGCCGCCGAAGGTGGCGTCGGCGTACACCCCTTCGGGGTTACGCACGAGCGCGCCTACGCTCTCTTCTAAAAGGACCGGGATGTGGTAGTCGGACATATTCCCCGTCCTCCTACTTTTGGGAAAGACTCTGGGCTATCGCGACATAATCTTCACGGGAAACCCTGGCGTCCGCGAATTTCTCACCCGCCCAGATTTCAATCTTGAAGTTGATGCCGAGGAAAGCGACCTCCTTTTGAACACCGATTGCGTCAAGAAGATATCCGGGGATGGAAATCCGCCCCAACTTAGGGTCAGGCTCCACGACTACGCAATCCCGCATATATTCGCGCCAGAAAAGCACGTGACGGGGATTGAAGAAATCGAGGGATTCCCGAATCTTGTCGGACTCCTTTTCCCACTCCTCGTAGGAGTACATGTCCAGGCAGTCCGAATACAGACTCTTTTTGATGACAAAGCGCATATCGCTCCCGGGCGGAAGGGCGCCCTTGAACGGCGCGGGGAAGACGATCCTTCCCTTGTCGTCCACTTTAGAGCGGTATGTGCCGATGAATGTCACCATTTTTCTTATACGCAAGTGGTGCAAAGGTAACAAAAATTTTCCACTTTATTCCACTTGCTTCCAAAATTTTCCACAAATTTTTCAACAAGAAATTTTTTACCTTTGCAGCGTGATCGAGAACCTCTTTATCGCCTTCGCGCTGGCCATGGACTGTTTCGCCGTTTCGGTGGTCTGCGGCGTGATTTTGCGCGGGACTTCCCGGACGGGAGCGGTGCTCCGCCTGGCGTTTCTGTTCGGACTCTTCCAGGGTATGATGCCCCTGGCCGGCTATCTGCTGACCTGCCGCTTCAGCGGGGCCCTGCAGCAGATCGACCATTGGATCGCCTTCGCGATGCTCGCCTTCATCGGCGGGAAAATGGTGGTGGAATCCTTCCGGCCGGAAGAGCAGATGGCGCATTCGCCGCTGCGGCTGCGCACCCAGCTTGCGCTTGCCGTGGCGACCAGCATCGACGCCCTGGCCGTAGGAATAAGTTATGCCTGCACCGGATATGCGATGCAGGCATTGTACGTGCCGCTGTCATTGATTGCGGCGGTTTCTTTCGGAATGAGTATCGCAGGCTATCTGCTCGGCCGCCGCTTCGGCGAAGCGGTCAACCGCCGCATGCGACCTGAACTGCTCGGAGGCATCATCCTCATCGCCATCGGCGTCAAGATCCTCCTGGAGCATCTGCTCTCCTGAACTTATTTCTTCGCAGCTTCCGCTTTTTCTTTCATGCGTGCGGCGCGCAGGGACGTGTCCGGGTGCGTGCTGAACATCTGCTGGAGGTTCGAGGCCTTGCTTCCGCCTGATACGCTCATCAACTTGTTCAGGGAGTTGTACATGCTGTAGGGATCCTTGCCGTGCTCGACGCTGTAGCTGTAGCCGTAGTCATCGGCGTGCAGTTCCTGCTTCTGCGAGAACTGGGCGCTGACATAGGCTTCGGCGATGTCCCCGAGCATGCTGTTCGCGAGGCTCCCGACGGTGCCGCCCGCCGCTCCGGCCACATTGCGGGCCGCTGCGGTCAGGTAGGCATTCTGCATCGCGCGCTTGGAATCCTTGTTCGCGACGTGTCCGATTTCGTGGCCCAGGATGGCGAAGACTTCCTCGTCGGTCATCACGTCCATCAGGCCGGAATAGACGCGGATGGAGCCGTCCCCGCAGGCGAAGGCGTTGATCTCATTGGTCTTGTACACCTTGAAATTCAACGGCATGCCGTTCAGGTTGTCGATGCCGCTCAGGATTTTCGCCAGCCGCTGGGTATAGGGGCCGTTCGCGGGCTCCACGGTGTTCTGGGCATCCAGTTGCTGTACGGTACGGGCGCTCAGTTCGACGATCTGGGCGTCGGTGAGGGTGGCGGCGGTCGTAGCGTTGGCCGCGGCGCTGAGCAGTTGGTTTACATCCCAGTTTCGGGACTGTAAAACAGCACAGCCGCACAAGGAGAGTGCGGCTGTGATTAAAATCAAGATACGTTTCATGCAGCCTTGCCGTCAGATCCGAGGACGTTCACGATCTTGTGCTCGTAGAGTTTCTTCATCTCGTCACGGGCGGGACCGAGGTACTTGCGCGGGTCGAACTCGCCGGGCTTGTCGGCAAACACCTTGCGGACGGCAGCGGTCATCGCGAGACGCGAGTCGGAGTCGATGTTGATCTTGCAGACGGCGCTCTTCGCGGCTTCGCGGAGCTGCTCTTCGGGAATACCTACGGCATCGGGCAGTTTGCCGCCGTTGGCGTTGATGATGTCCACATATTCCTGCGGCACGGAAGAGGAGCCGTGGAGGACGATAGGGAAGCCGGGGAGCTTCTTCTCGATCTCGTGCAGCACGTCGAAGGCGAGCGGGGGAGGAACCAGGCGGCCGGTCTTGGGGTCGCGGGTGCACTGCTCGGGCTTGAACTTGTAGGCGCCGTGGCTGGTGCCGATGGAGATGGCGAGGGAGTCGCAGCCGCTGCGGGTGGCGAACTCGATGACCTCTTCGGGCTTGGTGTAGTGGGATTCCTCGGCGGAGACCTCGTCTTCCACACCGGCGAGCACGCCGAGTTCGGCCTCGACGGTCACGTCATACTGATGCGCATAGTCCACCACCTTCTTGGTGAGGGCGATGTTCTCTTCGAAAGGAAGCGAAGAGGCGTCGATCATCACGGAAGAGAAGCCCATATCCACGCAGCTCTTGCAGAGCTCGAAGCTGTCGCCGTGGTCGAGGTGGAGGCAGATCTGGGGTTTCTCCCAGCCCAGTTCCTTCGCATACTCGACGGCGCCTTCCGCCATGTAGCGCAGCAGGGTCTGGTTCGCGTAGTTGCGGGCACCCTTGCTCACCTGGAGAATGACGGGGGATTTGGTCTCTGCAGAAGCCTGGATAATGGCCTGCAGCTGCTCCATATTGTTGAAATTGAAGGCGGGAATAGCATACCCGCCCTTGACGGCTTTGGCGAACATCTCACGGGTGTTCACAAGGCCAAGTTCCTTGAATGATACCATTTTGTTTGTTGAATTTGTATAGTTGTTCATTATAACATCTTCTTTTTCTTGAAGATCACCCAGAGGCTCAGGACGAGCAGCACCATGAAGCCCAGGATGGCCGGCCAGGCCCAGCCCTTGTCGGCGATGGGGAGCGTCACGTTCATTCCGTAGAAGCTGGCCACCAGCGTCGCCGGCATGAGCAGCAGGGAGATGAAGGTGAAGATCTTCATGATGCGGTTCTGGTCCAGGTTGATGATACCGACCACCGTTTCCTGCAGGTACTCCAGCCTTTCAAAGGCAAAATTGGTGTGGTTGATCAGGGAGGCGATATCCTGGAGGATGACCGAAAGGCTTTCGCGCAGTTCGGGGTCCCTGGGACAGCGCTTGCTCTTGAGGATGTTGGAAATGAGCCGCTGCTTGTCCACGATGTTCTCGCGGACGAACATGGCATTCTCCTGCAACTGGTTGATATCCAGGAGGAATTCTTCATTGATGTCCTCCTCCTGCTGGTTGATCCGCTTGCTGAAAAGGCTGACCTCCTTGGCGATGATCTCCACGATGTCCGCGTCCAGGTCCACGCGCTTGTCCATCATTTCGACGAAGAGGTGCGCGCCGTCGGGGAATTCCTCGGGACGGGCCTGCAGTTTGAGCTGGAGGGTGTCGAAGGAACGCAGGGGGCTTTCCCTCAGGGTGGTCAGGCAGGTGCCGGAAAGGATGAAGGATACCGGGTCCATCGCCATTTCCTCGCCGGAAGGGGAGAGGAAGTTGGTGTTCAGGAAGATGGCGTCGTCCTCCTCGTAGTAACGGGAGGAACTTTCAATCTCTTCCGCCTGGGCGCGGCTTTGGATTTCGGTGCCGAGAAGGGCCTCGACGGCGCGCTTCTCCTCCCCGGTAGGGGCGAGAAGGTCAATCCAGAGGATATTTTCTTTCCCGACGGCGGCGAGTTCCGTCAGCTTCTGGCTCAGAAGCACTTCCTTGCCCTGCTTGTAGAAAATCCTGATCATCCCCGTCTCCTGTTAAAAGTTTACAAGCCGCAAATATAGGTATTTCTCACAAAAAACCATATATTTGCAAAGCAAAAAACTCGTCTATGAAGGAGAATTTTCCATCCCGTGCGCTGGGTGATGCGGTAGAGGCTATCGCGTCGCTGCCCGGTGTCGGTTCGCGCAGTGCGCTGAGGCTGGCGCTGCACCTGTTGCGGCAGCCTTCGGAGAATATCTCCCGCTTCGCCGAGGCGCTGGGCCGTCTGGCCACCGACGTGCATTATTGCAAGACCTGCCATATGGTCTGCGACGGCGACCAGTGCCCCATCTGTGCCGATGCGCGCAGGGATTCCCGCACGATTTGCGTCGTCGAAAGCGTCCGCGATGTCCTGAGCATCGAGGCGACGGGCCAGTACCGCGGGGTCTATCACGTGCTTGGCGGCATCATTTCCCCGATGGAGGGCATCGGCCCTTCGGACCTCGAAATCGCTTCCCTGGAGGAGCGCGTGAAGGCCCTCGGCTCCTGTGAGGTGATCTTTGCCCTGAGCGGCGATGTCGAAGGCGAGACGACGGCGTTCTATCTGTATCGGCGCATTACCGGCGAGGGGGTGAAAATCACGACCCTGGCGCGGGGACTGGGCTTCGGAGACGGGCTCGAATATGCCGACTCCCTCACGCTCGGCCGCTCCCTCGAGGCCCGGCAGCCTTTCAAACCCTAGCCACTGGTTTTCGAACTGCATCCAAAGGATTCCGCGCTCCGACCTGCAACAGCGGGCGCTTGTTGCTGCGCAACCCTATCCGGGAAAATGCGCCCTTATGCAGCAGGAAGTTTTTGGGAATCAACAAATAATTACTATATTTGCGCGCTAAATTTTCCGGGGAACCGGGAAAAGCACAAAACATAATGTTTAACAACTAATTTTCAAACACTTAACAAAATGGAAGAAAATCAGAACAAACTGCCCCTGAACGCATCGGTCGCTCCCGAGGATTTCAACTGGGAAGCCTTCGAGCAGTCCGACGTTTACGGTGGCGCACAAAAGGCTGAAATCGAAGCCGCCTACGACCAGACCCTTTCGAAGGTCGTCGAGAACGAAGTCGTAGAGGGAGAGGTGACCGCCATCAACAAGCGCGAAGTCGTCGTCACCATCGGTGGCAAGAGCGAGGGTGTCATCCCCGCCACGGACTTCCGCTACAATGCCGACCTCAAGGTCGGTGACAAGGTGGAGGTGTATGTCGAGTCCGCCGAAGACAAGAAAGGCCAGCTCGTCATTTCCCACAAGAAGGCCCGCGCACTCAAGTCCTGGGACCGCGTGAACGAGGCGTTCAACAACGACGAAATCGTCAAGGGCTTCGTCAAGACCCGCACGAAGGGCGGTATGATCGTCGACGTGTTCGGCATCGAGGCTTTCCTGCCCGGTTCCCAGATCGACATCAAGCCCATCCGCGACTATGACGCCTTTGTGAATCAAACCATAGATTTCAAGATCGTCAAGATCAATCAGGAATTCCGCAATGTGGTCGTTTCCCACAAGGCCCTTCTCGAGGCCGAGCAGGAAGCCCGCCGCGCCGAACTCATCAGCAAGCTCGAAAAGGGCCAGGTGCTCGAGGGTGTGGTCAAGAACATCACCAACTACGGTGTGTTCGTGGACCTCGGCGGTATCGACGGTCTCATCCACATTACCGACCTCTCCTGGGGCCGCATCAACCATCCCGAGGAGATCGTCTCCCTTGATGAGAAGATCAAGGTCGTGGTGCTCGACTTCAACGAGCAGCAGAAGCGCATCGCGCTCGGCCTCAAGCAGCTGACCCCGCACCCTTGGGACAACCTCGATCCGGACCTCAAGGTCGGCGACCGTGTCAAGGGCAAGGTCATCCTCATCGCCGATTACGGCGCTTTCGTGGAGATTACCCCCGGTGTGGAAGGTCTCGTGCACGTGTCCGAGATGTCCTGGTCGCCCAGGCTCCACTCCGCGCAGGAATTCCTCAAGGTCGGTGACGAGATCGAGACCCAGATCCTGGCGATCGACCGCGTTGCCCGCAAGATCTCCCTCGGCATCAAGCAGCTGACCGAGAATCCTTGGGAGAACATCCGCGAGAAGTATCCCGTCGGCAGCACCCAGAAGGCTACCGTCCGCAACATTACCAACTTCGGTGTCTTCGCCGAGCTGGAGGACGGGGTAGAGGGTCTGGTGCACATCAGCGACCTCAGTTGGAACAAGATCAAGCATCCTTCGGAGATGGTCGCCCCCGGCGATGTCATCGAGGTTCAGGTGCTCGACTTCGACGAGGCGAACCACAAGCTCAGCCTCGGCCGCAAGCAGCTGACTCCCAACCCTTGGGACGAGATCGAGGCCAAGTATCCCGTCGGTTCCACCGTGCAGGGTACCATCGCTTCCATCAATGACAAGGGCGCCAGCATCACCCTCGACGGTGAGGCGGAAGGCTTCGCTTTCCCGCGCGAACTCGTCAAGGAAGACGGCAAGCAGGCCGTTGTGGGCGAGACCCTCGAATTCAAGGTGGTGGAACTGCGCCGCAGCACCCGCCGCATCCTTCTGAGCCACCTCAGGACCTACTCCGAGGTGAAGGTGAAGGCCGCGGCCGCCGAGGCGGAGAACACCAAGAAGGCTGTCAAGAAAGTCAACTCCAACGTGGAGAAGACCACGCTGGGTGACATCGACGCCCTCGCCGCCCTCAAGGCTCAGCTCGAGCAGGGCGAGACCAAATGAGTTTCCGCCTGACGATCCTGGGCTCGGCTTCGGCCATGCCCGTATCCGATAGAAATCCAAGCGCCCAGATGCTACAAGTGTATGGGCGCTTGTTTTTGTTGGATTGCGGGGAGGGGGCCCAGCAGCAGTTGCGCCGTGCGCACCTTTCCATCGTCAAGATTTCGGCGTTGCTGCTGAGCCATATCCACGGAGACCATATCTTCGGCGTATTCCCGCTGCTCTCCACGATGGGAATGCTCGGCCGCAAGGCTCCGCTGGACATCTATGCGCCGGCCGCCTTTGCGAACCACCTGCGCTTTTTCCTTGCCTGGCACGGAGAGGGCCTGGGCTTCGAACCGGTGCTGCATCCGCTGGAGATGCAGGGGCCGGAAGAGATTTTCCAGACGAAAAACGTCCGCGTGACCGCGTTCCCGCTGGACCATAAGATCGAAACTTTCGGCTTCCGTTTCGATGAGCGCTACGGGGCGCGCAAGGCCGCCGATCCGCTGTTCCGACCTTCATCCTATGCCTATTGTTCCGATACCCGCCCTTTCCCTGCGCTCGCGCAGTACATCCAGGGCGTGCGGGTGCTCTACCACGAAGCGACCTATCCCTGCGAGATGCAGGACAAGGCGGAGGAGCGCTATCATTCCACCACTGCCGATGCCGCCCGCGCCGCCCTCGCCGCCGGCGCGGAGAAACTGCTCGTCGGCCACTATTCCAGCCGCATCCGCGATTTCGAGGGCTATCTGGCCGAGTGCCGTGCGATTTTCCCCGAAACTTCCGCGGTCAGCGATATGGATATTTACGAATTTTAGGTATCTTCGCAGTTGATGAATATCCTGACTTTGCTCCTGCTCTCCGCCGCAGTAGCGGACACTTCCGCCGCGAGGATCGCCCCGGAAGACTACATTAAAGAATATTCGGCCCTGGCTGTCAGCGAGATGCAGCGCAGCGGCATCCCTGCGAGCATCACCCTCGCACAGGCCCTGCTGGAATCCGACGCCGGCAACTCCCTGCTGGCTGTGGAGGGACGCAACCACTTCGGCATCAAATGCCACGGCGACTGGGAAGGCGCCCGCATCTACAAGGACGATGACCGCAAGGATGATTGTTTCCGCGTCTATGCGAAGGCGGAGGATTCTTACGCCGACCATTCGGATTTTCTGCGTTTCAGCCGCCGCTATGCCAACCTTTTCGCGCTGGATCCCACGGATTATCGGGGCTGGGCGACCGGCCTTCAGGACTGCGGCTACGCCACTTCGCGCAAATATGCCCGGCAGCTGGTGGACCTGATCGAGCGCTACGAACTGCATCGTTTCGATACTTTGGAGGCTCAGCCGGCCCCGGCAGCCCCGGCGGCTCCGGAACTTCCGCAGCAACTCCAGCCTGCTCCGGACGCTGCTTCTCAGCCTGAAACTGCCCCTGTGCAGCTGCGCAGCGTCTATGCCGAGGAATTTTCCTTCGCTCCCGGCAGCCGCTCCTTCCGGAAGGACGGGGCCCGCTGCATCCGTACGCTGCCCGGGGAAACGATGGATGCCATCGCCCAGGCTTACAATCTCTTTGACTGGGAACTCCGCGCCCTCAATAAGGAACTGGGGACGGAAGAACCCGCTCCCGGCACCGTCATCTACCTTTCCCGCAGAAAAAGGGTCCGCTGATGAAGAGACTGATTTTCAGTACGCTGACGCTGGTCACCCTGCTGCTTGTCTTCTTCGCCTCGATGTGGTTGCTGGACAACCGCGTGAGCAATTTTGAAGGCGATGCGCAGGTCTATGTCCGTCCCGGCGATTCTCCGCGTGCCGTCATCGACTCCATCGCTGCGCAAACCACCATCAAGCATCCCAGGCGTTTGGAGCGCGTCTTTGAGCAGTATGAACTGGAGACGCATATGCAGCCCGGCTTTTACCGCATCAGCCACCTGCACCCGAGCGTGTATGTCGCCCGGATGCTCCGGCACGGCTGGCAGTCGCCGGTGAAACTGGTGCTTTCCGGGACGCTCCGCCGTCCCTGCGACATCGCCCGCAAGATCAGCCGCCAGATGATGGTGGATTCGGCCGCGGTGATGGCCGCTTTTGCCGACGACGCCCTGCTCGTGCGTCTGGGGGCCTCCCGCACGACGCTTTTCTCGCTCTTTATGCCCGATACCTACGAAATGTACTGGACGGACAGTATCGAGAAGATTCTGGAGCGGCAGAAGCAGGCGGTGGATGCCTTCTGGACCGAGGAAAACCTGGCGCTGGCCGCCGCCCAGGGCCTGACGCGGCACGAAGCGACCGTCGTCGCCTCCATCGTCAAGGGGGAATCGAACTATGCGCCTGAGTTCCCGAAGATCGCGGGCGTCTACCTGAACCGCCTGGACCGCGGAATGAAACTGCAGGCGGATCCCACGATTGCCTATTGCCACGACTATTCGATGAACCGCATCCTCCTGCGGCATCTCAGCATAGATTCTCCGTACAACACTTATCTATACGCCGGGCTGCCTCCGGGACCGATCTGCGTGCCTACGCGCGCCTGCCTCGAGGCTGTCCTGCATCCCGACCGCGGGGACGGGAATCTCTATTTCTGCGCCGATGCTTCCTTCAACGGCACGCACCGCTTTGCCGCCACTTACGGGGAACATCTGCGCAATGCGGGGGCATTTCAGCGCGCGCTCAACCAGCGCGCGGCCGAGAAGAAAAAGGCAGCGATATGACATTGGGTCCGTTGGCAGCCGAAGCGCGCAAATTCGCGCTGGAAGTTCTCCGGGACGAAACCCGGGGGAACGGTCATCCCTTTATCGAACACCCGGATGCCGTGGCGCAGATCGTGGCCCGGGAAATCGGTCTCGGGGACGACTGCATGGCTGCCATCTACCTGCACGAAGCGACCCGCAAGCATTCGGATCTGGACCTTTCCGCCTTCCCGCAAGAAGTGCGCGTCCTGGCGGACGGGCTGAATATGATTTCCTCCATCCGTCCCAGGGACACGCGGCTGGAGGCGGAGAACTACAAACGCCTGATCGTGCGCTGCTCCCCGGATCCCCGGGCGACCGTCATCAAGATTGCCGACCGCCTGGAGATCATGCGCAACCTCTCGCTTTTCCCTAAACTCGCCCGGGAGCAGAAACTGCTGGAAACCCTGCTGCTCTATATCCCGCTGGCCCATCAACTGGGGCTCTACAACATCAAGAGCGAGATGGAGGACATCTGGTTCCGCGAGTCGGACCCGCAGTCCTGGCGGGCCATCACCAATAAGCTGAAGGCTACGGAGCGGGACCGGGAACGTCTTTCCCAGGAATTCGTGCAGCCGCTGTCGCGCAAACTTTCGGAAATCGGAATCCGGTATAAATTGAAGGTCCGCACCAAGACGGCCTATTCGATATTCCGCAAGATGAAGGCCCAGGGCGTGCCCTTCGAGGGAGTGTATGACGTCTTTGCCATCCGCTTCATCATCGACTGCGAGGGCGACCGGGCCCAGGAACTGGACCTCTGCTGGAAAGTCTATTCCTATGTGACTGAGGAATATGAACCCGATACGAACCGCCTGCGCGACTGGCTGACCAACCCCAAGCCCAACGGCTACGAGTCCCTGCACATCACGGTCAGGAACAAGCAGGGGAACTATATCGAAGTCCAGATCCGTACGAAGCGGATGGACGATATCGCCGAGAACGGTCTGGCTTCCCACTGGTCCTACAAGGGCGTTAAATCGGAGCGGACGCTGGACGCCTGGCTCGCGAGCGTGCGCTACCAGCTGGAGCATCCGGCCTCTGAGTCGGAGCGGGACAGGCTGCCGCTGGCTCCGGTCGGCGAAATTTTCGTCTTTACCCCCAGCGGTGAACTGAAAATCCTGCGCGAAGGGGCATCAGTGCTCGATTTTGCCTTTGCCATCCACAGCAATCTGGGCTGCCATTGCATCGGCGGCCGCATCGGCGGAAAGCAGGTGACCCTGCGCGAAAAGCTCAAGACCGGCGATGTCGTCGAAATCCTTTCGTCCAAGAACCAGAAGCCCGGAAAGGACTGGCTGGGCTGGGTCGTCACATCCAAGGCCCGTTCCAAGATCAAGCAGGAACTGGACGCCGAGGAGCGCAAGAAGGCGACGGACGGACGCGAACTGCTGGAGCGGCGCCTGCGCAACTGGAAACTGGAATTCCCCGATACGATGCGCACCGCGCTGATGAAGCAGCGCAAGTACCCGACCCTCATCGCGATGATGGCCGCCATCGCCGACGGAGAACTGGATGTCAATGATATCAAGGCGTTTATCCTTTCCGCCCAGGAAAGGCCCGAGACGGTGGAGGAGTGCCCCAGGACGGCGGCGCTGCCTTCCGCCCTGCAAAGCGGTACGGACGATATCCTCGTGCTCGGTGCCCGCGACGTCAAGGGGCTCGAATACAAGATGGCGCATTGCTGCAATCCCGTCTATGGTGACGATGTCTTCGGTTTCGTCACCCGGACCGAGGGCATCAAGATCCACCGGATGTCCTGTCCCAACGCCAAGCGCCTGCTTGAACGCTATCCCTACCGCATCCAGCGGGTCGTCTGGCAGGACAGCGCCGCGTCCGGCAATTTCCAGTGTACGCTGATGGTGAGCGCGGACAACGACAACGCCACGCTCGCGGACATTATGGAAATCATCGGTCAGTTCAAGGTATCGCTGCGTTCCTTCAACGTGAATCCCAACCGTCGCGGCGGCTCCTTCGAGATCGCCATCCGCCTGCTGGTGCCTTCGAATATGGAACTGGACAAGGTGATTTCCCGCATCTCTGCGCTGCGACAGGTGGAAAAGCTGCGTCGGGTATGAAATTTCACCTGGAATCCGAATACAAGCCCTCCGGCGACCAACCCCAGGCCATCGAGCAGCTTTGCGAGGCCCTTTCCGGGGGCGTGGGCGACGTGACCCTGCTGGGCGTGACGGGTTCCGGCAAGACCTTTACGATGGCGAACGTCATCGAGCGCCTGCAGCGGCCCGCCCTGATCCTGAGCCACAACAAGACCCTCGCGGCACAACTTTACGGCGAATTCAAGTCCTTTTTCCCGGGGAACGCCGTGGAGTACTTCGTCTCCTACTACGATTACTACCAGCCGGAGGCTTATCTGCCCAATACCGATACCTACATCGAGAAGGACCTGAGCATCAACGACCAGATTGAAAAACTGCGTCTGAGCGCTGCGGGAGCCCTGCTCAGCGGCCGGCGCGACATCATCGTCGTCTCGTCCGTGAGCTGCCTCTACGGCATCGGCAATCCCGACGATTTCCACGCGCAGACCATCCCGCTGCGGCGGGGCGAAAGGCGCAGCCTCACGGGACTGCTCTATAAACTGGTCGATGCGCTCTACAACCGCACGGAAGCGGATTTCCAGCGCGGATCCTTCCGCGTGAAAGGCGATACGGTCGATGTATACCTCGCGGGTTCCGACGATGCGCTGCGCATCGAGTTCTTCGGCGACGAGGTGGACGCGCTCTCGCTGATCGACCCGGTGACGGGCGCACGGCGCGAATCCCTCGAAGAAATCAACATCTATCCCGCCAACAACTTCGTCACTACCAAAGAACGCAGCAAGGCGGCCGTGAGCGAGATTCAGGACGATCTGGTGAAGCAGATCGACTACTTTGAATCCATCGGCAAGGGGCTCGAGGCCAAGCGCCTGAAGCAGCGCGTGGAGTACGACCTGGAAATGATCAAGGAGATGGGCTACTGTCCCGGCATCGAGAACTACAGCCGCTATTTCGACGGCCGCAAGCCCGGGCAGCGTCCTTTCTGCCTCATCGATTATTTTCCCGACGATTTCATCACCTTCATCGACGAGAGCCACGTCACGCTGCCGCAGGTGCACGCGATGTTCGGCGGCGACCATTCCCGCAAGAGCGTGCTGGTGGAATACGGTTTCCGCCTGCCCGCCGCCTCGGACAACCGGCCGCTGACCTTCGACGAGTTCGAGGCCATTACCGGTCAGAAGGTCTATGTGAGCGCCACGCCGGCGGAGTACGAACTGCAGAAATCGGAAGGCCTGGTGGTGGAGCAGCTGGTGCGCCCGACGGGGCTGCTGGACCCGCCCATCGAGGTGAGGCCCATCAAGAACCAGGTGGATGACCTGGTGGAGGAAATCCGCAAGCGCGAGGAACGGGACGAGCGGGTGCTCGTCACCACGCTCACCAAGCGGATGGCGGAGGAACTGAGCGATTATCTGGCCAAGATAGGCATACGGGTACGCTATATCCACTCGGACGTGGATACCACGGAACGCGTGGAGATCATCGAGGATTTCAAGAACGGCCTCTTTGACGTGCTGGTGGGCGTGAACCTGCTGCGCGAGGGCCTGGACATCCCTACGGTGTCCCTGGTGGCGATCCTGGACGCGGACAAGGAGGGCCTGCTGCGCTCCGCCCGTGCCCTGACGCAGACGGCGGGCCGCGCGGCGCGCAATGTCAACGGCCTGGTGCTGATGTATGCCGACAATATCACCGATTCGATGGCCCAGACCATCCGCGAGACCGACCGCCGGCGGGCCAAGCAGATCGAATACAACCAGTTGAACCATATCGTGCCCAAGCAGGTGGAGGTGCATCACAACGAGATTGCCGCGCGCCTTGCTGGCGGAACGACGGGGCGGGTCAGCGCCGCCAATTCCTACGATGCCCCGGTCTACGTACCCAATCCCTCGGATCTGGGGCGGGGGACCGTCAGCGTGGGCCTCGGCCACGCTGCGCTCCGCGAAGCGGGCGCCGCCTATGGGGCGGACGGTCGCGTGCGGGCGGATCTGGCCGCCGTGCTGCAGGACCCGGTGATCCGGGCCATGGACCGCAGCCAGATAGAGAAACTGATTGCAGACGACAAGCGGCGGATGCACGCATCCGCCGCCGATCTGGATTTCAGCGCCGCCGCCCGTTACCGGGACGAAATGTGGGCGCTGCAGGAATATCTCAAAGTCTGGAAGGGCTGAACCCTATTCTCCGCGCGAATAGTTAGGCGTCTCCTTGGTAATGGTGATGTCGTGCGGGTGGCTTTCCACCATACCCACCGTGGTGACGCGGGTGAACTTCGTGCGCTGCAGGGCGGGGATGTCCGCAGCGCCGCAGTAGCCCATACCGGAGCGCAGGCCGCCGATAAGTTGATAGACGGTCTCTTCGAGGGTGCCCTTGAAGGGTACGCGCCCGACGATGCCTTCGGGAACCAACTTCTTGGTTTCCACTTCCTTATCCTGGAAATAACGGTCCTTCGAGCCCGCTGCCATGGCATCGAGGGAACCCATGCCGCGGTAGGTCTTGAACTTGCGTCCGTTGTAGATGATGGTCTCGCCGGGAGCCTCCTCGGTGCCCGCGAACATCGAACCGCACATCACGCAGTCGCCGCCGGCCGCGAGGGCCTTGACGATATCGCCGGAGTAGCGCAGGCCGCCGTCCGCAATTGCGGGGACATTCGCTTCGTGCGCCACTTTTGCGCATTCGTAGATGGCGGTCAGTTGCGGTACGCCTACGCCCGCGATGATGCGCGTGGTGCAGATGGAGCCGGGGCCGATGCCGATCTTGATGCCGTCCGCGCCCGCTTCGATCAGGGCTTTCGCCGCCTCAGCGGTGGCGATGTTGCCCACCACGACATCGAGCGCCGGCCATTTCGCCTTGATTTCACGCAGTTTGTCCAGCACGCCCTTGCTGTGGCCGTGGGCGGAGTCGAGGACCACCGCATCGACGCCTTCGGCGACCAGGGCCGCCACGCGGTCGGCAGCATCGGCGGTAATGCCGATACCCGCGGCTACGCGGAGCCTTCCCCTCGCGTCCTTGCAGGCATTGGGATGCGTCTGTTCCTTGGTGATGTCCTTGTAGGTGATGAGTCCCACGATGCGTCCGTCCTTGTCCAGCACCGGCAGTTTTTCCACCTTGTGCTCCTGGAGGACCTTCTTGACGTAGGCCCGGTCGGTCTGGTTGTCGCGGATGGTGACGAGATTCTCACTCGTCATCGCGTCTTCGATCTTGACGCTCATGTCAGTCTGGAAACGCACGTCGCGGTTGGTGACGATGCCCACCAGTCGATTGTCTCCGTCTACGACGGGGATGCCGCCGATGTGGTTTTCCTTCATGATGTCCAGCGCGTCGCCCACAGTCTGGTCCTTGTGAATCGTGACGGGGTCGGTGATCATCCCGTTCTCCGCACGTTTCACGCGGCGCACCTCGGCGGCCTGCTTCTCGATGGACATGTTCTTGTGTATCACACCGATACCGCCCTCGCGGGCGAGGGCGATGGCCATCGGCGCCTCGGTCACGGTATCCATGGCCGCGGACACGATGGGGATGTTCAGCGCAATGTTGCGCGAGAAGCGGGTGCCCAGTTTAACCTCCCTGGGAAGGACTTCCGAGTAAGCCGGAATCAAAAGGACATCGTCGAAGGTCAGGCCTTCGGATGCGACTCTATCTTTGATGAATGACATGAGCGCAAAGATAGCGAAAAAATCCTTTATTTGAGCAGTTCTTCACTGCGGGCGATGAAGTCGGCGAGCGCTTTTCCCTTCAGCATTCCGTTCTGGAGCAGGGCGAGGTCGGTGACCTGACGCAGCAGCGTGGCATTCCCCTCCCGGTCTTCCCAGATTTTCTTCATCACGGGGTTCTCCATATTGACGATAATGTTGAAGGATTCGGGCAACTGACCGTAGAAGTTCATGCCGCCGCCCAGGGCGCTCATATCGCGGTAACGGCGCATCCACTCGCTGCGGGTAATCAGCACGGCGGCCTTGTCCTCACCCAGGTTGCGCGCTTCCACCAGGTATTCGTTCCCTTCCGGCAGCGCTCCCTTCATCAGTTCGTCGAGGGCTTTCTTGTCGTCTTCGGAAAGTTCGGGCTTCACTTCCTCTTCCTTGGGGATGAGGTTGGCTGGTGCGTCGGAATCGACGCGGGCGAAGCGGGAGTCCTTCAGTTTCGATTCCAGCAGTCCCACGAAGTGGGCATCCAGCTCGCAGTCCATCAGCAGGACGTCGTAACCGAGGTTCTTGGCTGCTTCGATGCCGCTCCACTGGGCCTCCTTGTCGGTAGCGTAGAGATAGACAACTTTCTTGTCCTTGTCCGTCTGGCTGCCTTCGATGGCCTTGCGGTAGTCTTCATAGGAGAAGAACTTGCCCTCGGTATTCTTGAAGAGGGCGAAGTTCAGCGCGCGTTCGCAGAATTTCTCGTCGGAGAGCATTCCGTACTCGATGAAGAGTTTGAGATTGTCCCATTTCTGCTCCAACTGTTCGCGCTGCTCCTTGAAAATCTCCTCGAGCCGGTCCGCTACCTTCTTGGTGATGTAAGTGCTGATTTTCTTGACGTTGGCGTCGCTCTGGAGGTAGGAACGGCTGACGTTCAGCGGAATGTCCGGAGAATCGATGACGCCGTGCAGCAGGGTCAGGAATTCGGGTACGATGTTGTCCACGTGGTCCGTGACGAACATCTGGTTGCAGTAGAGCTGGATCTTGTTCTTGTCGATGGCCATCCGCTCCTTGATCTTCGGGAAGTAGAGGATGCCGGTGAGATTGAAGGGATAATCGACGTTGAGGTGGATCCAGAACATCGGCTCCTCTTCCATCGGATAGAGTTCGCGGTAGAACTTCTGGTAGTCCTCGTCCTTGAGTTCGGACGGGGCCTTGGTCCAGATGGGCTCGATGTGGTTGATGACCTCATCTTCCTCCGTCTCCACGCTCTTCCCGTCCTTCCATTCGGTCTTTTTGCCGAAGACGACGGGGATGGGCATGAACTTGCAGTACTTGTCGAGCAGGCTGCGGATGCGGCCCTTCCCGGCGTATTCCTTGTCCTCTTCGTCGATGTGCAGGGTGATGGTGGTGCCGCGCTCCTTGCGTTCACCTGCCTTCATATCGTACTCAGGGCTGCCGTCGCAGGTCCACTGAACGGCTTTTGCCCCCTCTTTCCAACTGAGGGTGTCGATGGTCACCTTGTCGGCGACCATAAAGGCGGAATAGAAGCCCAGGCCGAAGTGGCCGATGATGCTGCCCAGCTGGTCCTTGTACTTCTCGAGGAATTCTCCCGCGGAGGAGAAGGCGATCTGGTTGATGTATTTATCGACTTCCTCTTCGGTCATGCCGATACCGTTGTCGATGATGCGCAGCAGGCGTTTCTTTTCGTCGAGTTCGACGCTGACCTTGAGCGTGCCGAGTTCTCCCTTGAAATCGCCGCTGGACGCGAGTGCCTGGAGTTTCCGGCTCGCATCCACGGCATTGGCCACGAGTTCACGCAGGAAGATTTCGTGGTCGGAATAAAGGAATTGCTTGATAACCGGGAAAATGTTCTCGGTGGTTACGCCGATTTTCCCTTTCAGTGTTTTTTCTGCCATAGTATTTGGTTTTATCTTTTTTCTGACGGAGGGATAGACCAAATACTGTTCCAATGACAAATTGTCAGAAACATCCGCATAATCAGGCTCACTTTTGCCAAAAGAAAATCCCGCAATTTCTTGCGGGATAACGTATTTGTCTTTTAACTCGTTTGTAAAGTGCTTATTTTCAGCCTTTTGCACTTCACATCCCTCGTTATATCAAACTCGTCATTAGGGGCGTAAAAACTCGGTTTTTACAGGCCTGCGGTAACTTTTGCGGTAAGTCCAAAATCCCTATCAAAACTCCGCCGCATGGGAGTTAATTGTCTTGTTCTTCATCTTCTTTGGCACCCAACTCTAATTCCGGCTGCTGTGACTCAATGTAGCGTTTCATGCTGAGCGGACTGACGACTTTTTTGCCGGTCTGCTTTTCAAAGGCTTCCTTGGCTACTTTGGCGACGGATCCGCCGCGTGCGGCTACCCGGGCGTGCTCGGACATGGTTTCCGGGTGTTCTTCCTTGGTGATATTGCTGGTGGTAAGTTCGGCCAGCATATTCATCACCAACTCTTC
>Ga0310786_10001767_pt1 | contig 34467 bp, 22 predicted proteins | sample AusTroGonzalo_MG_FD_203881 | JGI IMG/M metagenome (GOLD analysis project Ga0310786, IMG submission 203881) | Bovine rumen microbial communities from tropical cattle in Woodstock, Queensland, Australia - Gonzalo_03 (v2) (version 2) | ecosystem: Host-associated > Mammals > Digestive system >... | reverse complement strand
ATCAAGAACCTCGTCCTGCGCCTCAGGCCGTACTTCGACCACAAGAGCATCAAGATCCTGCGCGTCGTTGATCCGTCGGCTGACATCTACGATATCTCTGCCCAAGGCTATTCCTTCCCCAGCATCCATTCGACCAACGCAGTGACGGTGTTCGGCTCTCTGGCCGTCAACCTGCGCAAACGATGGATGACGGTGATTGCCATCGTGATACCGCTGCTCACGGGCTTTTCACGAATTGTGGTTGGCGCGCACTATCCCACCGATGTGCTGGCGGGATGGATGCTGGGCTTACTTAGCGTGGCTCTCGTTTACATGCTTCAAAAGCGGGTTAAGAATACACTCGCGTTGTATGGCATCCTGCTGATTACCGCCGTCCCCGGCTTCTTCTATTGTACGAGTGCTGATTATTTCACCGCCATGGGTCTGTTGATCGGTTTCATGGGCGGCACGCTCTTGGACGATCGTTGCGTGCATTTTGAGGATACGCGCAAACCTTTGTTGATGGTCACTCGTATGCTTGGAGGACTGGTGGTCTATCTTGTGTTGAACACCCTCCTCAAGATGCCTTTCTCTAACGAATTCCTGTCCAACGGCAGCACCGCCGCACTGATGGTGCGGTGTGTACGTTACGCCATCGTTGCCTTTGTGGACTTCGGCGTTTATCCAATGCTGTTCAAATATGAAAACAAAATACTACGAAATGATAATGAAAAAGCTATTTAGACCTTGTTTGCTGGCCCTGTGGCTGAGCACAATATCCATGGTGGCATTTGCCTCATGCAAGACGAATAATGTAACGGAACAACCTACCGTTGAGCGGATTACCGAACGCGGCACGTTGCTGGTGGGAACCACGGGCGACTATCGCCCGCTGTCCTACAAAGAAAGTGACGGCGAATATTGGGGCTTTGGCATTGATATGGCCGGGAAGATAGCTGACCGACTGAATGTAAGCATCGAATTCGTACAGACCTCATGGCCCACGCTGTCTGCCGACGTGCAGGCCGAGCCGCTACTTTTTGACCTCGCTATTGGAGGCATCACCATCACAGAAGCCCGCAAGGAAACGATGCTGATGAGTGACGGCTACTTAGCCAACGGCAAGACGATTCTCTGTCGCTCAGCCGATGCCGACCAATACCAGTCGCTGGCAGACATCGACAAGCCCGAGGTGCGCGTGATGGTGAACCCAGGCGGGCTGAACGAGAAGTTCGCCAACGAGAACCTCACCCAGGCCACCATCATCGTGTGGCCGAGGAACGAGGAAATCCCCTCGAAGGTGGCTGAAGGCGATGCCGACGTGATGATCACTGAAATCACCGAGGCCCCGTGGTACGTGCAGAACGACCCGCGCCTTGCCGCCCCGTTGCTCGCCACGCCCTTCACCCACGGCGAGATTGGCGTACTGATGCGCAAGGGGCAGGACGACCTCCTAGATATCGTCAATGCCCTCATCGCGCAGATGAAGGCCGACGGCACATTACGCGAACTGCATGAGAAGTACGGTCTGGTGTATGAATAGGGGCATTGGAAAGATAACAAGTATTAACTTTAAAAATAACTAATAATAATAGGAGAACAAAACAATGAGTAAAATGAAAAGAGAATTCAAGGATTTAATCAGGTTGGAACCTTACGAGTACCTGAACAGCGAAATCACGGGAGCCTACGACAAAGCCCATGCAGTGAAGTGCGTGAACGGCACCTTCGTCGGAACCGAGGAGAACGGGGTCGCGTCGTGGTTGGGCATCCCCTACGCGAAAGCGCCCGTGGGCGAGCGCCGCTTCAAGGCGCCAGAATACGTGGACGCGAGCGACCGTGTCTTCGAGGCCAAATACTACGGAAAGTGTGCTTTCGGCGCACACAGCCAGGGGGATTGCATTCAAAAGCTGGCCTCCGAGGACTGCCTCTATCTGAACATCTGGCTCAACGAGGACGACAAGACGGAGAAGAAACCAGTGATGTTCTGGATCCACGGCGGAGCGTACGTCGCTGGCTCGGGCTCTCAGGCCTCCTACTGCGGAGCCAACCTCGTCCAGAAACAAAGTGACATCATCCTGGTGAACATCAACTACCGCATAAACATGTACGGCTTCATGGACTTCTCGTCGGTGCCCGGCGGCGAAAACTTTAAGACGGCACCCTGCAACGGCCTGCTCGACCAGGCTATGGCGCTCAGGTGGGTACACGAGAACATCGCTGCTTTCGGCGGCGACCCCGACAATGTGACCATCTTCGGGCAAAGCGCCGGCGGCGGCTCAGTTTCCATTCTGCCGGTCATGAAGGAGGCGAACCAGTATTTCCAGAAGGTCATCGCCCAGAGCGGCTCAACCACCTTGGCCTTCCCGGTCGAATGCGAATCCGCGCAGGGCAAGACGAAGGCACTGCTCGAGTACACCGGCTGCAAGACCATGGACGACATCATGGCGCTGAGCGAAGAGGAACTCCAGAAGGCGTATGTCGAAGCGGTTGGCAAGTTCACGTCCTGCCCCTACTACGGCACTGAGGTGCTCCCCGAGGCACCCATCGAGCTGTACAAGAAAGGCTACGCAAAGCACATCACCATCATGGCAGGCAGCACGGCCGACGAGTGCAGGCTGTTCATGGGCGAGGGCGTGAATTTGACCTTTGAAGAGCAAAAGCTATTCGCCCAGCGTGCCGTGGGCGACGCCGCCCTCTACCTTAAGGAAGAGGACAAGAAGTATTATGAGGAATTCAAGCGGGTCTGTAGGGACCAGGAGCCGGGACTTGTCGAGACGGAGTTTATGAATGAACTCATGTTCAGGGTCCCCATGCTCCAGCAGCTCGACGCACAGAGCGCGTTCAACAAGACGTTCTGCTTCTACTGGTCTTACCCGAGCAGCAATGCGGAAATGGGAGCAGCACATTCCGTGGAACTCATGTTCGTGTTCGATGTTCGTTGCGTCGGGACGAGCGGCGTCTTCAACGGCTCGAACATCTCCGAGGAGATCTTCACGTTCGTTCAGCAGACGTGGACCAATTTCGCACGCTGCGGCAACCCGTCGACAGACCAAATCGAATGGAAGGCGTACTCAGCCGACGACCCGAACATCATGGTCATTGGAGGGCCTGGAAACCTGCGTATCGAACAGGGTCTTCTGGCCGACCAGTACAAGGCCGTAACCCCCTTGGTCGGCTATTACCAGTTCATGGACAAGTACTTTACACCTCATTACCTTTTGGATATTCTCGCTGCACGTGAGCAGAAATCCTAAGCTCAGTTGGCAATATAAACAAATTTAAGAAAAAAAAAGTAATAAACAAGAAAAACAAGGAAACAATATGGAAACTAAGATTAAATGCAACAACGGTACCTTCGTCGGCAAGAAGACTGACGAACTGATTATTTGGAAGGGCATCCCCTACGCAACACAGCCGGTGGGGAACCTTCGTTGGAAAAAGGCACTTCCTGCCGCAGACAATGACGGCGTGTACGAAGCGACAAATCCCGGCCACGTTGCAATTTCTTTTTTCAACGACTCGATGGGAGCTGCAGAGTTCGGTGAGGACTGCCTCGTGCTGAACGTATATTGCAATACCAGCTGCACTGACAGCAAGAAGCCGGTCATGGTGTGGATTCACGGCGGAGGATTCTGCGCCGAATCCCAGGCGTCACCCCTCTACGACCTTACCCACATCGCCAAACAGTACCCCGACATCCTGTTCGTGTCCATCGACTACCGGGTCGGCTTCATGGGCTTCATGAACTTCGAGCGTGTTCCTGGCGGAGAGAACTTCAAGGAGGCAGGCAACCTCGGCCTGCTCGACCAGCTTGAGGCCCTCAGGTGGATACAGAAAAACATCGCCGGCTTCGGCGGCGATCCTGACAACGTGACGATTTTCGGCGAGTCGGCAGGCTCGGCAAGCGTCACGTTCCTCCCGCTCATCGACGGAAGCGAGGGGCTCTTCAAGAGATGCATCGCACAGAGCGCCAACATCGCCTACACCGACACGATGGAGCACGGCATCCACGTCACGCAGAACTTCCTGACCGCAACGGGCTGCCAGACCATGGACGAGCTGATGGCACTCACCACCGAGCAGCTTGTAGATGCCTATCTGAAAGCAACCATGATTGACAAGAACTGCCTTTTGGGAACGGCCAACTTCCCGCTCTTAGACGGCGTCACGCTGCCCGAGGATCGAATGGACTTGTACGGTATGTGGGGAGACGAGAAGAGAGCTAAGTTCGACTTGATAATTGGGTCTAACCATGATGAAATCCGGTACTTCGTTCCGACCGAAGGCGGTGAAGAAGGCTTCTTGAATACACTGAGGTGGATCGCAAAGAGGGATCGTGCACTGCTCAACGAGCAGGAGAAGGCCATGTACGACGAGTTTATGGCCACGCTCGCAAACGAAAGTGAGGGGAGAAGGTTGGAGCAATACTGCAACGACATCAACTTCCGCGCCGGTAATACCGATATGGCCATCAGGCACGCTGCCGCCGGCGGCAACACCTACATGTACTTCGTCAATAAGCCAGTGACTACCCCCGAGCTTGGCGCGATACACGCAGCCGAGATTCCGTACCTGTTCGACACTTGCGTACAAGACCCGATGGGAAGCGGAAAGATTTGTGGGAATGAAGAGTGCGAGTTCCGCCATGTCGTAAAGGAGATGTGGACCAACTTCGCCCGCACAGGCAACCCCTCCACCGACAAATACGAGTGGAAGAAGTTCTCGGGCGACGACCGCCAGACGATGGTCTTTGACGATGCCATCGGCATGAAGAAGGATATTTTCGGAAGACGAGAAGACCTGATGATGTCCTGGGCAGAGCGCCTTGGAAACGGGTCGTCCAAGAGGGTCTGCTAATCAATAATGTCAGTAGGTGGGCTTTTTTTTGCCCACCTACTTATAAACAATTGTAAACATGAAAAGATTCTTATTAATCCTCTGCCTCGTCGCTGCCACATTCGGTAGCTTGATGGCTGGCCCTGTTGACCAACAGAAGGCCGCAAAATTGGGTGCCAAGTTCATGAGCACCACTATCCTTGCTCAGAGGAAGGCCGACATCCATCTGCAATTGGTCAGCACAGCCGCCGACCGCGATGCTGTTGACTATTACGTCTTTAACGTCGCTAATGGCGAAGGCTTCGTCGTCGTGGCGGCTGACGACCGCGTGAAGCCCATCCTTGCGTACTCCACAAGCGGCTATTTCAACCCTAATGATGTGGCTGACGGCTTCGCGTTCACCCTTTCCGGTTTCCAACAGGAAATCCAATATGTGCGCAACCACAACATAGAAGCCACGCCCGACATCATTGCTGAATGGAAGTCGGTGGAGGAGAGCGGCCAAATCACCCCAGGTCGCAATGCCCGCGCCGTGACGGAACCTATGTGCAAGACCTTGTGGAACCAAAACTACCCTTGGAACAGCCAATGCCCTGCCGACACCGCTGGCCCTGGGGGTCACGTGTATTCGGGCTGCGTCTCCGCTGCCATGGGTCAAATCATGAAGTATTGGGAATGGCCGGCACAAGGCACGGGCTCCCATTCCTATACCCCCGAAGGCTACGAGGAACAGACTGCCAACTTTGGCAAAACGGAGTACCACTTCGAGCGTATGCCTCTGACCCTCGATTCCACCAGCACCGAAGCCCAAGTGTTTGATATCGCCCAACTGCTTCACCATGTTGGCGTTGCCGTCGAAATGATCTATAGCGGTAATGGAAGCGCCGCCAACTCCTTCGGCGTTCCTGTTGCTTTTACCGACTACTTCAGATACAGCTGCGACACACTCATCATCAACCTTTACGGCCTTATCCCTGATATGGGTTACACCAACGAAGAATGGATTCAAATGCTGAAAGACGGTGGCTTGGATGAAGGCCTTCTGTTGTTCTACACGGGTTCAGATGTCAATGGTGCTGGCGCTCACGCCTGTGTGTGCGATGGCTACGACGAGAACGACTACTTCCACTTCAATTGGGGCTGGAGCGGCAAAGACAACGCATGGTGCGCCATCGGAGCACTCAACACCACCACCTATGCATTCAATAGGGGAAATGCCTTCGTTGGACACATCCGCCCGCAAGAGGAAGCTTTCCTCCGTCCTGAAAAAGTCACCAACCTCGAAGCCACAGAAAACAACTCCTTTAACGGTGTCCACCTTACTTGGGACAACCCTGCCACCGACCTCAACGGCAATGCGCTGACAGGGACTGTCACTGTCACTATCATGCGCAACTTCGAGGAAATCGCCGTCCTCAACGATGCACTGCCTGGTGCTTCCATGGAATATGACGACAACACACTTGCCCCCGGCCTCTACGAATACGAAATCTTCGTCAGCAACGAAGCCGGCATCAGCCGTACGGCATACGCCTCCCTGCTGGTTGGCGAGAAATGTGACCTCGGCTTCCAACTCCGCGACGCGGGTGGCGATGGATGGAAAGGTGCCTCCATCAGCGTCACCGACCAAAACGGAAAACGCATTGCCAAGGTCACCATGATGGAGGGCGCGGAGCAAACCCTCACCCTGCCGCTGCTGAAAGGCAACCTCAACTTTATCTGGAACCCTGGCTGGTTTCACGGCGAGGAGCAATATGACACTGACGGCGAATGTTCCTTCACCATCCTCAACGGCGAAAATGAGGTGTTGTTCAACTCTTCTGTCCTTTCCCCTGGTATCTTCTTTACTTACCAAAACAATTGCGGCCAATCCGTTGAAGAAGACTTTGCCCAACGACCGCTCGTGTATCCCAACCCCACCAATGGCTTGCTCCATATTGAAGGCGAAGGCACGATGTGCGTCACCGTCAGCAACGGCTTGGGTCAAACCATCATGGAGACCAACGTTGAAGGCAATGCCACCCTCGACCTGAGCCGCTTCGGTTCAGGCATGTACTTCGTCCGCTTCGAGACTGAAAGCGGAATCACTGTACAGAAAGTCAATTTGATAGGTAGATAAGACACGTTACTTCAGATAAAAGATGAAACCCCGAATCCATTTATCAGAACATTTTACATACAGTAAACTGCTGCGGTTTACGTTGCCAACCATTGTGATGAACATATTCCTTTCCCTGTACATCATCGTGGACGGCTATTTCGTCGCCAATTTTGTGGGCAAGACGGAATTTGCAGCCATCAACCTGATTATGCCAGTGCTGAACATCCTCGGAACCATAGGCTATATGTTCGGTGTGGGAGGCAGCGCGCTGATTGCAAAGACATTAGGGGAAAAGAAACAGGATCAAGCCAATCGCCTGTTCTCCCTGATTGTGCTGGTGTCGTCATGTTTGGGTGTTTTGTTGATGGTGGCGGGGTTCATCTTCATGCGCCCCATCACATCCCTATTGGGTGCGGATGGGCAACTTCTTGAAGACACCGTGCTGTACGGCCGAATCTTTATTCTGGCCCTGCCCGCATGGATCTTGTTGTATGAGTTCCAGCTGTTCTTCGTCACTGCTGAAAAACCGAGATTAGGGCTTCTCATTACAGTGCTTGCTGGACTGAGCAACATTGCCTTCGATGCAATCTTTATCATCGGCTTCCGATGGGGACTGGCAGGTGCAGCCGCAGCTTCGGCCTTGAGCCAACTTGTGGGCGGCGTGTTTCCTGTCATTTATTTCATGCGAAAGAATGACAGTCTCCTGAGGCTGGTAAAGCCTGTTTGGAACGGCAAGGCGATTGTGAAAAGCTTGACCAACGGTTCTTCGGAATTCATGGCTGAGGCCGCCTGGTCCCTTGTAGCGATTGTCTACAACATACAACTGCTTAAGTATGCAGGGGAAGACGGCGTTGTCATTTATGGCCTGCTGATGTATGTCAGCCTGATCTTCACCGCCCTATTTGTAGGGTACTCCAATGGGATAGGATCGGTGTTCAGCTATCATTACGGCGCACAGAATCATGAAGAACTCAAGAACCTGCTAAAAAAGAGTCTGACCCTCATCGGAATAGCTTCCGTTGCAATGTTTGTCCTTTCTGAAGCGCTTGCCCGTCCGTTTTCAACCTTGTTTCTGCAAGACGCACCGAATCTGTTGCCGGATGCCGTACACGCGTTTCGGATTGTCTCTGTCTGCTACTTGTTCACGGGGGTGGCTGTTTTCGGCTCGGCTTTCTTTACCGCGCTGAACAACGGGCAGGTGTCGGCACTGATTTCCTTCTTGCGAACCTTCGTGTTCGAGCTTGGGGCTGTGCTCCTGTTGCCCTTGCTGTTTGGCGTTGACGGCATCTGGTATGCCATTGTTTTCGCCGAACTGATGGCAGCGGTCGTCGGGAGCATCTTTATGGTTGCGCTGCGAAAAAAGTATCAATATTAAATACTTTTCATAATTTTGCGCCATTCCAAAGAATGAACTTATAACAACAAACAATTACAACTATGCTAACAAGATTCAAAGATAGAGCCAAAATCATTGATGTCGTGATTACCACCTTGGCCGCCATGCTCTCGGTGGGGATTATGATTTACGGCATCTTCCATTACGGGCTGCAGGAAACCTGGCCTGAATTGGTGCTCAACCTGTTCTACATCGCCTGCATCGTGATGATTTGGATGTACTTCTTCAACGCGCTCCAACCGCAGCAGTTCAACTACTGGTGCACGGTATGCGTGGGCGTGACGATACTACTACGCGACATCCTGTTCCCGCCTCCGTTGGCCTATTACTCCCTGCAGCTGGCATGCCTCACCCTCTCGGTGCTGTTGCTCCTCATGCTTACCTTCTTCTATGCCCGCAAAGACTGGGAGAGTTACACCAAGGGGAACTTGTGGACGATTTTCATCATCGACATGCTCATTGCCATACTCTATCACATTGACATCGTTATCGAGCCTGCCGACGAGTTCACCACCTATAGTCTCACGGAAATCTGGATTCGTCCCACCATCACCTACGGACTGGTGGCCTGTTTCGTGTCGGAAACCAAAAAGAAAACACAAACACCATGACAAAGCGAAAAGTCTTCTATATTCTTGTGGCACTGTTGGCCATTGCGGTGCCAGCCTTGGCCGTTTTTACGGGGATGGATTTGGATGCCACATTGGCCAATCTGCGGCGGGAGTTATGCTATGATTACCAACAAATTTCCCAGACGCAAGATGAATTGAAGACGTATTACGACGGACAGCACAAGCAAATGGTGGAGATTGCCAAGAAATGCAACGACCAATCGCTGATGCTGTATTCCCAAAAACAAGACTACACCTTCGACATCAGTTATGCCTTGGAGAAGGTGACCCAGGAATACGAAGACTTCAACAAGAATCGCACCCCTTACGACCGCATCGTGACGAAGTTGAACATCGAAATCAACCGCTACGCCCGATTAATCGAATCGCTTCGCCGCCTCCCTCCTGAGTTGAAGGAAGTGGATTTGGTGCCCGACAGCCTTGCCTATCATAACGACTCGTTGGATGCCCACTTGGAGCACAACGAAAGCCTCTTGGAGCAGAAACTGTATGAGCAGGTGGACCTGATCATGGCTATCATCACGACGCAGGACACCTTGCCTGGAGATTCGTTGGCGCTCGGCGACAGCCTTGCCTGTATGATTGATACGACAGAAGCTCCTCTACCCACAAACGAAAACCTCATGGAAGAGAAACTGCTTGAGTTAGAGGAAGCCATCGTTGATGTAGCCGTCGTTGATTCGATTGCAGCGCAGGACACAACGGCCCACGTGGGAAGCTCGTCTCCGTTCATGCTGAGCGAAATAGGCCAGATGGAGCGCGACTCGTGCATTTACTATGCTTCCCAACTGCTGAGAATCTATGCCCAGACGCGCGAGGTGGTCATGGCCGACAGCACCTACTACATCGAGGCCTGGTTGCGCATGAAGGAATCTTACGACTATGCACAGGAATACTACAAGATCCTCCAAAAAAGTGTGTTCGTGGACGGCCAGATGCCTTGGCTGCAAATCCTGAAGAACCCCACAACCTATTGGCGACAAGCCAAACTCGCCATGGAAGAACGATTTTCCTCGAATTTCATCCAGAAACTGTCAGACTATGATGAATCAGAGGGCATGAATAAAGACAGCCGTTTCAACAACTCGGCCACGCTGCTCTATTTGGTGCTTTACATTTTAGCCTTCTTCGTCCTGTGGGGCATTGCCGCCCTGCTGATGCGTCTGGTCTATCGTTTCGTAAAACCGCTCGACAAAGCCGTAGCCAAAGAGCAACGGCGATATATCGCCCTACTGTTAGGCTGTGTCCTGTTTATCCTCCTCAGTTACGAAACCACATCGGACGATAGGGCGGCCAAGTCCATCGTCCTGATGCACACCTTCATCTTCCTGCTGATGGCCATCACCACGGCGCAACTCATCCGCTTGGAACCTGGCAAACTCAAAAACGGCATCCGAAACTACCTGTCCACTATTTTCACGGCACTCTTTGTCATCAGTTGCCGCGTGCTTTTCCTGCCCAACGCCTTCCTGAATTTCATCTTCCCGCCCCTTTTGCTGATCATGACGGCTTGGCAGTTGATTGCCAATTTGCGACGGAGCAAGAAGTCGGAACGGGCCGATGCCATCATTGGTTGGATTTCATTAAGCGTAACCGCCATTGCCATGTTCATCAGTTGGGCCGGTTACATCTTCTTGGCACTCATCATCCTAGTTTGGTGGTTTTTCCTATTGACGGCCATCCTTGCCATTGTCACGATATGGTACATGCTGCTTTGGTACAAAGAACATCATTTGGACAAGCGAGTGGAGGAGTACAAGGCTCAGATTACCTATTTGTCAGGCACGTCCAAGGACAGTTTGATGTTTTCCGTTACCTGGTTCTACGACCTGATACGAGATGTGGTCGTCCCGCCGTTGGTTTTAGTCTCGTTCCCGTTGTGCATCCGATGGGCATTGAACATCTTCGAGTTCAACGACTTGTATCGTCAGATTTTCGTGGAGCCTTTCATCCTGCATGGCGAAGACGGATTCAGGGTGTCTATGTATGCCCTTCTGCTTCTTGCGGGGCTGTTCTTCGTGTTCCGTTACCTGAACAAGGCCATCCACACCATCTGGCAGCAGACCAAGTACAATCGTTTCCTCCGCAAGAACAACCGCAAAACCATCCGCAAAAACGAAATCAACCTTTCGTTGGGCAACAGCCTCATCACTGTATTCGTCTGGTTTGTTTACATTTACATCTTCATCGTCACCCTACAAATCCCTACCAGTTCGTTGGGACTGATTGCAGGCGGTTTGTCAGCTGGTATCGGTATTGCGCTGAAGGACATTATCAACAACTTTGTGTATGGCATCCAGCTCATGGGCGGACGCTTGAGGGTGGGCGACTGGATTGAATGTGACGGTGTGCGCGGCGCGGTCACTGACATCAATTACCAAAGCACCCAAATAGAGACCTACGACGGCACTACCGTCTCCTTCCTCAACTCGGCGCTATTCGCCAAGAGTTTCACCAACCTCACCAAGAGCGACTCCTACGAGTGCCTCAAGTTGCATGTGAGTGTGGCCTACGGCACCGACTTGCAGCGCGCGCGTGAAGTCCTGGTCGAAGCCATGCAGGTGATGCGCACCAAAGACGCCTACGGACGAGAAATCGTGGAGCCGAGGAGAGGTATCTATGTGGTATTCGGATCATTTGGCGACAGTGGTGTTGATATCATAGTGAAGCAATACGTCTTGGCTGCTGAACGTGTCGCATACGCCGACCGCGCCCCGGAAATCATGTACAACGCTCTGAACGCTAACGGCATCAAGATTCCGTTCCCGCAGCGCGATGTTCACATGATTAATAACGATGATTAGCATACGAGATTTATTAACCCACTGAAAACAAACCAAATACAACCACCATAAAAATTTATTTTCGTTTTCCGTTCAAGTGCATTGGAATATTCCTTATTTTTACGGGTTCAAAACTAGTGGATGGAAACGAAGTGGATTCTAAATAGAAGCGTTGATAATCAACAAGTTGAAGAAATCGTCAAGGCTCTTGGCATCGACAAGAACCTTGCGACTTTACTTGTTCAACGCGGTATTACCACTTACGACGAGGCCAAAACCTTCTTCCGTCCCGACCTCTCGCAGCTGCACGATCCTTTCCTGATGAAGGACATGGACAAGGCCGTCGACCGCGTGCTGCAAGCCATCAACAACGGCGAAAAACTGCTCGTCTACGGCGACTATGACGTGGACGGCACCACCGCCGTGGCTTTGGTCTACACCTACCTCAAGCCTTTCTTCAAGAAAAAGAAGATAGAGTTCTATATCCCTGACCGTTACGAAGAAGGCTATGGCATTTCGCACAAGGGTATCGACTACGCCGCCGAGAATGGATTTAAGTTGGTCATCGCCTTAGACTGCGGCATCAAGGCCGTGGAGCGCATCGAATACGCCAACAGCAAAGGCGTCGACTTCATCATCTGCGACCACCACCGCGCCGGCGACGTCCTTCCCAACGCCGTGGCCGTCCTCGACGCCAAGCGCCCCGACTGCCACTATCCTTACGACGAGCTTTCGGGCTGCGGGGTGGGCTTCAAGCTCATCACCGCCCTGTCGATGAAGGGTTTGGGTACCATCGAAAAGGTGTACGACCTCCTCGACCTCCTCGCCGTGAGCATCGCCGCCGACATCGTGCCCATCACGGGCGAGAACCGTGTGCTGACCTATTTCGGCCTGAAACGGCTCAACAAAGACCCGCGTCCCGGCATCGAGGCCATCCTGCAACACGCCAACATTTATCGCCGCGAAGAAGAACAAACCGAGGAAGAAGACACCAACGCCCTCACGCGTGAGCTGACCGTCAGCGACCTGGTGTTCCTCATCGGGCCGCGCATCAACGCCGCCGGACGTATCGACAAGGCCTCCGACTCGGTGCGCCTGCTCATCGCCGACAAGAAAGACCACGCCGAGAAATTGGCCGCCTCCATCAACGACTTGAACGACATGCGGCGCGAGTTCGACAACCGCATCACCGAGGAAGCCCTCGGCATGATTGCCGACGACCCGCTGCTGCAAGACGCCAAGAGCACAGTGGTCTTCAACCAAAACTGGCACCGTGGCGTCATCGGTATCGTGGCCTCGCGCCTCACGGACTACTACTACCGCCCCACCATTGTCCTGACCCGCGCCAACGGCCTCATCACCGGCTCGGCACGTTCCATCAAGAGCTTCGACATCTACGACGCCATCGACAACTGCTCCGACCTGTTAGAGCACTTTGGCGGACACAAATACGCCGCCGGTCTCTCCATGCGCGAAGAGAACCTGCCCGAGTTCCGCCGCCGCTTCGAGGAATACGTCAGCGAACACCTCGTGGAGGAAGACTTCGTCCCCGAACTGGAGGTCGACTTGAAAATCAACTTCAGCGACATCACGCCCAAGTTCATGCGCATCCTCAACCAGTTCGCCCCCTTCGGACCAGGCAACATGGCTCCTATCTTCTGGACTGACAACGTCATCGATGCAGGCGGCTCAAGGCCTGTCGGCGGACACCGTCACCTGAAACTCACCGTGGCGCAACAAGGCGACCATGAATTAGGCATCGCCCCTTTCAGCGGCATTGCCTTCCAAAAAGGCGACCTCTTCGACCGCGTCCACGATGGCGAGCCTTTCAGCATCTGCTACCACCTCGAATACAACACCTGGCAAGGCAAAACCACGCTGCAACTCAACGTGAAGGACATCAAGTTCGCCGAACAACTCTGACCACACCTTAATAATAATATATGGAGATGAAAAAACTTTCCTTCCTACTGACCATCCTCATCATGGTCACATTCACTATAAAATTAAACGCCCAAAACATCGAAGCAAACGGCTTGCAATCAGGCGTTTGGGAAGCTGATACGGTCTTCGTGACTGGAGATGTAACCATACAAGACTCGCTCTGCATTCAAGCGGGCACGGCGGTCTTTTTCCGTGGACATTTCGGTATCAAAGCCGAAGAAGGTGCTTTTATCAAGGCCATCGGCAGCGAAAATGACTCTATCACTTTCACCGTGGGCGACACTACAGGATTCCATATTTTTAACTTCGGTCGCGGCGGCTGGAATGGCATCCGACTTGACAAGGCAGGTGCATCGAGATTCGACTTCTGCCGTTTCCAGTACGGCAAGGCAGCTCGCGACGACGACCAAGATGGCGGTGCCTTGCGCATCTTCGAATGCGACAACGTGGAAATCAGCCACAGCACCCTGTACTGCAACTTCTCGCGCGAGCATGGCGGCGCCCTCAACGCCGAATGGTCGAAAGTCAAGATGCATGACTGCGATGTCCGCAACAACTTGACCTACACTGAATTGGATACCGTTTACTTCATGTACGGCGGTGGCTTGCGTTTTATCAACTGCGATGTGGAACTCATCAAAACGGACTTCCGCTACAACATCGGACAGGGTGCCATCGGTGGTGCCTTGAGCCTCGACAGCTGTGCCGTCAAAATCGACCGCTGCAAGTTTGAGCACAACTACGGCATCAACGGCGGCGGACTTTACCTCATCCGCAGCAACGATTGGGAGTGTTCCATTACCAACTCGCTCTTCGCTAACAATACCTCGGGACACTTCGGCGGCGGCTTGGCCATCAGCGACTCATCGCCCTTGCTCGGCAACCTCACTGTCGCTAACAACCATTCCATCGGCGTGAACTGCGGCGGCATCTTTTTCTACCAGCACAGCTCGCCCGCCCTATGGAACTGCATCGTCTACGGCAACACTAACGATGCCCCACTTGAAGAATCTGTACAAATGTGGACTTGGACCTATGATGATTATGCGCCAGAGTTCCACAACTGTTTGGTACAATACGGACTTGAGAACATCTCCAACAACGAGGTCATCACTGTTTATGAAGACTGCCTCGATGAAGACCCGCTTTTCAGCGACCCAGAAAATGACGATTTTAGCATTGGAAACGACAGCCCTTGCCACGATGCCGGTGCTCCTGACACCCCCATTGAAGTTTTGGAAGGCTACGATTTGCTTGGCAATCTCCGTGTTCTTGATAACGGTATCGACATTGGTGCCTACGAGTTTGACTTTACAGGCGTTCAAGAAATCGCCGGAAACGAGAACCTCATTCGTGTCGTCGGCAATCCCGTAATAGCCGCAAGCTATGCTGAAATCGAGCTTGAAAACGATGGCGTTGTGTTGGCAAGAGTGTATTCTACTGAAGGAAAGCTATTAGCCAGCAAGTATTTAGGCGAAGCCCATGCGGGCACGAACCAATTTGCCATCGGCGAGCTATTCGCTCCGCTGTCATCGGGTGCTTATCTGCTGGTCGTGCAAGTGGAAGGCAAAACTTTTGTGGCCAAAGTAATCAAATGAGGAACTTTTTCGGCATCGAGGTAGACCGCAAACGCGTTTTCGGTTTGGATTTTTTGCGGGCTTTCGCCATCTTTTGCGTGGTGCAAGGTCACGCCGAACGCATCCTCTTCGACACGCCCCTCGACCGTTTCACCGACATGCCCGTGCCCCATGGCGTCGACATTTTCTTCGTCATCAGCGGCTTCCTCATCGGCAAGTCGTTCATCAACTACCTCGAAAGGCACGACAACCACATCAGCCGCCAAAAAACGCTGACTTTCTATGCGCGGACGGCCTTGCGTATTCTGCCCAACTACCTTTTCATCCTGCTCGTCAACTATGTCTTGGTGCGCAGCCATTTCATTACGGGCGACCTTGAAGCCTTCCCGCTTTGGCGTTTCGCCACCTTCACCCAAAACCTGTGGACACCTTTCTGGGGCTTCTATTGGGAATCGTATTCTCTGCCCGTACAATGGTGGTTCTACATCTTTTTCCCACTTTTTCTGACCCTCTTATGCCTCTTCTCAAAGCCCAAGAAGTTCATCCCTTGGCTGTGCCTTTTCTTCGTTTTAACTGCCATCGCCTTCCGCCTCTCCGTGGCCGACCAAATCCACGACCGCTTCGCCTGGGACATCTGGATTCGCAAGACGTTAATCTCGCGCACCGACAATATTTATATAGGTGTGTTTGCCGCTTGGGTGATGTGTTATTTCCCCAAGCAATGGGAGCGTCACGCCGTGACCTGTTTCGTCCTTGGATTGGCCATTTTTGTCGCCACACGCATCCTCCCGCGCATGCCTGGCACCTTCTATTACGATGCCTTATACCTGACGATTTCGGCCATAGCTATAGCCTTGTGGTTCCCGCTCTTAACGAAATGGAAATCCTATAAAACCCCATTGGGAGGTTTTGTTTCGCGGGTCAGCGTGCTTTCCTACGCGATGTTTCTCACCAATTTGCTGCTATTGCAAATCCTTGAGACCAGCTTTCCACAATTCGTCAGCCGTTACACCGTAGCCTACCCCGTGTTTTGGGTGCTGGTGTTCGTGGCCGCCTACATCTTGTACATTTTTGTAGAAAAGCCTTTCGCGAAGCTACGCGACCGCATCAAATTTGCTTGATTTAGACAGACTTTTTGTAAGCGCGGCGGCGCATGAAAGGAATGGTCTTGTATTCCCCGAAGAGCGACTGCACCTTGTAGTTTTCTTCCAACTGCGGGTTCATGATAATCTTGTCGATACCGCGCTTGATGCAGTTTTCATGCAGGTACTTGAACAGCAGCAGCGGCACACCCTTCTGTTGATATTTGGGGTCGACGCCGATGATGAGTGCTTCTAAAGTATCGTTCTTCTTCAACGCCTTCAGGATGCGGATGAAACCGAAGGGGAACAAGCGTCCGTTGGATTTCTTCACCGCCTTGGAGAGCGAAGGCACGCAAAACAGGAACCCGATGGGCTTGTCTTCGTCGTTGACTGCCACCGCCACGAAGTCCTTGTCCAAAATGGGGACATAGGTCTTCAGGTAGTTCGCGATTTGCTTGTCGGTCAGTGGCGAGAAACCCATCAGCGGGGCAAAGGCCTCGTTGTACATGTGGAAAATCTCCATGCCATATTGGTCGCACATCTGTTTCATGCTCTTGGGCTGCACCACATGGATGTTGTAGCGTTCCTCAACGAGGTGGGCGAACTTATAGGTGGGAGGCATCTCGCCGTCGAGCAGCAGCACACGCTGTGTCCAGTCGACGTCCTTCACGAAACCCAATTTCTCGAGCATCGTGCCGTAGTAGGGGAAGTTGTAAAGGCAGGTGAAAGGGCTCAAATTCTCGTAGCCTTCCACGAGCAGCCCTTCCTTGTCCATGTCCGTGAAGCCCCAAGGGCCGTGTATCTCGGTGCGACCGTGTTGTCTGCCCCATTCGGCAACGGTGTCGATGAGAGCTTTCAGCACTTCCTCATCTTCGATGAAGTCGAGCCAACCGAAGCGGACGATTTTCTTCTCGTCGTCGGCCTTGTGGTTGATGATAGCGGCCACACGGCCCACTATCTCATTGCCACGATAGGCCAAGAAACAATCGGCTTCACAGAAGTCATAGGCGCCGTTTTTCTCGGGATTGAAGGTGTCGTACTCGTCGCCTTCTAACGCCGGAACCCAGTTTTCGCAATCCTTGTATAATTTGAGGGGAAAAGTCACAAACAACTTCAACTGCTTGTGACTTTCCACCTTGACGATATTAATAGCCATACGCTTAAAGTGTTGTGTGTGAAGCGACATAGTCGATTACTTCGCCCACCGTCTCGAATCTGGGCTGACCCTCAAACTTGAACCCGAACTTGTTCTCCATGGCGAGGCTCAAGAGGAGGATGGTCAACGAGTCGAGGCCGACATCGCGAACGAGCTGTGAGTCGTCATTGACTTTGGACAAGTCCATCGAGGGCTTGATTTGCAACAGGATTTCTTTCAATCCATCAAATATGGTTTCTCTTTGCATAGTCTTATTGATTACGTGAAACTTTCAGGGCACCGGTGCGCTTGAAGTCTTCCTTGCGCACGGTGATTTTGATGACTCGGTGCGTACTCGGCAGCGTGGCGTTCACCTTGCCGACGAGATCCTTGAAGTAGGCTTCCACCTCTTCCCACGGGCCGTTGCCAAACTCTTCCATTCGAGGCAGGATTTCGATGGCAATGACGGGACGGCCATCCACTTCCTCTTCCTTGACGAGGCAGTCGCGGAGCTTCGGGTCTTTGTAGAACGGTTCCTCGATGCTCTCGGGGCTGACGTTCTCGCCGTTGGAGAGGATGATGAGGTTCTTGATGCGACCCACGATGTACATGTAGCCGTCCTCGTCGAAACGAACGAGGTCGCCAGTCTTGATCCAGCCGTCCTCGGTCAAAGTTTCGGCGGTCTTTTCAGGTTCGCCGTAATAGCCGAGGAATACGTTGTCGCCACGGAACCACAGCTCACCGTCCACCACTTTGGCCTCTTGCTCAGGATAGAGCTTGCCGACCGATGTGGGATGGGTTCTCACGTCAATGTTACCAGTAGTCAGATTGGCGCCTTCCGTCATGCCATAACCTTCGAAGAGCTGAATACCCATCTTGTCGAACTCGGCGATGAGTTTCGGGGGCACGTTGGCCGCGCCCGAGATGATGTATTTGAGATTGCCGCCAAGAAAACCTACGCCGTACATCTTGATGAGGCCCATCAAGATTTCGCAAATGCCAGGAACGGCCACCAAATAGGAAGGTTTGATGACAGGGAACTTGGAAATCGTCTCCTTAACGTTGCCTAACGACACCCATTCGGCGCCTTTGTAGAGAGCCGACAACGTGCTGGCAATCAAGCCAAAGACATGGCTCAACGGCAGCACGGAGGCGTAGCGGTGACAGCCGAGTTGCTTGCCTGGGGCATAGCATCCGTTCAAGGCACCGCGCATCAAAGCTCTGTGAGGCAGGATGGCACCCTTGGGCGCACCCGTTGTGCCACCCGTGAAGAAGATGGCGGCGGGGTCGTTCTTGTCGACGGTGACCACCGGAGCAGTGTGGTCGGCGCAGTCCGTGATGGCGATGACCTTGCAGGGAGCACCTTTCACTGCTTCCATGAAGTCCTTTCCAGCGGCCAGCACCTTCACGCCGAACTTCATGCAGCAGCCGATGATGGCCTGTGCGGGAAGCATGGAAGGCAGGTTGATGGCCACGTAGCCCGCCGAAGTGACAGCGAGGAACATTTCAACGGCTTCGATAGTAGTGTTATCAAGGATGGCTACCTTATCGCCTTTTTGCAGGCCAAAACTGTTGAGTAAGGCACGTTTGCGGGCGATGAGGTCGCAGGCCTGCTTGTAATTATAAGAGTTTACCGTATCGGAGAGGCAGGGCAGGTCGCCCCATTTTTGCTCAATCCAAGTGACAAATTCAGGGAGAGTAGGAATGAATTTCAACTGCGCGAGCTCGTCGGCAGAAAGCATGCTAGGAAAATAAGTGTTGTCTTTCATAAAACTTAAATTTCTTGTATTTGGTTTATCATTTTAGAATAAGCGACAAAAATAGGGAAAAATCGGATTGGGTCAAGAAAAAAATGCTTTATCTTTGCCCGCAAAACAGCAAACCAAATGAAAAACATAAGCTGGTTCATCCTATTTGTCCTGTTCATCGGCACGATTCCCTTGTCAGCCCAAAGACTCGGCGGCGGCCTCTTAGTCGGTCCTACCCTATCGACAATGAAGATGAGCAACATCGACACCACCTCCTTCCGCGCCGACTTTTGTGGAGGCGTGCGCCTTGCCCTCATTCCCAAGCGTTTCATCATCGGAGGTGAGATTGACGTGATTTACTCGCGCCAAGGCATGAGCACCAAGAAAGGATTGGACGCAAGCGGCAACACCATCCGTTACATGGAAAAATCCCATTACATCAACATGCCGCTGCTACTCAATATTTACCTGCGAAGATGGGATGAAGACGACGAGGACGAATCGATGATTCCAAGACTGCGCATCGGGCCGCAAATTGGTTTTTGCATTGGTGGAAACGATGTCGTGGAAGTGAAAGGCAAAAACAAACAGCGATACGTCACCCCGTGGGAAAAAGGCAGCTTCAACCGCTTCGACTACGGCCTCACGGCTGCGTTGAGCTATTGGTTCATCGAAGTGCGCTACACCTTCGGCATGGCTAACGTTTTCAAGGAAGGCGGAAAGTCCACCAACCATGTGATTTCGGTCACTTGGTCGGATATTTGGTGATTTATTCGTATTCGTAATATGTCGTAATCTGATAATCAAACAAATCGCCCGAATTCTTTTCCGACACTATAAGGGGATAACCGTCGCTGTCATATTGATAAGTATAGGTTATCACATCGTTACTCCCAGAACTGTAATAGATCACCATTGCCGTGATATTGTTTTTCGAATGTATTCCGGCAGGATTATATTCATCAGTCATTTCAGACTTAAGACAGTGGAAGCCTTGCAACGGATTCTTTTTGTTGTCGTATTGGAGCCCAATAGTAACCATCGAAGTATCCTCCTTTGACACGATTTTGCTGATGTTTTCACCATCCCATGTAAACTGCAAGGTCAAAGTCATGACTCTTTTTTCCATATTGTCGGCACTCACTTGGGCAAAGCATTTGTCAATAGCCTTGTTCAGTTCTGCCGAGAAAGGAAGATAGGCGAATTCAGGTTGGCCGTTTTTAACATAATTATAATAGGTTATGACCATTTGGCTCAGCTTGTTTCCACTATAGGTATAAGATGCCGCTATCTCCAAATTGTTTCTGCGGTAGAAATTGGACGATTTCAAATGGCTGCCATCATACTCATAGGCAGTGTAACACGAACCTGCATAATCATCGACACGGGTGAGACGATTTCCATCGTAGGTGAAATTCTCCGTTCTATAAAGGGTGCCAGTGGCATAGTAATGGTCGATAGATTCTACGAGATTGTCGTCCCAATCCCAAGACTCCGTCAGATGCTTAGAAGCATAAAAAGAGGAAGCATACACTCTCTGGATTTTCTTCGACGGGCTGTATACCCCTTCTTTCTTACAAGACACTATAGAAGCCAAAACAAATACTGCAAGCAGCACTACGACAGATTTGATCTTATTCATTTTGCTATGTTTTTAATACCGCAAAATTACACAAATTTCAGATAACGTGACGAAAAACGAGAAAAAACCAAGGCAATATCAAAATATTGCATAACTTTGCATTTTTGTACAAATAGAGAAACGCACTATGAACATAGTAATAGCTGGAGACGGAGAAGTTGGGATGCACTTGGCGGAAGCCCTGGTGCGCAGCAACCACAACATCACCATTGTGGACCCGCATGAGGAACTGCTGAAGATGATGGAATCACACAGCGACCTGATGACCATCACGGGCGACTCCACCTCGACCGCCGTGCTGCAACGCGCCAACGTGAAACGCGCCGACCTCGTCATCGCCGTGCTGCACGACGAACACATCAACCTGCTGACAAGCATCATCGCTAAGAAACTCGGTGCGAAGAAAGTCATCGCCCGCGTCAACACGATGGAGAACTTGAGTCCAGAAGTGTGGCGCATGTACCAAGACCTCGGCATCGACGGATTGCTGTCGCCTGAAGACATTGCTGCACAAGAGATTATCTCGTTGCTGAAGAAGAACGCCTCGTCGGAGACCTACGACTTTGCGGGCGGCAACCTGCAGCTTTTCATGGTGAAGCTCGAGCCTGAAGCCGAGATTTTGGGCAAGACCGTGGACGAAGTCATCAACCAATACGAACACATTGAGTTCCGTGTGGCCGCCATTCACCGACGCCAGAACACCTTCATCCCGCAAGGTGAAGAAGTGTTCCAAGTGGCCGACATGGTGTATGTGGTCACCAAACCGCACGCCATCAAGGACATCATCCGATTGAGCGGCAAGAAGCAAATCAACGTACATAACGTGATGATTGTAGGCGGAGGTCGTGTGGGCCGCATCACGGCAAAACGTTTGGAGAGCGAGCTGAACATCAAGATTTTGGAGATGGACAAGGAACGCTGCATGGACCTCACCAACTACCTCTCCGAGGCCTTGGTCGTCAACGCCGACGCTCGCAACCTCGACCTGCTTGAAGACGAAGGCATCAAGGACATGGACGCTTTCATCGCCGTCACCGACAACACCGAGACCAACATCCTCACCTGCTTGCAAGCCAAGTCGTTCGGCGTAAAGAAAACCATCGCCCTCGTTGAGAACATCGACTACATCGACATCTCGCAGAACATCGGCATCGACTCCATCATTAACAAAAAACTCATCGCGGCCAGCTACATGGTGAAATACACCCTCGGCGCGAAAGTCTCCACCTTGAAGAGCTTGAGCGGCATCGACGCCGACATCGTGGAGTTTGAGGTCAGGGCTGGCTCGGCGGTGACACGCAAACCCATAGGCCAGTTGCCCATGCCCAACGATGCCATCATCTGCGGCATCACCCGCGACGGCGAGAGCTACATCGCCACCGAAGACTTCCAAATCGAGACCGACGACCAAGTGGTGGTGCTGGCCTTGCCCAATGCTATCCCCGCCGTCGAAAGGTTGTTCCATTAAGCCATGACATTCAAGAGCAAAATAAACATCCCTTTGGTGCTGCGGATTGAGGGTTTCATGCTACTCATGGAAGGCTTCTTCATGCTGCTGACGCTCCCCGTGACCTATCTGTATCGCGGGCTGTATGTTTTCAGCATGCCTTTCTCGGCGCTGATTACTTTGCTCACCGGCGTCATTCTCATCATCGCCACGCGGCAACACAAAAACGAAAAAACCACCTCGCGCGACGGCGTGTTCATCGTCTGCATCTCATGGCTCGTGCTCTCACTTTTCGGCGCCATGCCCTACCTGTTGAGCAAGAGTGTGCCCAACTTCACCGACGGTTTCTTTGAGACGTTGTCGGGCTTCACCACTACTGGAGCTACCATCTTCACCCACATCGAGTCCGTTCCAAAAGACATCCTCTTCTGGCGCAGCATGACGCAATGGATTGGCGGCCTGGCCATCATCGTTTTCAGCATCGCCATCCTACCCTATTTGAGCATGAGCGGTATGCAACTTTTCATCTCCGAGATGAACGGCATCACCTACGACAAACTGCATCCACGTATCATGCACACCGTTTGGCGTATTTGGGGTATCTACCTGTTTTTCACGCTGTTGGAAACCCTGCTACTCTATCTCGGCGACATGGATTTGTATGACGCCCTCTGCCACTCCATGACGACTATCAGTTCGGGAGGTTTCTCCACCCGCACGGCCAACATGGGTGCGTTTTCCAACTATTCGCAAGTCGTGGTGTGCATTTTTATGGTGCTGTCGGGCTGCAACTTTTCGCTGTTGCTGCTTTCGTTGAGTTGGAAATCGTTCACCATCTTAAGAAATCAGGAGTTCCGTACCTTCCTGCTTTATGTGCTGGCAGCAGGTACCGCCATCGCATTGGTGTTGGTTTTTGCCACCCACCACAGCCTCGGCACCTCGTTCCGCGAAGCCTTCTTCAGCGTCATTTCCGCCATGACCACCACGGGCTTCTTCGTCAGCGACTACATGGCTTGGCCATCGTTCTTGTGGGTCATGCTGTTTTTGCTCATGTTTATCGGTGCCTGTTCGGGTTCCACCTCGGGCGGTGTGAAGATGTTCCGCCACCTGATTTTCGTCAAGAACTCGGTGCTGGAACTGAAACGTATCATCCACCCCAACGCCGTGCTGCCCGTGAAGGTCAACGGGAAGGCCATCTCCACCAGTGGCGTTTACAAAAACACAACCTTCATCATCATCTATTTCCTCATTTTCATCGTGGGCGGCATCATCTTGCTTTTCACGGGTTCCGATTTCAACACCGCCTTAGGCGCGTCGGTGGCCTCCTTGGGCAATATCGGCACGGGCATCGGCAACGTTGGGCCAGAAGGTTCGTATGTCGGTTTCCCGATTTTCAACAAATGGCTACTCATGCTAATGATGTTGCTCGGCAGAGTGGAACTATTTACGATGATTACGCTGTTTTCTCGAGGGTTTTGGAAAAATTAAACTACAACTATTATGAATAAAGCATCCTTCTTTCTCTCCGCGCTCCTCATGCTTTCCGTGAGCGCCTTCGCCCAAAAGCAATACACACTGCAATCGCCCGACAAGGACATCACCATTACGGTTGAGGTGGGCGAGCAACTCACCTATTCCGTCACGCACAGCAACACTTGTGTTTTGGCTCCTTCGTCCATTGGGATGAAGCTTGGCGATGGCACACAATTAGGCCAAAAGCCTGTCGTGAAGACCGCCAAGACACGCTCCGTCAACCAAAACGTGGAAGCGTATTTCTACAAACGTGCCCAAATCCCCGAAGTCTATGAAGAGCTGACATTAACCATGAAAGGCAATTACAAAGTTGTTTTCCGCGCCTACGACGAGGGTGTGGCCTATCGTTTTGAGACCGACTTTCGCAAGCCTATCATCATCGAAAACGAAACCGCTGATTTTAACTTCGATGCAGACTATCAAGCACTTATTCCATACGTCAATGCGAGGAAAGGCGAAGGCGACTTCATCCAACAGCAGTTTTTCACCTCATTCGAGAACACCTATACCCACACCAACTTGAGCCAGATGGAACCCGAACGGCTGGCTTTCCTGCCCGTGTTGGTCGAACTCAAGAATGGCAAAAAAGCCGTCATCACCGAGGCTGATTTGGAGGACTTCCCTGGCCTGCTGCTGCGCAACGAAAACGGCAAACAGGGCTTCACGGCCATCCACGCGGGCTATCCCAAAGTCGAGGAACAAGGCGGCCACAACAACCTGCAATATGTGGTGAAGGAACGCGAAAACTACATCGCCAAAGTTGATGGAAAACGTAATTTCCCTTGGCGTTGCGTTGTTATTTCCGAAAACGACAAGGAACTGGCTGACAGCGACTTGGTCTACCTCTTGGCCTCACCCTGTCGCGTCGACGACCTTTCATGGATTCAGCCCGGCAAGGTGGCTTGGGACTGGTGGAACGATTGGAACATCTACGGTGTCGACTTCAAGTCGGGCATCAACAACGACACCTATAAATACTACATCGACTTCGCTTCGCAATACGGTATCGAGTACGTTATCTTGGACGAAGGCTGGGCAGTCAACAAGCAGGCCGACCTCTTCCAAGTGGTGCCCGAAATTGATTTACAGGAACTCGTCGACTACGGCGCAGAACGCAACGTGGGCATCGTGCTTTGGGCGGGTTATGCTGCCATCGACAAGGACATGGAACACGTCTGCCAGTATTATTCCGAAATGGGTATCCGTGGTTTCAAGGTCGACTTCATGGACCGCGACGACCAGAAGGTGGTCGATTTCTACTACCGCATGGCCGAAACCGCCGCCCGCTACAACCTCTTCATCGACTTCCATGGGGCCTACAAACCCACAGGCTTGAGCCGCACCTACCCCAATGTGCTCAACTACGAAGGCGTTTACGGCCTCGAACAGGCCAAGTGGGACAACGAAGGCGACCTTGTCACCAACGAAGTCACCATCCCCTTCATCCGCATGGTGGCCGGCTCCTTCGACTACACCCAAGGCGCGATGAAAAATGGCCAAAGGCACAGCTTCTCCGCCAACTGGAGCGAACCGATGAGTCAAGGCACACGTTGCCGTCAACTGGCTGAATATGTGATTTTTGAGTCGCCATTCAACATGCTCTGCGACAGCCCGAGCAACTACCTCAATGAGGACGAATGTACCCAATTTATCGCCAGCGTTCCGACCACTTGGGACGAAACCGTTGTTCTTGACGGCAAGGTCGGCGAGTACCTTATCATCGCCCGCAGGAAGGATTTTCGTTGGTATGTCGGAGCCATCACGAACTGGGAGGAACGCGACCTCTATCTCGACCTTTCGGTTTTGCCAAATTTCGGCGCCAAGTCCGGACATATCTTCCACGACGGCGTCAACGCCAACCGCGTGGCCAAAGACTACGTGGCCGAACAAATTCAAGTGATGGGCAACAAAATAAAGCTCCACTTGGCCAAAGGCGGTGGAGCTGTGATAGTGTTCTAAAGGACGCAGGGTTTTACAGTGACCTGAGTGAAACAGCGAATCCGCCGCAAGGTGCCATCCTCAATTTCAACGTCGATTTGGACGTCACCGTCTTTTTCGTGATGGTGTAGGCTTGTGCATTGTAATGCTCATCGGGGATACCACTCGCATCTTTGGCATCGGCATAGATGGTGGCCTCGTATTTCACACCAGGCTTCAAGAAATCTAATTTCACCGTAACCTCGCGGGCGTTCTCGTCAGTGATTCCGCCTACGTACCAGACATCGTGAGGTTGTGCGTTCTTCAAATCTTCAGCGGTGGCGTCATCGGGCAAGGCATAAACGAATTTCGTGGCATTGGAAACCACGCCTTTCTTGCCGTCAGTAAGCGTTCCAACGCCTTCAGCGGCTTTGTTCAGCGTCGACAGTTTGGGATGACGCGCCGTGACGATATAGTCGCCAGGTTCGGCCATGAGGTAGAGGCTCTTGTCCCAGTCGACGGCCACATCCTTGATGAACTGGAAGGCATCCATGAATTGTGCGTAGTGTTCGGGGAAGTCGGCGGCCATCTGCAAGGGCGAGTAGAAGGTCACGTAAAGACCCAGCTGGTTGCAGATGGTGATTTTCATCTTTTTACCCCATGACACGATTTTGCCCATGTCGGTCTCGAAGATGCCCGGCGTGTAGTCCATCGGGCCACCTTGCAGGCGCGTGAAGGGCAAAATGGTGGTGTGTCCAGGATTGATGCGCTCACGGAACTCAGTGCCCATAGCGCTTTCGTTACCAATCATGTTGGGCCAAGTACGGCAGAGGCCGGTGGGACGCACTGCCTCATGCGAATTCACCATGATATGGTGCTTGGCCGCCTCCACGATGGCATAATGGTAGTGGTTGTTAATGGGCTGGCTGTAGTGACCTTCACCGAAGGGGATGATGGTGCCTACATAGCCACCCTTCACGGCATTGTAGCCGTATTGGTTCATCAAAGTGTATGCTTTTTCCATCCAACGCTCGTAATTCTGTGTTGAAGCCGAGCTTTCGTGGTGCATGATGAGGCGGATGCCCTTCTCGTGAGCGTATTTGTTCAGTGCAGGCAAGTCAAAATCGGGATAAGGCGTGATGAAATCGAATACAAAATCCTTCTGTTTGGCGTACCAATCCTCCCAGCCGATGTTCCAGCCTTCGATGAGGAGCGCATCGAAACCGTTGGCAGCAGCGAAATCAATATAGCGGCGCACGTTGGCGTTGTTGGCACCATGGTTCGTGTTGGGTTTGGCATGAGCATAATCAGTTTCGCCTAATTTCACCGAGGGGAAGTCGTTGGTGTAGGACCACGAGCTCTTGCCCGAAATCATCTCCCACCACACGCCCATGTATTTCACGGGGTGAATCCATGACACGTCTTCCAAGACGCAAGGTTCGTTGAGGTTGAGAATCAAGCGCGAAGCGAGGGCATCGGTAGCCGAGGTAGTCACCATAATCGTGCGCCATGGCGTGTTGAAAGGCGCTTGGATGCGACCTTTGTAGCCTGTGGCATCGGGACTGAGGAAGGCGCGGAACACCAGGTTTTTGTCGTCGAGGTCGAGGTGCATGGTGGGGTAGTCGAGGGTGGCGGCCTCGTGGATGTTGAGGTAAAGGCCGTCGTCGGTCTTCATCTGCAATGCGGTCTGCACGCCTGTTGGGGAGAACCCTGTCCACGGCCAGCCGCCGTCTTTGTGGCCCGCTTCCCATAAATCACGAATCTGCGACAGCCGTGATTCGGTGTAGTTGTATTCCTGCGTGTCGTAGTCGCCGGGAATCCACCAGGCGGTGTGGTCGCCCGTCATGGCAAACTCGGTCAGTTCCTCCTTGATCCAGAAATAGACCAAGGCATTCTCCATCGGGAACTCGTAACGGAAACCAAGACCATCATCATAAAGGCGAAAACGAATCTGCATGACCGTGGCTTTCTTCTCGGTGGAATGGTCCATACTCTCCACAGAACCAATGGGTTGCTCCAAGGTAACGAGCATTTCATTGTAGTGGTTACGGATTTGTGCCTCTTCGCCCCAGACGGGTTCCCAAGTCTCGTCGAAAGTGCTGTATTTCGTGTCTTTCAGCACAAAAGCATGGGCGAGGTCGTCGCGCCATTCGAGGGTGAAGCCCAACTTCGAGGGCAAAACAACGGGTTTCCCAGCGCGGTCGAGGGAATACTGGGGGATGCCGCCGACTACTTCAAATTTTAGTTCGAGTTGGCCGTCGGGGCTTTGGAGTTTTACGGGTTCGGCATAGGACTGCATGAAAAGTCCAAAAGCCAAATAAAAGAGGATAATGATGCTTTTTCTCATATTAGTTAGTATTTATGTGATTATTTGTCAATATTATTTCTCTATTTTTGGTAGTTTTACACTGATTTTGTAGAAATTACGAAACCATTTGATTTCCGAGCAAAGATCCAATAGCTTTCCATAAAATGAGGTTACATTGTTGCAACTGTCTTTGTAAACATCTTGGCTTTCTTCTTCAGAAAGTACTTCATCATACTTGAATATAACGGGTTCAGGGTAGATGATAAGGCATTTGATTTCCTCGGAATAGGTTTTGGTAATCGCCAGTCTTTGCAAGATTCTCCAATCTCTCGCATATCCACTTATCTCGCGAATGTCATCAATGATACCTCGATTTGAATAGTCATAGTGCGGTTTGTATTTGGCATCCATAATCAAGCTCTCGTCTTTTTTGATAAAATCAACCGCAGTGCCGCAATGCCCTTTGACTTGAAACTGAATCTGCCCTGGATAAGCTTTTTCCAATTGGCTGAACACCCACATTTCGTACAATCGCGACATGTCAATCCAAAATGGCGGGGTGGCGTGTTGCTCTTCGCTTGCTTCACTAATCGAATAGTCATACCGACGCAAGAGCATTTTAGCAACTCTTATGGCTTCTTTGTATTCCTTAAAGAGTTTGTTGGTTGACAGTTTTTGCACTTGATAGGGTTCGATTTCGTCAGAAATATGACTTAACACGTTTTTCAATCGCAACAAGCGAGATTGTATTTCAGAATAGGATGATTGCGCCTTCAAACTCTCGTAATTGTTGATAATTCTGTCTGCAAAGAGCAGTGCCTTTTTCAGCAATCGGTTCTCGGGAATGTCATCCGTGTATTCTTGATATTGACAATACACTCGGTCCGAACGCTGCTGGAAAACGTTCTTTTGAAGATGTTTGGTGATGAGTAGTCGCCCTTTTACCTTTGTTTTCAGATTCTCTTCACGAATAATATAATCCTTTTTCAATCCTCGCTTGACAAGGCGTTCAAGCAATGATATGAAATGCAAAACTAAAAGCGGTGTCAGTTGGTTGAGTTGTTCATCGGTTTCAATAGTTGGTTCGTCAAATTGAATTCCGTAGCATTTGGCGAAATAATCCGATTCGTTCTTGGTGTCAACCTCCAAAGCCCCCAAAAACATAGTCACAAAGTCTATGTTTTCCATTTTCGGTGTGACAATAACCGCCAATTCGTTTTTGACAAGCCACGAAGCACCTATGTAATAACTTGCACAATAATCATAAATACCAAGATACTTTGGCTCTTTCAGATAGTCGGTCTGTTGAAAAGCAAGATTCAAATTCTTAATCTTTTCAATATCCTGACTATTAAATGATTGATGCTCTATTAACGGTATGACTTCAGGCATATTGACTATTAAATTGCTGCTTTCCAATCATCAAAAGCCTTTTTCAACTCATCTTTTTTCACATTGATGATACCATCTTTACTGTATTCTTGAATCAACGGAATAATCTCATACTCCAATTTCATCCTTAATTTATTGTCATCATCGGCCATGAAATAACTATGTCCGACCATCAGGTCATCAATATCCATGTCAGGGTGCTTTTTGTCATCATCGAGGAATATGAAAACAGAATCGAACAACTTCACTTGTTTTGATTCCTCTCCGTATTTGCCGACAAGTATTTGTCTATCAGCTTTCAATGTTACAAACGCGAATCTTCGGCGCACGGCATAATCAATGTTTCCCACACTGCGGTCGGTGGTATTCATGGTGCCGATGATATAGAGGTTGGATGGAACGCCAAACGATTCTTTAGAATAAGGTAATGTCACCTTAATTGGGTGGTCGCCTCCAATGCGTTTGTCAGCCTCTATCAGGGTTATTAATTCCCCAAAAATCTTTGAAACATTTCCACGATTGATTTCATCGATGATAAGGACATAGTTTTGTGGGGTTTCATCATCAACTTTACCAGTAATAATGTCATTGATAACATCTACTTTTATTGTGCCGTTAAAGTCGGGTTTCCCGTATTTATTGGAATAGTAAAAGCCATAGATACTTTGTTGGCTTAAGTTTTTGTCATAAAGTTTAGAAATAGGAATCAGGTCTCCTGTGTATAACCACTCAACTTTTCTGAATTGGCACATGTTAATCGGAGCGTCTTTGTGAAATTCATAATCGCCGACAATTCGGGCAATGGCTTTGACCGATTTTGTTCCATCTGAAACAAGGATGACGTCTCCAATTTGCATCCATTGTTTGAATATTTCCATCGCAAAGGCACCCCAAGTGTCATCAAGGGCTTTGAAATCTTCTCTTTTCTTGCATTGGCTGAAATCCTTGTCTCCTCCCCAGCCCAATCCAACTACATTATTTTCAAGACAATAGTCGAAGATTTCAGCGTCATCTTTCCCTTTTTCGCCCAACGACATCTTGAACACTCTGGTTTTAGAGAAATCAATTTTATCAGATTTTCTTTCCGTGGTGATGTTTTTGGCGTTTTCACACATCGTTTTGAAAATGCCAGGCTCAATTTCGTATGTCACCTGTTCGTTTACCGTCTTTGGCTTTATTCCCTCAACAAAATCCTCATAATCCATTGATTGATGGAATGTGCAGAAACCAATACGGCCTTCTTTTTGAAGCTCGTCATAGCGTTTCATGACATCTTCATGCTTTTCGGGTATTGTCTCGCCGCAAATGCTCAATGCCAAAGCAGCTGTTTTGTAGGTTTTTCCTGTGCCTGGTGCACCTTGGAGGATGATATTTTTCTTGAGAAGAAGAATATCCTTGATTTGGTTTATTTCAGAATTCATAGTATCCGCATTTTGTAATAACCAATTCTTAATTTTGTCGATTTTGTTTTCAGTAGGGTTCAAAGTTTTTGCCTTATCTAATATCAATAAAGCCTCGTCTTTGGTGATTTTATTAAATCCGTTTTGCCCGACTCTTTTTTTGCCAAATAGTAATTCTTTAGATGAATCATCAATTTTGTTTTCTAATAATAGGGAAAGAGATTTATCACCTATCATATTATAAGACTCGTTTTTTGATATGCCAGTATAATCACAAATTGTAGTATTGCCGTAAAACCCAACTACATTATTACGTGATCTAAAAACCACTAAAAACTTTTTATTTAGATAGTCTTTTGGTTGATTTGTGAATTTAGCATACCCAAATACTTTGTCTTTTGTATTCCTCTTGTTTTCAAAATCAAAATTCCAGCTTTCATGGGGCACATTACCTTCTTGAACCCACCTATGTCCACTGTCATCAGAAGATGTCTCTTTCCAATCATTACTATTCCATGTGATATTTGCGGTGATACACTCTATGTCACTATCAAATATTATGTCTTTCATTTGCCAAAGAATGTTTTGAGCAGTTAATAAATCGCTTTGTATCAATCCGCTTGTTTCTTTCTGAAACTTGTCATTCAGTTCGGGGTCTTGTTTGATTATTTCAGCTAACTCTGCAATCAATTGTAGATAATGTGGATACTTCTCACCAGTTTCATAGAGCTGCTCGCCTATATAATTGCAATAGGGTTGATAGACTTTTGTATCTATGAAGAATGTGTATTTTTCAGGATTCCAACATGTCAAAAATGCGGCAGCTGTGCGCTCATCATTGGCTTTTGATTTGAATTTATCGCCACATAAGTTTCCCATCTCTTTTTTGAAAATGAATAATCTTTCCGACAAAGAGAGGTTTTCGTCTTTTAACCCATTAAAGCAATCAACCAATTGCTGCTGGTTGTTTTTGAGCAATTCCGTTAATACAGGATATACAGTTTGAACATGAACGACATTTTTCGACTTGAAATTGCGGATAATCTCAACATCCGTCTTATTATGGCACTTGGTAATCAACTGCCATTTGTATAGTTCGTCGGCTCTTTCCCCCTCCATGTACGGACCCGCCAACAAAACATTCAAGAATTTCTCCTTGTAACGTTGTAGTAAATCCAATATGAGTTTTTCTTGTGTTGCGTTCATCTTTCTTGATGCTTAACTATTTATTTTCATTTTGCTTTTTAAGGACTTCTTTTAATTCAAAGCCTTTGGAAGTGAGACGGTATTTTTGATTTGGATGATTTGGAACATCTGGATGTGTCATTTCCACCAGATTTTCCTGTATAGCTGGTACGATAAAATGCTTTTTAAAATACCAATGAGACTTGTACACTTGCTTGTACACTAACTTGTACACTTTCAAGATCTCCCCAACAGACATTTCTTTTTCTTCAAATATGATAATCAACGACTTAACTTGTACACTAACTTGTACACTTGCATGGTCACTTGCATGGTCAACATTATCAGCTTGTACACTAACAGGAAAAGTAATCCTTATAAAATTATCTGTAAACTTAAAACAATTCTCACCGTAAGCATTAAGAATACGAGGAATGCCAGAACCCAACGACTCTACCAGTTCCACATCACGATAAATGCGCATCAGTTCCTTGTTGCGAGGGATGGATATGCCACTGAAAAACTCCTCTCGGCTCAACGATTCAGGCAAACGGCCGGCAGATGTGATTTCAAGTCTGTCGGGGAATATCTCAAATTTTGGTGGAACTTCAAACGAATAGTCATTATGCACAATGGCATTGATGACTGCTTCGCGTAAGGCGACCTTGTTCCATAATGGAGTTTCAACTCGTTCAACAGGAGTAATCTTTGCCGCCGTCTTATTCTCTATCTCCAGTTTTGTCAATACGCTCTTGGTGGCCTTGATAAGTGAGCAATAACCGTATTCGTTGTTCTCAATCAAGTCGCAACGGTCCAGACTGGAATATTTGGCAACTTTTATGGAATTACCGTTTTCGTCTGCCAAGAGATATGCCACATAATTATACTTGCCATCCTCGGTCAATAGTTCAAGACTACGTGTAAAGTTATCATTCAGCCGTTTGCCATGCTCGTCATAATAGATACGCAACTGCTCAAACGTCAAGTCCTGTCGGTTAGAGACAATTTTTCCAATGGAATTGCGTGTGCGCGTGGCAAACAATCGGTCAATCATTTCTTGCGGCATAGGTTCGGCTGAAGTACCAATTCTAATATAGGCACCCTTGGGAGTCATTCCATATTTCGTCTTGAAATAAGGCTTTTCGATGCCACTGGCCACAGTTATCTTTACAACGCTCCTTCCATCCCGTTTTTCTTCCACAATGTCAAACAATCCCATTGCCGATGGCGATATGTTGTTTTTGATGCGGTCTTTGAGTTTCAGCATACAGTCATCCACATCGTCAACACCAATCACCTCTCCATTCTTATCAACACCAATATAAATAAAGCCGCCTTCCTTGTAATTAAGGAAAGCCACTACTTCTTTCTCTATATCCAGTTCTGGATTGAGTTTCAGCTTGTTTTCTATGCGAGTCGTTTCAACCATATTAAATGTTTACACCCTAAACACCCCAAACTGCTGAGACAGGAAGGGCTGGTTCAGCAAGGCCGCAATACCAAAGGCAAGAGTTTTCATATCAATACGTTTATAATGATGGGCACAAAGATAGAAAAAATATGGAAGATGAGAAAATTATAGAAACTGCTGCATTGTTGTGTTTGTCGATGAAACCCAGAAGTTACCTAATCCTTCAAACACCCAATCGGCACCACATAAATCCCGTCCTCACGTCGATAGGCAAAACTTGCCTACAGCGGTAGCTGTTCTCTCTTCATTTCCAGAGTTTTCCGATTTTTCACTTCCAAAGTTGGCCGATTTTTACTTCCAAAGTTGGCTGGTTTTTATTTCCAAAGTTGGCTATCAAAACCAAGAAAAGAAATCCCGTTGACCGAAGAATTACTACTTTTGCAAAGGCAAACAACTCTATATGCGCAAAATAACATTCGTAACACTCTTATTCTTGTTAGCCGCCTGCACCCACGTCCCCACCGCAGAATGGACAGAGGGCCCAACATATTCCGATGGCCACGCGTTGCATACCTTGGTGCTGAACAACGTCTCCGAAGGCTCGCGGGTGTGGTTTCAAGAGCTCTTTGACGGCAAAACCATTATGGAAGGCCCAAAAATGAACCATTACCAAGGCACTTCGTGGTACATCGACATTCCGACGAGTGGAACCGTCACCTTGAAATATTATGGTCGACCGCTGCCGCGACATTCTTGGGCTCCCGAGGGCTTTATCTTGCAGCAAAAAGGGAAGCCCGATACGCCGATGGAGGTCAGCTACCATTTTATGGAACAGTCAGAAACTGCAGATTCCTTGGATGGATTCGTTTGTCAATATGAGGCTCAACCTGCCGATATCATTCCGCAAGTCAAGCGGGTACAATATGGTTCTGAACCGATGGAAGAATCTGAAAATCATCCTGTTGGTTGGTACCGCATTGTGATTGACACTGACGGTGAGCCCAAGATAGAAACCA
>Ga0310786_10001766_pt1 | contig 34484 bp, 30 predicted proteins | sample AusTroGonzalo_MG_FD_203881 | JGI IMG/M metagenome (GOLD analysis project Ga0310786, IMG submission 203881) | Bovine rumen microbial communities from tropical cattle in Woodstock, Queensland, Australia - Gonzalo_03 (v2) (version 2) | ecosystem: Host-associated > Mammals > Digestive system >... | reverse complement strand
TCCTGTTTACTAATCACTGTTTACTAACCACTCTATAAAGCTAGGCGGCGGAGCCGCGATCCTTTACCTGAGCCCTGACCCCTGATACCTAAATTAGACGAAAGATGTTTAGTAGGAAGTAGACAGTAGGCAGTGGGCAGTGGTTGGTGGTTAGGAATGCAAATCAAGACATCCCCACTACTTTCCTGTTTACTAATCACTGTTTACTAACCACTCTATAAAGCTAGGCGGCGAAGCCGCGGTTATTTACCTGAACCCTAATTCCTGCTTCACTCTGAGGTATGAGATAACCCGCATAATGCGGGCATTTTTTTGCAGGGGGCGTCGGGATGACAAATGCCCAAACGCATACAAAAAAAAAGCCTTCTGCTTTCACAGAAGGTCTTTTCAGAGGCAACGGGCGGACTCGAACCGCCGAATAAGAGTTTTGCAGACTCGCCCCTTACCAACTTGGGTACGTCGCCATAAATGCAGACGCAATATAAGTATTTTTCGCACCCTTTACAAGGGGTCCGAGCAAAAAAAGTTAAAAAAATTATCTTTTACGTGTGAAATCGCCCTCGTTGAAGACAAAATTGCTCGCCTGGCTCGGCGCACTCTGGATAAGAAGCCTCCGCATCAGGTTGCGTGTGCCCGACGACTTTCGACCGGGAATCCTCGGACTGTGGCACAAGGACCTGCTTGCAAGCTGTGCGGCATTCAAGGACAAAAACGTCCACGCCCTCATCTCGGAATCCGACGATGGCGAAATTTTCGCACTGGCGGCCCAAAAGCTCCATTACGAAGTGACCCGCGGTTCGGACACGCACGGAGCAACCAACGTAAGGCACTTGCTCAAGAGCCTCCGCGAAAACCGCTTTGTCGGCATGGCTTTAGACGGCCCGCACGGTCCAGCCCTTCAAGTAAAACCCGGCTCAATTTGGCTGTCCAAGACTAGCGGACGCCCTCTTTGGCTTTTTTGCATCAAGTACAGCAAGCATTTTCGCCTAAATGGATGGGATAATTTCATAATTCCGCTTCCGCTGTCAGCTATTGACATTGAAATTAAGTATCTTTTACCTGAAATTAATTTAAAAAAGGAAAACAGCCGTGATAGCATTACCACCTAAATTTGTCGCATTCGACTTGGAAACGACTGGTCTTGTCAACCGTAAAGACGAAATCATTGAAATTGGCGCCGTAAAGTTCACTGTAGAAGTGAAAAACGGTCGCGTGGTCCCGAAGATTATCTCGGAATTTGACACGCTTGTAAAGCCCAATATGCTCATTCCCGCCGATGCAACGAACGTGAACCACATTACCGACAAGATGGTCGAAAACGCACCTCCCGTCGGCGAAGCCCTCAAGCAGTTTACTGCATTCTGCGGCCCAGGCTCCATCTTGCTCGCCCACAACGCGAACTTCGACGCAAGCTTCTTGCGTACCGCCTACGAACAGAACCCGCAGTTCACCCCCGGCAATCCCGTTGTCGATAGCCTTGCCATTTCAAAAGCCATCCTGCCTGAACTTGCGAACCACAAGCTCGGCTTCATGGCGAACATGTTCATGAAACGCGGCGAAATCTCGATGACCATCGACGAAGAAAAAATGCACCGTTCCGTCTATGACTGCGAAATGCTCATGGAAGTGTTCGTGGCTCTGCTCCGCCGCCGCCTCAAAGAAAAGGAATGGGAAATGGGGAGCATCATGCAAGCCATGGCCAAGTACAAGGGCACACCGCAGTTCATTAGGAAGTAGATTTTTAGAGACTAGAGGCTAGGATCTAGAATCTAGAGGTTAGAGATTAGAAAGTAAATTCCGTGCCGTCGTTGCCAGACGGAATTTTTTTGTTCGCCACAAGACGCTCTGGATTCTTCACGTTGTTCAAGATGACTAGGTGAAGACAGTAAAAAAGACTCCCCTTCTGGGGAGTCTTTTTTGGATGGATATGTGTGTTTATAGCTTATCGAGTCGTTTTGACCTTTGCGATTGCACCGGTAATGCGGTTGCGAATCATGCAGATTCCCTGCGTCTTGCGAGACTGAGCGCCTTCACGCCACATTTTTGTCGCCTCGACCATGTTGCGGGCGGTAAAGCTAGCCACCTTTTGACCCGCCAAATTGAACACGTCAAACGGAGCGACAGAATTTGCGTTCATACGAACAACGTGGTGCAGCCCATTTAAATCCGGGTCCTTGGCATCCTTGCCTTCTGCAAACTGAATGTAGTCGATGTCCATCCAGTCGCCGGTCACGGTAAAGCGGAGAATATGTTCGCCAGCCGTGAGCTTCACGTTTGTAGCCACCTTGTTGTATTCATCGAAGTTGTCTTCGCCAGAACTTGCCTTAGGAACAGCAATTTCTTCGGTGATGTCCTTGTCGTCCATGGAGAGCTTGAAGCTACCGCTAGTGCCGCCTGATGCAACGGCAGCAAACATCGTGTAATCGCCATCCTTTGCCACATTCACTGTGTATTCGAGCCATTCGCCAGCCTGGTTGTAACCGACGACATAGCCCGTTGCTTTCTTGTAAATATCGACACCAGTACCTTCGCGGTAGCTCTTGCCGTCATTGCTTTCGGCGCCATGGTCTTCGGAATCGTTTTCGCTGTAAGACTTGATTTCGCTGCCACGGCCAGAACCCGGTTCATCGAAGTTTTCCATTTCGATCTTGCCCGGAATTGCCCAAGCCTTGCCACCGAACGGTTTCTGCGGTTCCGGCGGAGTCGTGCCGCTCCCTTCGAAGCCCCAAGCCTTGATAGCCATGGTAGAATCCCTATCGCCCTTGAACACGAGGAACAACTGCTTTACAATGCCCTTGAGGCCTTCCACTTCGCACTTGGTTTCGACAAACGAGGTCTTGTTGCCGGTATTCTTGAGCGTGCAAGTACCAGCGAGCGTACCCGTTGCAGAACCGGTGCGGATTTCAATCTTGTTGTTATCGGCAGTGCTTGCCGCCTCGACCACGAAGCCCGTTGCAGCCGTGCCAAAGTCCACGCCAGAAACGCGGAGCCAAGATTCCTTGCTCGAAAGCGGGAGCAACACATGTTCGGCCTTCTTGCCCTGCACAAAGTTGGAACGGCTGCGCACACCCTTCTGCTTGGAACTCGTGAGAGCCGGATACCAATCGTACGGGTCAAAGTTTTCAATCTGTTCCGGACCTTCGTTGGTGCAAACTACTTGCTTGATGGTACCGTCAGCATTGTAGAACATTTCGTCTACGGAAACACTGCGGTGGTAGCCTTCGTTCGGGTTGGCGCGACCGTCATCCGCCGGGATGACTTCCAAGCCGTTGTGGCCCTTCGCGATACGGCGGTCATGATAAACAACGTAAGAATGGCCCTTGAACTCGGCAATACCATGATGGTTGTTGTTGCCGTTGATGCTCCTGCCGTTCATGCTCGGGTCACCAAGAATAGTGCCCTTCCAAGTGTAGGGACCCATTACGTTGTTAGATGTGCCATAGTCAATCGTCGGAGCGCCCTGCTGCCAACCGGTACTATACGAGAAGTAGTATGTACCCTTGTGCTTATGGATGTAAGATGCTTCGAGCATCTTGCGGGTCGGCAAGTTGTTCACCTTCACGTGAGAGCCATTGCCCACCGGAGCGTTCTTGGCATCGTTCAATTTCACAATGTCGAAGTTGTCTGTATTCGGGCGGCTGTTGCTTTCGCCACCGCCCCACGTCACGTAGGTCGTGCCGTCATCATCGATAAAGATACCCGGGTCAAAGCACCAAGAAACGCCATCGCAGCCGATAATACCGCTACCGCCAACAAGCTTGCTCTTGCCATTGCCCACAGCGTTTTCCCACGGGCCGTCAATGCCGGGAGCCTTGATATAACCGATACCGCCGCCACCGCCATCCGGGAACACGATATAGAACGTGCCATCGTGAACTGCGATACCAGACGCCCAAATAGCGCCGATACCGTTCACCTTGCGGGCATCGTAAATGATGCCGAAGTCGGTCCAGTTCTGCATATCCTTGCTACGGAAACCATAAAGAGCAAAAATCTCGTATGATCCGGAATTGTACGGAGCCGGGTCATCGGAGTCCGTGATGATGTAGAAATATTCATCATCAGCTGCGGCACCGGGGTCCGCCAAATAATGGTAAGTGGAAATCGGGTTATCTGCAAACGCGCCTACTCCAAAGCCCGCAAGCATTCCAAACATCGTTATGTTCTTAAGTAGTTTCATGAACACTCCTTAGGATCGACCATACACCAGTCCATCTCTGTTCTTTAAAACTATTTCCAAAAACACCAAACAACCTCAAAGCCGCCAAAGGATTTATGGATAAAAAGTCAATGAGGCGTGAGGTCGCGGCAAAGCCGCTTTGAGGTGTGAGCGGTGAGCTATGAGGTATGAGCGATGTGGTTGTGCTGACTATAAGCGAAAAAGGGCTTCTCGTTCGAGAAGCCCTGATTGGATGGATGTTTGTTTAAAACTAGCGGGTCACGCGGACCTTTGCAATCATGCCGGTCGTGCGGTTGCGAATCATGCACATTCCCTGCGTCTTGCGGACCTGAGCATTTTCACGCCAAAGCTTCTTGGCTTCGTTCATGTTGCGGGCGGTAAAGCTTGCCACCTTCTTGCCCGTCAAATCGAACACGTCGAATGTCGTAGTGGAATTTGCGTTCATGCGGAAAGACTGACGGATTCCCGATTGGTCGTCTGGGTCTTTGGCATCCTTACCTGTAGCAAACTGGATGTAGTCGATGTCCATCCAGTCGCCGGTCACGGTGAAGCGGAGGACGTGCTTCCCCTCAGTGAGTTTTACGTTCGCTTTCACCTTGCCGTAATCGTCATAGTTGTCATCGCCCTCGTTCTTCGGCACCGCAATTTCTTCGGTAATATCTTCGCCGTCCATCGAAAGCTTGAAGGCCCCACTCGTACTACCAGAAGCTACAGCAGCAAACATCGTATAGTCGCCGGCTTCCTTCACATTCACTGTGTATTCGAGCCATTCGCCAGTGCGGTTGTAGCCCACGACATAACCCGTAGCCTTCTTGTAGATATCGACACCGGTGCCTTCACGATAGCTCTTGCCGTCATTGCTTTCGGCGCCGTGGTCATCGGTATCATCGTCGGAATAAGAATCGTTGCCTGCACCGTAACCCGGTTCATCGAAGTTTTCCATTTCAATCTTGCCCGGAATCGCCCAAGCCTTGCCGCCAAACGGAGTCTGCGGTTCCGGTTCACGCTTCGTGCCCTGGAATTCCCATTCCAAAATTCCCATCGTAGAGTCCTTGGAACCCTTGAACACAAAGAAAAGCTGTTCGACAACGCCGGTTAGGCCCGTCAAAGCGCAATCGTTATCAGCAAAGGTCGTGTTGTTGCTAGTCTTTGCAATCTCGCAAGTACCGGCAAGCGTACCCGTTGCACTCCCCTTACGAATTTCAATCTTGTTGCCATCGGCCACGCTTGCAGCCTTGATGCGGAGATTCTCGGCACCTTTACCGAAATCCACGCCAGAAACGCGGATCCACGATTCGCTACGGCTCGTGAGCGGCAAAAGCACATGCTTCACCGGCTGACCCTTCGTCCAGTCGGTACGGCTACGGATGTTCATCTGTTTAGAACTCGTCGTCGCTATATATGTTTTGTACGGGTCAAAGTTCTTGATTTGCTTCGGGCCTTCACGAGTGAAGGTCAGCTTGTTCATCTTGTCGCCATTCCAGGTGAGTTCGTCGATGGACACGCTTCTGTGGTTTTCGTAGTTCGGATTTTCAGAACGCACGCCGGCCTGAGTCGTTGCAGCCGGATGGTTATCAGAAGTCACCAAACGACGGTCGTGATAGACCGCATACCACTTGTCCTTGAACGGAGCAAAGCCCTGGTGGTTGTTACCGCCTTCGCCATGAGCATCAGGCACAGAACCAATTCCCGGAATAACCGTACCCACAAAGGTATAAGGACCCCAAATATTGTCAGACATGCCATAGTCAATAATCTGGCTACGGTTGTTGAAGCTCAAGTAATAAGTTCCGTTACGCTTGTGCAAGTAAGGAGCTTCGAAGGAATTCGGCAAAGAAACCTTCTTCAGAGAATTCTTGTCGAAAGTTATCTTGCCATTGCTCTCGGTAAACTTGATAATATCGAAGTTGTTGCCATACGGGCGGCTATTGCTTTCGCCACCACCGAAAATCACGTAACCCGTACCATCGTCGTCGATCAAAATGCCCGGATCAAAGCAGTGGGCAATGCCGTCGCAGCTACCGATAAGGCTGCCGCCACCCGCAATTCGATTGACTCCATGAGTTTCCTTGACAGGGTCGGTATAAGGGCCGTCAATGCTCGGTGCGGTAATCATGCCCACGCCGCTCGCGCCATCAGGATAAACGATATAGACCTTGCCATCCTTGACCGCAATGCCCGAAGCCCAAGTGTTGCTCGGATAGTTGCCAAATTCACGCTTGGAACGGAAAATCATGCCGTGGTCGGTCCAGTTTTTCATGTCTTCAGAAGTGAAGGCGTAAAGGCCGACAATGTCGTAATTCCAGTTCGTCTGGTTGTTGTAGTCATCGACGTCGGTCAAGATGTAAAACGTATCACCATCAGAAGCCGCCGATGGGTCCGCCAGATAATGGTAACTAGAGATAGGGTTATCTGCAAGCGCGTTCACACCAAAACCCGCAAGCAAACCAAGCATCGCAATGCCCTTTAGCTTTTTCATACACACTCCTTCGGACTGACCCCATACTGCCAATCCTTTTTTATAAATCTACCTCCTAGCATCAAAAAAAGACCTACAAAAAATTGCAGGTCTCATTGATAAAATGTCCATAATGGATAAAACTAATCTTCTTTCTTAGCTTTTTCCTTTTTCACTATCGGAGCGTAAGGGTCAAAGATGCCATAACCAAACACTTCGATATCGTCAATCCAGACTTCCGTGCCCATTTGGCCAAAGATGCCGATTTTCGTTACTTGATGCTTGACTGCGTCCCAACCGACGTTTCCGCCATTGCTATCTGCAGTATCCAACTGTGAAGGAATTACAGTGTAGCGCGTCCAAGCGGTATCTACGTTATAGTGACCCCAAGCCTTGATATTTTCAGCACTCGTCACGGAATCGTCATTGACAAGCACATCGAACGCAAACGAGACTCTCGACTTTTCGGAACTGCGTACCCAGAACGTGATGGAATCAAGGTCGCTCATATCCACAAAGCCGCCGAGTTCACGACCGATGAGAGCCCAGTCCCATTCCGCCGCAGAATCGCGCTTGCAGATAAAGTGTGCAGCCATGCCTTCACGTCCAAGCCCAGCAGAATCAACTTTCAGCTTGACTTCGGCATTCTTAGACGCTGTAGGAATCCAAGAAGCGGCACCATTTTCAAAGTCTTCGAATACAAATTCCTTTTTAACGTATGCGGAATCGCCAAGATAAAGGTCATTGGACTCACCGCCGACTTCCGTCTCAATCTTGCCATAGACCGTGACCGAATCTTCGGCAGTATCATTGACAAACGCGACAATCTCGACATTACCGTTCGGCAGCGATTCAAATTCAAAGTAGCCTGTAGAATCCATCTGGACCTGGTAGTCAAGTCCCTGCACAGAAACAGTAGCCGAGCTGCGGACCAACTGCGGAAGGCCAACGCGACCGGAGACCTTGGTCGGTTCCGAAACTTCGACCGTCAGGGAATCATCCCCTTCGGCTTCGGCGTTATAGGTGAACTTTACAAAGCCCTTCAAGGAATCATTGCGGGCTTCAATCACGTAAGAACCCGAAGGTACATCACGCAAAATAACTCGGCCCTTTTCGTCCGTTTCAAAACTCAACTGGTACAGGGAGTCCGATCCCAATTCGGAAGCACCGGGCAAATAAGATTCAGGACGGACAACAATTTCCATACGTGCAACAGGCGTACCATCGGACAATTGAGAAAGCACCGCGAAGGAATTCTCCGTTTCCATCGACGATCCAGCGGTTTGACCGCTATCGCAGGCGACATAGCAGAAGGCCAATGCCGCCAAACTATATGTCCACGCCTGTTTAATCATTTTTTGTCTCCTGCACCTTCCCCCACTATTATAGAATTTTCTGTAGCCCCTCCTTTACGGGCCACCGGGTAAAATGCCATAGAAAGCTGCATAACGCGATCGGGATTCTTGGCTCCGTCCACTCTTTTCTGGACTAAGCGGCGGAATTCCCTCAGCATGTCACCGAGATCTTCGAAGCAGGACTGATCCACAGAAAGGGTCAGTGTGGAAATATTGCGTTCATTGACGGGGATGTTTTCAAGAGCGTCGCTCGCAAGCTTCAAGACCTGACGCTGGAAATTGCGCACAGCCTTGGCCTTTTCGGGACCCCCGACGGTCAAGTGAGCCTCGGTCAACGCAAGCTTACCCGACGCAAGCTTTTTGACGAGACCGACCTCCTTCAAAGTTTCAATGGCTTCGAGAGCCTGCTCCTCGGTAATCGGCGGACAGATATCCTTGGCGATGCGCTTGACGTTCACCACCCCACCGTTCAATTCCAGGTAGGCGCGTACCGCAGGAATCCACCAGTTTTCAAGGAGTTTAAGTTCGGCGGCTTGCAAAGAATGACGCTCCACGTCACGGAGCGAGAGGGCTTTCGCCATCAGTTCTTCGCGCTTGGTCTTATCCTTGCTGACAGCAGCAGAATAGAGGAGGTCGAAGTATTCGGCCTCGCGACCAGCCAGCGCAAGGATTTCCTTAGCCGCAGGTAATGCATGGGCAGGCAGATGCTGCTTTTTTTGCAATACCCGATAGAGATAGCTGGAGTCAAGCCCTAGCTTATCACCCATCATGCGGTAGCTGTAGAAGGGCATCTCGACCTTGCGCCTGTCGTAGAATTCCTTCAAGAAGTCGCGGTAGTCCGCTATGTCAGAAAAAGTAACCATCAATCATTAAAATATTTAAATCTTACTCTTCTCGCTATATTGTGTAAACATTTGGTATGGATTTTTTGTCAACGGGGAAATTAGACGAAAGAACGGGCTTCGCCCTATAGACGAAAGACGATAGAGAAGTAGGCTGTGGTTGGTGGTTATTAGCATTTCGGGAGGAATATAGTAATTAGTAGGAAGTAGACAGTAGGAAGTAGGAAGTGGTAGTGGTTGGTGGTTAGACGAAAGAACGGGCTTCGCCCTATAGACGAAAGACGATAGAGATGTAGGAAGTGGTTAGTGGTTGGTGGTTAGTGGTTAGACGAAAGAACGGGCTTCGCCCTATAGACGACAAATGCGTAAGGCGAGCGAAGCGGGACCACTTGTGGGACCATTTTCGAGCCTAGCATTTGGGATTAGAGCGTAGCGATAATCCAAAGACGATAGAGATGTAGGAAGTGGTTAGTGGTTGGTGGTTAGGGGCAAACACAGTGAGCAAAGAGCGGTGAGTAATAAAAGTACGTGTCATCCTGGAGCGGAGTCCGTAGGGATGAAGTCGATATATGAAACTTGGCACTTTAGTGCCTTAGTTGAATTATACTCAAAGAGCATAACTCTACTAGGCCACTGAAGTGGCGAGTATCGTTTAGGTTCGTAGGAGCAGAATCTAGAGGATGTATTTGAATACGCAAAATATGCTACATTACGGGCATGAAATGTCCTCATTGCCATAAATCTATAGAGAATAATTATCTGTATCCCAAAAACTGGAACTCATATGGTTATCTATCTCCATTAATCACTTGTCCAAAATGCAATAAGGATTTTCTTTGTAAAGCCTTCCACGAACCCGCAGCGGAAGGAGTCGACAAGAAATGGCTCAACGTCGGCATTCCTCTAAAACGCGCACTCATTTGCACTGCAATTGGGGCTGTCTGCTGGGGCATCATTTTTTTTGTTCCAAATTCAATCATTTCACTAAGCATTAAAGAGTTTTTGGTAATAAGCAGCGTCTATTTTCTGGCGTTTGCGATAATCTATTGGATGACCGTAATCCGCATCAAGTCTGGGAAAGAAGCCAAAATCCTGTTAAAGCTCGTTCAAGAATCCGAAAAGCGCTTGCAAGACGAGAGCTATGTACGAAGGCTTTACAACTTAGGCTACAAAGTACCGGAAAAATATTTGCCCAAAGATTTGCAATAAAGCCGTAAACAGCGGTTAGGGGTTGTGTCATCCCAGTGCTGTGCCGGGATTGGTTATTCTGCTGGCGAAAAAACTTTTTCACGAAAAAATGTACTTTTAGAGATACCCAATATTTAAATTAACCGCAAAATTGCAGACGGGGGATTGATATGCAGATGGACAAGGATTCGTTTTGCAATACTTTATACAAAACGCTTGACCCCAGGAGTGGAAAATTACAGCCGATAGATAACGCAAATGAGACAGGCTGGGAAAAAGTGCTTGATATCAAATGGAAAGGCGATATTCATTTTATCGTACGTGTATCTAGGTATGGACGAGGATGCTGTTATGTCATGCGAGACAAGCAGGAAATATCTTCGGTGAATTACTTTACCATGCATGAAAAAGATCTTGATATTCTTCTTAGAAATATACAACATGATATAGATGACGTAGAAAACGGAAGATATAAACATAAAAAGACCTTGAAGGAAAAAATAAGATCGTTTGTTGAAGAAAAAGGTCTTGTATCGTTTATGAACAATACAAAGTGGCATGAATTGATAAACGATATCATGGAAAAAGCTCCTTGGGACTGCGTGCAGTATAAAACTTTATTTGAAGAAACCGAACCCGAATCTAATATTTTCTGGGATTTGCGGTATGACGAAGATGTTTTGTTTAAAGTTATAGATCTGTCGCAAATAGAATGGATGAAGATAACGCATATCGAGACGGTTCGTGAACGCATCGGGCTGCTTGTGCCTGATAAAATACAGGTCTTTGATCATAAATCTCTATTTTTGGAAATCTTGCAGAAACACAGTATTCCGTACGAGTATGATGAAACTGAGCAGACCTTTATTGTTTACGGGTATAAATAAAAAATGCCCGACAATGTCGGGCACAATACACTTGATTCTTTTATGGATCCTATCGTCCCGGAACAAGTCCGGGATGACAGTCGCCTCCAGGATGACAAGCACATTCATCTGCAACCGCTCACGCCACAAAGCGAACCTGCGAGCGACCCCATACCTCAAAGCTATTCTTCGCCGAGGTATTCCACAGCAAAGATAAGCGTTGCGCCGCCAGGAATCGGACCTGCACCGCGGCTGCCGTAGCCAAGGCCAGGCGGCACCACGAGGATTCTCTTTTCGCCGGGGAGCATGCCCTGCACACCGAGTTCCCAGCCGCGAATCACGTTACCGGCGCCGAGTTCAAATGCAAACGGCTGACCGCGATCGCGAGAGCTATCGAACTTGTAGCCGTTCACCATCCAGCCCGTGTAATGCACAATCGCACGGTGTCCAGAGCGAGCCGGTTCACCTTCGCCTTGTTTCACAATCGCATAACGCAAACCTTCAGAACCGTTTTCGTACTTGAGGAGAGTCGTATCCGGGAAGAAATCCATCTTCGCTGCAAGCTCCGGATCCACGTCCGACGAAACCATCTCGACGCGGAACAAGAGCGTGGAGTTCGGCGGAATCATCGAGAAAGCCATCGCGCCGTAGCCCTGAGACGGCGGAACACGCAGCCAGCGAACGCCGCCTTCGCGCATGCCTTCAAGACCGGCTTCCCAGCCCTTGATCATCTTACCGGCACCCATCACAGCTTCGAGCGGCTTGCCCAAATCCTTGGAGCTGCCGAACTTGCGGCCCGACAAGAGCCAACCCGTGTAGTGAACCTTGATGGTATTGCCCGCAGCATTTAATTTGCCTGTACCGGCCTTTTCGTCATAGACCTTGAGCCCACGGCCCAAATCACGCCACTTCATCTTTTCGACATCGGTAGGAAATTTGTCTGCATCGAGCGGTTTCTCGGCATGAACAAGTTCAACAACGAACATCAAGTCGCTGTTCGCCGGGATGCCTTCGAGGGAGTTGTCGCCATATGCCATGACCGACGGAACGGAAAGTTTGCGAATTTCGCCCACCTGCATACCGACAAGACCTTTGTCCCAGCCTTCAATCACTTGACCCACGCCAATCGCAAATTCTAGAGGCGCGCCACTGTAATAAGAATTCGCAAAATAAGGAGCCTCGACTGTCGTATCTGTTGCCGCCTTGTTCACAAGAGCACTATCTGCCGCAAGGTATCCTTTATAATGAACTTGAATCAATTGCCCTGCCCGAATCGGGTCTCCATCACCGTTCTTGAGGACTTCGACCTTGAAAGGCACCGCCCAGACAACACTACAAGTAAGCAACACTAGAAAAAACTTTAATTTTGACATAATATCTCCTATCTTATAAAATAGAAAATGCTAGTTTTTTAGAGTAATGATTTATCGTAAACGGATTTAAATATGCTATCAATCATCATCGTCATCGCAATTGTTTTGTTGTCCATTGTTCTTGCTGGTATCGGCATTTACGTGGGCATGCACAATTCCGACGAGAAAGAAGAATCCAAACCGATCATCGACGTTTCGGGCCAGTACGCCGCCATAGGCCGCCCCGCCCGCGAGACGCTTACCGCCGTGAAGCCATCCGAAGCGTCCATCAGAGCATGGCTTGAAACGCAAAACTTGACTCCAGAACAAAAGTTATCTTACATCGACCAGTGGAACAACACGCTCGAAGAAACCATTAGGACAATTGACGAAGGGGACAAGCAAGGCATCGCCACTTACAGGATTGAACTTGGTCCCAAAGGCAAAAATTATTGTAAATTCGTCAGTGAAGAAAATTTCATCACCCGCGAACAGATTCGCAATCACGCGGAAATTTTACCCCCCTATGTCTTGGGCTGCGACTGTAAGCTATTACCGAAGCAACCCTGGGAAAACCCGAGTAAATCCGGATGGAAAGCGGTCATCCCGACACACGGAAACACCTATAACGTCCCGGATTGGAGGCAACTTGCGTAAGTCATTATTATCAGCTATTCTTTTGGCACCTGCCATGGCACTCGCCGCAGGTTCGGCAATCATCACCCTTCAGATGCCGGTCGGCGCACGCCAGCTCGGTATGGGCGAAGTCGGAGCAGCACTAGCCGATGACGCAACCGCGATGTACTACAACCCGGCAGGGCTTGCATTCGGACCTCTCGCCGACGAATGGCGTTCCTCTTACAAAGCGGACGCAAAACAGACGCCGTTCTTTACGCACATGGCATCGCGCAGCAAGAACGGGTTCTTCGACAAGAGTGAACTCTGGGCCGGCACTACGCAGGGCATTCTCAAGTTCGATGGCGAACAGTGGGTCGATTACTACTCCGTCACCTTGCAGGGCAACGCTAAAATCAAGGATGCCGTCCGCACCTACGTCGGCACTGAACGCGGACTCGACGAATACACGCGAGTCGTGAAAAAATTCAACGACGTGAAAAACGCCGACGACGAATCGCACGTGGTCGAAGTCAAGATGCCTTGGAACTTGGTCGTCAAGGATACCATTACGGCAATCCTCTACGAAAACCTCACCGAAAAACTTTGGGTCGGAACGCCGAAGGGACTCTTCCGCTTTGACGGCAAGGGCTGGAAAACGTTCGACAAGGAACTCGGCGAACGCCATGTGACTGCACTTGCAAAGCAGGGCGCATCGCTCTGGATTGGTACGGACAACGGCCTTTTTGTCTATCGCAACGGCGCATTCGAACAGAAGGGCAAAGTTCTCCCGAGCCAAAAGATTAACGCCCTTGTGTGGTCCGAAAACCGCAAAGAACTTTATGTGGCAGTCGATGGTGCGGGCGTGGCTCGTCTCACTCCAAAAAAGAGCGCAAACGACAAAGACCGCTGGAGCTTGTTCAATCAAGAAGACGGCCTTATGGACTTGAACCCGACCGCACTTGCAGTCGATAGTTCGAGCCATGTCTGGGCGACCCACAAGGGTGGTCTCTCGCACTTTACGCTCCGCAAATGGGAACAGGTGCAGTTCGCTAACAACACCGTGAACGATGTTTCTGTTGACCGCAAGGGAGCTATCTGGATTGCAACCGATCTCGGCGTTTGGCGCCACATGCCGGATTATGCGACCGCTAGCGGGCGTAAGGCTGAACTCGAACGCGGTTCCAAAGAAGATTCCGAAATCACAAAACGCGACGACGAATGGACGCACTACCATCAGGGCAACGGACTCTCGACGAACAAAGTCTGGGCTGTGCTCCCCGAAGGGAACGACGTATGGTTCAGTACTGCTAACGGCATGGAACAGTACAAGGACGCCGACTACCAGCTCACCGCATTCTATGAAAAGCTTTTGCCGGTCTTGAACATCCCGGACCTCTACCACCTCTACGGTGGCATGACGATTCCGCTGAACGATTGGGGAACGCTCGGTGTTTCCGTGAACTTCGTCTCGTTCGGTTCAACCGTTGTTTCTGGCGACTTGGATGCAGACGACCTAGTGGCTTACAACAGTTCCGAAATTGTCGGTGGCATCAGCTACGGCACTCGCTTCCCGAACGATTGGGGCCTTGGCCTTTCCATCAAGTTCTTCTACTCCGACTTGAGTTCCGGCGCAGCCGCCGGCGAAGAAGAAGCGACCACCTTCGGTTACGCATTCGACATCGGTATCTTGAAGAAGAACCTCTTCGTCCCGAAGCTCAACTTCGCATTGGTACTCGCGAACATCGGTCCGAGCGTCTATTACGTCGATAAGACTATCGAAGACCCGATTCCTTTGACTTGGCGCGTCGGTCTTTCTTATGAAATCTTGAGCATGGCCGATTACAAGTGGACCGTCGCATTCGACTACAACCGCGAAGTCGTGATGGATGACGAAAAGGGCGACCCGGAACCGTTCTACATCGCCTGCTGGAAAGACCTTTTTGACCCCGACGACGATACGAACTCCTTCCTCCAAGGCGTGTTCAACTTCGGTACGGAATTCATTTATTCTAACACGATTGCCCTCCGCGTGGGTTACCTTTACGACCGCATGGGCAAACGCAACGAAATGGACTTGGGCGTAGGCGTGATGCTCTCCGACGTGTTGCAGTTCGATTGGGCAACCATCAAAAACGTAGGCCGTTCAGACGGCGTTCGTGACGGACAGATGCGCTTTGGAATGCTGTTCAGATTCTAACTTAGACGAAAGAACGCCCGCCACGGCGGGCTACAGACGAAAGACGAAAGAAATGAGCGAGCTTCGCTCTGAGTTTTCAGAATCTCAATAATAAAACGATATTGTCACCCCGGCCATATGTGCCGGGGTCAGTTTTTTTTATGAGACTTTATCAACTTTACAAGCAATCAAAGAGATGTAACTGATTGCTCATAACTCATTGCTCACGGCTCACCACCCGCAACGAAGTTCTATAATCATTCTTCTCTTTCGAGGATAATGAGTGCGCGGTCTTGCGTGCTGTTCGGGATGGTGTAAAAGTGCTTGCCGATAAACTTGTAGCCGAAATCTTCGGGATAGAATGATTTTAGTTCGTCTGCAACGGCAGGGCCTTTCATGAAGTACACGCGACCACCGACCTTGAGGGAATTGGCGATTCGCGGGAGCGTCTTTTCCATCAGTTCGAAGGCGCGGCTGATGACTCCATCAACGGGGATGGTCATGCTGCGGCTTGTGACTTTGTGACCGAATACGTCAATGCCTTTGAGGCCCATTTTTTCGATGACCATGTTGAGGAAGTTGATGCGGTTCGGGCGCGGTTCGCATAACGTAAGGCGAATGGACGGGTTCACAATTTTGAGCGGGATTCCGGGGAAGCCGGCGCCACTGCCGATGTCAATCATGCGGGCGGGCCACTTGGGAACGTAAGCATTGATGAGCGTGCAGTCGGCGTAATGGCGTTCCACCATCGTCTCGAATGCGTTGAGGCGAGTCAAGTCCTGATCGTCGTTGTTTGCACGGAGCAGCTGATGGAATTCCCAGATTTGCTTGAGCGTCTCTTGTTGGAGTTCCACGCCGTAGTAATGCAGCAGCTTGTCGAGCCCCGCAAGCGAAGGCGTCACGCGCTTGCCGTTGAAAAGCGGAAAGTCGGTACGGGGAGCCTTGAGGTGCGGTACAAAATCGCGACCCGCAGCAGATGCATTACGGTTTAACGAGTTTCCTGCCGGATTCGTGCGCTGCCTAGAATTTTTCGACCAAGAAGAATTTGCCATAGCTTAAATCTAGAAAGATTCAGTCTTATAGTAAACATCAAAAATGTGATACTGTAATAAAGCCCTCCCGCATGACGTACTTTTTTACTTAAGAGGGAGTATGAACCCATTCCGATTCTTTTTTTGGTCCAAAAGTACCTTTTTTGCGTGTTTATATAATGGAGGTACTCTTTTGATTAGAATTCTTATTTTCACACTTGCCGTTTTCGCATACGCGTCGCAACCCAATCTCGATGAAACGATATCCGCTCCACCCTTTGACGAAGCCCAAGTTTTTGAATGGTGGGACGACGGCATCATCACATCTGAACAAGCCGATGAAATCCTTTCGCGGCTCGAAGAAGAACATTACGACGAAGCATGCTTGCTTGCCGAAGTCTATGCCCAAGAGCCTTGCGCGAACTCTCCAAAACAAGAAAAACAGCCTCGCAAGAAAAAGCCGAAAATTGCAAAATCAACGCAGTCCCAAAATAAAAAGGCCGCTCAATCGCCCATATCCGAACAAGAAGCACCGTCTATTGTTCCACATGGGCGCATCACATGGAAAGGCCAATACGATTCCGACGGGCACTTGAAAAAACATCGCAAGGAATTGCAGGTCCAGTTTTACCATTTCAAATTGCGTCTCGGTTCGCAAGAACTGCTGACCTACCAACGTGACGGCTTTGAATCTCATTTCGGACAAATTTCTACCATAGAACTTCACAGCCACGTACCGCTAGACACATTATGGGGTTCGGCCTTTTTCTTCCCTATCGGCAAGTTCAGACTCGGCGCGGCGCTCGACTCGTCAAAGACACTCCTCGCGCAAATGGAATTTTCTGCGGACCGGAGCAACAAAATTGCTGCCTCTTACTGGAAATTCCCGGACGCAAACGCCATCGCATTGCAAGCGCGTACGACTCTCGGACAAGTTTCTGCATGGTATCAATTCGGGCAAGACCGCCCGCTCGTCAAAGTCCAACTGCAAAGCGAAAAACGATGGATTTCATGGAAAACGACAGCCTACATCCACGGCGATTCCATCCCGCTGGGGCTGAATTTGAGTAAAGGTATCGCCGAAAACTGGCTTTGGGCATCGCAAACGGTCAACTTCCAATGGCCCGAAATGCAAAACACAGTTCTCTCTGCGAAAGCCCGCGTCTTGAGTCCTGTCGCCACGGACTCTGTCAGCGCACGTTTTAAACTTTCGCTAGAAGCGGGGCCCAAGCATTTACGCCCAAGCTTAAACGTCACCTGCATCGAGGCCAGCGACAACTGCAACGCTACTGAATGGAACGGGAACATCGAATCTTCATGGGAGCGCGTCTCGCTCCACGCAAGCGCCAAACTCCGTCACGAAAAACGCACGAAACCGCCTAAAATCGAACTTGGCGCAAGCTACCGCACAGAAATCGCCCTTGCAAAATTGACGGTCGCGTTCCCTGAGGCGAACCCCGCCAAGGCAATTTCCGTACAGAACGAAGTCAAACTCGACAGCGACGTTCTCGGCTGCAACTTCATTTTTGCATTCAAAAAGACGAAAACAAGACCGTTCTCGCCCAACTACGCTCACTTGAACGCCTCGGTAAAATTTTGAGACATTTCTTCCCAAAAGCTTACGATTTCAAAAAAATGGACACTATTGTAACCAAGAAACTCAATAATATTACAACTTGGAGTACAGGATAAATATATTATTAATAGTACCCAAACACTCTCGGACTCCTTTAGGTTGCCTCCTTTGCCTGAAGGGGTTCTTTTTTTTAGGCCCATTTTTTTATCTTAGCAGTATGTTTTTTATTGCAGCAATTATCGGGGCAATTGTTTTCTTGCCGTCTCTCGCACTGAACATCGCACTCGCATGCGGGGCGCCGCTAGGAATGTACGCGATGAACGGTCGCCACAGAGTCGTTCCGCAGGAGGTCCGTCGGGCGTTCGTGCTGCCGATTATCATGCAGTTCGTGGCACTTTTCACGATTTTGAGCGCTGGGCACGTGCTGCCAGAAGTTATTCCGTTCGGGATTACGCGAATTCTGGCGTTTTTCTTCGCGGTTTATCTGACGTTCTACACGGCGACAGTATTGTTCAGCCTAAGCGTAAAGGAGCGGCATGTCATGGGATTTTTCGCCATCGCATCGACCATCTGCTTCTGGATTGTCGCGGTAGGGACGGTGTGAGGTCGGGCTGCGCCCTCTGAGGTATGAGCGATGAGTTGTGAGCAGATAAAGACAGCATCGAAGCACAATTACCAAGTGGATTTGGATCGCATTATCCGCCGTCTTGAAAAGTCGGGCGAAGTGCCGACGCTCCTTTTGCATGCTTGCTGTGCGCCGTGCAGTAGCTACACGATTGAATACCTTTCCCAATACTTCAAAATTACTTTATTCTATTACAACCCGAATATTGCCCCTGCCGAAGAATACCAACACCGAGTCAACGAAATCAAGCATTTCGTTGCTGAATTTAAGACAAAATATCCAGTCACGCTCGTTGAAGGCGAATACGATCCGAAAAAATTTTACGATGTCGCACGCGGACTTGAACACGAACCCGAAGGCGGAAAACGTTGTCGTAAATGTTTCGAGCTACGCCTTGCCGAATCCGCAAAACTTGCAAAAGAATTGAACTGCGACTACTTCACGACGACGCTCACCATCAGCCCGATGAAAGACGCACAAGTGTTGAATGAAGTTGTACAGGAACAATGCGATATTTACGGCATCAAGCGATTGCCCAGCGACTTCAAGAAAAAGGGCGGTTACAAGCGTTCCATACAACTGTCGCACGATTACAATCTTTATCGACAAAACTTTTGCGGATGCGTCTATTCCATGCGGGAAGCGGAAGAACGCGAGGCGAACAAGACTGCCTTGAATGCTGCGCAAATAACGGACAAATAAGTCAATTGCATCCCAAAAGCGGTTAGTCGGCTGACATAAAAAGCGTTATTTTATATACTTTCATAGGATGAAAAATATTTGGATTTATGCATTGGCGATTGTCTTTATGTTCATCGGAGGGGGCTGTTCCGATGATGTCGCCACTGCACACGAAGAATCTAGTTCATCTGAAAGTTTATCCATTATTTTGTTGTCATCGTCTAGCGAATCTGTGCCGCTTTCGTTTGCTCGTCCGACAAAAACTGTTTTTTATTTTTCAAATAAAGTTGAAATTAGAAGTTCCTCGTCTTTCAAAAAAGTTTCTTCATCTAGCAGGGTGAGGTCATCTAGTTCCAAACCGAAATCTTCATCTAGCGTCGCATCTTCAAGTTCTCTCGCAAGTTCAAGTTCTAGAATTCCAAGGTCTAGCACTTCGCTTCTTTTTTACGATTGCGATCAATACGATTGCGTCACCATGGAATACTTGAATTCAAGTACTTCTTACGGGGAACTTTTGGATAAACGAGATAATCAAGTTTATCGCACCGTTGTTATCAGCAACCACGTATGGACTGCACAGAATATGAATTTTAAAACGGAAGATGACTCTCTTGCTCAAAGCTGGTGCTACGACGATAAACCTGAAAATTGCAAAAAATATGGACGACTTTACAACTGGGAAGCCGCGAAAAAAGTTTGTCCTGAAGGCTGGCATTTGCCTACTGTCGATGAATGGTATGAGCTTGTTGAAGACCATACTTGCGAAATCGAAGAAAACGAAGATAACCCCGATATCTACCATTGTGCAGGCACATCTTTGAAAGCTCTCCAAAGTTGGGAGGATGGCTCGCCAAACACTAACGAACATGGATTTTCCGTGATTGCTGCAGGAATAAAAGCTCAAAACGAATTCAAATATGTTGGCAAAGTAAGTTATTTTTGGACATCAACGGCTCCTTATGAAAAATATGCTGGACTCGTCACTTTTGACAGAACTGAAGATTATTCCACGATTGTACTGACCGACAAAACGTTTGGACTTTCCGTCCGCTGCATCAAAGGGAAAGTGGAGTAAGACGAAAATAAATTTCGGAAGCGCGCGCGTTTTCTATCTTTTGGTTTATAAACTTTTCAACCCCAAAGTTCCATTATGTACGATCCTCGATTTTTACCCATTTGCAAAGAAGACCTGGACGAACTCGGTTGGGATTACGTTGACGTGATTATCATCAGCGCCGACGCTTACGTTGATCACCCTTGCTTTGGGCATGCGGTTGTCGGACGTCTTTTGGAACACGAGGGTTTGCGTGTAGCGATTTTGCCGCAGCCGAACTGGCGCGACGACTTGCGCGATTTTAAGAAGCTCGGAAAACCGCGACTTTTCTTTGCCATTTCGAGCGGCATGGATTCGATGGTGAACCACTACACCGCAGCAAAGCGCCTCCGCAGTGACGACGCCTTTACGCCGGGGAACAAGGCCGGATTCCGTCCCGATTACGCGACTTACACATACGCAAAAATTTTGAAGAAGCTCTACCCCGATGTGCCGCTCCTCATTGGCGGTCTCGAATCGAGCTTGCGCCGCGTGACGCATTACGATTACTGGAGCAACAGACTCAAGCCGAGCATTCTTTTCGATACGCAGGCCGACATTCTCGTTTACGGCATGGGCGAAAAGCCGCTAAAAGAAATTGTTCGTTTGCTCAAAAAAGGCGTTCCGTTTTCGAGCTTGAATTCCGTTCCGCAGACGGCCTACTTGGCGCCCAAGGGGAATGTTCCGAAGAACAGCAATTGGGAAGATTTGCGGCTGTACAGCTACGAAGAATGCTTGGCAAGCAAGAGGAACCAAATCGAGAACTGCCGCAGGGTGGATATCGAATGCAACAAGTGGTTCCAGCGCCGCATTCTGCAAGATGTCGCGGAACAGACCGTAGTCATTAACCCCGCCTACCCGCCGATGGAATACGGCGAACTCGACGAAAGCTTTGAATACCCGTACGCCCGCGAACCGCATCCGCGTTACAAGAAACGTGGCAACGTGCCTGCGTTTGACATGATCAAGTTCAGCATCAACACGCACCGTGGATGTTTCGGTGGTTGCAGTTTCTGCGCCATCAACGCACACCAAGGCAAGTTCATCGCGAGCCGCAGCCGCGAAAGCATTCTGCGCGAAGTCGAAATCGTCACCAACATGGAAGGTTTTGCCGGAACAATTACAGACCTCGGCGGCCCCAGCGCGAACATGTACAACATGCGTGGACGCGATCCAAGCCGTTGTCAAAAGTGCGCCCGTGCAAGTTGCCTGACGCCTAAGATTTGCGACAACATGGACACGCACCATGCAGAAATTTTGGAGCTGTACCGCGAAGTGCGCAACCACCCGAAAGTGAAGCATTTGTTCATCGGAAGCGGCGTGCGTTACGACATGCTCTTACAAGAGACGGATGACGAAGAGCTCCGCAAGGACCACGAAGAATACGCCCGCGAACTCATCGACTATCACGTAAGCGGACGATTAAAAGTCGCCCCCGAACACACGAGCGACGCCGTCTTAAAATTGATGCGCAAGCCAAGCTTTACGCTGTTCCACAAGTTCAAAGAATTCTTTGACGACGAATGCAAACGCATCGGCAAAAAGCAACAGCTGATTCCGTACTTTATCAGTAGTCACCCCGGCTGCACCGAAGCCGACATGGCTGAACTCGCATTAGAAACAAAGCAATTAGGTTTCCAGTTGGAACAAGTGCAAGACTTTACGCCAACGCCAATGACGATTGCGACCGAAATGTTCTACGCCGAAATGACACCAGACGGAAAGCCGCTCTTTGTCGCAAAAACGCCCGAAGAAAAAGCAAACCAGAAGCAATTCTTCTTCTGGTACATTCCTGCAAACCGCCCGCACCTGCGCGAAGTTCTGGAACGCCTCAAGATGGGTAAAGTCAGCCGCCTGCTGCTGAGCCGCACCGCAATGGCCGAGGGCAAGGAATATTTCCCGAGCAAGGAACGCGAAGAAAACGAAGACTTCCGCAAACGCGAAATGCAAAAGCGCGACGAACGCACGCAAGCTTTGCGCCCCAAAAAAGAGAAAGTCAAGAACCGCTGGCGCGATGATGGGCATGAGCCGCGTGGCGACAGCTACGGCCGCGATGGGGAACGCCGCGAGAATTCGTTCGAAAACCGCTATGGTCGCGATGGGGAACGTCGCGGATTCCATAGGGATAGCCGCGATTTTGATCGTCGCGGGAACCAGCAGAATGCGCCGTTCCGCGAACACCGCAATATTGAAGACAAGAACCGCTTCAACAGCGGCGAGATAAACCTCGCCAGCCGCCGCACCCACACCAAAGGCTTCAAAAAGCCCACGTTTAAGAAATAAGTAAACAGTGGTTAGTGGCTAGTGGTTAGGACGACGTCATCCTGAGCAACGCGAAGGATCTAAAGCATTCACGATTAAATAAGCGCCATTTTCAAAAAATTCGCAAGGTTTACAAATTACAGCTCTTTATATATATTTGTAAACAACGGAGATGAGTATGGCGGAACTTTCTATTTTTTCAGCAAGGCTAAAAAATGCTCGCATCATGATGGGACTTTCTATGGATGAACTTTGTGCATCCATGGGAAACAAGGTTTCAAAGATGGCCATTTCTAAATATGAAAAAGGGTTAATGGCACCGAGCAGCGACATCGTCATCGCATTGTCAAAAGCACTCCATCAGCCTATCGATTATTTCTTTAGGCCCTTTGCCGTACAGGTCGAATCTGTTCGATTCCGCAAAAAAAGTTCTCTCCCGCAAAAAAAAGAGAATGGCATCCGCGAAGCCATTGCGGACCTTATGGAACGTTACATCAACATCGAAGAAATCTGTGGCGATGGAACCGTTCAATCGTCTCTTCCCCGCATAAACGCATCTTCGCCCAAAGAAGTCAAGGAAGCCGCAGCAAAAATCCGCAAAGAATGGAATCTCGGTCTAGACGGTATTGTGAATGTTATCGACCTACTCGAACGAAATGGCGTAAAAGTTATCGAAATTGATGCTCCTGATTCATTCGATGGCATGAGTTCTCTAGTCAATGAAAAATTCCATGTAGTCATTCTAAACAAGACGTTTTCCGTCGAAAGGAAACGCTTTACGGCACTACATGAACTTGGACATTTAGTTCTGCAATTTCCCCAAAATATCGACAACAAGCAAGAAGAATCTTTCTGCCACCTATTTGCTAGCGAAATGCTAGTCCCCGAATCCGAACTCAAGCGTATTCTCGGGAAAAATCGAAAAGACATTTCATACCAAGAGCTGAAACCAATTCAGCTTTCCTACGGAATTTCTTGTGACGCCATCATGTACAAAGCTAAGGATTGTGGCATCATTTCCGAACAACGATTCCGCACCTTCTGCATCCAGAAGAACCGAGCAAAAGGATTCAAGGCTCTTATCGAACAAACCTTATTCCACCAGGAAACGTCAACCCGTTTCGTTAGCTTGGTTTACAAGGCTCTGAGCAAAGAACTTATTACCATATCCAAGGCCGCAAGCCTTTTGCACCAAGACATTGAACAAGTTCGTAGAGACCTCGCCCTGGTATGATAGAAGAACGCATTGTCATAAGCGACGCTAACATCATCTTTGACTTACTTTCAGTAAGCCTACTAGAAGCGTTTTTTGCTTTGCCCTGCGAAATATGCACCACTGATTTAGTCATCAGCGAAATTACTAGACCAGAACAGTTGAAGATAGTCCAAAAGTTTATTAAATCAAAGAAATTAGGTGTTGTGTCATTTAACGCAGTTGATTTTAGCCAAGTAATCTCATTACACACGAATTGCACAAACAACGCTTCAATCGCAGATTGTTCTGTATGGTATTACGCCAAAAAGGTTGATGGCCGACTTTTGACTGGAGACGGAAAGTTACGCTCGGTAGCACAAAAAGACGGCGTTAAAGTCTCAGGGGTTCTTTACCTGTTCGACAATTTCGTTGAATACAACATTTTATCACCACAAGAAGCAGCAGAAAACTTAGAATCACTTATGAATCTAAACATGCGCTTACCCAAAGGTGAGTGCGAATCAAGAATTAAATTTTGGCGGAATAAATAACCCGCAATTAGTCCAGTCGTTTACGAGTGTGCAAGCACACTCCACCACTCGCCTTTCTCACGCTCAATAGAAACTTTGAAGCCGGCTTCTTCGAACCACTTGAGGATGTAATCCTTTTCAGTGACGAGCTGACCGCTGATGATCAGTTCGCCGCCTTCCGCAAGCAAGTCCTCAATATCATCGCGCAACGGCCAAAGCTCGCTGCGAATCATGTTGCAGAGAATCACGTCAAACTTCGTTCCGTCCTTGAACGCATCCAAGAATCCGAGCACGCAGTCGCTTTCGCCAAAACCATTACGTTCAAAGTTTTCAGCAATGCAAGGAATCGTGAGCGGGTCGATTTCCGTACCCACAGCCAGGCTAGCGCCCTTGCGACGAGCAAACATCGCCAAGATACCCGTTCCCGTACCAATGTCGAGAACCGTCTTGCCGTTAAAATCAATATTTTCCATCAACGCGGCACAGCTACTCGTCGTCTCATGCTCGCCCGTACCAAAAGCCGTCTTCGCTTCGAGTTCAAGCACAACCGCTTCCGGATCTTCCGGCGTAAACTCCACCCAAGGTGGACGCACCCAAAGGTGCTCGCTCACAGCCACCGGCTGCGCGCGGTCACGCCACCACTTGTCCCAATCCTTAGCAGGTTCTTCCGTCACCGTGAAGTTGTACTGCGGAAACTCCGCCACGATGCGGTCGCGCTCCGCCTTGTCACCCGTATAAAAACAGAACTCCGTGCGACCTTCCGTCACCGGATCCAGTTCTTCCAACGTAGCCACGCCCGCTTCAAAAAGCAGGTAGCTTGCAATTTCATATTCTTCATCGGGGCAGTTGCCCTGAGCTTTGTACCAAGTATCGATTTTCTGCATAGTTTAAATTTATGAAAATAAAGAACGGACAGGACGAGCGTTGAAAAAATTGGGCGCATTATACGATTCCAACACGTTTTTGAGGCAAATCAATATCGCGTACTTTGTTCTAATACATACTAAAACAGGAAAATCGACATTTAGTATGTAAAAAAAGATGAAAATCCGCTCAAAAAAGCCAAAATACAGCTTTTTAAAGCAATCTTTCAACAAAAAGGCCCTCTAAAGCAGCTATTTGCACTAAAAATTACATACTAAACACCATAAATCGACAATTTAGTATGTAACCACACAAAGTAACAAACGGCCAATTACATATTAAAACACATAATGACCTTTTTTAGTATGTAAATCAAGTGCAGAATCAAGCGCTTCAACACAATTTTTCTCAATTCAACACCACGACGCCCAAACATCCAAACGAAAAGCCGCAAAAAGAAATATATTTAGGCAAACCACTTCGAACTTATGCTCTACATCCACCAATTCCCCGACTGGACGCGATTCCGCTTCGACTCCCCCAAGGTGCTCAACGCACTTGGGCAAACGCGACTCGTCGAAGGAAAACTCATCGGGATTATGCAAATCTGTGGACTCAAGGACATCGAAGCAAAACTCATCGCCGACGACATCGTCGCAAACTACGCCATCGACGGCTACACGCTCGACGCGGCGAAAGTCCTCACCGAAGTGGAACTCAAAAGCAAAAGCAACGAAAATTACATCAAGAACTACATCGGCGCCATACAGAACGCAGCAGCGCCCCTGACCGAAGAAAGACTCTTCAACTGGCACGCCGCCATGGGTCAGAACAAAGTCAAACACTACCGCGAAACGCCCAGCGAAGTACAGACAACATTAGACGAAAAGACACTCCACTTTGTAGGCCCCAATCCAGAACGCCTCCAAAGCGAAATGGAAAGTTTTATCTCGTGGTTCGAAAAATCGAACATGGACGGAGTCATCAAAGCCGCCATCGCGCACTTTTGGTTTTTGACCATCCGCCCCTTCGCCGACGCCAACGGCAGAATCGCCCGCGCCATTACCGCGATGCAACTCGCCCGCGCCGAAAGCACAACGCATTGCCAATACGCGCTGAACAAGCAAATCAGCGAGAACAAAGCCGACTACTTCAAAATTCTCTCGCGCACGCAAGCCGCGAGCGGTGACCTCACCGAATGGATTCTGTGGTTCTTGCAAATGATGCGCCAAGCCATCAAGGACAGCGAACAACTCTTCGCCACTGAAATCAACAACATCCAATTCCGCAACGCCCACGCAAGCACCACCTTCAGCGAACGCGAACAACAACTCATCGATGAAATCCTAGCCGGAAGAATCGCCCAACCCTTCACCGCCAAAGAAGCAGCCGCATTCTTCAACGCCAGCCACGACACCGCCCTCCGCGAAATCCAAAGCCTTATGGACAAAGGAATTCTGCAGACGAACAACAAAGGCGGCAGAAGCAAACGATATAGACTTGTGGACAGTCATTCCTGATAAGCAGCAAAAACTTTTCAACTCCCGACTAAGTGTCGTGTAACACATTTTTATTTTGGAAATTAAGCAAGGCATCTGCGGCAGTTGTTAAATAATCCTTAATAACTTAATTTTCGTCCAGTTCGGCAATTTGGTCTTTAAACATGCTTACAAGTAGATGACAGGAAATGACATACCGATTTAAAATGTACTTTTTCCTTCGAGAGTTAAAATAGAATTTTGGAGCAATCACTGCAATAGGGGGAACATATCAGCATTTTTGGGGCAATTCCGGTAACGGCACCATGCGTCTTTTCGACCTCCTGGAAATATTGCTTTCAAAATCCAACAAAACCTATGTTATCGATGAACTGGACCATTGCCTGCATCCATGCCTTTCGTATCAGTTTGTGAAGGCGTTCTTTGAATATTCCAAGAACCGCAACGTCCAATTGATTGTGACCACTCACGAATCACGCCTGATGGACTTCGATTTGTTACGCCGTGACGAAATCTGGTTTGTAGACAAGAATCAGAGCGGTGCAAGCAACATCTATTCGCTGGAAGAATACAACGAACGCTTCGACAAGAAAATAGACAAAGCGTATCTCGAAGGTCGCTATGGTGGCGTGCCGCTGTTTACGTTTAAGTCGTAGAGACTTTTTGAATGAAGCTTTCCGGCTATACTTCCGGCGCTTCGAAAGAATTTATCCCATACACTTTCTTCAGGTGTTCATCAATGAACTCTGAATCTTTCAATTTCTGCATCATGATGCACAGGTCGTAAGTGTTCAGGCGACCTTTCTTTTCGGCTTTTCTTGCAACAATCTTGCGGACTTTGAGTTCCTTAATTTCAAAACAGTCCAGCCAGCTGTCGTATTCCAAGAAATTGGCGTAATTCTTTTGAGAAAGCAAGTACTGTTCTTTTTGCCATTCAGGATCGTTGGAATAATCGTTTTCTGAATTTATCAGAATGGCGGCAATTTGCTTTCTATCCGACTTGGCACCAGATACGACCACATATTTCAGCCTGGTAGGATACCCTTGGGTGTTAATGCCATCGGCCTGATCCAATTCCACATAGATAATATCGCCAACGGACAAGTCTTCGGCAGACTTTACGATACAAACTTCTTCATGAAGCTTGGCGAGAACTCCGTCTTTATCTTCCACTATGCAAGCTCAGCGACAAGAAGTTCTTTTTCGCGAATATACTCGATCATCTTGTCGGAAGCGTGACCGGACATCGCAATGTCGATATTTGTCATAATGTCTTGCTGAGGATCCTTTTTGGACCTTGCTACAACATTATGGTAAACATCATCGTGAGATTCCTCGGACAGGTCATAGGACTTTCTGTCTTTGCAGTAATCAAACCATTTGTCGAGGTACTCGCGTTCCTTCTTTGCGATAAAATCCAGATTCGGCTCTCTCAAGGCATAGACCTTTTGGTCGATAACCTTGATGGACTCCATGAACTCCTTCAAATCGGGAAAATCGTCACCCACCCCATCTTCGACATTCTTTATGACCTTGTCAGTCAATGTCGGAATCGGGCCATGCATCCTGGCCTTGAATGTTTCTGGGATGAGAGTCTTGCCAAAACGGCACAGATAATCCCTCTGGGCAAAATAGATAATCTTGAAAAGCTTGATGTAGTCCACGCCATCATCAAACTTCTGCAATACATATAGTATTACATTCTCTATTTTTTGAATTTGCTCTAGAGTCTTCATTTTACGCCACAAAGATAGAGTTAAAAACGACGTTTGTCAAATCTTACAGCGTGACAAAAACGCATTTTCACCCTAAAAATACATAATTTCACATGTCACAAACTGACAAAATCGCATTTTTTTGAAAAAAACTCAATAGCAGCTTTCCAGTTTCTTTATTATCTCGCGCTGGGCCTTTTCGGAAAGGTGCTTTTTGCAGCGGATGGAATCCAGTTCAAAGGAAAGGTCCTCGATTCGCCAGCACTTGGTTTCTTGGCCGTGCGGGTCCTGGAGTTCCGCCGGCTTTTTGCGGTACACCTTTATTTCGGAGTTCGCCCACACGACAATCGGCTCGACGAACGCATGTTCCTTGTTCCGGTTGAAATCGGGGTCAAGGAATTCCTTCAAGGCCGCGGCATTGCGCCTCGCCTGCTTAATCGGGTTGGAATCGTCAGCGACTTTCTCGTATCCGCTTTTGCGTTTCTCATAGAAATCGGAGCCGGAATATTCAAAAGTCCCGGAACGGTTTTTCACCTCGATTGCGAACACTCCCCACGGCGAAACAAGAGCGATATCAACATCTTCGTTGCGGCCGTTAAAATGTAGGTTCCTGAAAATATGGCAACTGCCGTCCAGCGATTCTCTCAGGGCATCGACAACGTGGTCTTCGCCCTCGAAGCCCTTCTTGAACGACACAATCTTGGAATCGAGATAATTGATAATCTTGTCGAGAGGCCTGATGATTACAAAATAGCCGGCAACAAGCACGAGCACCGCGCCAATGCCGATAATCACCCAGGCAAGCCAATTCAAATCGGCCAACGACGAATAATCATATACGAAAAACGCCTTATACGCATACCACAGCAAGTATGCAACGCAGAGCCCCAAGGCAGCGCCAATCACGAGACCTTCCCTTATAAGGTAACGCTCCGTTTTGCGCAGCAGATACGAACTCTTTGGAGAAGTCACCAGCAGCGGGCCCTTGCCGTCTAGAATCTTCTGGCGTTCAACCTGATAATGGTAACCCAGCAGAATGACGCAAGCCGAGCGAATCTGGGCGCTCTGGGTTTCGCCCATGAGCGAATGCAGGCGGTTCCAATCCATGCAGTCATTATGCCTGTACCACAGTTCCCTAATAGTCGCCCAACCGCCGTTATCCGTGACCTTGACAGCGACCGCCTCGTCAATATTCCTGGGGAGATTGCCGCCATCGATGTATTCGCGGATTTTGCGTTCCCTATCGACAAGGAGAACCTCGGCAGCCTTGCGGACCTGCTCGTTTTCTGCCTTGGCAGACGCCTGGCGGAGCATTTTGCAAGTCAGCTTGTCTTGGTCCAAAAGTTCGCCAATGGTCTGCTGGGAACCAGGCCAAATCATGCTACGCGCGCGAGGAATTGTAAGGAAGGGAGAGGGCATGGGGGGTCTCATTCTTCATTTATGCCAATTTCATCAATAATTGCTTTTAATCGAACAAAATCATGCAATTGTGGTTCTCCATAATTCCACCATATAGGAAGCCAGCGGATTTTTTTATTAAGCGTTTCTATAGCTTTTCTTAAAGAATCTTCATTTTCTTTTGGAAATCTTGCTCCAGGAATAACACCACAAATAGAATTCGAAATGGGGAACGATACTATTTCTTTGTTGTCCCTTAATTTTTTATTTATAAGCAACAATCGAAATTCCTGCTCATCTCTAAAATCTTCGCATTTTTGAAACAAGAATTCAATTTTATCCATAGTCAATAATGAATCACAAGGTTGACTCAAACTTTCTCTTAAAGAGTAAAGATTATTTGTATAATTCACCTTTCTGCAATAAGTTTCGCACAACTCTTTTTTAAAAGTTTTCTCAAATTCTTTTATCAAGTTCGTTTTATCGAAGACTAGACAAACCCCTTTGTGATTATCTGCATATTGAGCCCACATTCTCGAACGTGCCCAACCTTTAGATAGATTGTTGAAATAATTTTCCTGACGGCCTTTTATTTGATTAGAAAAAGGCATGTCAATCGAAAAAGATGCCAAACGCACTGCATTCTGCTTTTCTGTCACGATATTTCGGAATCGTTGAACTAATGATGCGACCTCTTCATTAGAAAGTTGACCTATAAAAGTAACACCATCACTAAGATGATCCTGAAATTCCAATGGATCGTTCATATTTTGAAGAGAACCTAATCGCATTTGTCGACTAAGCAGTATACCCAACGCCGATGAATATGTTGTATAATGAAATAAATATTGATTTTCCTTTCTAGGAAAATTTTGCATCAAATCAAGATCAGATGGATATTTCTTTGCAACCATTTTCTTTATTAATTGATATAGGAACAATAATCCCTATAAAAATATTTGTAGTAAAAAGTAATCACTCATATTTAGAACATTTCGATTTTCAAAAAACATATAATGATAATCTCAGTCACATCGATTATCACAAGCTACTTCCAAAAAATCTAATTTTCTAAGTTTTTCTTTAACACATCCATTTGCCTTTGTGTCATTTTGCAAAATCGTAATACACCATGAATTTATTTTTTTTGTTGTTAATAGAGCTAAAATTAAAGGGTCTTGAAGCATATGACGCAAACATTTAGGACATTCTTCATCCTCTTCATATTCAGCACAATTGATGGACAGTCCCACAAAGCGAGGATTATCATGATCAAACATCATCATTTCAGTTAAATATCTTATTAAATCTGATGGTTTGACGATTTGGTTAATATCCGTTTTTGATAATAATAAGGTTAATATTCGCCATGGTAACATATTAGACAACAACACCCCATCATCAAGTTTGTGATTTATCAAAGTTTTCCATTCATACATCGCTCCATAAATACCCGAAGCACCTTCTTCTTTTACTTTTTTGCTAAAGAGAATATCAAGAATGGTTCTCATCGTTTCAACATTTCCATGTGCATAAACACACAAACTATATGCAGCAACAATATCGCCTGATGGAATCTTTTCACATTGATCAATTAAATAAGGTAGTCCCGTTGAAAAATCATTCTTCAATTGCTTTATAAAAAAAGCATATAATTCGTTCATTAAAAACAAAGGTTTTCTTAAGCATATAAAATCAGCATCAGAATGTTTCTCCCTTGCAAAATAACCTTGGCGAATAACTTTGTTAATGACTTCTATTCCAAATTTTTCTATCATTATATTTCGTAAAACGCAAGGAGTTGTTCTTCTGTATAAATCTGCAACTATTTCTTCATTATTATCCTTATTAATCAGTTTGTATTCATTAAAATAGAATTGGAAAAAATTATTAAAAAAATCCTCTTCTTCTTCAAATGGCGGTAATGAAGAATTTAATACATTAAGTGCATTGACAATAATATCAAAGAAACTGGCATTCTCATCCAATTGCCCCGACTGTTGTGCAGCCCTAAAAAAAAGTGGATATTTTAATTCTGGGAACAAACAATACATTATGGGATTAAAGGCTTTTGATTTACAATTACGAAACTCGCTACTATTTATGCAATTAATTTCTTTTTCTTCAATTAAATTTGTTAAAGCATTTGCTCCCGAACGCCCCTTTAATGAAAAATGATAGCATGGAAGATTTTCATTGACAAACAGAATAATTCTACAATTAGTTCCTTTAAATATATTTAATATCTCTTTTATTTCATCCTCCTTTCCCTGAAAAGATTGCTCATCAGCATTATCTATTATAAAAACAAAAGCGTTTGTTTTAATGTAACTTCGTAGCCAATTTTTTATTGAATCTTTACCAAAAGATGTTGAATAATAATCAGCAAGAATACTCTCCACTTCGCTATACAGCCCAGCAGAAGCCTCTAAATCTATATAAATATTAGAAACGCCTTTTTCCGACAACTCATTCGACAATAAAAAAGCAACATTTGTTTTCCCAAACAACGCTTTTCCTTCAACAAGCGTAAGATTTTTTCCATCATTAAAATTTTCTATTTCTGCAACAATTTCTCGATTCAATAACAGCTCTTGTTGTTTCTGTAGGGGATATAAAAAATCCGGCCAATCTCCAGAAAGTGATTGAAAAACTATATCGTTTTTATTCTTATACAAATCTACTACTACTTTTTTTTTCTCCACCACTCAGCACTCTAATTACATTTTCAAAAGATTCTTTTGCAGCTTTTGATGCAAACTGCATTTTTTCCAAGAAAAAAGCCAAATTCTTAGGAGCATCTTTTGTATCATCAATCAACGATTCTGTATAAGTGTCATAAATCCTTACTTCATTAGTATTTGTTACAACAACAATTGGAACAATGGGACTGTGTAATTTTGCATAAGAAAGACCTTGTTGAGCATCATCATCACTTAATTCAACAGCTGGGGCCTTTAATTCGCAAACAAATAATGGCTGCGTTCCTTTAAAAACAATTATATCTGATCGTCCTTCTAAATTTACGTTTTTTATCTCCTTAGAGCCATGTCCAAGTTTTACTGAAAAAGTAGTTTGATGTTTAATATCCTCATCATCAAGCCAAGGAAACATCATTTTTAATGAACTATGAATTTTTGCTTCAACGTCTGCTTCTGTTATTTTTTTTGTCATAATAATTCTCTTATAATTACAATGTAATTATTAAATTTTTAATGGTTTAAAATTTTCAAACATTTCTTCTTTACATTCTGAGGATACATCAGGGAACATTTCAAAAATTTCCTTTGGTGTAAAGATACAATTAGATGGAAAAATATTATGAATCATTTTACATTTAGAAAAATAAAATTGGTTCTCTTCTTTCTTTTCCCATTTTAAACCAAGCCCATAATGCCAGTTATACAACAATAAAATTTGCTCATCGGAGGTCATTTGTGCTCTTAATATTTTGAGATACATTTCTTTTTCAGGATCCTCAAATTTTTTTGATGAATCAACGGATTTTACCATATAATACAAATGTCTATAATAATGATCTAATTGGTAAATTTTCCCCATTCCAAATTCTACAGGATTCCTATAGATATTTTTCGCTCTTTTAATATATTCGGCACAATTTTCAAAACCTTTACTTACCAAAATAGACTCTCTACAAAGAGATGCACTTTTTTTCTCATCATTATCTTCATTATTCGAACGAATTTCTTCTATTATTAATTTTAAATTATCTGAGGCTTCTGCATTATCAATTCCCAAAAAGAAAATCTTATACGCTTTTCTAAATGAAGTTTCCTTATCAGTTTTTTCTATATATTGCACAATGTCAAATAAAATATTTATTTCCACACGAAGAGATAAAAAAACTTCGTGTCCTTTGATTGCACTAACATCAATAACAGAACCATTGGGTGAAGGGAGAACTAATGCGCGAATGTTATCCATATGTATTTTAAGCATTTCATAGTAGCTTCGTTCGTGTTGTTGCTTTTTATTATCACTTAACATATTTTTATTTGCAGCATACTGTGTAAAAAAAGCAATAAAAGTGAGTAGAGCCGCAAATAACGCGATAAACGGATTTATCACACCAAAAGCATCCCCATTTGATCCGTAATTTATATCCGTTACATCACTTGAAGAACTTATAGATACCATTGAATTTGATGCATTTACATCTATAGTTTCAAAAGAATGGAAAAAAGTTAAATATCGCTCAATTGTATGATGGATACCAAAATCTATTCCAAAAAATGGCAAAATTATTAAAATAAAAAGTATAATTGCAAAAATACAACTTACGTGTAAAATTATCGCACAAATTGCAGGAATATTAAACACCTTTTTTAGAGCTTTTTTCATTTTAGATCCAATGGATAATTTTTTTAATAATTTATATGGATAAATAAACATTCCTAAGACAATGCATATTGGGAAAAAAAATATGCCCAGCGCCAAAACAATAAGACCATTTTCCATTTTCACACTCCTTTCATTTCAGCATTTTCCATCAGCGTTTCTTTAATTTCAATCACCTTATCAGCATATCCAAAGTCATGGATTGACGCGATAATAATTTGATGATTTGAAAAATCTCTTTTTAAAATTTCCATCATTTTTCGGACATTTTCCTCAGAAACTTCACGACCACTTGGAGAATCTAGAATTATTGGCAAATTACAATTACATTTTTCCTCAACAAGCCGCACATATGCAAGTTTAAAGCAGAATACAATTTTATGAAAAATTGCACCCGATAGGCTCTTTAAATCTGATGTAAAAATGTAATCTTGACTGGGGCTCACATAGTCATCTGCAACATCCAATTCTTGTGCATAGCCATATATTATGCTATGGATTCTATCTATTACAGATGTATCTGTTTTTGCCAAAGCATCCATTTCTTCTGCAACTTCTTTTCTTTGCTTTTCAAATGAATCTAAAGCCCCCTTAACAGCACTTTGATTCATATTCAACGAA
>Ga0310786_10001765_pt1 | contig 34507 bp, 32 predicted proteins | sample AusTroGonzalo_MG_FD_203881 | JGI IMG/M metagenome (GOLD analysis project Ga0310786, IMG submission 203881) | Bovine rumen microbial communities from tropical cattle in Woodstock, Queensland, Australia - Gonzalo_03 (v2) (version 2) | ecosystem: Host-associated > Mammals > Digestive system >... | reverse complement strand
AAAAACGTGGAACGATCAACAAAGTCATCAAAGAGCATAAAAAACTGTAAGTGTTAATGTATTATGAATTATTTGCTACAATTTTTGAAAAATGAAATACTCATCGTTGTTTTAAGCTTTGGTATGTGTTTGAACACTTATTCACAAATCACAACCAACGAACAACCTATGAGTACAAGGCTTAATGCTGAAAAGCCGCAACTTGAATTAAAAGCACCGCCACCTATTTCATTAAAAATACCGAATATGAATGCGGTGTTAGCAGAAGACTCTGTTAATGACAAGAGTGACGATAAGGGGTTCAGAGTAGGTATCAAAATTCCAGTAACCTATAATTCTGATAAAGATGGGCAATGGACAAAACTCGATGATGGAGCCCTCCTTTGGCAATTAACTCTATCTGCGGAGAAAGCGCAGAGTCTTGATCTTACTTTCAGTAGATTTTGGCTACCCGATAGTGGAAAGTTTTTTGTCTATAATTCACAGACGCTTGAAACAATTGGAGCCATAACATCAAAATACTTGCGAGGGGATAAAAAAAATCCAGCGAAGTTTTCGACAGGTATTGTGAGGGGCGAGATCATAACCCTTGAATACTATCAACCTAAAGGAGTTGATGACTCGCCGATAATTGAAGTTTCTGGTGTGTATTATGGATATAGGACATTATCAACGCAATACAACGACCCTCAATTTGGGCGTGCTGGAGATTGTCAGGTCAATGTTAATTGTCCCGAAGGAAATGACTGGACTAATGAAAAAAGATCTGTTGTACGAATTCTTGTAAAGGGGCCTACCTCAAGTGAATGGTGTTCTGGCTCCCTCGTTATGAATACCAGTTTGGATTTCACACCTTATGTTTTATCTGCAAATCATTGTGCATTAAATCAAAGTTTTGATGCTGCTGGTAATCCTGACGCATCAGAATCTATTTTTTATTGGAGATTTGAGACTGCAGGGTGCTTAGATACCCAAGAGCCTGGCAATCTATCCACAGTTGGGGCAACGTTGGTGGCTAATGCTCCTGCAGCATACAATGATGCTTATGGAGACTTCGCATTGTATCTTTTACATCAGGATCCTAGATTCCTAGATGATTATATTCCCTATTATCTGGGATGGGATCGTTCAGGCTCAACGGGAATTGGAGGGGTATGCATTCATCACCCAAGAGGAGACGCCAAGAAAATATCTACCTATTCTTGCGCTCCATTATCTACAGATTACTTGAGTGATAGTTTAAATACTTTAGGAAGTTATTGGCGGGTAGCGTGGATAGAAACAGCAAATGGTCGTGGTACAATTGAACCGGGGTCTTCTGGTGCTCCCCTAATTAATCTTAATCACAAGCTAATAGGCCAACTGCATGGGGGGCATAAGTATTGCTCAAGCATTGATCCCGCAGGTTGGTTTGGTAAACTTCAGGTTTCCTGGAATGGAAATGGTAGTCCATATTATTGGAGACGATTAAGAGACTGGCTTGATCCAGTAGGAACAAATCAAACTTCTATATCTGGCCAAAACAGTAATCAAATAACTATTATCGGGCAGACGATCATCTGTGGAACAGAGATCTATTATGTGAATGACTTGCCAAGTAACTATACAGTAGAATGGAAGTTTCAAAACTCTGCGTCCGGATTGTCAAATTTGATTGTGCAAAACTCTCCAGCACAAAATGAATGCACCATCAACTTGCCCTCTGGACAAGATATTAATGAGACCTTAGTCGCAGACATAAAATATAATGGTCAATTGGTCAAGTCGGTTACTAAGGGGATCTACAATACTCATACTATTGGAGGAGCCTTCTCCCAAGAGGCAGGTAGTTCAACACCTGCAATCAGCCTGACATTTTTCAGCGGAGCTCAGCCAATTTCTGTTTACCATAATGCATTAGTTACAATTATGTCAGGAGCATTGGCAAATAAGAATGTTTCATATGCTGGCTCGTCACTTGCATATTGGCAATACAATTCTTCTTTAGGGAAAATCAATTTGAAGTTTATGCCAGCACCCGCCTGTCAGTCAATCACAATAAATGCTTATACACTAAATAGTTGTGATAAGTCAACTATCAGTGTAAACACAATGCTCTCAAGAAATACTTCTCCCTCCCAATTGTCCATTTCGGTTGTTGATGATAATGTTAATTTCATAGTATCAAAAAATGATAACGACAAGGATTTATTGTCTGAAGAACGAGCTTACAAAATTGAAATAGCCCATTCTGTAACAGGCCAAGTACTCTATAGTGGAGTTATGACAGGAAATTCATTATCGGTTAATACAAGTGGATGGAAACCTGCTATATATATTGTGAATTATTATAATGGAGATGAAACGATATCTCAAAAATTTACAATAAAGTGAAATAATATTAATAAAAAATGAAGAAAGCATATATTTTTATTATGATGTTGATTGCAATTACGGTATTGAGTATACTGTCTTGCAATAGTGATAGTGACAATGATTTCAAATCAGAGGTGAACAATACTACCGCTCTCTTCGGCAAATGGCTTTTGCTTGGATACGGCAGTGATGACAATTTTATAGGAAAAGAGAGCAATTGGACAGATCATTGTTTCCTGGTTCTGAAAGAAGATGGGAAATTTGAAGGGAAAATAGGTAATGAATTTATTGGAACATACACATTCAAGACGAATGGTGAGTTTGACGTAACCGATTGTCGAGGAACGTGTATTTTGTTTGTTAATCCCCATATTGTTTTTATGGAAGAACAGGTATGTGATCTTAAGATAAAGTCATACAAGCTCTTGGATGACGAGCTAAAACTCTTCTATTCTTCAAGCGAATATCTCAAGTTCCGAAAAGAATAACCCCAAAAGGGATGTAGTCCACGAACTACACACTGTGAAAATTGTGGGCAAGGAACGTTTCTATGGACTATCAAAATCAACATACGCCTTGTCTATCATGTAGAAGGCATATGGCTCAGGTTCGAGGACATCCAACTCGTTGCTGTCGTGCCATCTACCATGCGTGATATGGATGTTGGCTGGTATATTGCCTCGGAGATCCAGCAGTGTATGCATCTTCATTAGTCGGGGACAGGTAAGTGGGTATAAGGTTGTAACAACCCATTTACCTGTCCCCACGGCTACTTTTATAATGTATGGATTGACGGTATTGGCTATTATACGCGAGGCATCCGTATGGTTTTTACCAAAGGCTGGGATGATGGGGATTACTATAGCGCCTCTATCTCATCCTGCGACAAACCGAGGCTGCTGGCGATGACGTCCAATGGTATGCCGTTGGCCTTCAGGCTACGGGCATTCTTGATTCTCTCCTCAGCCCGGCCTTTCGCTTCACCTTCTGCTCGTCCTTCTGCCCGGCCCTTCTTATAACCGCCCTCAATCAGGACACGTTCGTTGACGATGGACTGCCAGAACCGTTCATAAGCGTAGATCTGCCCTTCTGTCATTGCCGACTCCTCCACGATGCTTAGTGCCTTACGTGTATCGGCATTCTCCATCAGTTCGGCTGGAGCCTCTTTTGTGTCGGTGTCAATCTCGGTCAGGAAACGTAGCCACAGCACAGCCATCTTCCTTTCTGCTATCGTCTGGGGCTTGAACTTAGGCAGTTCGATGAAGATAAACCGAAGTCCCTCAATGCGACGGTCGGTATGTTCTACGTCAACGATGGCATAGTCGTGGTAGAATTCCTCGCTGTCAGGCTCGAACCGGTCCTCGTTGATTAGGTTGAGGGAGTAGACGGGCTGTATCAGTGTGTAGTCCTCGCCCTTGCCCAACTGTCTGACAACAGCCTTGGAGGCATTGAGCAACACGCGCTGACGATACTCGTTGTTCCAATAGAGTTGCATCTCGACAATGAACTGTCGGCCTTGCTGGTCCTTGCAGCGCACATCCACGATGCTGTCCTTCTTCAGAGGGGTCTCAGGTACCATTTCGGATGGGAGGTACTCCACATAGGTGATCTGACCGTCATCAGGCAGCGGCAGCAGGGCGTTGAGCAAACTCATCACCAAGTCGGGATGCTCGCCAAACACCAGTTTGAACGTCAAATCTGCCTTCGGATTCAGATATTTTCCTCTCATCTTTTCACTGCTCTTCTGAGTCGTTTCATTAATGTACTTTATTAATTAGAATTTATGATTAAACATCGCTGCAAAGATACGAACTATTTCCGAAACCACCAAACTTTCCGGCAACAAATTTTATCACAGGTAATAAGTCTGGTCGAATTTTAGGATTTGACCAGACTGGTGCATTTCTGCGGAACGTAACGGAAAATGCCTTACCTTTGCAGCCGCAAACAAGCAAGTAGTCAGGGCCCGACGAAGCGAAGGATGCAGAAAAGCGAATCATTAACAATTAAAGAAGTAAAGACTATGTTGGAATTGAACATCTCGCAGAACAACAACTCGTATTCAAACGCCTATGGCAAGTACTTCGCCCGTGTGGAGGGCAAGAAGACCATGAGCATTGATGACATGGCGCAGCACATGGCCGAGCACCAGACGCCCTTCTCGCCGGGCACCATCCTGGGGATCCTGAAAGACTTCGTAAGCTGTACCCGTGAGCAGTGCCTGATGGGCAACACGGTGAAGATCGACAACCTCGCCATCTTCAAGTGCAGCGTGGAGGCCAACGGCATGACCATCCAGGAGGGCTACAAGATCGTGGCCGGCCTCGGAGGACTGCCCCCCACGAAGAATGCCGACGGCACCAGCCGCACACCGGACTACACCAAGGAGGCGCAGTATGCCATCAAGAGTGCCAAGCTGCTGGCTCAGGCCACGGGCGACTTCACCCGTCAGGAACTGAACGACGACGTAGAGTTCCGTTGGACGAAGGCTGCCAAGGAGACCATCGACGGCATCGTCAGCCCGACGCCCACGCCCGAGACACCCGGCGACGGAGATTAATTGACAATTGAAAATTGAGAATTGAGAATTGAAAATTGAGAATTGAAAATTATGAAGAAGAAGATTATCGAGACTGCGGTGAAGGTGATTGTAGCCGCGCTCACGGCATTTCTGACGGCATTAGGCACCACCTCGTGTATGGCGTAATACACTAATATTCAACTGCAGGTCATTGGTCTGTTCTCAGATCGATGGCCTGTTCTTCTTTGTGGTTTCTTAAAAATGTGGAAATTGTTTGGCTGTTTCACGATTTTGCTGTAATTTTGCAGCGTGAAGTATATTTTTGAGACGAGAATGGCGGTGCGCGACTATGAGTGCGACATCGAAGGAATCGTGAACAATGCCAACTATCTGCATTACTGCGAGCATACGAGGCACCTGTTCCTGAAGCAGTGTGGCCTGAGCTTTGCGGAGATGCATGAGAAAGGCGTGGATGCTGTCGTGGCCAGGATGACCATGCAGTTTAAGGTGCCGCTGAGACCCGATGATGAGTTCATCTCGAGGCTGGGTCTGACGAAGGAGGGCATCAAGTTTGTGTTCCACCATGACCTTTACCGAGCCAGCGATGAGAAATTGTGTTTCCGTGCCAAGGTGGAGTTGGTGTGCATCGTTGATGGACGCCTTGCTGAGAGTGAGGACTATGACCGTGCCTTCGCTTCGTACTTAATTGGCAATTGATAATTGATAATTGACAATTGATAATTAATAAGAATTGAGATATGAAAATTGCTTTAATCGGCTACGGAAAGATGGGCAGGATGATCGAGCAGATCGCCCGTGACCGTGGCCATGAAATCGTGAGTATCATTGATATTGATAACCAGCAGGACTTCGACAGTCCTGAGTTTGCATCGGCCGACGTGGCCATTGAGTTCACCGCCCCGCAGGCAGCCTACGGGAACTATCTGAAGGCCTGGGCCAAGGGCGTGAAGGTGGTCAGCGGCTCTACGGGCTGGATGACGGAGCACGGCGACGAAGTGCGCCAGGCCTGTGCCAATGGCAAGACGCTCTTCTGGGCCTCAAACTTCTCTATCGGCGTGGCCATCTTCTCGGCAGTGAACCGTTATTTGGCGAAGATCATGAATGAGTTCCCGCAGTACGATGTGGAGATGGAGGAGACGCACCATGTGCATAAACTCGACCATCCCAGCGGCACGGCCATCACGCTAGCTGAGGAGATTGTGGAGAACATCGACCGCAAGGAGGCCTGGAAGGAAGATACGACAGACAAGAAGTATCTGCGTGTGGATCATATCCGTCGCGGTGAGGTGCCTGGCATCCATACCATCCGCTATGACTCGGATGCCGACCTTATCACTATTACCCACGATGCCCACTCGCGTAAGGGTTTTGCCCTCGGGGCTGTGCTGGCAGCGGAATATACCAAGGAGCATCAGGGGCTGCTCACTATTTCAGACATGTTTAAATTCTGATTTAAACAAAAAACAACCATGGTGAAAAAGAAAGAAAAACTGAATATGAAGAAGCAGTGGGCGAAGTTCATCGTCGTGCTGATATTGTATCTCGCCTTCCTGTATTGGGTGAAATCATGGTGGGGACTGCTCGTCGTGCCGTTTATCTTTGACGTGTATATCACCAAGAAGATCAAGTGGCAGTGGTGGAAAGAGGAAGAAGGCCCCGTGAAGTGGGTGATGTCGTGGGTCGATGCGCTGGTGTTTGCACTCGTGGCCGTCTATTTCATCAACCTGTTCTTCTTCCAGAACTATGTGATTCCATCGAGTTCGTTGGAGAAGTCGCTGCTGACAGGTGACTATCTGTTTGTGTCGAAGGTGAGCTACGGCCCGCGTATCCCGCAGACGCCGTTGACGATGCCGCTGACACAGCACACGCTGCCGATGATAGAGTGCAAGAGCTATATCGAGTGGCCGCAGTGGGACTACCGTCGCGTGAAGGGCTTCGGAAAGGTGGAACTGAACGATATCGTGGTGTTCAACTATCCTGCCGGCGATACCCTCTGTTCGGCGCAGAAATACCAGCCAATGGACTTCTATCGCCTGTGCTATGAGATCGGCTACCAGATGTATCCGCAGCGGCCGGATCCCGACTCACTCGACTACGAGATGCGGCAGAAATTCTTCGATGCCATCTATCAGGGTGGCCGACAGTATATTGAGCAGAACCAGGTGGAATACGGTGAGATCATGACCCGTCCTGCCGACCGTCGTGAGAACTACGTGAAACGCTGCGTGGGTCTGCCAGGACAGACACTGCAGATCAAGGACCACATCATCTATCTGGACGGTAAGGCCAACAAGGAACCTGACAATGTGCAGTACACCTACCGTATGAAGCTGAAGCAGTCGATTCCCGACGAACTGATGAAGGAACTTGGCATCACGATGGAAGACCTGATGAGCCTGAACACGCTGGGCTATATGCCGATGACGAAACATGCCGTCCAGACGTTGAAGCAGCAGGGCTATGCTGAGAGTATCGAACTGAACACCGATGCCGACGAGTGGGACATCTACCCCCTGAACGGCAATATGCACTGGACACGCGACAACTACGGTCCTATCTGGATACCCAAAAAGGGCGAATCCATCAAGCTGACCCTCGACAATCTGCCTGTCTATGAGCGTTGCATCCGCACATACGAGGGAAACACCCTGGAGGTGAAGGACGGCAAGATCCTGATCAACGGTCAGGAGGCCAAGGAATATACCTTCAAGATGGACTACTACTGGATGATGGGTGACAACCGTCATAATTCGCTCGACTCCCGCTACTGGGGCTTTGTGCCCGAAGACCACATCGTGGGCAAGCCCATCTTCATCTGGTGGAGCAGCGATCCTGACCGTAGTGGTCTGGGCGGTGTACGCTGGAGCCGTCTCTTCCGATTCGTGGATAATATCAAATAAGGAGGGAAGGAGTAAGGAGAGAAGGAAAAAGAGAGGAGAGATATGCGTGGCGCGCTGAAGTTTTTGTTTGCCCTGGCTGTCGCTTTGGTGGTGATGCTGGCCTTCCGAGGGCTGGTGATGACTGTCTGCACGATTGAGGGCGACGGACTTCATCCCCACTTCATGGCAGGTGACCGCGTGGTCATCAACCGCTGGAGTTACGGATTGCGCACTGGTGAGAAAGGCAGTCTCTTCGACTACGGCCGCATCGGTCGTCAGGAGATCAAAAAGGGCGATTTCATCGCTTTCGACGATTCTATTGGCCATCTATTCATCTGCCGTTGTACCGCCCTGCCAGGCGATACCATCAAGAATATGATCGTCCCTGGCATCGTGAACTGTGCCGATCAGGACTACTACTGTGGGGAGTTGGGCATGATTCCGGAGGAACGAATCATCGGCCGCGTCTGTATGGTCCTGTTCAGCCATCATCCCTCTGAGCCTTTCTGGAAAGGGTATTCCAAAGAACGATTCTGTCTGTTCCAATGAAAGCATTACTCAGTACTACCTATTTCGGCCCTGTTCAATGGTATCAGAAACTCTACCGCTATGAGGAGGTGGAAATAGAAAAGTATGAGAGTTTCCAGAAACAGACATTCCGTAACCGTTGCCTCATAGCGACCCCCAACGGCATCCAAGCCCTCACCGTCCCAGTCGAGCATCCGACCAATTATCAATTGTCAATTATCAATTATCAATTAATTAAGGATCTTCGAGTTAGCGACCATGGGAACTGGCGGCATCTGCATTGGAACGCCCTTCAGAGTGCCTACGGCGAGTCGCCCTTCTTCGAATACTATCAGGACGACATCCGCCCCTTCTTCGAAAAGCGGTGGGACTATCTCCTCGACTTCAACGAGGCCATCCGTGAAACAATCTGCGAACTCATCGATATCCAGCCAAGGGTGAGTTATAGTTCAGCGTTTAGAACCGAGAGCATGGAGGCCTTGGATTTCCGTTCTGCGATTAATCCCAAGCATCCTGCACCTGATGCAGACTTCGCCCCCAAGCCCTACTATCAGGTCTGGCAGACGAAGCACGGCTTCCTGCCCAACCTCTCCATCCTCGACCTGCTCTTCAACATGGGACCGGAAAGCATCAATATATTAAAGATATGTGGAATAAGCCCTGGACGATGAAAGAGGGCTTTCTCATCGGAGGAGGTCTAATCATTGCTGGTCTGGCCCTTGAACTGGGTGTCGGGCCTGTGGTGTGGGAGGCCTTTGCGTGGCCTGTCAACGGCATCGTGCTGGCTGGATTCCTGGCAATCATAACGGTAATGTTCCTGTTGCGGAAGAAGGTTTACGCTTTCCGGTTTATCGGCACTTACGAGGCTGCCATCCCGGCGATGGTGTATGCTGTCGTGCTGACAATCATCATGGGACTGATACGCCAGGAGGTTGACGGCACGTGGCTGAATAATATGCTGACGTTCTGGCCGTTCGTTCTGATCTATGTCTATATCGCGGTGATTCTGGGACAAATCATCCTCAGGCGAATTGTCAATTGCCAATTTTCATTTTTCAATTTAAAAAGAAACATCCCTTTCATGTTGAATCACCTTGGTCTCTTCCTGGCGATGACCACAGCCACCCTTGGCAATGCCGATATGCAACGTGTGAAGATGATTACCACCGTCGGAGAGCCAGAGTGGAGGGCAATAGAGCCCGGGGGACTCATCAAGGAGATGCCACTGACCATTGAGCTGAAGAAATTCATCATGGAGACCTACGATGACGGCTCGCCCAAACGTTTTGCCTCAGAGATTCAGATTCAGACGAAATCGGGCAAGAACATCGAGACCATCGTCGATGTCAACAAGCCTTGTGAGGTGGATGGCTGGAAAATCTATCAGTACGGTTACGACACACAGATGGGCGCCCAGAGCCAGATATCCATTCTGGAACTGGTGAGCGACCCGTGGTTGCCGTTTGTCTATTCTGGCATCTACATGATGCTGGCAGGGGCAGTTTGTATGTTTGTGTTTGGAGGAAGGAGAGGAGATAATAAGTAATATGGTTACCTGGGAGCAATTCATATATTTCGCGATTTCATCGGTGCTTTTATGGGCTGTGGGTGCCTGGGCAGCGTGGAAGAACAGGCCGGCGATGGCTTATACGACCACTGTTCTCGGACTGTTGGTGTTCTTCGCTTTCATCGTGTCGATGTGGATTTCCTTGGAGCGCCCGCCATTGCGCACTATGGGCGAGACACGGCTTTGGTACTCATTCTTCCTGCCACTGGCCGGCATCATCGTTTACTCGCGATGGAAATACAAGTGGATCCTGTCTTTCTCTACGGTGTTGGCACTGGTATTCATCTGCGTGAACCTGCTAAAGCCTGAGATCCATGACAAGACACTCATGCCGGCACTGCAGAGCCCCTGGTTTGCCCCACATGTCATCGTCTATATGTTTGCCTATGCCGTCTTAGGTGCCGCTACCGTGATGGCTGCCTACCTGCTTTTCTTTAAGGCGGCGGGCAACAGGAGCGAAGAATATGAGATTACCGACAATCTCGTTTACGTTGGTCTCGCCTTCATGACCTTTGGCATGCTCTTCGGCGCCCTCTGGGCCAAGGAGGCCTGGGGCCACTACTGGTCGTGGGACCCCAAGGAGACCTGGGCCGCCATCACCTGGTTTGCCTACCTTATATATATACACTACCGCCGACTGCCGAAGCACAATCCGCATCTCGCCCTATGGATACTGGTCATCTCGTTTGTGCTGTTGCAGATGTGTTGGTGGGGCATCAATTACCTACCGTCGTCTCAGGGAGCTTCTGTGCATGTTTATTCTAACTGATAATAATTCACAATTATGAAGAAACTAACTACAATCATTCTGATGGTCTGTGCCATGATGATGGCAGCAGACGTTGTGGGGCAACCGCTCCTGAAAACCCATGTGGAAACGGGCGACATAGAGGGTATTCCCGATGGCCCGCTCGCCGTGTACAAAGCCATTCCCTATGCTGCACCGCCCGTTGGCGACCTGCGCTGGCGTGAGCCGCAGCCTGCCAAGCCTTGGGAGGGTGTGCTGAAGGCTGAGGACTTCGGCCCCTGGCCCCCGCAGCCTACTCGTCCTGGCCGTACGGCGGACATGATGAGTGAGGACTGCCTCTATCTCGGCATTGCCACACCGGCAAAGAGCGTCAACGACCGTCTGCCCGTGATGGTGTGGATCCACGGTGGCGGCTTTCAGACGGAACACTATGGCGGTGACCTGTGGAAACACCTCGCCCTGCGTGGTGTGGTCATCGTCAGCATCGAATACCGCACGGGAGCCCTCGGCTTCATGGCACATCCGGAACTGACGAAGGAGAGCAAGGACGGCCACTCAGGCAACTATGGTCTGTTGGACCAGATCTTCGCCCTCAAGTGGGTGCAACGCAACATCAGCAACTTCGGCGGCGACCCCTCGAAGGTGACGATCTTCGGCGAGAGTGCCGGTGCCATCAGTTGCAGTATCCTCTGTGGCTCACCCTTGGCCAAAGGTCTCTTCCGTGCCTGTATCAGTCAGAGCGGTGGCTCGTTTGCACCCTGGCGCGACCAGCCGCGCACGTTAGGAATCGACGCCTCACAGAAGGGTGCCGAGCAACAGGGCCTGGCCTTCCAGAAGCACCTGAAGAAAAAGAATCTCAAGCAACTGCGCAAGATGGATGCCATGTCGCTTTGTGATGGCAATGTGGGCTTCAGCGGTTTCTGGCCCTGTGTCGATGGCTATGTGATTACCGATGACCAGTATCGGCTCTATGAGCGTGGCGAATATAATGATGTGCCTGTCATCGTGATGACCAACAGCGACGAGGGTGCCCTCTTCTCACCAGGCAACATCACTGCCGAGGATTATCAGAAGTCCGTCAACAGCATCTTCGGTGATTGGGCTGATGAGGCTCTGAAGACCTATCCAGGCAGTACTGCTGATGAGGCCTGGCATGGTTTCGGCGATGCCTTCCGTGACATGGGCTTCGCATGGCCGTCGTATGCCTGGGTGAGTCTGCAGGCCAAGACGGGTAAGAGTCCGGCGTACGCTGCCTTTCTGGCACAGCCTTCGACGATGAGTTTCTCGCAGGATCCCCGTCGTCGTGGTGTAGCCCATGCCGATGACATCCTCTATCTGAACGGTCATTTCCTGACCCAGCCCGACAAGTATCCTGCTGAGGCTGCCGTCGCAGAGATCATCCAACAATATTGGGTGAACTTTGCCAAGACCTGTAACCCCAACGGCAAGGGTCTGCCCTATTGGCCGTCGTTCGACGATACGAAGCCCACTACGATGCAGTTCTCCAACGGTGCCTCGCTTATCATGGTACCCAACCGCGAACAGCTTAACTTCGTTGACCGCTTCTACAAGGCCAAACGTGAGGAAACCGAGTCGCAGCGCTAAAAGAGATCAGATGTTGATGCCGTAGTTCTGCTTCACCTCGCTCATGACGAAGGTGCTCTCGATAGAGGCCAGACTTTCTATCTCACCCAGTTTGTTGAGCACAAATTCCTGATACTGTTTCATATCTCGGGCGCGTACCTTTAATAAATAGTCGTACGCGCCTGAGGTGTTATAACACTCCGTCACCTCTGGGATGCGTTGGATACGGCGCACGAACGAATCAGCAATCTCGTGGTTGATCTGCTTCAGTTTCACCTTACAGAACACCAGCAGGCCTTGGTCCAGTTTCTCTGGGTCGAGGATGGCGACGTACTTCTTGATATAGCCTTTCTTTTCTAACCGTTTTTGACGTTCAAAGACGGGTGTTGGGGTCAAATGTACCGCATCGGCCAGCTCTTTGGTGGTCAATTTCGCGTTTTTTTGCAGCGTTTTCAGGATCTGCAGGTCGGTTTCATCGAGGATTTCTGCCATCGTTTAGAGTTTTATTCTGTTAGGAGGCTGTTTAGAAGCCCGAATTGGAACGATATTCTTTTTCCGCTGCAAATTTAGGTATATTTTCTGAATTGAGCAAGAAATTTGGAAGATATTTCTAAAGTTCGTACCTTTGCAGTCGAAAACAAGTTTCGACAGCGAGCACAGGCGGCGCCTCAGCAATTCGAACAAGTTCGATTGCATTCGGTTTGCACTGTCCTTGCACCAAAAGAGGAAATAAGTAATTGCATTAATTAATTAAAAGAAAGGATAAGATTATGAGTACAAAGAATTATCGTTTTGAGACTTTACAACTTCATGTAGGCCAAGAACAGGCTGACCCCGCTACCGATGCCCGTGCGGTGCCCATTTATCAGACCACGTCGTACGTGTTTCGTAATTCACAGCATGCCGCCGACCGTTTCGGCCTCCGCGATGCAGGTAATATCTATGGTCGTCTGACCAACTCCACACAAGGCGTGTTCGAGGATCGTGTCGCTGCCCTCGAGGGTGGTGTTGCAGGTCTGGCCGTGGCCTCTGGTGCCGCTGCCATCACCTACGCCCTGCAGAACATCGTACAGGCTGGTGACCACGTCGTCGCTGCCGACAACCTCTATGGCGGTTCCTACAACCTGATTACCCATACGCTGGCTACTCAGGGCATCACGAACACCATTATTAATGTGAACGATCTTGAGGCCCTCGATGCAGCTATTCAGCCCAACACGAAGGTAGTCTATGCCGAGACCTTCGGCAACCCGAACTCCGACGTGCTCGACCTCGAAGGTGTGGCTGCTGTAGCCCACAAGCACGGCATCCCCTTCATCGTGGATAACACCTTCGGCACACCGTATCTCATCCGTCCGCTGGAGCACGGCGCTGACGTTGTGGTACACTCAGCAACCAAGTTCCTCGGTGGTCATGGTACCTCATTAGGTGGTGTTATCGTCGATGGTGGCAAGTTCGACTGGAAGGCCAATCCCGACAAGTTCCCCACCCTCGCCAAACCCGATCCATCGTATCACGGCATCGTGTTTGCCGACGCTGTTGGCGCAGCCGCTTACGTTACCCGCATCCGTGCCGTCATCCTGCGTGATACCGGTGCTGCCATCTCTCCGTTCAACGCCTTCATCCTGCTGCAGGGTGTCGAAACCCTGAGCCTGCGCGTAGAGCGTCATGTGGAGAACGCCCTGAAGGTGGTCGACTTCCTGGCCAAGCACCCGAAGGTGGCCAAGGTGAACCATCCGGCATTGGAGAGCCATCACGACCACAAGCTCTATCAGAAATACTTCCCCAACGATGGCGGCAGCATCTTCACTTTCGAGATCAAGGGCGGACAGGAAGAGGCCTGGAAGTTCATCGATGCCCTGCAGATCTTCTCACTGCTGGCCAACGTGGCCGACGTGAAGAGTCTGGTGATCCATCCCTACACCACCACGCACTCACAGCTCTCACCAGAGGAGCTGGCCGAGCAGCACATCACGCCTGCTACCGTGCGTCTGAGTATCGGTACGGAGCACATCGACGACATCATCGACGACCTCGCCCAGGCACTTGACAAGATTTAAGACCACAAATATATTTTAAACTACGAATTGCACGAATTACACGAATTTGCTGCGCAAACACTGCAATATAATTCGTTAAATTCGTGTAATTCGTAGTCGTTTAGAAAAAAAAGTAGTATTTTTGTACTCGCAAAACCGACATTATGAGGAATTTTATCATTGCCGACAATCAGGAACTGACGCGTTTCGCGTTGGAGAGTCTTCTTCAGAAAGACGAAAACAATGTCATCTATCGTGCATTTGACAGGGCCGGACTGGTGGCACTACTTAAGGAGCATGAGAGTGCTGTGGTGCTGCTCGACTATACCCTGTTCGACTTCACCGACGAGGATCAGCTTCTGATTATTGCCGAACGCTTCAGCCTGTCGGAGTGGATTCTCATCAGCGATGAACTCACCCCCCAGTTCATCCGCCGCGTGGTCTATTCTTCCCATCAGTTCAGTGTAGTATTCAAAGACGGCACGATGAGCGAGATACGTGAAGCATTGCAAACCGTAGAACGCCATACACGGTTTCTCAGTCAGCGGGTATTGGAGACCATTATTACCCAACAACAGGAAGACGAGACTCCCAGCATCCTGACCACGACGGAGATGGAGATCGTAAAGGCCATCGCACAGGGTAAAACCACCAAAGAGATTGCCGCTGAACGTTTCTCCAGCATCCATACGGTGACCACCCACCGCAAGAATATCTTCCGCAAGCTGGGTATCAACACAGCGCACGAAGCGGTAAAATACGCGCTCCGTGCGGGGTTGATCGATCCTTCAGAATTCTATATTTAGTCTTCCTTGACAATCGGGTAGAGTTCGATGAACTCGCCCTGATGGTTCTGGCCGTCGTTGATAAGTTCGGCAAATTTCTGGCCGACAGTCTCGATATCATGGAAGCCAGGCAGTGCCATGTTGCCGTTCAGATCGGTGGTGGTGGGACCTGGGTGTACGGAGAAGACCTCCAACGGCGTATTGCTCTGTTGGAACTCAATGGCCATCACACCCATCATCGCATTCTGCGCGGCCTTGCTGGCGACGTAGGCCAACGGATGCCAATAGGGACTGATCTCTGAGGGAACGGTCACGTTGACAATACGTCCCTCGTTCTTGGTGAGCAGCGGTATCAGTGCCTTGGTCAGCGCAAAGGTGCCGATGAAGTTCACGTCGAGCGTCTCCTTGATGTCACTGAGTTCTGTGTGCAGACTATCTACGCTCATGTCGCCAGGAATGCCGGCATTGTTTACGAGCAGTGTCAGCTCAGGATATTTGGCGTTGATCTCCTTGGCGGCCTGTTCGATGTTGGCGAGGTCGCGCAGTTCGATGTTCACCCAACCCAGCACGTCGATGCCAGCCGATTTGAGTTCGCTGATAGCCTTCTCAGCACGCCCTTCATCGCGTGCACCGATAATCACCTGCCAACCACTCTGTCCGAGGTGCTTGGCGATTCCGAATCCGATGCCCTTGTTGGCACCTGTCACTAAACCAATCTTTTTCATACTTTATCTCTTTTTACCATTTTTACTTTTTTACCTTTTTCGCGCTGCAAAGGTACAAAGAATTGCGGAAATGGAAATACCATGAGTGCGGTATTTTGCAAAAAGACGCGCTTCTTTGACTGCACATTCAGAAAAAAACACTATCTTTGTAGCCGGAAAATAGTTTTTTATGGCAAATCAAACGAACGCTCAGCAGATCATCGAATACATGGAGTCGCTGCAAAACGAAGAGCAGCGCAAGATACTCATGGGCTTTTTCAAGACGGCTCCTGGCGAGTATGGTTATGGTGACGAGTTCCTGGGGCTGAAAGTGCCGCAGACAAGAGAAGTGGTTAAGGCGGCAGGTACGGACTTTCCTTTGAACGAGGTGCCAACGCTGCTAATGAACCGTTGGCACGAAGTGCGGCTTTGCGGTTTTCTGATTCTTGTGGCAAAGTTTGAACGACTGGCCACCAAACGACTGGAAAACAATGTTGAGGCCATCCGACAACGCGACGAGATTGTGACGATGTATCTGCAGTATGCCGAGCAAGCGAACAACTGGGACCTCGTCGATCTCTCCGTTCACAAGATCCTCGGCCACTGGTTGCTGTTACCCACGTTTCTGGGGAGAGATAATAATTCTATAGACTATAAAATAAACCTTCTCGATTCCTTAGCCGCGAGTCCCTGCCTGTGGAAGCAGCGCATGAGCATCGTCTGTTCGTGGAAGACCTCTCAGCAGGGTGATCCCTCGTGGTGCCTCCGCTATGCCGAGATCCACCTCCACCATCCCCACGATCTCATGCATAAAGCCGTCGGCTGGATGCTTCGTGAGATGGGGAAAAGGGTATCAATGGACCTCCTCCGCGACTTTCTCCGCCAGCATGCCCACGAGATGCCCCGCACCATGCTCCGCTACGCCATCGAAAAAATGCCCGAAAAGGAACGAAAGGAGTGGATGAGCCAATGAAAGACTATCCCGACAGGATGACGCCAGAGCAGGTAAGGACGTTTCATGACGATGTGCTGAACATCGTCAGCCAAATACCTTGTGGCCGCGTCACTACCTATGGTCATATTGCTGCATTGGCTGGCTGGCCAAGCCATTCGCGGATGGTAGGCCGCACATTGCGTTATACGCCAGGAGCAGAATTGCTCCCCTGTCATCGCGTAGTGAACATCGAGGGTCGTACCGCCCCTGGGTGGAGCCGCCAACGTCCTTTATTGGAGTCCGAAGGCATCACCTTTAAACCCAATGGCCACGTAGATATGCAGCGCCACCTTTGGGAGCCAGAATGATGTTGTCGGAATTCTTCTTATGCCACAAGCCTTTGATTATCAAAAGAATATAAAGATTATTACAAGAAATGGTGTTTTTGATAAAAATAAACAAAGATATAAACAATTATGTAACGAAAATCAAATGAACCGTTAAACATGATTAATTAAATAATTTTAATAAATTTGTATCAAAAAAACTTGTAGGTATAAAGTATTTTTGATATATTTGCATCGAATTTGAAAAGGTTATTAGGAAACTATAGATACACTGCCATGACGTCTTGAGTAATAATTGTAAAACACGACAGACTATAAGGGCAGGTACTATGAAATTCACCATCTCCTGAGGGAGATGAATTGAATCTGTAGAAAAACACAAACCTTTTGATGGGAATCTCCTGTGAAGGACGTTCCCATTGCTTTGTCTGATACGGGTATCTAATGCAGTTTAATAGCTTCATCGCCCACTTTCAGTATATACAGTTTACCATCGACAGCAGGAACGTGAATTTCGGCACCTGATGCTGATGTCTGGTAAAGGAGCATACCCTTCATGTCGTAGAGGGCCACGCGTGTTGAAGCGGGCACATCGCAGAGGATGATCTCGTCGTCATAACGCAGCCAAGTCCAGTTCACTTGCTTGATGTCGTTGATGCCTGCCGTGCGGCCGACGATGGTGGTGAGCATCAGGTTACTGCATTCCGGCATTGTGAAACTGTAACTGTCACCTTCCACCTCGCTGTTGGTGGTGGCACCAGTCTTGGATATCTGAATGATTCTCCATCCTTTCACCACCTTTCCCTCAATGGGTGTCGCCGTGAGCGTGACGTGACGCCCTTGGAAGAACTTGCCGTCGAACCGATGGGTGTTCAAGGGAATACCATTGAACGTCAGACTGACTTCCTCTGGATGGTCTAACGTCTTGTTGATGCTCATCACCTCGGGACTGCCCAGGTTGTATTTGGCACCCAACTGCTTGTAGAACTCCTCCGTACGCTTTGAAAGGAAGTCGCGTGCATGCTGAAGTTCCTCCTCATACTTGGGCCACCACTTATTGATGAGTTGCCTGTGGTAAGGATATTCGTATTTAATCTGCTCGTACATCGGATCCCATATCTCGCGTATACCTTTATTATTCATAAAGTCACCCATATAGATACAGCAGCGGTCGATGAACTCACGATTGAAGTCCTTGTCCTCCATCAGCCGTCGGAAGAGACGTGTGGCATCAGACGTGTTACCCCAGGCTCTGTCTGCATCATAGTTGGGATTGTAGAGCCATTCTATGGTGTTGTAGTCGGCTGGTGAACCATAGAGTCCGAGACCGAAGTCGGTATCTTTCGATATCCAGCGCCATTTGCCCCCCTCGGCCCTGGGGCGCCATATCACGGTGTTGTTGCCTGGGAAGTCCTGATTGTGGAAATAGAGGTTCATCGCCATCAGGTTGATGTATTCCTCCCAATCCATCCACTCGGCATATTCCGCCAGTGTGTGGCCGTGTGCATTGTAGAAAGACTGAAATGCCTTGTAGTTATCCTTCGTGCCTTCTTTCAGACTGCCGTTCTCCAACAGGTCGATATCCTCTAATCCGTCGTAGTTGGTATAGACATTGTTGTCGTTGGCCCGCTCGCGGATATTGAGCATACCATAGTAGGTACCGTTGATGTAGATGATGGCTGGTCTCCATGCCTGCCAGTCAAGGTCGGCACGTTGAGCCATGCTGCGCTGTATGATGGCATCACGCATATAGAGGTAGTCGAAGTCGTTGCCGGCATTTCGCAGCACGAGCGACTTAAAGTCTCTCAGCCCAGGCTTCTGGTCTGGGAAGAACTCATAGTCGAACCGCTTCGTTCCAAACCGTTTGTGGGCATAGATGGCAAAGGATTTCTTCTGGGCGCCACGCGAGGCCCCTCCCGAGATACGTGTCTCACAGAGTTGGTTCAACTGGCTCTCTTCACCCTCAGCAAAAAAGAACTCTATGTTCAGGGGCCGACGCCAGTTGAGTTTCGAATATGCCTCAGTGTTTGCGATGATGCCTGTCTTAGAATCATCAAGGTGCTTCTGATCGGTGTTCATCGAAATGACGGGAAGCGTAACATCCCTGCCGTGGAAGATATAAGAGTGGGTGGTGCTCCTCGGTGAGAGCCAGCCGTCGCAGAACAGTCTGGCACGGATACACGTGGTGGCGTTCACTCTGATGTCTCCGCTATAGATGATACCGTTCTTGGGTGTAGGCTCCGAGCCGTTGGTGGTGTAGCGGATAATCGTTCCTTCGGGTGAGCCTTCTGGCAGACTCAGGGTCAGGGTGATGGTGCGCTTATTGGCATAGACGCGGCCAGGCTCGCTGAACACAGGGTCGCCGAGGATATGGTCGTACTCGCAGATGCCGCCTGTGTTGGCGGCTTTAGGGGTTGGGGTGAGTTGGTATCCCCATGTCTCGCTACCGTCCGTCTGCCTGCCATAAGATATGTTGGGGGCAGGCTGTTTCAGCAAACCTGTCACCTGATCCACCACCTTCCCGCTCTTAAAGAGATAAAGCTCCATTCCCTTGCCTGTCTCTAAGCGGAAGTTCGTGTGAAGTTTCGTTGCTTCCTTGTCGCAGCATACAAGCACATACTGCTTGGCTCCAATGGTCTGATTAGGCAGTGTCCAGGCCTCTGAAGCATTCTCGGTCACACCGATTTTATATTCATTCAGCTTGACACCAGAATTGCCTGTATTGTAAAGTTCCACCCACGAGTCTGGAAACTCGTTGAGATCGTCCATCACACAGTCAATATTCGACTGCATCAACTCGTTGATCACAAGCTGCGCATCCGCAGGAGCCAGACTCCCAAAGACCATTGCCAGACAGACTGCTGATTTCCTCACCACTAATCCCTATCTCTGATAAATGCGGACATAGTCGATCTCGTATCTCATGGGGAGGGCAGTATCGTCGATAGGCCCGCCATTCTGACCGCCAAGGGCAAGGTTCAACAGGATATACTGCGGTTTCCTGAAGGGGTTCTCACCACGGCCGATACAGCCATTGACCGTTGTGCTCAGGGGGATGTCATTGAGCAGCTCATCGTCTAAATAGATACGGATAGACTCCTCGTCCCAGTCCATACGCCAGATATGAAACTGGTCTGCCCAGTCCTCATTTCCCTCGATGAAATGGGCAAAAGGAATCCTTCGGCTGTTCCATACGGCATTGTATCGCTGGTCATTGCCCCAAGCGGCATTGGCGAGGATATGGGGTTCAGCGTTGATACGATAGTATTCCATAATGTCGATCTCGCCACACGAAGGCCACTCCATATCGCTGCCCAGCGTCCAGATGGCTGGCCACGCACCTCCTGCCGTTGGAATCTTGGCACGCACTTCGAGCCGTCCATAAAGGAAACTCTTCTTGCCTGCCGTCGTCAGACAAGCGGACGTATAGTCGATGAATTCGCGCCTTTTGCCCCAATAACGGCTCCTGGGGTCGTAGGTGGGATTGGGGCGATGTTCACGACGGGCCTCAATGATGAGACAGCCATCCTGCTGCCATGCGTTGGCGGCCTGATACCACTGTGCTTCCTGGTTACGCACGAATCCCTCTTCGAAGTTCCACACACTGCTGTCTGGAGCCCCGATGCCGTTGAACTCGTCGCTCCATACCAAATGAAGGTCTTCTGCCCAAACGGCAGAAACCATCGTCAGCATGGAACACAGAAGCGTCATCTGTAAAAAGAAAGCCTTCCTTAGAGCCATAAATCTATTCTTTATCGTTTCACTCTGCAAAGATATAAATAAAAATCCAAACCTTCTGGTTTTTTTCAGAAAATTATGTATCTTTGCACCATGATTAAACAACCGCAACTGGATTATTACAAAATGGGGGCTGGCGTGACGGCATTCAGCACAACCCGTCACGGAGGCTGCAGCAAGGGCAATTATGCGGCTTTTAACATCAACCGCTATTGTTGCGACAGCGAGGAGGATGTCTGCAAGAACCGCCAGGCATTGTGCCAGATGCTCGGCATCAGCGACGACCGTCTGATCATGCCGCATCAGGTTCATCTGACGAAGGTGACGAAGATTGACGAGGCGTTCTTCTCGCTAAACGCCACAGAAAGGCAGGAAGCGATGGAGGGCGTCGATGCCCTGATGACGGACCTCAAGGGTGTCTGCATCGGTGTGTCAACTGCCGACTGCATCCCCGTGCTGCTCTACGACTATGAGCATCAGGCCATCTGCGCCATCCATGCTGGTTGGCGAGGTACCGTGAAACACATTGTCGTGAAGGCTGTTGAGGCAATGGCTGAAGCCTACGGCACACGTCCTCAGCAACTGACGGCCCAGATAGGGCCAGGCATCCATCTCGACAGCTTCGAGGTGGGTGACGAGGTCTATGATGCCTTCGCCCAAGAGGGTTTCGATATGTCGGCCATCAGCGTCAGAAAAGAGAAATGGCACATCGACCTGCCCGAGTGCAATCGGCTGCAACTCGTCGATGCCAGCCTGTTGCCTCAGAACATCAAGGTCTCGCCCGTCTGCACCTTCCAGCAAGCCACAGATTACTTCTCCGCCCGTCGTCTGGGCATCAACAGCGGCCGAATCTTCACAGGAATAATATATGACACAAGATAACAAGCAAGAGATATTCCCCATCGTAGATGCCGAAGGACATACCATCGGCTCGGCTACTCGTGGCGAGTGTCATAACGGCTCACGGCTGCTGCACCCCGTAGTCCATCTGCACCTGTTCAACTCCAAAGGTGAGCTGTATCTGCAGAAACGCCCAGAATGGAAGGATATCCAGCCTGGCAAATGGGACACGGCCGTAGGAGGGCACATCGACTATGGGGAGTCACCAGAGAATGCCCTGCGCCGCGAAGTCCGTGAGGAGTTGGGGATCACCGACTTCCAGCCACAGTTTGTTGAGAAATACATTTTCGAGAGCACCCGAGAGCGAGAACTGGTCTATGTCAACCGCACGACATACGACGGCCCCGTCAGCCCCTCAAACGAAGAACTCGACGGTGGCCGTTTCTGGACCCTCGCAGAGATTCGTGCTGCCATCGGCCAAGGTATTCTGACGCCTAACTTCGAGAGTGAATTCCAACGCTGTTTCCCAGAACTCCTAAAAAGTATCAAATAACAAATACTAAAAGCGTATGAAAGAGAATCGGACTATTGCATCGGCTACGACAATGAAAAAAATCTATATCACCATGCTCATTCTGTTTGTCAGCAGTATGGCAGCACAGGCTCAGACCAGCAAGGCAGAGAAAATAAAGAACATCAGGGGTGCCTATGCCAAGGCTAAGGAGATGATCGCCAACAATGGAAAGAATGGCAATCCTGCACTCGATATGCATGTTGCCCTGCGAATGGTTACCGAAGTGGATGAAGATTTCACCATCGAAGACAATACCGACCTGGACTTCTACTTCACGAAGAAACGCAAATACAACAGCAAGGAAGAGATGTTCTACGAGGAGAACGTCTGCTACTTCATCGTCGAGAAATGGGAAGCCAACGGGCACACCAAATACCGCGAAATGCTCTTCGACAGCAACACGGGAGGACTGGTCTTCTCGTTTATGAAGTCGGAGAGCCACGCAGGCTATGTGGTCGAGACCCGCTACTACTATGACAGCGATGGCCAACTCATAGAAGAGAAGCTGAAGGCAGGAGGCCATGATGCCGATCCGGGCGACCACCTCTATGGCGATGCAGAGGGCGACCGCAAAACAGCCAATCACTATCTCAGCGTCTTCCAGGAAGTCATGCAGCCCAAAGGCGACTATAGCGCTGCCGATGGCAAGGCTGCAGTTACGCAGACCAAGGATGAGCGCCTGAAGACGATTCGCGCCAGCTATGCCAAGGCCAAGGAACTGATAGAGAACAACAAGAAGAACCAGCCGGACAATAGGCTCAGCATCGTCGTTCACGATCAGGAGGAAGGCGACTGTCCGCCTGTGGTTACTGAAATCAACTACGGCCTGAATGAATGGGACGACGGACAGGCCCCTATGTACCGCTGCTATTTCATCAGCGAGCATACGCACCACAATAACATGGGCTATGACCAGTACAGCGAAATCCTGCTCAACGACAAAGACCAGCGCTTTGGCGACAACGGTAAACCCGCGAAGGCCATCAACCCAATGTTCACCTACACCTGTGTCAATGAAGAAGGCGAAAAATATGAGTGGCGTTACTACTTCGATGAGAACGGACGCTGCATAGAAACCAAGAGCAACCACGAGGATACCGACGGCGGTAAGAACGATAAGCTAAAGACCCGCCGCCTGCTCCATGTATTCAATAGTCTCATAAATCCGTAAAACCAACATGAAGAAGTTAGGATTATTGCCGCGTATAGTCATCGCCATCGTGATGGGGGTGCTGATAGGAAATGTGCTGCCAGAAGCGTGGGTACGCATATTTGTGACGTTCAACGCTCTGTTCAGCCAGTTTCTGGGCTTCCTCATCCCACTTATCATCATCGGACTGGTAACACCCGCCATTGCCGACATCGGACGCTCGGCAGGCCGTCTGCTGTTGCTGACAGTAGGACTGGCTTATGCCGATACCATCATAGCCGGACTGTTGGCTTTCGGTACAGGCACCATGTTTTTTCCGACGCTGATAGATACTCAGGTTTCGATGGCAGTAGAGAAAACAGAGGCGTTGCAACCCTACTTCGAACTACAGATACCAGCCATCCTCGACGTGATGGCAGCATTGGTGAGTGCCTTCGTCGTAGGTATCGGCATTGCCTATACCGACTCACCGACGCTGAAAAAGGGTTTCTCGGAGTTCCGCATCATCATCGAAAAGACCATCCAGGTGGCCATCATCCCCCTCCTGCCGCTCTATATCTTCGGCATCTTCCTCGGCATGACCTTTACGGGCGAGGCATATCACATCATCGCGGTGTTTGCCAAAATCATCTGTATCATATTCCTGCTGCACATCATTATTCTGTTGTATGAGTTCCTGATAGCAGGTGGACTGGCTCGGAAGAATCCGTTACGCCTGCTAGCGAACATGCTGCCCGCTTATTTCACGGCCTTGGGCACTTCGTCGAGCGCCGCCACTATTCCTGTGACGCTAAAACAGACAAAAAAGAACGGTGTCAGCGATGAAATCGCAAGTTTCTGCGTACCGCTCTGCGCCACAATCCACATTTCAGGCTCGATGATGAAGATCACCTGTTGCGCCCTCACCGTCTGTCTCATCAGCGGATTGCCTCACGATTTGCCGCTCTTTATTCATTTTATCCTGCTCTTGGGCGTTTGCATGGTGGCGGCTCCTGGTGTGCCTGGCGGAGCAGCAATGGCCGCACTGGGCCCCCTGGCAGGTGTACTCGGCTTCAACCCCGAGGCCCAGGCACTCATCGTCGCCCTCTACATCGCGATGGATTCTTTCGGCACCGCCTGCAACGTCACTGGCGATGGTGCCCTCGCCGTCATCATCGACAAACTGCACAAAAGTCATTGAAGGAAAAACAGGCTGATGCCGACAACACAAAATTATTCCCAACACTCTATTTCGTTTTCTATCTCAGGTAATTTGCTGCGATGGAAAACGGGATCTTTTATGCCTTGACGCTTCTGATCGCAATAATCGTCGAGCAAGCGGAAAGCATAGCGACCTAAGAGCGAGATAGCAACAAGGTTGCAAGCCGTGAGGAAAGCCATGAAGAAATCGACGATGTTCCACACCAGTTCAAAACTGGCCAAAGCACCGAATATAACCATCAGTCCTGCTGAAGCAATGCGATATGCTGTCATCACTTTAGTATTGGGCGTAATGAACCGGATGTTCGCCTCACCGTAATAATAGTTGCCAATGATGCTTGAGAAGGCAAAGAGAAAGATGGCCACTGCAATGAACATAGGCCCTATACTGCCCACCTCACTCTGCAAGGCCGACTGTGTGAGAGCGATACCATTCAACCCAGGCACTTGATAAAGAGCACTGATGAGAATGATAAAAGCTGTAGAAGAACACACCATTAACGTATCAGTAAAAACGCCCAATGCCTGGATTAAACCCTGTTTTACGGGATGGGTTGTTGTTGCAGTTGCAGCCACGTTTGGTGCACTTCCTTCGCCAGCCTCATTAGAGAACAGACCACGCTTGATGCCGTTCATCATGGCTGCACCAATGCCACCGCCTGCTATCTGACTAAAGCCAAAAGCATCAAGCACAATCACCTTGAATACATGTGGAATCAGATGGATGTTCATTACAATGATGACCAAAGCCAGGATCATGTAACCTATTGCCATTACCGGCACCAGTACGGCGCTGACATGAGCGATGCGCTGGATGCCGCCAAAAACAATGAATAAGGCCATTGCTGCCAATGCTAAGCCTACCCACACGGGCGACCAGCCAAAAGCTTCCTGCATAGCACCGCAGATGGTGTTAGCCTGAATAGAATTATTGGATAGTCCGAACTGACAAGTGATAAGCACGGCAAACGTGACGGCCATCCACCGCTGATGCAAACCACGTTGGATATAATAGGCAGGACCACCGATAAACGAGTCTTTGTGCTTCTGTTTGAACAACTGCGCCAACGTAGATTCTACGAAAGCTGTTGCCGAACCGATGAGGGCTATGATCCACATCCAGAACACGGCCCCAGGACCACCAATGGCGATTGCTGAAGCCACACCAGCCAAATTGCCCGTACCGACGCGAGTGGCTACAGAGACTGCGAAAGCCTGAAATGACGAGATATGCTTATTGCGGACACCAGCTTTCTGCTCCTGGACCTGCTCTTCTACTGTGCTGACAGCCGATTCAGTAAGCAATCGAAACATTTCACTCACCATACGGAACTGCACGAAGCGCGTCTTAATGGTAAACCATACGCCACAACCTATCAATACGAATATGAGCACATAGCCCCATACGGCATCGTTCACCGATGTTATCAAGCTGTTTAATTCCATGATGCAAAGGTACAAATAAAAAATAAAAATTCTCTATTTCTTCAGAAAAAGTTTGTACCTTTGCAGCCAGAATGAACGCGTTTCTTGATATCCCTCTGACTGACGGTCGCCATCTGCCTTGTCACAATACTAATTTGCTGCTGACGGATTACGAAGGCCTCAACAGCCGCAGCCAATCGTCACGCTTCTCGGAATCGGCTGCCATTTTCGACTACGGGTTCAGTATGATACGGTAGTTTTTTATGGAAAACACCAGCACTTTCACAAATAATATGTATCTTTGCAACAAAAATCGGATTATGACTAAGAAACTTTACTCAAACACGATCACAACAGGTGACATTAAGAAGCGTCACCCGCGCTATCTTACCTGTGAAACAGACAAGCAATATGCTGGGTTGGCAAAAGACATCTATGATTTACTCTATGATGATCTTAGCTTCATGGATGAACGGCAAATCAAACATGCCAGCATCAGCCTCGCACTTTATTTCGAAGATATCCATTCGAATACACATCTCTTCGAGACCTTCACCAAATTCTATAAAGAATTATTCGGGCGATATGTGCCTTTTTATTCTTCAGAGAATGCAGACTCAACTCTGGGGCGAATAGATGCAATGAAATTCATGCTATGGCACGCTATCGCCGCAGAGCGCGACGGCATGATGCTCAATCCAACGAACCAGGGCTTGGCCAATATGGCAGAGAGACTGCAGAACTTGTGGGACGAAAGGAAAGATAAAATAGAGCCTAATGAGGAACTCGCAGACTATCTATATTCAGAAGAAACACAGGAAAATGCCAATGAAGTGAAAATGGTGCTCATCTGGCTCAGTTTATATAGTTTCCTCGGACGGTGGTATGGTAATCCTAATCCAAATTATGATGAAGCTGGTCTTGCAAAACTATTTGGTCAAACCGATAAGGAGACGCTAGAATATGCCAACGAATGCCATTTCGTATTCAGAATACAGACATGGCCTCTGTCGCTCACTCCTCAGCACATTTATGCTGAAATGATACGCATCGAAATGGACGATCCCAACGATGAAATCGCAGAGTCCATAGATCAAATCAAGAACAAATCCTACGAAATATTTCAGATAGCAGGAAGTGACATGATGGGACTGACTCTGAAAGACTTCTTGGGAGAGACTTTTTGGGTAGATTACGATGACTTCTTTGGTGATGCCCGCAAATTGACCAAAAAACACACCCACATCCTGGCCTCTTTCATCAAGTTAAATGACAGGTGGGAATTAAACGGCCCAAGTCTTTGGCTGAATCCCAGCCAAAAGCACTATCATATGTATTTGGAAGAGTTAAAACAACACCATCATTGGATGCACGATTACATTGGCCAATACGACGAACTCATCAACAAACATCATGGCGAGCGGCTATATTTCTTTCGCAATGCCAAAGAGTATCTCCAATGGGTAAAAGATGAAATGGGGATGAAAGACACAGAGATGCTATCCGAACTCGAAAGCCGAGAAGATCCTATGGCCTGCTTTTTCGAGTATAACGGACAGACCACCTGCTGCATGGATGCCGAGTGCATCAAGCATCCTGATAATCCCTGCTATGACAAGTCGTATGCCGAAGAAAATGCACTCACATTTATTGGCAATACTAGCAGTTGCAGTCCTGACATGTTGCTTTATATGTTTGAGCATAACCTGTTGCCTGATGCTATGTTCAATGACATTAGAGGACGTAAACACGGCCGCCAGCTGATGCAGGAGAACTTAGAATTCATGGGCAGATGCATGCGTCGCGACATCAAGAGTAACCAAGTGTTCCACAAGCGTACTGAAACAATGGTCCATGTTAACGAGGTCGTTCCCGTCGACAGATATCATACCAAATTATCGTACGATAACTTCGTAGACGCGATTGACGAAGAGAACACTATCTTGAGTAAAGCACGCAAGGAGTGGAGAGTGGTAAGAGTTGACAACACCAAAACAATCATCCAAGACGTGGAACATCAGAAAAGTTTCGAAATGAACACTCGAGACCTTTATGAAGCCCATCTCAATCTGGAAAAAAACAACATCCAGATTTCTACCGTTGCTCCTTTCGTTGGAAAGGAGAATGCCCCAGCAGCTTCTGCCCTACTATACAATATCATTGGACAAGGGCAGGCTTTCAATAATTTACGCAAGAATGTCAATGAAATGCTGAAATATCTGAAATTAAAATAATAATAATATGTGGAACATCCAACTGACCAAAGCCGACAAACGATGCTGTAGAGAGCTGATACATATCGGACTCGAACGAGAGTGAGAACAATTCGTCAAGGATATGCAGCAACTTGCCAATAAGCCTATCCCTATGTCAGAACTCAATGAGTCCTATCGTGAAGAAAATGGTTTCTCTGTAGAAGGCCCTTGGCACAAACGCTACATAGCCTTATACAAGAAGACGCAAGAGTATGACAAACACGTAGCTGACCGTTACGATGGAATGTCTGGTGGCCATTACATCGGCTGTGTGCTTGAGCTTTATCTCAACGGCATCATCACTGACGAGGAAATCGCCCCACTCAGCGACCAGCCGCGTGAGTTTCTAAAAGAACATAAACAGAGATTCCAATAACCAGTCGTACAACTCAAAGCCTCACAAACCTCAAAGTGTCTGACACACAATGAGCATTATTAAAGATCGGCATCAAGACTTGCGATATCAACAAGCTCTAATGCCGCCATCGGTCAAGGCATACTGACGCCCAACTTCGAGAGCGAATTCCAACGCTGCTTCCCAGAACTCACGAATTCCGAAAATCCATAAACCCAAAAGGGCTGGCTGATAGATCTATCCAAGGAAAAACAGACTGACGCCGACAACGGAGATGACTGCTCCAAAAACGGCTCGCCAAGTGATCTTTTCGTGGAAGAGCCAGTAAGAAGGCAGAAGGATGATAATGGGCGTCATCGCCATCAGCGTAGATGCGATGCCTGCAGCCGTATATTGCACAGCCATCAACGAAAAACCAACGCCCACAAAAGGACCAAAAACAGTAGTAGCCGTAGCAACGGTCAGACCTTTCCTGTCATGCATCGCCTCACGCAAAGGCTCCATTCCATCGCGAAAATAAAGCAAAACAGAGAAGCCGATAATGCCTGCCACACAACGGTAGAAATTGGCGCTGAAAGGTATCAACCACTCTGGTAAGCCACCCACGGCCATCATCGAAGCATCATAATGATCCATACCGATCTTACTCAATACCAAGCCTACACCCTGACAAACGGCTGCGCCGATAGCGAAAAGCACACCATTCAGGGGTAGTTTCAACGACACCTTATGATGCTCACCTCGTCCGAGTACGGAGATGCCAATACCCAGAAGTGTCACCAGCATAGCCACAATGCTCATGGCCTTCATCTGCTGTCCCAGCGTCACCCAAGCCATCAGGGCTGCTGCCAATGGGGCCAGCGTCATAAAGAGCTGTCCGTATCGCGAACCTATTATAATATAACACTGGAAAAGACAGAAATCGCCTATGACATAGCCTACGAGTCCTGACAACAGCATCCACCCCATCGCCTCTGGTGAAGCTCCAGGAGGCAGCATGTTGCCCGTCACCACGCCAAAGAGCACCAGCGAGAACACCAGTGCCAGCGCCATTCGTAGCACATTCAGCGTCAGATTGCCCAATCTTTTCGAGCCAAACTCGCTCAGCAACGCCGTCGCCGTCCACGAAAAAGCAACTCCTATCGATATCAGTTCGCCAATATAAGTCATCGTTAAGCCTATAAACCTTACAATTTTGCTGCAAAGTTAGGAAAAAATAATCTAAATAGGGTAATTATCTGTAAAAATAGGGCTTTTTCCTACAAGAATCACAGTTATTTTTCTCATCTTTGCAGCATCATTCATAAAAACATAGAAGCGTATGAAAGAGAATCGTATTATCGCATCGGCCCTCATTGCATTGGGCATCTTATGTATGGGTTGGTTTATCAAGGCTGGCATCGACAACTTTGCCAACAAGGACCGTAAGGTAACAGTAAAGGGCTTGGCAGAGCGCGAGGTGCCTGCTGACAAAGTGACTTGGAGCATCGGCACGAAGGTAACGGGCAACGACCTGCCCATGCTCTATGAGAACATCAACAACCAGACGGACAAGATCAAACGGTTCCTGGGCCAGAACGGTCTCGAAGAAAAGGAAATCACGGTGAATCCGCCTTCAATCAGTGATCTCGAAGCTCGCGAATGGGGCGACAACCAGAAGAACTTCCGCTATATCGTCACCACGACGATTACGGTGGCCACCAATAAAGTGGCAGAGGTGAACAAAGCCATCTTCAAGCAAGGAGAGCTGTTGAAACAGGGTGTTGCCATCGACAGTAGTGACCCCCGATACGAGTATGCCTCGTTCCAGCAGATGAAGCCTGAGATGATGGCCGAAGCCATCAAGAACGCGCAAAAGACCGCTGAGCAATTCGCGGAGGCCAGCAAATCCGACTTAGGCCCGATACAGACAGCTGGCCAAGGACAGTTTGAAATCGAAGACCGCGACCAGAATACCCCTTACATCAAGAAACTGCGCGTCGTAACCACCATCACCTACTCGCTGAAAGACTGATGGAAGGTATGTCATCCTACAAATTTTAGGAAAAAGGTTGTCAGGTTGACAAAACGCCCTGCCACAAAGGGTTTGCAACCTCTTGGAGGTTGTCAGAGGTTGACAGAGGTTGACAGTCTTATCAAGAGCGTAATAAGGATATTGATAACGACTTTGCAGCAACTAAACTCCAATGGCGGAAGGTTTCAATTGATTGCCGTAAGGCTTCAGAACAATAAATTCTCGAGAGAATTCAAAGGTTTAGTGCCTCCAAACCAAGGCTTTCCTTACTGCAAACCTCTAAATTCTCTCGAGAATTCAACAACGCGAACCATCTTCTCATTCTTTAAGCCATATCCTTTCATCGACTTTAGACTATCCAGACTCTAAAATATGGCACTCAATAACTATATATGAGTCCTGACAACCTCTGTCAACCTCTGACAACCTCCAAGAGGTTGCAAGCCCTTTGTGGCAGGGCGTTTTGTCAACCTGACAACCTTTTTCTAAAAAATTCACATGATGAACACAAGTTCACAAAGTGAGCAAAGATTACTCTACCTCCTTTTCAGTAACCCGGTTTAAAAAGATAAAATAGAGAAAGCAAACCATCGCCGTAACAGTCAAATAAGCATAACAATAAGACAAAGGTATCTCTGGTGGTGTGCTATCCATACCAGAGAGGGCGATAACCAAGGCTGGATGGTATGAACCTATTAAGAGAAAAACAGGAATGATGATAATCCAAGGATGATAACCAGCGTCGCGCAACCTCCGCCCTACTCTATAATATCGTAGGACAAGGGCAGGCTTTCAACAATATGCACAAACATTTCAACGAATTACTCAAATTTCTGAAAAAGTAGAATAGAACATGTGGAACATCCAATTGACTAAAGCCGACAAACGTCATTGTAGAGAGCTGATTCACATTGGCCTCGAACGAGAATGTGAACAATACGTCAAGGAAATGCAGCAACTAGCTAACAAACCCATCCCCTTGGCAGAACTCAACGAACCCTATCGCGAAGAGAACGGCTTTTCAGTAGAAGGCCCTTGGCACAAGCGCTACATTGCCCTGTACAAAAAGACGCGTGAATATGACAAGCACGTAGCTGACCGTTACGATGGAATGTCTGGCGGTCATTACATAGACTGCGTGCTTGGCCTTTATCTTGACGGTATCATCACAGATGATGAAATCGCCTCACTCAGCGACCAACCTCGTGAGTTTCTAAAGGAACATAAACAGAGGCTTCTATAATCTATTTTGCTCACAAGTGAGCACTTCTTTCGTCTGCTTCTTCCTTCGCGTACCACCAATACTCTTCAACAGCCTCTTGTGCCATTTCCAGTCCGAAGAAATTGGGATCATAATGACGGTCAATGCCGAACCACGCTAACCGTTCCTTCTCCTCCTTTGTCTTACGTTTCTTTTGCAAGATGCTTAAAAGATCGCCATAGCCCCACACGCCACCGCAATCTTCAGGCGGACAAGCACCTTTTCCATTCAGCACGACGGCCTCAGGCTCCTCGTCATCATCATATTCGCGGATACCCTTCACCCACACCTCGTGCTCCCACGAGTCTCCAAAATCATACTCAAACTTGATGCGATCGCCTTTTCCCTTCAACACATTTCTCAACGAGAACTTGTTGGCATCGTGCATCATCCTTGGTAAGCCAAAGCCCACAAAGCGCTGCGACTCCTGCAAATCCTCCGCGCTTTTATAAAACACGTCGCCCTTACGGAACTGGTGCAGATGACAGTTCTCCCAGCCCATTGCCTCGATAATCAGTCGTGCCAGCAGTTCGAGCGATACGTTCGACGGCACCAACATTTCACGCCACACAGGCACTGGAGCATTGTTCAGCTTCACACGAAGATGATATTCCAGACAATCACCATCCAACAACAGCCCCTCAGGCAGTTCATACCATCGATCCAACATGTTGTCTTCGTATTCATCACCATCCAAATCATCATCCTCATCCGACTCATCATCATTGGAACCAAATAACAACTCACGAATCATCTCAAGTTCGCTGCCCTTGTCGATGGCATAGTCTTCCGGATTGAAATCTTCTTCTTTTCCTTTCTTTGGTGGTGTCATCATCTTCATCGGGTCGATGCCTTTCTTCACAAACGACAAGAAAAGATCTTCCATACTTCTGATGCCTTCTGCATCCATACTGCGCTTAACATCCTCCGGCATTTGCCTCCTCAGATGCTCAAAGTCCACATCTACATTCTTCTTTTTTGCCATATCTCAGTGATTTTTGCGCAAAGTTAAGCATTTTTTTCCTTTCTACCAAAAATTGCTAAGATATTTATTCGTTACAGAGCATAAGGGCAAGCAATTGTTCCCAGTCTGGGACTATTTTGTTCCCTGTGTTGGAACTTTTCATTCCCAAGGTGGGAATAATTAGGCACCTGTTTGATAACGGATACGAGGCTATTATCCGTTAAGGCGATGGGCTTATTTCACAATAAGAGGCTTCGGATCATAAATAATAGCTTATTTTTTTGAAAATGCCTCATCCTTCCCGTCAAGATATTGAAAACCCTTTAAACAAAGGCATCTTCAAAATATTATCCCTCCCTTGATCCCTCCCATATCTCTCCCGTCATCTCTCCCATCGTTTTTCTGCTGATTTTCAAGACCAAGTAATTGTGTATACTGCTTTGGGGTTGACAATTTCGTTTCAAATGTGAGGGTAGACGGGAGAGGTATGGGAGGGTTATGGGAGAGATGACGGGAGGGGTCAAAACTGCAACTTTCCTTTGTTTAAGGGCTTTCTGATAGCTTGACGGGAGAGATCCTGTGTTTCATGACATCAACCTCACAAAGTGTCTGACACTTTGTGAGGTTATGCCATACGGATGATGGTGAAAGATATTCCTGTCAGGCGCTCAAGTTGACGAATACTTGCACCATATTGTTTAGCCATTCTGAGAATGTCCAACCGTCTATCACGACTGTAAAGCTGAAGATCCGTTGGTTGTCTGAGCCCAAGGGATTCTGACAGAAATGCTTTTATCTCGTCATCGCTCCGTCTTCCACCCTCATTATCAAAATCCAATATTAATGAGGCTTTAGGCAAAAGTTCAAATATAAGTGCTCTCAAATCCGCAAAGGACATTAGTTTCCAAACTGGTTGGATTGTGCAGATTGTTTGCTGACCTTCGTTATGGTTCTCATACTCTATCCAACTACTCCATCTGTATTCTTCGATAGTCTTAGTAATGCCTGCCGCTACAGGATTTTGATGGATATAACGTAAAAGGGTAATAAAATAGGCTTCATCGTTAACTACCTCACTCCTGAATCTGTTTTGGAATAGATGGCCTACATGCTGGTATTTGCTATTGTAATAGAGAGCATAGCCGACGGTTATACGCTTGATAACAATGGATAGTTCCTCTACCGTTTCTCTAATAAGCAAGTGAACATGGTTGGTCATTAAGCAATAAGCATAGATTACGCATCGAGGAGGTTGAGGCTTTCCACTCTCATCCTTATAGAATACAATACGATAAAGTTGTTTCTTGAAAACAGCATAATCCTCTTCACCTTCGAAGATGTCCTGCCTGTTGACTCCTCTAAGCATCACATGATAGATGCCGGTTCCACTTTTCTCTCTTGGTTTGCGTCCCATAATACTATTCGTTTAAGTTTAACAATGCAAAGGTAAACAAAAACTATGAAACCGCAAAGGAATCAATCAAAAATCTTTGAGACACCCATCAAAAAAGGGAAGCCATAAGCCTCCCTCCTACCTCACAAAGTGTCTTACCTCACAAAGTGTCAGACACTTTGTGAGCATGAGTTCTCGTACTTGGCCTATCTATCCCCCTTAATCCCTATCTTAACGACCCAAAACTGCCACCCCTACCCCAAAAACATAAGAAATGCCCTCCATCCCGCTCTATTTCGAACAAAATGGAGAGCACTTTTTTCGGC
>Ga0310786_10001764_pt1 | contig 34511 bp, 29 predicted proteins | sample AusTroGonzalo_MG_FD_203881 | JGI IMG/M metagenome (GOLD analysis project Ga0310786, IMG submission 203881) | Bovine rumen microbial communities from tropical cattle in Woodstock, Queensland, Australia - Gonzalo_03 (v2) (version 2) | ecosystem: Host-associated > Mammals > Digestive system >... | reverse complement strand
GTTCAGCAGAAACTTCAGGAGCAGTCCTACAAGATCGTCGAGGCTATCCAGGTTATCGGCGGATGTAACTGCCAGTTCGCTCACGATCCCGTATCCGACAGAACTGTAGTTATCGAGATCAACCCCAGAACATCAAGATCCTCTGCTTTGGCTTCCAAGGCTACAGGTTTCCCGATCGCATTCGTATCCGCACTCCTCGCATGCGGACTCTCACTCGATGAGATTCCCTGCGGTAAGTACGGCACACTCGACAAGTACGTACCTGACGGCGACTACGTAGTAATCAAGTTCGCCAGATGGGCTTTCGAGAAGTTCAAGGGTGCTTCCGACAAGCTCGGCACACAGATGCGTGCCGTAGGTGAGGTCATGAGCATCGGTAAGACTTATAAGGAAGCTTTCCAGAAGGCTATCAGAAGCCTTGAGAAGGACAGATACGGATTGGGTTTTGCAAAGAACTTCAATGAGCTTACTAAGGAAGAGCTCCTCGCTCAGCTCGTATATCCTACATCCGAGAGACAGTTCGTCATCTATGAGGCTCTGCGTAAGGGCGCTACTATCGACGAGATCTACGATCTTACTAAGATCAAGCACTGGTTCCTCGAGCAGATGAAGGAACTCGTTGACGAAGAGAATGCACTCATCGCCATGAAGGGAAGCGTACCTTCTGAGGACGTTCTCCGTAAGGCTAAGTGCGACGGCTTCGCTGATAAGTACTTGAGCAAGATCCTCGAAGTATCCGAGGAGGATATCCGTAACGCTCGTTACCAGTATGGTATTAAGGAAGCTTGGGAAGGCGTACACGTAAGCGGAACACAGGATGCTGCTTACTACTATTCTTCCTACAACATTCCTGAGGATAAGTCTCCTTCTTCCGACAGCAAGAAGGTTATGATCCTGGGCGGCGGCCCCAACAGAATCGGTCAGGGTATCGAGTTCGACTACTGCTGCGTACATGCTGCACTCGCACTCAAGAAGCTCGGCTTCGAGTCCATCATCGTTAACTGCAACCCTGAGACGGTTTCTACTGACTACGACACATCAGACAAGCTCTACTTCGAGCCTCTGACACTCGAGGATGTTCTTGCCATCTACGAAAAGGAGAAGCCCCTCGGCGTTATCGCGTCCTTCGGAGGCCAGACTCCTCTTAACCTTGCAGCTGACCTTAAGAAGTACGGCGTAAACATTCTCGGTACTTCACCTGAGACTATCGATCTTGCAGAGGACAGAGACCTGTTCCGCGCTATGATGGATAAGCTTCAGATCCCCATGCCTGAGGCAGGTATGGCTTCAACAGTTGAAGAGGCTGTTGAGATTGCTAACAAGATCGGCTACCCCGTTATGGTTAGACCTTCTTACGTTCTCGGCGGACGCGGAATGGAAGTCGTTCACGATGACGATATGATGAGAATCTACATGGCTGCTGCAGAGGGTGTTACACCTGACAGACCGATCCTCATCGACAGATTCCTGCACCATGCTACAGAGTGTGAAGCAGATGCTATCTCTGACGGCGAGAACTGCTTCGTTCCTGCTGTTATGGAGCACATCGAGCTTGCAGGTGTTCACTCCGGTGACTCCGCATGTATGCTTCCTTCACAGAACCTCACAGAGGAGCAGGTTGCTACCATCAGAGAGTACACGAAGAAGATCGCTGTAGAGATGAACGTAGTAGGTCTCATGAACATGCAGTACGCTATCGAAGACGGTGTCGTTTATGTTCTCGAGGCTAACCCCCGTGCATCCAGAACAGTACCGCTCGTATCCAAGGTTACATCCGTTAACATGGTACGCGTTGCTACTGATATCATGACAAGCTCTATCACTGGCAGACCTTCACCCGTTAAGGATCTTAAGAACAAGAAGATCGCTCACTGCGGTGTTAAGGAAGCTGTATTCCCGTTCAATATGTTCCAGGAGGTTGACCCTGTCCTCGGACCTGAGATGAGATCTACAGGTGAGGTTCTCGGTCTCTCTGACGATGTAGGTGAAGCTTACTACAAGGCTCAGGAAGCAACACAGACGATCCTTCCTACAGAGGGTAACGTTCTGCTTTCTGTTTGCGACAGAGATAAGCTTGACCTTCTCAGTGTTGCAAGACAGTTCAACGAGCTCGGCTTCAAGATCTTCGCTACAGGCGGTTCCTACGACATGATCAACAATGACGGAATCCCGGTAACTAAGGTTAAGAAGCTTTACGAGGGAAGACCTAATATCTCTGATATGATCACCAACGGCGAGCTTGATCTCATCATCAATACGCCTGCCGGTAAGACTTCCGTTTACGATGACTCTTACATCCGTAAGGAAGCTATCAGGCATAAGGTTCCTTATGTAACAACTATGGCAGCTGCCAAGGCTTCCGCAGACGGTATCAAGTCTGTTAAGAACAATACTCACATCGGAGTAAAGGCACTTCAGGATTATCACGCTGAGATAACTGAATAAGAATTAAGTTCAACAGAGGCAATAAAGATGAAAAGAAGACTTCTTACGGATCTCAATCTTGCGATTTGTGTCATCCTGGGATGTCTTCTTGTCTTTATGTTCTCTTTTAAGCTTGTCGGCGGTAATGTCGAGAACTGGGAAATGGACTTCTCAGAGGGCTGGTATTACGAAGACGGAGCACAGGTAGACTTCGATAATCTTCGCCTCGATACGGGAGGTAACAGAATCTCGAGAATCGTATCTCCCGATATTGTGCGCGGTACCGATCTGTGCTTCGAGACGAGCAACATGCACTTCACCGTTTATGTCAACGACAAGCTTGTCTATGAGTATCGTCCGGAGCTTCCCCGTATATGCGGTAAGTACTACGGCGAGTATATCCATACCGTCGACCTCGATGTAGATGAAGATGATTCCGTATTAACTATCGAATACGATCCTCTTCTTAATTCGCCGTGGACAACGTTCCGCTATATGGAACTTCATGACGGAGGCTCATATATCATTTCTCTTATCGAGTCTAATCTCGGCAGCTTCCTCACATCATTCATCGTGTTTATCATCGGTGCAACGATCGTAGTTGTCGGCTTTATGTTGAACCAGAAAAGAGACAGGATCGTCGAGCCTGTATCACTTGGTACAACTGCGATAATCCTCGCTGCGTGGACGAGTTCAGGCTCGAGGATTCTCCAGCTTATATCGGGCAATCCGGCGGTCGTAAGAGTTATGGATTATCTCGATCTCATCTGGCTTCCTATCCCGGTAATGCTGTTCGTATCATCGGTTACAGGTATGCTTAAGTCCAAGCTTACCGCAGTTAATCTCTCGCTTGTCGGAATCAACACACTGCTTACATTCGCTTTCGTTTTGAGCGGTATGGGAGACTATAATGATGTGCTCATATTCACGCATCTTATCATCGCTTTCGGATCGGGATCGATTATCTACATGATCATCAAATCCATCAGGAAGGCTAATAAGATCGGCAAGAGCATGCAGACGATGCTCTGGGCCTTCGGTATCCTGATATTCACGGGACTGATTGATGCCGTCAGATACTACACATTCGCTTCTAAGGATACTGCGATGTGTACGAGAATCGGCCTTATCATATTCGTTATTATTCTCGCGACTTATGAACTTAACAATATCATCGACATCAATGCGAAGAGCGCAGAGGCCGAGATCAAGGATAAGCTCGCTCACGTTGACGGACTTACGGGCCTATATAACAGACTGGCTTTTAACGAGACTGAAGAAGAGATTCGTAAGCAGAACGGCGGCAAGTTTGTTGTTATCCAGTTCGATATCAACTTCCTTAAGAAGGTAAATGATAACTATGGACATGCGGAAGGTGACCGATATATAATCTCCGCGGCCAATATCATCTCAGACAGTTTTGCAGACTACGGAAAGTGCTTCCGTATCGGCGGTGACGAGTTCTTCGCGATACTCGAAGGCGAGAAGTCAGACGAGAATTTCGAGAAGGCACTTGTTGTCTTTGAGGCGAAGGTAAAAGAGTTTAACGAGACTCAGGATGACCTGCCCGTACCCCTTCAGATCGCGCACGGCATGGCAGTGTATATGCCCGGAACCGGTTCGCTCGAAGAGGCTGAGAAGAAGTCTGATAAGCTCATGTATGAGCGTAAGAAATATCTGAAAGAAAATGCATAACAGCATGAAGATAGCAGGAGGAGTGTATGCTTGATTATTTGGCGAGGATTAACGATGTCGTTAATACTTTCGTATGGACTAAGACCGGTGTATGGTTGCTGATCATTACCGGTATTATCATGACGATAATGACCGGAGGATTCCAGTTCTCCCATTTCTTACATTGGTGGAAGAAGACCATCGGTTCGATCCTCGATAAGAATGTAATCTCTCACACTGATGACAGAGCTACTATCTCGCAGTTCCAGGCTCTCTGTACGGCTCTTGCCGCTACGGTAGGTGTAGGTAATATCGCAGGTGTATCTGCAGCGATCATCACAGGCGGCCCAGGTGCCGTATTCTGGATGTGGTTCGCTGCTATCTTCGGTATGATGACAAACTATTCCGAGAACGTACTCGGTATCTATTTCAGACGTAAGAATCACGCTGACGAGTGGTCCGGCGGTGCCATGTACTACCTCCAGGACGGACTCGGCAATTATCCTCACATGAAGGGTGTAGGTAAGGTCCTCGCAGTTATCTTCGCGATCTGTGCTGCACTCGCTTCCTTCGGTATCGGTAACATGGGTCAGGTAAACAAGATCGTTATCAACTTTACTTCTTCCTTCGATATCAAGGCTCTGTCGAGCAAGGTTCTTTATACTTCCGGTGAGACAGACGTTACGCTCTACATGCTCATCGTAGGAATCGTTCTCATGGTTCTCGTAGGCTTCGTAGTTATCGGAGGCCTTCAGAGAATTGCGAGCGTAGCCGAGAAGATCGTACCTTTCATGGTAGTGGCATTCCTCGCAGGCTCCCTCGTAATCATCCTTCTTAACGTTAAGGAAGTCGGTCCTGCATTCAAGGCTATCTACGCGGGTGCATTCAACGCTCCTGCAGTATGGGGTGGTGCTACAGGTATCGCATTCAAGACGATCATCACACAGGGATGTAAGAGAGGTGTCTTCTCCAATGAGGCCGGTCTCGGTTCATCCGTTATGGTTCACAGTAACTCCAATGTTAAGGAGCCCGTTAAGCAGGGTATGTGGGGTATCTTCGAAGTATTCGCAGATACTATCATCGTATGTACAATGACAGCTCTCGTTATTCTCACATCAGGTGTTATCAACCTTGAGACAGGTGCTATCGAGACTGAGACTGATGCGGTTCTCGTTGCAGATGCTTTCAACACTGTATTCCATGTAGGTGATGTCAACATCGGAAGCATGTTCGTAGCGCTCGCTATCCTCGTATTCGCTTTCACAACAGTCCTCGGATGGTCACAGTACGGTTCCAAGGCTATAGAGTATCTTGCAGGCAAGCATGCTCGTGTAGCTACGAAGGTCTACAGGATCATCTTCGTGCTGCTCATCGTCTCAGGTGCTCTCATGACATCTTCAATCGCTTGGGATATCTCCGATACTTTCAACGGTATGATGATGATTCCGAACCTTATCGGTGTTCTTGCAATGAGCCCGCTCGTTACCAAGATCACAGTCAATTATGCAGACAGACGAATAAGAGGCAAGAAGGACATCACGCCTCTTCTTTCCTATGATCCCAAGATAAATGAAGAGAATGCCAAGGCTTTGGCAGAGAATCCTAATATGGACTGATAAGGAGTAAGGCATGCCGTTATTCTCATCGACTTTCGTAGCTGTATTCACATTAGTACTCTCGTTCATATTCGGAACAGTACTTGCCAGCTTTATCACCTGTACGGCGGGCAGACTTCTTGCCGGTATGGACTGGATCAATGAGCATTCACACTGCGATACATGCGGTCATCAGCTGGGCGCTCTCGATCTTTTCCCGATCTTCTCCTACGTCCTTCTGGGCGGTAAGTGCCGCTACTGCGGTGCCAAGGTTCCGATCAGGTGCCTGATTTCCGAGGTCCTTCTCGGATTCGTCTTCGTCGGTGTCGTGCTCTGCCACGGAAATATCGACGTCGTTATGGCACGTAACCTTCTTCTTGCCATGCTCATGATGGGTATCTCGTTCTGCGAGATCGACGGCAAGGTTATCCACAGCGGATTCATCACAGCAATGCTCGTGTTCTGGATCGGCGCACTCCCGTTTGTTCCTGACCTTAAGTACTACATCGCTGACGGCGTTATCGCTTGCTTCATCTACGGCGGCGCCATGCTCCTCGTATCCTATATGAGAACACAGAAGAAGAAGGAGGCCATTAAGCCTGAGCTTATTAAGCTCGTAACGGTCTATCTCCTTTACATGGGCCTTATCAAGGGCACTGTAGCACTTGTGGTTACATTCCTTATCACAAAGATTTTCAAGACAGAAAACATAGTACCTGTTATGTCGATTTGTACTATAATTTGTCTTTGTGCCGGCGAGCTTGTTCTCGGCGCCAATTCGACTTCGTATATCAATACGTTGATCGAGTCAATAAGAGTATTTTAATCAGAGGTAATAGTTAATGGCATTGACTGATGTTGAACAGATAAGAAGAAGACGTACATTCGCGATCATATCGCACCCTGACGCGGGTAAGACGACCATGACCGAGAAGCTCCTGCTTTACGGAGGAGCCATCCACCTTGCAGGTTCCGTTAAGGCACGTAAGGCTTCACGTCACGCGACTTCAGACTGGATGGAAATCGAGAAGCAGAGAGGTATCTCTGTTACTTCCTCCGTAATGCAGTTCGAATACGACGGCTACTGCATCAACATCCTTGATACTCCCGGACACCAGGACTTCTCCGAGGATACATACCGTACGCTCTGCGCAGCCGATGCAGCTGTCATGCTTCTTGACGGCGCGAAAGGTGTCGAGGCCCAGACCATCAAGCTGTTCGAGGTCTGCCGTAAGAGAGGTATCCCGATCTTTACTTTCATCAACAAGATGGACCGTGCCGCCAAGAATCCCTTTGACCTCGTAGATGAGCTCGAGAAGGTACTCGGCATCAGATCCACTCCTATTAACTGGCCTATCGGTACTGACGGTAATTTCGAGGGCGTATACGAGAGAGCTACCGGCGAGGTTCTGCTTTTCGACGCGGACAACAGAGACCACGGTGCTTCCATGGTAACGCAGTCCACTTCCGGTATCGACGACCCTACTCTCAAGGACCACATGACTTCCGCTCACTACGAGCAGCTTCGAAATGACATCGAGCTCCTCGATATGGCAGGAGACGAGTTCGACTTGGAGAAGGTCCTTGCAGGCCAGCTCACACCTGTATTCTTCGGTTCCGCCATCACGAACTTTGGTGTAGAGCCGTTCCTTAAGAAGTTCCTTGAGATCGCCCCCGAGCCTGCGCCTCACCACGTTTCTGACGACAAGGGTGACGTGCTGCCGACAGACGAGATGTTCTCCGGATTCATCTTCAAGATCCAGGCTAACATGGACCCGAACCACAGAGACAGAATGGCATTCCTGCGTATCTGCTCCGGTAAGTATGAGAAGAACATGAGCGTAAACCACATGAGGATCGGCAAGAAGATCACTCTTGCACAGCCTCAGCAGTTTATGGCTCAGGACAGAAATATCGTAGAGGAAGCATACGCAGGTGATATCATCGGTATCTTCGATCCGGGTCACTTCAGAATCGGCGATACGCTGATCTCCAGCAACCGTAAGTTCGAGTTCGACCCGATCCCTGTATTCGCTCCTGAGAACTTCGCGAAGGTTTTCCCTAAGGACTCCATGAAGAGAAAGCAGTTCCTGAAGGGTATCGAGCAGCTCTCTGAGGAGGGTGCTGTTCAGCTTTACAAGCAGCCTGATATCGGAACTGAGACCTTCGTTATGGGTGTCGTAGGTATCCTCCAGCTCGATGTTCTCGAGTACAGACTTAAGACAGAGTACGGCGTTGATATAGTAAGACAGCCGCTGTCATACAATCTTGCCAGATGGGTGAAGTCCGATGCGGACGGAGCCTTCGATTATAAGGATATAACGTTAACTTCCACGTCCATGATCGTTCTCGATCGTGATGACGAGCCTGTAGTTCTCTTCGAGTCGGAGTGGGCTGTCGACTGGGTTGTACAGCACAACGAGAACATGAAGCTTCGATTCGAGGGCATCCACTCGAAATAATGAGAAAGGCTCTGAAGGCGATATTCTTCACATGTGCAGCGGTCCTCGTTGTCATGTTCTTTCTGTCGCTTTTGGGGATAATCGATAACAACAGAGGCAATTCATTCGGATTCTTCTACCGCACGGACTATGTGAGTTTTCTTCTTACGATGGCGATGGTCTATATTGCCATTACAGACGGATGGGTTACATGGCTGGGAGAGTTGGGTCTGATCTTGCTGGATGCATATATGTTATGGCTTCGAGGTAAGACCGGATTCGCGTGCCTGTTTATTCTCACGTTTATCATTCTGTGGAGGCATTACCGTCGTAACGGAGGAGTCCCGTTTCAAGATAAGAAGAGTTACGGACTGATCTCGTACCTGTTCTTGGTTATATATCTGCCGGTAAGGGCAGTCGACTGGTGCACAACTAAGCTTAAGTTAATAAGTCTTAAGCCTGTGTTTAAGCGCTTGTTGATGTTCAGTTTCCCGATCTGCTTCGCACTGAATTTGATCCTCATATACACTTATCAGCCGCTTAAGTCATTCTGGGAATCGGTGCCGGTTCTCGGGACATTCAAGGACAGGCTGATTTACGGACTTCTGGGATTACAGGAGTATCCGATAAGACTGTTCGGTAACGATATAGCTCAGACTGTGTTGGACCGTTCTGATCTGCATAAGTCGTTGTACTTCGTTCTGGACAGCGGTTATATGAAGATGCTTATTGATTACGGTCTTATCCCTTTCCTGATCCTGTTCGGAGGATTGACGGGATTACTGATCCTGTTCTACAGGAAGAATTATGGTATTGGGATGATGATTCTCGGTGTTTTAGCGGTTGATTGTATAGTCGAGTACCAGATAACAAACTGGGTTCTGGTGTTGGTGTTCCTGGTAGTATCTTATGTATTCCCGGGTGAGGGCGGCATGAAGAACTGCGATAAGATTATCTTCAGAAACTTAAAACCCACGACGCGATGGGCTCTTGGCGTAATTACTGCAGTTTTGCTGATAATGATGTCTATATGGTGTGTAACTGCATATAGGGTTTCCACAAGACAAATATGGGAGCCTGAATATAACGCGACACTCGTAGTACCGGGAAAGTTTCTTGATCAGGACGCCGATGTCCTTAATAGAGCAGGGGAGTATCTTGTTGCTCACGATGATTCCGTATGTGTAGTCAGTTGCGGGGATGACAGGGATAGTCTGATTCTGTCGGGAATAGATCCGGCAAGGATATATATCTGTGAATATGAAAGCATCGATGAAATGCTTACGAATTCCCATTCATTGATAACTGAAGAAGAACTGCCTTCGCGAATGACAATATGTGCATATAACATGCAGTTGGAAAGAATCAGCCGCCATGCTGAGGTTCTTCATATTCCGATCAATTCAGTTACGGTTAAGCCTGACTCGAATTATCTTATTCTCTTTGCCGGGGAGCAGTGGAGGCTTCTATGCGGAAAATAAAGGCAGTGTCTCTGATGGTAATTGCGGCCCTGCTTCTCGGAGGATGCGTGAAGAAGGATCCAGATACAATTACTGTTGATATCAGTGTATTAGGGAGTGCGTGTATATCCTTGGACGGAGTTCGTGCTGCTTATTCTCGGTGGCAAGAGGATAATCCGGGGCATAGTATTATCGAACGGGAGAGTGTTGGCTCAAATGACCTTGTCAGTTTGGCTGTAATGGGAGCAGATCATTTGCCGGATGTTTTTGTTACGGATAGCCGTACCGGAAGATTATTGGCAGAAGCCGGACTTGTAGTTGATCTTACAGGACTGGCTCCGGATGTTGATACTTTCACTTACGGCGGCGAAGTTTTTGCGTATCCGGTGTCTGTTGAATCGGCCAGTGTGATTGTTTATGATCCCAATCTCTGGGAAGAAGGCTCAATGGTCGGATATGATTCTCAGAATCCATATTCGTTCGCGGACTGCTACCTTAGTTCGTTGATCATAGATGATGTCGGACAGGATTGGCTGAATCATATGGTTGTTGCTGACGGGCAGGCTTCTTTCACTGATGGTGTTTTTGTCGACAGAATGGATTCGGCATTAGATTTGTTTAATGAAGACATACCCTATGAGTCCGTTACAGAACTGATCGATGCGTTTGTTTCCGGTGAGTGCCCTGCTGTGTTTGTTACAGGATCGAATGTCCGTCTCCTGCTTAAGACTGTAAGAACCGAGAATTCCGAGTTATATGAGCGAATAGAGTTCGCATCATTAACGAATGAAGGTTTGCCTTATGGATACCCTTATGGCGTGTTTATCAGATCCGGGTTGGAGGACGACACATTAGCTGAGTGTGTACATTTGGCAAGTGAAATTGCGTCTTTCGAGATGGTAGCGGAAGACGATGATACTACTGAAAGATTTAATGAGTTTGTAGGCAGATCAGATCATTCCAGAATTCTATCTCAATATTTTATCTACGATTTCTGGTATCTGGCTTACGAGAAGAATTTTGACAGGTTTTCAGCTGGAGATATAACTGCCGAGGAGTATGCCAGTATACTTCAAAATTTCTATGAAATGTATTATATTAAGTTAAGAATTCTTTAGTGAAGGCATCTGCGGGGGAAATGAAGGTTTGTTTGGTTTGCTCGTCCGGGGGGCATTTGGACCACTTGTACATGCTCAAGCCCTTTTGGGAAGAAAAAGAGCATTTTTGGGCCACTTTCGACAAGAAAGATGCTTTGACTATGCTTGACGGCGAGAAGATATACCCCGTTTATTATCCTTCTAACAGAAGCCTTAAGGCGCTTATCATAAACACTCACAGAGCAATAAAGATACTGAGGGCTGAGAAGCCTGATCTTATCATTTCCTCAGGTGCCGCTCCTGCGGTTCCATTTTTCTATATCGGTAAGATGATGGGGGCGAAAACAATCTTCATAGAGGCCTTCGACCGTATCAACAAGGGTTCCTTATCCGGTAAGCTCTGTTACAGAGTTTCCGATGTATTCATCGTTCAGTGGGAAGAGATGAAGAAGGTCTATCCCAAGGCAGTTTGTTTGGGGAGCATATTCTGATCATGATCTTCGTAACTGTCGGTACACATGAACAGCCCTTTACCAGGTTGGTTGAATATATGGATAACTGGGCGGCCACTCATGATGAGGAGGTTCTGATCCAGACGGGTTTTACTCCATATGAACCCAAACACTGTAAGTGGCAGAAACTGTTTCCGCAGAAAGAGATCTATAAGTTTAATGAAGAAGCCCGAATCATTATCACTCACGGAGGCCCTTCTTGTTATATCGATGTGTTAAGAATCGATAAGAAGCCAATCGTTGTCCCGAGAATACATGAGTTCGGCGAGCATATTGATAATCATCAGCTTGAAGTCGGACGTGAATTCAGCAAGCGTTACGGCAATATCATCCTTATTGAAGATATCGAGGAGTTAGGTAAGGCCATCGAGAACTACGATGAATTATCCGCGCCTATGAGAGATAAGCCATTTGTCCCTCACAGTAAGGAGTTCTGTGACGGGCTGTCCAAGATCGTAGATCAATTGTTCTCATGAGTCCCTGTCTTTCTGTTGTCATTCCCGTATATAATGCCGATAAATATCTTTCTGCATGTTTAGACTCTCTTCTTTCTGCTGAAGATATCGGTGATGCAGAGATTATCATGATCGATGACGGTTCATCTGATCTATCTGGGAGTATAGCGGATGATTATGCCGTCAGATATGGGAATATTCATGTTTTTCACCAGGGAAACAAAGGCGCCGGTGCCGCTCGTAATTACGGGATAAACAAAGCTTCCGGTAAGTATATCTTTTTTTTGGATTCTGATGATCGTGTCGATACCGCTCTTTTTAATAGGGTAATAGAGAAGACAAGGTCCGTTTCTGTTGATGTAATCATGTGGGATTGCGGTTTGAATTATGAGACCGGTAATCTGTTATCCAGGAAAGACCCTGCTTATTTCGCACATTGCGGGTTAGACAGAACGGAAATGACTTATACCGGGAAACAGGTGGTCGAGATTCTGAACACCAAAGGTAAAGGCCTTATTGCCAGTGTTTGTTTTGGAGCGTACAGAAGGGAATTTCTTGTTGATAATAATCTGTACCTTGAGGACGGCATCATATACGAAGATGAGTTGTGGGTGCCGAGAGTATATCTCGAAGCGCAAAGTGTGCTGTATATGCCCGAGAAGGTTTATCTCTACAGAGTTCACAATGATTCGGTAACGAATCCCGATCCTGAAGGTCTGGAGAAAAACGTAAAGACACTAATGTATGTTTATCCGTCACTGTATCAGTATTATGATTCCGTACTTGCAGGAGATCCGCTTAGAGAAATCGTTGAAGGTAACCTGACAAAGAGGTATCTGCATATGATATATAAATACCGTTTCTGGCGGTACGAGTGTGGTAAGGATATAGATAGGAAGAAGCTTTGGGAAACTTCAAGAAAGCTTATTCACAAGGCGATGGTATTGCTGTTGAATCTTTTTGTCTGACAGGTGAGAAGTGATGGTTGAAGGTGTTGGTCTTTCGATTGTAATTCCGATGTTTAATGTCGGGGATTATCTCGATAAATGCATCTCGTCACTGCTTCGGACGGACGGGATCGATAATGTTCAAATAATCCTTGTAGATGATGGTTCCACTGATTCGACAACACAGATAGCCGAGTATTATTCGGGTGTATACAGTAATATCAAGGTTATTTATAAGCAGAATGAGGGGCCTTCAGAAGCAAGAAATGTTGGTATCAGAGAATCGGACGGTAAATATCTGTTCTTTTGTGATGCGGATGATGAGGTGGATCCTGAGCAATTGTCAAAGGTAATAAGCAGTCTTGATACCGTCAATGTTGATGTTTTACTGTGGGATGCTGAGTTGTTTAATGATACCGGTATTCCAATCTCCGATAAGAGGAAGGATTACTTCATCCATAGAGGACTGAATGAGGCCGACGGGATAATAACGGGCGAGCAGGCGATGGAGAAACAGCTTGATACCTGCATGAATTATCCCGCTACTGTATGGCTCGGTATACACAGAAGAGAATTTCTGTTGAATAACGGGTTGTATTTCGAGAAAGGTCTGCTTCACGAGGACGAACTGTGGGCTACAATAGCTTTGCTATATGCCAAGAGCGTTATGTACATCAACAGTAAGGTTTACAGATACAGAATCCACATTGGTTCTATCACTAATCCGGTGGATGAAGACCGGACTAAACATATCGAATCATTGCTTGTCATATATCCGAGGCTTTACAAGTTTTGTGAAGAATCGGTTGTAAGTGTAACATTAAAGAAGAAGTTAATGGCAACACTGACACGCAGATATCTTCATATGATATTTGAATATGACTTCTGTAAAAGAGGTTATGCAGACAGACTTGATATCGGTTTTCTTTGGTCGACCGCAGGCAGGGTTATAGATAAGATCAGAGTAATTGCTCTTGCGCTGAAAGTGTCAGTTCGGAGATTGTACAGTGGCTGATAATAAGTGTTTATCAATCGTAGTTCCTGTGTTTAATGTCGAGAAATACCTTGGCCGATGTATCGATTCGCTTTTAAAGACAAAGGGTATAGAGAATACTGAGATTATCATTGTAGATGACGGGTCTACTGATGACTCCGGCAGAATAGCGGATTGTTATTCATTGAAATACGATTATATTAATTGTTTTCATAAAAGTAACGGCGGGCTGTCGGATGCAAGAAATTATGGGTTGTTACACGCCTCGGCCCGCTACGTTTTCTTCTGTGATTCGGACGATCTGGTTTTTCCGGAAGCGTTCAGTAAGATCATTGATTGTACTTCTGAAGAAGATGTTGATGTGTTGTTGTGGGATGGAGTGCCTATCGATGAAGATGATAATAAAGCCGATCTTAAGCGTTCATACAGGATAGTACATGACGGATTGACCGATCTGGCCGGACCTGCATCAGGATTGGATGTAATGGTTAATCAGATTAAAACTCATGGTGAATGTCCGATGACTGTTTGGCTTATGGCTTGTAAACGGGATTTTCTTCTGGAGAATTCTCTTTCATTTGCTGAAGAGCTGCTGCATGAAGATGAACTGTGGTCTGCGCAGGTATATGTTAAGTCATCAAAAGTACTATACATACCTGAATGTGTATACGGATACCGCATCAGAAAAACTTCCATAATGGGTTCGCAGAATGAACATCCGGAACCCCATATAAGATCATTCGACTATATTATGAATTATCTGTACGATTGGTATCATAGTAATGTTACCGACCAGTATGAATTGAAGGTAATATTATCAAATTGGGCACATAAGTATCTATGGATAATTGACTATTACAGATACGATGAGACATCTGTACCGGTCAAGGTTCGTAGAAGTCATATTTGGGGATCGTGCCGCGGGATAAAGGACAGGATTAAGGGATGTATACTAATATTGGGTATACGTCCATACTGTAAGTTGATGCGGACCATAAGAATACTCAAACGGCGAGATAAACAGATTGATGATTAAGTACTATATCAAGCGTGTATGCAGCAGTTTATTGCATCTGTTCCGGTACGCGGCGGAAGTGCGCAAGTATCAGGGGGTATTGATTGGGTCTCCTCTTCACGGGAATCTGGGAGATCATGCGATTACTCTTGCTGAATTCGTATTGTTTGATTATTTGAATATCAGGGTATTAGATTATCCTTGGATTGATTATCTGATTCCTCTGTATGCAATGGTTACTCCCAAGGATCATATGATAATGATCAATGGAGGCGGATTCATAGGGGGATTGTGGATAGAAGAAGAGAAAAAAGTCAGAAGAGTAATAAAAGGATTCAAAAAGAACAAAATCATTGTGTTGCCTCAGACGGTTTACTATGATCTGACAACCGACGAGGGAAGGCGCTTATTTGAAGAATCAAGAAGGGTTTTCTCATCGCATTCTAATCTGGTCATGTTTCTTCGTGAGAAGTATAGTTACAGCTTTATGCAAGACAATTGTCCCGGGATAGAAATCTGTCTTGTTCCCGATGTGACTTACATTCTTGACAGGAACTTGAATATGGAAAGGCACGGCGGAATGCTATGCCTGCGCAATGACATAGAGAAGACATTGACAGATAACGATCAGAGCAGATTAAAGGAGATGATAGAATCATCATACGATGAATGCAGCATGATTGATACTTGTCTTGATAGACGGGTATCTGTTGATGAACGTGAAAAAGAGGTAATAAGCCTTATGGAAAAGTTCGCGTCTTCAAAACTTGTTGTTACTGACAGGCTTCACGGGATGATTTTTGCTGCAATTACACAGACGCCTTGCATAGTGTTACCAAGCCTTAGTCATAAGATAACAGGGTGTTATGAATGGATAAATGATCTGGGTTATGTGATACTTGCCTTAAGCGTTGATGATGTTTCGAATCTGATAAGCAGTTTAAAGGAAGTGATTCCGCGTTATGACAAAGATCGGATAATGGATCTTCTTGAGCCGTTAAGAAGACAGTTAACAATTGATATAAAACAGGATGCTGATAATTGAATAAAATAAGAATAAACGACATCAGAATAGAGAATAACAATCGTGTTGTATGGTCATATGAGGTCGAAGGAGAATGGTCCTCTTGTTTTACTGACCTGCGTGAATCTTATGCGGAGTACGATGTTGATCTGTTGGCCGTTCCGTTGTCTATCCTGGTTATTCCGTTTATATGTAACATTTTGCCTGCTGTTTGGTTATGTGATGCGGTTGCGTATGTCGGTAGAATCGATAAGTCTTTTATTGAACATATCGAGATGATCAAGGACGGGTATAGAAATATGTACCCGATGCTAAACTTCAAAGGCTCGATTGATACGCAATCGATAGAGGATAACTGCGTATCATCCTGTGTACACTCCGGCAGCCTGTTCAGTGGGGGAGTGGATGCTTATACCACTTTCTTCCGTCATTATGAAGAAAAACCTTCTTTGGTGACAATTTGGGGTGCAGATATAAATCTGAATGATAACACGGGCTGGAATAACCTTCTTAGACAAGTTCAGGATACTGCAGACCGATTTGGTGTCGGATTTCATACGATCAAGAGTGATTTCAGAAGTGTGTTGAATGAAAATAATCTCGACAGAATAGTAATGCCATCCAATGACAAATGGTGGCATGGATTTCAGAATAGTCTGTCGATGATATCTTTGGCATCACCTGTGGCTTATGCTGATAAATGGAAAACCGTATACATTGCATCTTCTTTTTCAGAAGATACGGAGGGAATGTTTACCGGCGGCAGTGTTCCTTCGATCGATAATAATGTTTACTTCGGCAGCTGTAAGGCTGAACATGATGGGTATGAGCTGAATAGACAGCAGAAGACAGCTTATGTTGTCGAGGAATGTAAGAAGAGAAATCAAAACCTTTATCTCAGGGTGTGTTGGGAGTCAAAAGGCGGGCGTAATTGCTCATGCTGTGAGAAATGCTATCGCACAATACTTGGATTGGTGGCAGAAGGAGAGGATCCCAATTCATACGGATTCGTCTGGGATAGGGAGTCCATTAGTCGATGCAGAAGAGGTTTTATGCATCGTGTAAAAATATATGAGTATGATTACTATCCTATACAGAATCGAATGAGAGATAATCAGGATAATATCCGCGATAGGGATTACTATAGATGGTTTATTGATGTTGACTTGTCAAAGGTTAATTATACTTTGATAAAGAGAATACGAAATAGCAGGTTGAACAGTCTGATTATTCGTGGTGTGAACAGATTGAAAAGGATTCGTTTATGAGAATTACTTTTTTAGGAGATATCATAATAAGTAAAAAACAACTCCCATTGTTCCAAACAGATCAAGGATATGATTTCTCGGTTGTAAATAGTGCTTTAAAGAATGCCTTTTCAGCTTCTGATTATATTATTGCGAATTTGGAGACTCCGATTGCCGGAGAAGAATTAGGTTTTACTGAAACGGATTACTCGTTTAATACACCCGAGGTGTTGCTTGAGACACTGAAATCTATAGGGATAGATATGGTGCAAACATCTAATAATCATTGTTTGGATCGGGGAACAGAAGGCTTAAACCGGACCATTGACAATCTCTCAAAACACGGGCTGGAATACATCGGAACGCATAAGAAAAAAGAAGATTCTTACAGAATAATTGAAATCCGGGGTATACGCGTTGGGATAATGGCATATACATACGGAACGAATGCTTTTGAAAACGGTGTTTTTCTGAATAAGGATAATGAGTATTTAGTCGATCTTTTACAGAAACAAGAATTAAGCGGGTCGTTTGAACGACTGGTGTATAAGTCCGATTCGAGGGTTATTAGACGTATCAAACGATTACTGGCGGCTGTTAAGTCGGACAGGTATGGGGCTCCTATATATGAACGCCGAGAACCGGATAAAGTAGAGAAAAAGAGACTAAAAGAGCAAATAGAGAAGTGTAAAGCGGCAGGAGCGGAATATGTGATTGTTCTTTTGCATATCGGAGGGCAATTTAATCCTATGCCTTCGGATTATACAAAACAGATGTGTGATTACTGTCGAGATTATGGTGCCAATCTGGTGGTGGCAAATCACGAGCATGTCATTCATCCATACGATAAAGCAAAGATCTCGTCAGATGATTTCTGTTGGTATGCTTTGGGTAATTTTCTTTCAGATGACGGTGTTCTTACTCCGCCTTTTGATAGATTGTGCCAGTATTCTGTTGCTTTGAGTGTGGATATTGAAAGAAATGAATCCGGTATACATTCTGATTACTCTTTTCAATTGTTCTGTAATCATATGAATGGCTGTAATCAGGTAATTACAGAACCTGTGCTTGATTATTACCGGAATTGTGAGAATCCTGAATTAAGGAAGCAAATAGAAATTGATTGTTCTGCTTTGTTGAATCTGATTTATGGAACGGAAGGTGTAGATTATGGATTGTGCCCCTTCTATTTAATCGATTGTTAGGTTGCTGTTTATGAATGAATCTAGATTGAGAAAGAGCGGAAGAAATATAATAGCTGGTTTGTTTCAATATGCTTTGAACATATTGCTGGTTTGGATTGGGCGTATTATTTTCGTTAGGGTTCTCTCCTCTGACTATCTTGGAATAAACGGCCTGTTCACTAATATAATAAGTGTCCTTTCGATTGCTGATCTTGGGCTTCCTGCAGCAATGACCTATTCGTTGTTTCAACCATTAGCTGAAAATGATACGAAGAAGATTTCCTCGTTAATAGCTTTTTTCAGAAATGTCTATATTGTGATAGCTATTGCAGTGTTTTTAATAGGAATGTCATTGATTCCTTTTCTCGATAGTATCGTTAATCTTGAAACGCCGGTTCAAGATATTGAAAAGTATTACATCCTCATTTTGTTAAACACCGTTATCTCATATGTTTATATTTACAGAACTACACTTTTTACAGCGGACCAGAAGAATTATGTTTTGCAAAGATATATTATGGTTTTCCGAGTAATAACATTTGTTGCTCAAACCGTTGTCTTGTTGCTGTTTCATGATTACTTCTTCTATCTTTTTGTTAGTGTTTGTGTGGCTTTGTTAAGCAATCTGTTTCAAAACAGAGCTTCTGTACGTGAATACCCTTATTTGACAGACAAAGCAACACCGCTGGACAAGAGTGAAAGAAAAAAGATATGGAGTAATGTATTTGATCTGTTCTTATACAGGATATGCGGTGTTATACAGAATAATACAGATAGCATCCTTATATCGGTTTTTGCCGGCACTGTTGCAGTAGGCTACTACTCTAATTATCAGTTGATAATTCTGACTCTTGTATCAATACTTACAATTGTTTTTTCAGGAGTTAAGGCAAGTTTAGGAAACTTAATCTTCAGTGAGACTTCTAACTCTTCTCAAAGACAAGAAGTGTATTGGACAATGGAATTAGTAAATTATTGGATGGTATCATTCTGTTCTATCTGTCTGATATGTTTGTTTCAGGGGTTTATTGAACTGTCATTTGGAGAAGAATATCTTCTTTCTTTCGGCACGGTTGTTGCTATTGTATTGAACTTCTATACAGGTAATATTCGTCAGCCGATTTGGGCATTCAGAGAGACCACTGGAATTTTCCACGAAACAAGGAATGTTACTGCGGTTACGGCTGTTATTAACATAATGCTCTCTTTGCTTCTTGGTATATACTGGGGCATTTTCGGTATATTGATTGCAACGGTTATTGCTCGTATGGTCTATTCGTGGTGGAAAGAACCTATGGTGTTGTTTAATGGGTATTTCGGGTGTTCTTCAGGAAGATATTTCTCAAATTATGCAGTCAGGCTTGTTTTGTTTGCCATTGTCTGCTCAGCATGTTATTTCGTTTGTGAAGGCATCAGCATCTCTAATGCCTATCTGTGCTTTGTTGTTAAGATGCTTATTTGTATATTATTCCCGAATGCGGTATTTGCCGCGTGCTTCTTTAAAAACGAATCTCTCAGAGGGCTGATAAAAAGAGTTATCCGTTAGCGGTCCGCTAACGAAAGCGAACTGTAAGTATAATTTACTTTACGTTCAATTTTGACATATCCATTAGTGTTATAATTTCACGTAAGCTTAAATAAGCTTGACAATTTGTAAATTAACGGAGGAATAATTATGCAACGTGGCGGCGGAGTGCTTATGCATATTGCATCATTACCCGGACCCTTTGGTATAGGAGTGTTGGGCGAGGAAGCTGTGGCTTATGCCAAGCAGCTTAAGAAACAGGGAATGAAGTACTGGCAGATCCTGCCTCTGTCATATCCCGGTATGGGAGACAGCCCTTATCAGAGCTTCTCTGCATTCGCAGGCAACTGGCTTCTTATTGATCCCAGAAGCCTCATGAAGATGGGTCTTCTTACGGCAGAAGATGTTGTAAAGGCCGAATACAGCGAGAATAAGTGGAGAGTTAACTACGATTTCTTAAGAATCGACCGTGAGGCTTTGTTGAGAAGAGCTTTCGGAAGAGCTGATAAGGACCTTCTCAAGAAGGTGGACAAGTTCCTTAAGGAGAACAAGTGGGCAGATGACGTAGCTTTGTATCAGGCTGCCAAGGATAAGTTCGATCAGAAGGCCTGGTGGCAGTGGGAAGATAAAGCCCTCGCTTCTTATGATGAGAAGGCTGTAGGCAAGTTAAGAGGAACAGAGGATTATCAGTTCCACGGATTTGTCCAGTATATCTTCACGACTGAGTGGGCTGACGTAAGATCCCAGATCAATGCCGAGGGTATTCAGATCATCGGTGATATGCCTATCTACGTATCCGGCGACTCTGCTGACGTATGGGCGGCAAGAGACCTGTTTAAGATGGTTACTGCAGCTCAGAAGAAGTCTGCACGTGCTGCATGGATTAAGGAAAACCCCGACAAGGATCCCGATAAGGACTACGAGGACATCGTTTTCGCTTGCGGTGCCGGTGTGCCTCCGGATTATTTCTCTGCTGACGGCCAGTTGTGGGGTAACCCTATCTACGACTGGAAGAAGCACAAGGAGTCCGGTTATGCATGGTGGATGGAGAGATTAAGGGAGAACTTCAAGCTCTACGACATCATCAGAATCGACCACTTCAGAGCATTTTCTTCCTACTGGGAAGTACCTGCAGGCTCTAAGACAGCCAAGACAGGTAAGTGGGTCGACGGCCCTAAGATGGATTTCTTCAAGGTCTTCGATAAGACATTCGGCGACAGATCAAAGCTTATTGCTGAGGACTTGGGTGAAGTAACACCCGACCTTGAGAGCTTCCTCGAGGAAGTTGATCTTCCCAGAATGAAGGTTATGCAGTTTGCATTTAATCCTGATGACAACAGCTCTTATCTGCCTCATAACTACGTTCAGAATTGTGTTGCTTATACAGGAACACACGATAACAATACGCTTCTGGGCTGGCTGTGGGAGGCCAAGGACAACGAGAGGAAAGAATGTCTCAAGTACTGCGGCTTTGATGGCGATAATTGGGGAGACGGAGGCGTGAAGTCCGGCTCCTGCCGTGCTATCATTAAGACACTCTGGGCAAGCTGTGCCAACACGGTTATCATTCCTATCCAGGATATGTTAGGTTACGGCGGAGATACGAGAATGAATATTCCCGGTACGCCCGAGGGCAACTGGAGAGTCAGATTCTCTAAGGAGGATCTCGATTCTATCGATGATGATTGGTACAGGGAGCTTAACAGGCTTTACAGAAGGTGATTGGTTTGGACGAATGCATACTGGCCGTAGATCAGGGGACAACGTCGACTAAGGCGTTCCTGCTCGGTTCAGACGGGAATCTTATCAAGTCCCGTCCCGTTACTATTACGCAGCATTACCCTGCGCCCGGCTTTGTCGAGCATGATGCTAACGAGATCTATCTGTCCGTTCTTAAGACCATGGCAGATGTGATCCAGGATAATCCGTGCATCAATATCGACTGCGTCGCTATCACCAATCAGCGCGAGACCACAATAGCATTTAACAAAGACAGCGGAGAGCCTTACTGCAACGCCATCGTATGGCAGTGCAGAAGGACCGCTGATATCTGCAGAAGAGATAAGATCCAGGCTAAGAAAGAAGATATCGCCCGCATTACGGGTCTTCGCATCGATCCTTATTTCTCTGCGACGAAGATGAGATGGATACTCGAGAATATCCCCGGTACCGAGAAGGCCGCTTTATCAGGTGAGCTTAAGTTCGGTACCGTAGACGGATATCTCGTTTATATGCTCACGGGAAAGCAGAGCTTCTTAAGCGATTATTCCAACTGCTCAAGAACCATGCTGTTCGATATCAACAAGCTCGATTATTCCGATGAGATGCTCGAACTGTTCTCAATCCCTCGTAAAGCTCTGGCTGATCCCGCTCCTTCGTGCTTCGACTACGGCAAGATCGATCTTAACGAGAAGGATCTTAAGAAGCTTGGTCTCAATGACGATGAGTGCAAGGCTCTGATGTCTTTGAATGGCAAGCATATCAATGCAGTTGCAGGTGACCAGGCTGCGGCTCTCTTTGGACAGACTTGTTTCGAGAAAGGTTCTGCCAAGACTACTTACGGCACCGGCTGCTTCACTCTCATGAATATCGGCGACAAGCCGCAGTTCTCCGATAACGGTCTGCTCACTTCGGCTGCTTGGTCAATTAACGGCAAGACAACTTATGCTCTCGAGGGAAGTGTCTTCCAGGGCGGATCCGTAATTACGTGGTTAAAGGACAGTATGAAGCTTATCGGTGATCCGTCCGAATGCGATGAGGTGTGCGCCTCTATAGAAGACAACGGAGGTGTGTATCTTGTGCCCGCTTTCTCCGGTCTTGGTGCGCCTTATTGGAATCCTGACCTTAGAGGTACGGTCATCGGACTTACGGGCGGAACAGGCAGAGCTCATGTTGTCAGAGCTGCCGTAGAGTCTATTGCTTATCAGGTTACCGAACTCGTTGATCTTATGATGAACGATACCGGTATTACTTCCACACATATGAAAGTTGACGGCGGTGTATGCGCCTGCGAATTCCTTATGCAGTTACAGGCTGACCTGCTCGGTGTTACAATAACGCGTGCAAAGTCAGATGAGATGACTGCCAAGGGCGTAGGTATGCTCGCAGGTCTCCAGTCCGGTTTCTATGAATCCCAGGACAAGCTTGAGGATCTGTACAAGAGCAGCCGTGTCTATAAGCCGCTCAGATCATCTGCCGAGGCACGTAAGCTTCTTGCCGAGTATAAGAAGGCAGTAAAAGCTTCCGAAGTTGCTTCCGGAAAGGATAATGCTTAGTGATTCAACTTTATATTGTTTTCTTTGAGATGGCGGTAGTCCTGCTCATAGGATTTGTGCTTGCCAAGAAAAAGGTTATTGATGACAGGGGAAGGAAAGTACTGAACGACCTTCTCCTTAAGGCTGTATTGCCGTTCTCTATCATATCGTCGAGCCAGTATCAGTTCTCGTTCGACATGGTGCGTTCCATCTGCGCTGTTGCACTCGGTGCAGGTCTTTATTATCTGATTACTCTCGTCATTCTGAGAATAGTAGTGTTTAAGACCAAGATCGCAGATGCAGAAAGAAGAGTATTCATCACGACATCAGTCTTCGCGAATACAGGTTTTGTCGGAATGCCTATCATGTATTCGCTCTTCGATGCTCCCGGACTTCTTCTGGCTGCTATCTACAATCTTATCTACAACGTATTCTTCTATACTTACGGAGTTCATCTTCTGTCAGGTAAGAAGCCTTCGGTAAGTGAGTACTTGAACCCTGTTTCTATCGCTTCGGTATTTGCTATCGCATTGTTCATCGTTCCGTGGAGAGCGCCTGTGGCAGTCGTAGACGCGATCGACCTCGTCGGCAACATGACTTTCCCTCTGTCGATGTTCATCATGGGTTCTACGTTATCCACTATCGATGTGAAGAAACTTTTTACCGACGGCAAGTCCTATGTGGTCTGCTTCCTTCGTCTGATATTATTCCCGGCTCTTATGACCGGTGCGATGATACTTGTTAAGAGTCACGTACCCGTGCAGGCTGCGACACTCATTACTCTGATAATCATGACGGCGCTGCCTTCGGGAACCATGAGCGTAATCTATTCAGAAAGATACGACTGCGCACCCAAGTTCTGTGCGAGAACCGTATCGCTTACGTTGCTGTTCATGGTAATCACATTGCCTATCATGATCGCGTTGTGCTTAACGGCTTTCATGACGGCTTAAGAGGTGCAGATGGAACAGGATTTATTCATACATGAAGAGATAAGAAATGATGAGCTTCTGAAGCTTATGCATGAGATGAGACAGGAGCGCACTTCCGAGAAGATGCTCGAGGTGTTAAAACTTGCTGCAGCTTCCGCCTTTATCGTGCCTGTCGACGCGAATGCTGACGGCAGATACAGCTTCCATGCTGTAGGTGACAACAAGGGAAGAAGATTTATCGTAGCTTATGCTGATTCGGGTTCTTTCATGACCTCGGAGAAGAGCGAAGAGCCGAAGGGCGTTAAGGCTTCTTTCGAGGACTTGATGGATGTAGTTACGCAGGAGTCCTTAAGACTCGACGGCGTAATCATAAACCCCGGTGCTGCCGAGGTTATTTTCGGCAAGGAGCTTATCGAGTCCATTAAGGGACAGATGGCACCCGCGGAAGAGAATACGCTTGATATGCAGGTGGCAACACCCGCCGAGTATCCTCCTAAGCTTAAGGAGATGATAGAGCAGTTTGCTATGGACGAAGCGCGCATATTGAAAGTGTGGGTGAAGCTTCTCGTTACACCTGACGGCAACACGATGCGATGGCTTCTTGGTGTAGAGTCGGCTGCCGAAGGAGAGGAACTTAATTATCTTCTCGACACATTCAAAAGATTCGTAACGCCTTACCTTCAGAATATCGAGCCTGTGGTCGCTTCTTCGGAAGAGGACTTCGTTAAGCAGGCGATAAAGGACGCGGAGCCTTTCTATGCAAGGACGTAATATCGCACTTTACATATTCATATTGGCTCTTACCGTGGCGGCGATCCTGTTCATGATGTATCAGACCCGAAGGATCGACGCATATTTGTATAACAGTCAGGTAGAAGCAAATACGGAAGAACTCATCGCAGACCTGGATCAGCTCGATTATGAGATCTACTGGATCGGTGACCTTCCTCAACATATGGACGGCATCGCTGATCATGTCACGCTTCTCAATGCTTCTACGGCAAGTTCAGCTACACTTCCCGTTACGGAAGGCGATATCGGCTTCACGGAATATGACGAGAACGGCATTGTCGTAAGTCACATTGAGCGAAGAGAATATGCTTCTTATATGATGATCGTAGTGAATACTTCGGAGGAACTGTCTGATAATACGTGGGCTGCGATTCAGGACTGCGCCGTAAACAACCATGTGCCTGTTCTTCTGATAGGACAGCAGAGCATCGACGCGTTCAGATTACATATGATACTGGTGGCTAAGGATTATGATGAGAATTCTTCGTTATTCTTCGAGATAACAAGAGCCCCTCAGGACAATCCTCTTGATCCCGAGGTGGTCGCAGCCGGCGGACACGCATATGCTGACGCTTTGCTCACTTTTATACACGATTCTTTCATGGATCCGTCGGTCGTATACGTGACGCCGCCGGTACAGCCTGTTGAGACAGAGGTTGTCGTAACGGATGAAACTGTAATAACAGAGGAGACTTCTGATGCCGCTTGATGAGATTAAGGCTGCTTCCATAACTTCCAGATACGATGAGCTTATGTCATCACTGTCTGACCCTGCCGTGATCTCGGATAATGACAGGTATCTTAAGCTGTCGAAGGAGCTTGCGGAAATCACTCCCAAGGCGGAGGCTGTGAAGCGGTATTTCGATGCGAAGGAAGAAGTAAGGGAGGCACTCGAGCTTCTTAAGGACGGCGATGAGGAGATAAAGGCTCTCGCGAACGAGCAGCTTGCTTCCGGCAAGAAGGCTCTCGAAGACAGCGAAAAGGAACTCGTCACCATGCTTCAGGACAAGGACCCCCGTGACGACAGGTCTGTCATCATGGAGATACGTGCGGGAGCTGGCGGAGAGGAAGCAGCTCTGTGTGCAGCGACGCTTTACCGCATGTACCAGGGTTATGCTGCGCGCCGCGGATTCTCGATCAATGTCGTAGACAGTAATGAGACAGAACTCGGAGGCTATAAGGAGATCGTCTTCGAAGTCAACGGTCAGGGTGCATTCAGCAGACTTAAGTTCGAGAGCGGAGTGCATAGGATACAGAGAGTCCCCGTCACTGAGTCGGGTGGACGCATCCATACATCGACGGCGACGGTTGCAGTTCTTCCCGAGGCTGACGCGACGGATGTAGTAATCAATCCTGAAGACCTCAAGATCGACAGATACAGATCGTCGGGAGCCGGCGGACAGCATATTAACAAGACTTCATCCGCGATAAGAATCACGCATCTTCCCACAGGTATCGTGGTTCAGTGCCAGGATGAGAGATCGCAGTTCGCGAACAAGGATAAAGCCATGGCAGTTCTCCAGAGCCGCTTGTGGGCTATCGCGAAGTCAGGTGATAAGGATGCCGAGGACCAGAAGCGCCGCGAGCAGGTAGGTACCGGCGACAGATCCGAGAGAATCAGGACTTATAATTACCACGACGGAAGAGTGACTGATCACAGAATAGGTTTGACACTTTATAAACTTGACGGCATATTAGGCGGTGACTTAGACGAGATCGTCGATGCACTTACGGTAGATCTCGCGGCTAAGAAGGAGCAGGAAGAGAACTGATGGAAAGACAGAAGATATTCGATACGAAGTTCATACGTTCAAACGATGAGGAAGGTCTGAAGGACGCAGCCGCAGCTTTAAGCGAAGGCAAGGTCGTAGGCTTCCCCACGGAAACTGTTTACGGACTGGGCGCTAATGCTCTTGATGCAGAGGCGGTTAAGAAGATCTTCGAAGCGAAGGGAAGACCCGGAGATAATCCTCTCATCGTTCACATCTCTGACAAGTCCCAGATAGAGGGCCTCGTGAGCGAGGTGACTCCTACTGCGCAGGCTCTTATTGATGCTTTTATGCCCGGCCCTATCACGGTAATCATGCGTAAGGCTTCCTGCATTCCCAATGAGGTTACTGCAGGCCTTGATACAGTCGGCATCAGAATGCCGTCGCATCCTCTGTGCAATAAGTTTCTGAAGTACTGTGGCTGCCCTGTGGCGGCTCCTTCCGCGAATCTGTCCGGAAGCCCGTCTCCCACGACAGCACTTCACGTTATGAATGATATGGACGGCTACATCTATGCAGTAGTCGACGGAGGTGAGTCCGAGGTCGGTCTCGAATCCACGGTAGTTGATGCGACGGGTGAGAAGCCCGTCATCTTAAGGCCGGGCGCTGTTACTTCCGCCATGATCGATGAAGCACTGCAGACTAACTCCGGTTATGCGGCAGCTCTTAAGAAGGGCGAGGTTCCGGCTTCTCCCGGAATGAAATACAGACACTACGCTCCCGGATGCGAAGTTAAGATCATTACTTTGCCCGAGAATGTCGAAGGCATTGATCCTTCTTCCGAGGAGCTTACGGATGAGCAGAAGCAGTCTTTGTTCAACATCGCTTCTCCGTTCATCCTCGAGGCTCAGCAGATTCTCAAGAGTAACCCTGCTGCACGCATCGGTATTTTCGCAGGAACTGAGGTTAAGGCTCTCGCTGATATGGCGAAGGACAAGATCCTCTCAGCACACTTAAACTTCTATGTTTACGGCAGTACCTGTGATGTTAAGGCTGCTTCGCATTGCCTTTTCGACGGGTTGAGGCTGCTCGACAGACAGGAAGTAGACGTGATACTCGCGGCAGGCTTCAAGGGCGAGGACCTTGAGGTAGCTTACATGAACAGGTTAAGTAAGGCTGCGGGCAAGGGAGGAGACGACGTTCCCTCCGGCGCTTATGAGGAGATTGAGAACGGAAGCGGAGAGGTGCCCCTGGACTACTTCGAAAATGTCTTCACGGCATCCGTGCTGTTTATAAGCGATGACGACTGCAACCTGGGCGCCATCACCGAGGGTGTATTCACGGACCTCGTAAGGCGTAAGGGTCCGTTCTGTTCCGAAGACGACGTTAAGATTGGAGCAGAACTTTATGCGGAGTCTGCAGGACTCTATGCTCAGGACGGCAAGTATCCTGATGCGGCTGCATGCGACGCGTTTACCGAGGTCGTGGGCGGTACGATCGCGCACCATCAGTCAAAGCGCGCTGAAGTATCTTCCTATGACGGCAACGATCTTATTCTTACGATAAGCGATTCACAGGCATTCGAGATACTTCAGTCTTATCCCGAGCTCGAGGGAAGAGTATTCTCGTTAAGTTCCTATATGGCATCGAAGGGCCTCGTTATGAAGGGGGAGGACGGTAGCATCGCTTCTGTTTCCATCAATGATCCGTCCGGCGCGGATATCGAAGTCTATAAGCATACCGTATCGGCCCTTAAGGCTTGGATAGGCATACTGTTCCCGTACATCATCAAAGATCTCAATGCTATAAGGTTTTGTTGAGAATTGTAACAAAACAATTGTTCGAAATTGATAGACAAAAGGATACCCTCAGTCTATAATTGTCTCAAATACAGGTTTTTGATTATTGACGCGTACACTTAAGATTACTGAAGGAACTTGACTTAACGGCTTTTGCTGTGATATTCTCACCCTTGCTGTTTTTTAAATAACGGCATAATCCTTGTTCGGCACGAGATGCCGGACCTAATGTCCATAAGGAGGTGAAATCTATGGCAAATCAGTATCAGTTGGTAGTAGTTCTTGATCCTGCTGCAGGTGAAGAGGCTGTTAATGCTCTTGTAGAGAGCATTCAGGCTAAGATCGCGCAGGTTGGAACAGTTGATGCTCTCGACAATCTCGGAACCAAGAAGCTGGCTTACGAGATCAACGACGCTAAGGAAGGAACATATTACAAGGTTCGTTTCACAGCACCCGTTGAGTTCCCCAGAGAGCTTGAGCGTGTTCTCAAGATCACATCAGGTGTTCTTCGTTTCTTAGTTGTCCGCATCGGTGAGTAAAACCCCGATCACGGAGGCAGAACATGAACAAAGTTATTTTAATCGGAAGACTTACAAAGGATCCTGAAGTTAAGAATACTGCTTCACAGGTAACTGTATGCAGATTCACGATCGCGGTTGACAGGAAGTTCAAGGATCAGAACGGTCAGCGCCAGGCAGACTTCATAAGCTGCGTAGCGTGGAGACAGACAGCGAACTTCATCAGCTCTTATTTCCATAAGGGTTCCAAGATCGCAGTCGTAGGAAGCATCCAGACAAGGACTTACGATGACCAGAGCGGTCAGAAGCGTTATGTAACCGATGTAGTTGTAGATGAGGCAGAGTTTGTTGATTCCGCTAATTCCAACGGTAACACTAACGGTAATGCACGTCCTAACAACGGCGGATATTCAAGACCCGATCAGGCTCCGGTAAGCGGAACTGCAGCAGCGGCTCCGGTAGCACCCAACAGACAGATCGTCCCGGACATGTCCGATGACACTGTATTCCAGGGTTCTGATGACGAGTTGAGCCTTCCGTTCCCGATCGATGACGACACGGGAAACATCAGTTTTTAAGGAGAAATAATCATGGCTGAGAACAATGTCAGAGAAGCAAAGGCCGGCCGCGAGTTCGGCGGAAGCCCTATGAGACCCAGAAGAAACAGAAGAAAGACCTGTTCATTCTGTGCCGAGAAGGTTGAGATGATCGATTTCCTCGATACAGCACGCCTCGGCAAGTACATTTCCGAGAGAGGTAAGATCCTCCCCAGAAGAATGACAGGAACTTGCGCTAAGCACCAGAGAGAGCTCACAACAGCTATCAAGCGTGCACGCCAGGTTGCTCTTCTTCCTTACGATGCAGGCTGATAGTAAAAGCCCCTCGGATGGTATATAATTATCGGGCACCTTTGAAGGTGCCCGATTTTTTATTTAGTCGCGCATTATAATTAGATGAATTTGGGAGGAAAGTATGAAAGTCATTCTTTTACAGGACGTTAAGGGAGTCGGAAAGGAAGGACAGGTCGTAGAAGTAAGCGACGGTTACGGCAGAAATTTCCTCCTTAAGAAGAAACTTGCCAAGGAGACTTCAGCAGCTAACCTTAATGAGGTTAAGCTTAAGCAGGGCGCACGTGCTGAGCACGAGAAGAGGGCTTATGAGGCTGCTTTGGAGCTTAGCAAGGATCTAGGTGATAAGACATTCACTATGAAGATGAAGAGCGGCGAGGGGGGAAAGCTCTACGGCGCTGTTACTGCAGCAGATGTTTCCGATCTTCTTAAGAAGAACGGATATGAGATTGAGAAGAAGCAGGTAGTTATCGAAGCTCCCATCAAGAGCGTAGGAACCTGCGGCGTAAGGATCAAGCTGCATCCTAAGGTATCATGCCAGATCAACGTTGAAGTCGAGGCTCTTTGATGTCCGACAGAGATCAGATGGACAATTTGACCGGAGATAATAATTCCGCCAGCAATGTACTGGAGGCCGAGAAGGCTGTCCTCTCTCTTTGCATGAGACACAGGGAGGCTCTCGAGGCTTCCGTTATGAGAAGAATCGTGGCAGAGGATTTCTCTGACCCCAGACACGTTACTATCTTTAAGGCTATCAGCGAACTTTATCTCGAGGGCAATCAGGTCAACAGGATCACTGTATGCGATAAGCTTCAGTCTACGGGTAAGACCAAGCAGGCCGGAGGCGAAGAATATGTATTCGATATCGCGAATAATCACGTTGTTCTGTCTGCAGGCGACAGCTATATCGATGTAGTAACCAAGAACAGCATGTCCAGGAAGCTCCTCGCGACTCTCGATGAGCTTCACGATAAGGCCGTAAACCATAAGGGAACCGTTAACGATATCGTTGACACGGGAATCTCCAAGCTGAATCTGCTTAAGGTAGAGGATGACAACCAGGGCTTCGAGTCCATCGGTGTCATCGCCAGAAGAAATCTCGTAGAACTCAGGGAGGCCATGAAGGGCGGTGAGACTAAGACCGTCAAGACAGGCTTTTCATATCTCGACAATATCACAGGCGGATTTAAACCCGGTACAATGAATATCGTTGCTGCCAGACCCGGTATGGGTAAGACAGCTCTCATGCTTAATATCGCAACTAATGTTGCCAGCATGTATTCGAAGACAGTAGCGATCTTCTCACTCGAAATGAGTAAGAGCGAGATCGTAAACAGAATCCTTGCTTCGCAGTCACAGACGAACTTCAAGAAGATCGAGCGCGCTGAGGTTTCTGCAGATGATATCGCAGAACTTGAGTCTACATTGAAGAGGATTGCTTCATATCCAATCTTTGTTGATGAGAAGACGGCAACTAACCCGGTTGATATCAGATCGAAGTGTAAAGACTTAGACAATAAGGCACCGAACGGCCTCGGTCTTGTTATCATCGACTACCTGCAGCTTATGACGTATCCCGATAAAGCTTCGGGTTCAAGACAGAATGAGATTGCTGCCATCAGCCGTGATATCAAGGTTCTTGCCAAGGAACTCGGAGTTCCGGTCATCGCTCTCTCGCAGTTGAACAGAGGTACTGAGAACAGAGAAGACGGAGATCACACCCCCGGTCTTGCAGATATCAGAGACTCCGGTGCCATCGAGCAGGATGCCGACTGTGTTATCTTCATCCACAGACCTACTTACTACAACAAGAAGAAGGAAGGTTCCGGCGATAAGCCTAAGATTGAGGATGCACAGCTTATCGTAGCCAAGAACAGACACGGTGAGACTGATACTGCTTACGTTAAGTGGTACGGTGCGAAGACGTTGTTCTTCGAGCCCAGAAGAAGGGATGATCCCGTGGACCCGATGGAGAACGCATATACGAGGACAACATCTTCTGACAAGGCTTCCGGTGATTATAATTTCGAAGAAGCAGAAGAACCCCCGTTCCCGTCCGAGGCCGATGCGCCTGCAGATACAGGATATGAGGACGAGGCTCCCGATTTCAGCGAGAATGAGGAATTCTTCAGCGATGATACGCATGACGATCTCCCGGAAGGATTTTGATGGCGAAGTCAGTTCTTACAGATAAAGTTTACGAATACTGCACCGGCAAGGGTTTACTTGTCGGTGTTTCGTGTATTGTAGCAGGTCTTTCCGGAGGCCCGGATTCGGTTGCTCTGGTGAGCATTCTGAAGGGGCTTTCCGATAATGAGAAGGATTTCCCGAAGATCGTAGCCGTGCATGTTAATCACGGCTTAAGAGACAGCGCATCTGATGATGAGAAGCTTGCTTTAAGCTTGTGTGATGAGCTCGACATTCCGTGTAAAGTCTTCAGCTACGACGTTAAGGTTGAAGCACAGAAGATGGGAAGAGGGCTCGAGGAAACGGGAAGGATCTTGAGATACCGCGCTTTCGATGAGTATGCGGCCGAGACTGCTGCATCTATGGGCGTTGCACCTGAGAGCATCCGTATCGCTACGGCACACCATAAGGGCGACCTCACGGAGACTTTCATGATGAATCTGTTCCGCGGGGCAGGACTTGAGGGTCTTACGGCTATGTCATCAGATTCGCGTATAATCCGACCTTTGCTGGGAGCAAGTAAGAGCGGGATCCTCGAGTATCTTGAGGAGAATCACATCCGATATGCGGTCGACGAGACTAACCTCGAGTCCGACGTTACCCGTAACAAGTGGCGTAACGATATCCTTCCGGCTATAGCTGAGGTTTCTGTTAAGACGCCGGAGGATGCGGTTTGCGATACATATGACCTCCTGTCCGCTGATGCTGACTACATCAATGAGGCTGCCCGTGAGGCTTACGCGAAATGTCTTGTAAAGCAGGGCAGACACCTCATGCTTAAGACTTCTGTTGTTCTCAGGCTTCACCGTGCCATCGGAACACGCGTGGTAAGGCTTCTGTGGCAGGACACATTCGGCAACCTTACTGATTTCGAGAGCAAGCACACAGACATCGTTATGGAGCTTATGAAACTCACGGACGGGTCGCATAGTGCAGATCTAGCATTCGGCAGGACTGCTGTCGTCTGCAACGGGCTTCTCGGTTTCTATGAGGAAGACGGCACCCCGCTTGCCTGTGCGATGGCGTCATACATGGGTTTTCCGGCAGTTCCCGAGGCCTTCGAGTACAAGATTAATGTCAAAGACCTCGATGAAGACTCCAGAACCTTGAAATTGCCCGATTCTGACCTTGTTATCAGGGCCTCAGTCGTTGAGAATAACGAGCTGATGGTATATAATACATTTTCGTGGATTTGCCCCGCTGAAGACCTTATTATCGGACTGTGTCCGGCGGACGGAGACTTCAGAAAGGCGGGAAGTCCGCATCAGAACCGCATAAGGAAACTTATGTCGGATCTGAAGGTTCCTAAGGGAGCCAGGGAGCATCTGCTTGCCGTGATGTCAGGCGGGAAGGTCCTGTGGATCCCGGGAATCGGACACGCAGAGGGATTTGTTTCTTCTGAATCCAGAATTAACTGGCTTAAGGAAGAGTGCAATGCCTCGGTGAAGAAGCTTATAAGACTTGATGTTTTGAATGAGGGAGACAAAGTTGAAAAAGTTTGATGTCATGATCTCCGAGCAGGAGATAGATAGAAAGGTCGATGAGATCGCTGCGAAGATCAGCAGTGATTATGAGGGTGAGTCCATCATTGTCATCGGCGTTCTCACAGGCGCTTTCATCTTTACTGCAGATCTTGTAAGATCTCTGACTGTTCCTGTCGAGACTGTAGATTTTGTTCAGGTATCAAGTTATGAGGGCGATAAGTCCACAGGTAATCTTGTGTTCAAGAAGGATATCTCCACGGATATCGAAGGCAAGAATGTGCTTATCGTCGAAGATATTGTCGATACGGGAAGAACTCTGAAGCAGCTCAAGAAGATGTTCGAGGAGAGAAATCCCAAGTCCATAAAGATATGTACCGCTTTCGATAAGCCGAGCAGAAGAGTAAATGATCTTGTTCCGGATTATAACTGCTTTACGATCCCGGATAAGTTCATTGTCGGTTACGGTCTCGATTACGACGGTAAGTATCGTGATTACAAAGACGTGAGAATAGTGAGGACAGATGATGAGTAACAATTCCGACCACAATAATGCGCCTAAGACTCCGGCAAACAGACCGCCGAGATTCGGGTCAGCAGCCATATTTTATGTGGTACTTATAGCGATCCTGTTGATCTTCTCAACTATGATGTTCGGGGATCGTAACGGCCGTTCCAACGAGACGACACTCTCCGATGTAGTAGATATCATCGAGAACAGCGATTATACGGTTAACAAGGTTGATGTTAACGGCACAACAGTAACTATCGACTATCAGGACCTTCAGGGTCAGCAGCAGACAACAACACAGACTATCCCTTACGAGTACGTTGATGATCTCATTACCAAGCTCGATGAGTATAAGTCTGAAGGAAAGATCGCTAACTATAACTACACTGAGCCGATCGACTGGGGCATGATCCTTAATGCTCTGTCCATCCTCGGTATGGTTATCATCGCGGTTATCATCTTCGTTAACCTGAATAAGCAGACAAGAGGCGAGAACAGCGTATTCTCGTTTGGTAATAACAGAGCAAGACTTACAAGTCCGAACGAGATCAAGGTCAAGTTCGACGATGTCGCAGGTTCTGTAGAAGAGAAGGAAGAACTCTCGGAAGTCGTTGACTTCCTTAAGTCTCCCAAGAAGTACAAGGAGCTCGGTGCGAAGATCCCTAAGGGTGTTCTTCTCCACGGACTTCCCGGTACAGGTAAGACTTTGCTTGCCAGAGCCGTAGCAGGCGAGGCTAACTGCCCGTTCTTCTACATCTCAGGTTCCGACTTCGTAGAGATGCTCGTAGGTGTAGGTGCTTCCCGTGTAAGAAGCCTTTTCGCTGATGCCAAGAAGGCGGCGCCCGCAGTTATCTTTATCGATGAGATCGACGCTGTCGGCCGTAAG
>Ga0310786_10001763_pt1 | contig 34524 bp, 29 predicted proteins | sample AusTroGonzalo_MG_FD_203881 | JGI IMG/M metagenome (GOLD analysis project Ga0310786, IMG submission 203881) | Bovine rumen microbial communities from tropical cattle in Woodstock, Queensland, Australia - Gonzalo_03 (v2) (version 2) | ecosystem: Host-associated > Mammals > Digestive system >... | reverse complement strand
ACGATGCTACAGGCTTTGCTGATGCAGGCTCAAATCAAGGCTACGACAACTTCGTTGATGATATCGTTGACAGCCTTATGCCTCATATCGAAAGCAAGTACAGCGTTGCTACAGGCAGAGAGAACACCGCTGTTACAGGCTTCTCAATGGGCGGACGTGAGTCTCTCCAGATAGGCATGAAGCACGGAGACAAGTTCGGCTATGTTGGTGCTATTTGTCCTGCTCCCGGCGCATCAGGCGCATGGAAGTGGAGCAGCGAGGACGAAACTCCTTACCTCGTAATGATCACAGGCGGTACCCAGGACGACGTTGTCGGTCTGAATACTCCTGAGGGCTATCATAACAACTTCAACAAGAACGGTGTTCCTCATGTATGGCACGTTGTTCAGAACGGTCACCACGGTGATGACTCTATCCACTCACACCTCTACTGCTTCGTAAGAGGTATATTCCAGGCTACTGAGGGTGATGTAAGCAGTTCAGCTTCAACGCCAACTACTCAGACACCTACAGTAACTCCTACTGAAACTCCTTCAACAACTCCAACTGAAACACCTTCAACTTCAACAGGTCAGCGCAAGTACAGCATGGAGGAGCTTACCAAACTCGTGCAGAACAAGCTTGTAAACAACGAACCAAACAGCTCTCATAATAAAAATCAGGGCGTTCAGTACGGAACTCTAAAGAGAGAGACCTATTTCTCCAAGAAGGCTAACAAGAACAAGCCTTATAATATCCTTCTCCCTGCAAACTATGACCCAAGCAAGAAATATCCTGTACTCTATCTGCTCCACGGCTTCTTTGAGAACGAGAACCGTATGATAACTCAGGGCAACGGTCAGATGTATACACAGCAGATCATAGGCAATGCTATCGCTGAGGGCGAGGCTAAGGACATGATCGTAGTTGTTCCTTTCGTATTCACAAGTGCTACAATGAACGATGCTACAGGCTTTGCTGATGCAGGCTCAAATCAAGGCTACGACAACTTCGTTGATGATATCGTTGACAGCCTTATGCCTCATATCGAAAGCAAGTACAGCGTTGCTACAGGCAGAGAGAACACTGCTGTTACAGGCTTCTCAATGGGCGGACGCGAGTCTCTCCAGATAGGCATGAAGCACGGAGACAAGTTCGGCTATGTTGGTGCTATTTGTCCTGCTCCGGGCGCATCAGGCGCATGGAAGTGGAGCAGCGAGGACGAAACTCCTTACCTCGTAATGATCACAGGCGGTACTCAGGACGATGTTGTCGGTCTGAATACTCCTGAGGGCTATCATAACAACTTCAACAAGAACGGTGTTCCTCATGTATGGCACGTTGTTCAGAACGGTCACCACGGTGATGACTCCATACATTCACACATCTACTGCTTCGTAAGAGGTGTATTCCAGGCTACTGAATAAGCTAACACATTTCCATAAAAAGATCTCCCTGTTTTCACAGGGAGATCTTTTTCATTTTCTTATAAATGCCTTGTCTGTGTCGTGAATTCCGCTTTCATCGGAAATGTAACGTTCCACCTTCATGTGAAGATCGTATTTCTCCCGCAGCTCTGCTATAGTTTTCATCATAGGAGATGAATGATGGAGGTCTATGGAATTCTGATCCTTCCAGCTGTCTATAAGCAGCACGGTCTCGGTATCCTTCATGAGAAAGAAATACTCGTACCGAAGATTTCCCTGCTCGCTACGGATAAGCTCAGCTGTTCCGCTTGACTCCATTTCTTCTGCGAATTTACGCGCATTTCCATTGATGCCGCTGTAGTATATGTTTACTGTGATGCTCATATGATGTACCTCCTTGTGTTAAATTATGCTGTTCCATTATAACATAGATTTTATACTTGTTCAATAGACAAAATATGTCTATTGACTTATCATTCTTGAGTGAGCAATCGTTTATATGTCCTGTCTATACCTGTTGCTCCAAGTGGGGCTGTTATAAGAATAGCAAGAACTCCAGCATTGAGAGTATAGCGTACATACGGACTTATAACAATACCCGCCCCAACATTCCTATTATTCCGGGCAAGCCTATTTTCTCAGATACAGCTGCTGCTGAAAGTCCAACAAGAATAATTATTGCAAACGATAATAACATGAAAATTCCTCCGTAAAAACAAAAAAGCCGACAGCTACTGCGTAAAAATGCAGAAGTCATCAGCTAAATAAGCGGTTCTGGTTTCCCATGGGAGAACATCATTCCCATATGAAATTGTTTGATATTATTATAACACGGTAATGGCTGAAAGTCAATAGCTATATACATAAGCTTTGCACTCTACGGAACGTGGATTGACGTATCTGTGTCTATGGTTTATAATAAAAGCATGAAGTAAACGTGACGAAAATCCAAAGAGGTGATATTATGGATCAGGTAAAAACAGGCGGGCTTATCAGGCATTTCCGTACAGAAATGAATCTCACTCAAAAGCAGCTTGCCGAGCGCATAAACGTAAGCGATAAGGCTGTTTCAAAGTGGGAGCTTGGCAAGGGCTGCCCCGATATATCCCTGATGACGGCATTGGCCGATATCTTCGGTACAGATATACAGGTGCTGCTGTCAGGTGAAATTGATAAAAACGAAAGCGAGAAGGGTAATATGAAAAAAATAAAATTCTATGTGTGCAGCAAATGCGGAAATATCATTACCTCTACCTCAGAGGCGGCAGTTACCTGCTGCGGAAGCAAGCTCTCCCCTGCCGAGCCGAGAAAGGCTGAGGAAAGTGAAAGGCTGAATGTTGAGGATATAGGCGGCGAATGGTATATTTCCTCCGATCACGAAATGACAAAGGAGCATTACATCACATTCGCAGCTTATGTGTCTGACAGCAGTATAATGATGTTCAAGCAATACCCCGAATGGAATTTGCAGTTTAATTTACCTATGTACAGAACGGGCAGACTAATGTGGTACTGCACAAAATGCGGTCTTTTATATCAGGATATCAGACCAGCAAGAAAGTAACAAGAGCCCCTTTAAAAAGGGGCTCTTTCAATAATATGCAGCTTTCTGTATGAACAGTATTTATGAATTTGCGCTGCTGGCAGCGACTGTTGCTGCTACGATAGCACAGCACATCGCAGCCTCCTCTGCAGCGATCATAGCAAGGGCAGAAGCAGATATTGCAGCCTCTGTATTGGTGCTATCTTCATAAAGATCGGCTGTAAGCATTGCTGCGTGCATGAGCCTTGTTTTCTTGTCAAGACTGAATATGCCATAGCCCTTCTGCTTTTCGAGCAGGGCATCTATCCCTATAATATTGTCAACAAGCTCTTTTTCGTCAGCATCAATTATTGAAACAGCTGCAAGAGAAGGTAACTCAAAATGCTTGCCGAACTTGTGTCCTGCTTTCTTGAGCATTTCAAACATACTTATCAGTCTTTCCACCTTTTCATCAGGTGTACCGTCTATTACAGCGAATATATGCGATACTGTCTGTATGGCATTTTTATCGGAGAACTCTTTTTTCAGGAGATCATAGCATTTCTCTGCATCGCTGATGAGCTGTTCATCGCTCTTTGTTGAAAAAGCCATAAAGCCTGCCATAATATTGTCCTCGTTTGAAGTTAGTAAGGGGTGCTCCTTCTTCATCATGTCATATAATGCCTTGCCTCTTGAAGCTATCTTTTCCGCTTCTTCAATGGTCGTTCTCTCAGCAAGAAGAGCTGCAAGCATTGCAAGATATTCCGATCTTTTAAAGTGCTCCTTGAGGATAGTGTATATCTCAGCTGTCTTTGCAAAAGCTGCCTCGGGATCAGCGGTTATACAGAGCTTTGCTGCAAGAGGTGTAATGACATTTCCTTTGAAATATGACGCAAAACCTGCATTATCCTTGATTATCCTCTTGCACTCCTTCAGCTTGTCAGCATCTGCCTTTACTCCAGCTGCGCAGAATACATTTGCGGCAACCGGATAGATATAATCGCTTTCATGCTTTATCGCTTTCTTTATAATATCCCTGTTTTCGATAAAATCCTGTGTGGTCTGATCAATATTGCTTCTCATTGCTAAAACTCCTTTTTCAGTTATCAGTAAGCTTTCCGCTTCTGTGATCTTAGTATACCATATCACAAAACGCTTATCAATACTTTAATATTACTGAACATTACATTTTTGAAATGATGCTATATAGATAATAAATGTATCATTCTCCTTTTCTGTAAATATATACGAAGCCGCATATGCCTGCTACAGCAAAAACTGCTCCGCCGAGTATCATCAGTATAAAAAATACTTTGTCAGAATCATCGTCAGGAATATATACTACATCGGGCGAATTGGAGTCTATAAGTATTTTCAGTTTTTGTCCGCGTTTGTATTTTGCAGGCTTTGAGCCTGAATTGCTTCTGTAATCATATGTCTTGCCATTATACTCGTATTCGAGAACGGGAGCGTAGGTAACGTGCTTATGAAGTCCCGCTGTTTTAAGGCTTACTATGTCGATTACTACGGCATTTACCTCGGTATCGCACTGTGATTTTGTCTGAGCCCTTGATATGAACAGATAAAGACCTGCTGATGCAAAAGCAATGCCTATGAGCAGAAAAAGAACAAAGCCATAAAGCTCGCTTTTCATTTTCTTTGATATATTTTTCATGCGTTCACCTCTTATAAACAGGTTACATTTCAATTATACATCATAATTAAAAGAAACACAAGCAAACAAAAAAGTCTCCGGACTGAACGGAGACTTTTTTGCTTTTTTATTGGAGGGATTCATCTCATTGTGAGAAATGACTAACTGTTGTAAAATTATTTTTCTGTCCGTAATATGCATTTGCACCATGCTTGCGGAAGAAATGCTTATCAAGTAATCTCTGAGGCATATTCAGAGTGTCGGAACGGAGAGTTTTTGTTATCCATGCCATTGCGGAAAGCTCTTCAAGAACTACCGCATTGTGTACTGCCTCAATGCAATCCTTGCCCCATACAAAGGGACCGTGATTTGCCACAAGTGCAGCGGGGATATTTCCGTAGTTTTTGCAGCATTCAACAATGACCTTGCCTGTTTCAAGCTCGTAGTCACCGTTTACCTCTGCATCTGTCATCTCGCGTGTACATGGTATCTCACCATAGAAATAATCTCCGTGAGTAGTACCAAGGGGAGGTATACCCATACAAGCCTGTGCAAACGATGTTGCATAGCGGCTGTGCGTGTGGACAACTCCACATACGCCTTCAAAATTCCTGTATATTTCCAGATGTGTAGGAGTGTCGCTTGACGGCGATAGCTCACCGTCTGTCTTTTTGCCGTCAAGCGTCAGTATAACTATATCATCTGCTGTCATAGTGTCATATTCAACACCACTGGGCTTTATAGCAACGAGTCCGCTCTCACGGTCATATTCGCTGACATTGCCCCATGTGAAGGTAACAAGTCCATATTCAGGAAGGAGCAGATTGGCTTTAAATACGCGCTCTTTGAGCTCCTTAACGTCCATATATCATATCACCGAGCATAATATCTCGTTCAAGCTTATCCTTTGTGGTATCTTTGTTGATCACAACAAGCTCTATGCCCATTATACGCGCAAAATCACGTACAGTTTCATCTGTGATATCATATGACAGGACTGTATGATGTGCTCCGCCTGCGATTATCCAGCATTCAAGTCCTTCAAGGAATGAAGGTGCCGGCTTCCACATTGTTCTTGCTACAGGAAGATTTGGCATTGACTGGAATGGCTTCTCACACTCAACATCCTGTGATATGAGTCTGAGTCTGCCGCCGATATCTATAAGTGAAAGTGCCTTTGCCGAGCCTGCTCTGCCCTCGAATACTATTCTTGCAGGATCTTCCTTTCCGCCGATACCAAGATGATGTACCTCTATGCGAGGCTTATCTGCTGCAATTGACGGGCATACCTCAAGCATATGTGAACCGAGGATAAGCTCGTGCTTATAATCGTATGTGTAATCCTCCATGAAAGATGTATTTCCGTCGGGATACATTGCCTTTACTACTGCTGTCATGCCGGCAGTTTTCCAGTCACCCTCAGCACCGAAGCCATAGCCCTTGTACATAAGATGCTGTGTTGCAAGTCCCGGTAGCTGACGCATACCGTGGAGATCCTCAAAGGTATTAGAGAATGCCTTTGCTCCCTCACGTACAAGTATCTTTTCTATTGCTATCTCTTCACGAGCCTGATACCTTATAGTCTCTTCATCAGACTTATCATAGTCATAAAGCTCTGCATATTCCTTCATAAGTGCATCTATCTCTGCATCTGTTACTGAATTCATGCACTCAACAAGATCGCCTACAGCAAAGGTATTTACCTGCCAGCCCAGCTTGAGCTGTGCTTCTATCTTATCGCCCTCTGTAACAGCTACTTCACGCATATTATCACCGAAGCGAACTATTTTAAGGCTGCGGCTGAACATAACGCCTACAGCTGCACGCTGCCACTCGGCTATCTTAGCCTGTACCTTCTTGTCCTTCCAGTGTCCTGCAACAACTGCTCTCGGCATACGGAGCCTTGCACCGATAAAGCCATGCTCTCTGTCACCGTGAGCGGACTGATGAAGGTTCATATAGTCCATATCTATAGCTTCGTTGGGGATAGTTTCGTTGAACTGTGTGTGGAAATGCAGCCACGGCTTCTGTAAAAGCGCAAGTCCGTTTATCCACATCTTTGAGGGAGAGAAGGTATGACAGAATGTGATTATTCCTGCACACTCATCATCATAATTCGCTTCCCTGATCACACGCTCTATCTCCGACTCCGTCTTTACTGTCAGTTTGTATTCAACGGGGAACGGAAGATCAAGTCCGTCTACTATCTTCTTTGAGTCCTCCTCGACCTGTCTGAGTGTTTCTTCTCCGTACAGGAACTGTGAGCCAGTTATAAACCAGAATTTCATTCTATATCTATCCTTTCTGTTTTTCGGAAACGGCTGCTTTGACTGCCTCAAGTCCCGAAAGATAATTTTTCATATATTCATTTATTCCGTCCACATCTTTTTTCTGCGGAGAAACTGTATTTCCTTTCATGTCAGCAAATACCCTGTTGTTAAGATAATCCTCAAGAGTTTCACCGTCATCCCTGACTGCCATATAGTCCGCAAGAAGTGCTATTCCCCATGCTCCGCCTTCTCCTGCGGTCTGCATAAGAGTAACATCTGCTCCGAGAGCTGCCGAAAGGAAGTTCTGACTTGGCACGGGAGTCTTGAAAAATCCGCCGTGCGCATATATCCTTTCAAGCTTTACGTGCTCCTGCTCTGTAAGTATATCCATTCCTGCTTTAAGAGAAGCTATGCAGGAATACACAAGGCTGCGCACAAGATTTCTGATGCTGAATACCGACTCGGGATCACGCATCATAAGGAGCTTTCCGTCCTTTACCCCTGTTACGGGCTCGCCAGCAAAGTAATTGTATGAGATCACACCGCTGCAATCTGCATCGCCTTCTGCTGCAAGACCATAGAGCATATCATAAAGTTTGCCCTTTGGCATATCACAGCCTGCTTCTTTGAGCAGCTCACCGAATACACCAAACCATGCATCAAGGTCGGAGGTACAGCTGTTGCAGTGTACCATTGCAACAGGTGCTCCGCAGGGAGTTGTAACTATATCTATCTCGCGGTGAACAGACTTCAGTTTCTCTTCAAGAACTATCATTGAGAATATAGATGTTCCTGCCGAAACATTGCCTGTTTTCGGTGTGATACTGTTAGTCGCAGCCATACCTGTCTGTGCATCGCCCTCCGGCGGACAGAAAGGAACTCCTGCCTTGAATGTTCCTGTAGGGTCAAGGAGCTTTGCTCCTTCTTCCGTAAGCTTTCCCGCACACTCTCCAACAGGTACTATCTGCGGAAGAATGTCTTTCAGCTTTGTACCGAAGGCTGTACCACTAGCAAGCTCGTCAAATTTTGCAAGCATTTCGCCGTCATAATCACAAGTATCCTGTGCTATGGGGAATATTCCCGAGGCATCGCCTGTTCCTATGAATTTTTCGCCTGTGAGCAGATAATGTACATAGCCTGCAAGCGTGGTCATAAATGCTATATCCTTGACATGAGGCTCCTTATTCAGAATTGCCTGATAAAGATGAGCTATGCTCCAACGCTGTGGGATATTGAAGCTGAATTCTTCTGTAAGCCTGTCTGCCGCTTCCTCGGTCATGGTGTTGCGCCATGTCCTGAACGGAACAAGCTGTTCATCGCTTTTATCGAATACGAGATATCCGTGCATCATTGCGGATATACCTATTGCAGCAGCTGTTTCAAGCTTTACACCGTATTTTTCTTCTACATTTTTCATAAGGTCGGCAAAACATTCACGAAGTCCTTTTCTGACATTTTCAAGAGAATATGTCCATACTCCGTCAAGCAGCTCATTCTGCCAGTCGTATACTCCCGCTGCAAGAGGGGCACGGTCATCTCCTATAAGGAGTGCCTTTATACGTGTAGAGCCGAACTCTATACCTATTACAGCCTTACCGTTTTTTATTATCTCTGCACTGCTCATTTTTTAACTCCTTTTGTTTCCATGGACTTTGCTGCTGAGAGGTTAGTCTTTTTACGCTTTGCAATAATGATACTCTGGACTACAAGGAATATACAAAGCATAGCTGCATTTGTTATTCCTGTCCACCACGCATCATCAAGTCCTACAGATGATACTATATTCTGGATAAGAGCAAGTGAAAGTACGCCGAAAAGTGTTCCTATAATATTTCCGACGCCGCCCGTAAGCATAGTTCCGCCAATGATAGAGGAAGCTATAGCATTCATCTCAGCTCCCGTTGCATGAGACGGAGATCCCGAACCTACGTGCATAAAATATACAAAACCGCCAATTCCACCTAAAATTCCGCACATAAGGTATGCAAGGAATGTTGTTCTCTTTACATTTATTCCAAGCATAAGTGCGCTTTGTTTATTTCCGCCTACTGCATAGAAATTTCTTCCTGTCTTTGTCCATTTAAGGAAGAGGAAAAGTGCAGCGACGATAACGAGTGCTACTATGACACCGATCTCTATATATGCATCTATATAGACACCTCGTTTATTTACCCATCCCATTTTAGGGATTATTATTCTTGTTTCTTTAAGTTTTACAAACGCCTCATTCTGAACATTGAACTGATCTGGGTTTACAATGGTAGTCATACCTCTTGCAAAGAACATACCCGCCAGCGTTACTATAAACGGCTGGATATCAAGGTAAGCTACAAGAAATCCCTGTATAAGTCCGAATGCCAGTCCGATGCCAAGTGATATCATCATAGCACCTAAAACGCTTCCGCTGTGTTTGTCAAGATATACAGCCGAGCTCATGCTCACAAGTGCGGTCATACCGCCTACCGATATGTCAATACCGCCTGTTATCATTACCAGCGTCATACCGCAGGCAAGTATGATAAGTGCAGCGTTTGCATTAAGCATATTAAAAAATGTCTGTGCTTTGAGGAATCCCTCACCAAGTCCGAATATCGCATAAAGATACATAAGTATGAAAACGATTATCGTTATGGACATGAGCAGATTAGTGTCTGATATTCCCCTGAGCAGATGTCGGCGCGGTCTGCCGACAGTCATGTCTTTTTGCGGCATATATTATTCCTCCGTTCTGCCCTGTGTTTTCAGCTCTTGCTCTCTGCATTCACAGGTGAACGCAGGCTCTTGCAGAAAGCTGCTATCTTTTCACGTACTATCGGTGCGCTCAGTATAACGAGAAGTATTACTACTACTGCCTTGTATGCCGGAAGAGCGTCTGACTGTACATTGAACTTATAAAGCGTTGTTGTGAGGAACTGTATAACATATGCTCCAAGTATTGAAGAAGATATGCTGAATTTTCCGCCGCTGAGCGAATTGCCGCCGAGTGCGACTGCCAGGATAGCGTCCATTTCAATATCCTTTGCAACTACTGAATAGTTGATCGTTGAAACACGGCTTACCTTGATAAATGCTGCAACTGCTACACATAATCCAAGTATAACATAGGTTATGAACTTGATGAATGCAGGATTGAGACCGTTCAGACGAGATGTCTTTTCATTGATACCTACAGCCTGAGCATACAGCCCAAGAGTAGTGAATTTCAGGACAAGCCATATAACAATAAAGCAAGCTATTGCAATAAATACCGGTGTGGGTATCGATATACCCGGAATATATCCCCCGAAATAGGCAAAAGTCTTATCATTAACTACCGGAAGTTTGTTATGGTTTATCCATGCTGCTATGGAACGTCCTGCTGTGAAAAGGATAAGTGTCGCAACCATCGGCTGTATCTTGAATATTGATACAAGTGCTCCGTTGAAAGCACCGAAAGCCATTGCAACAAGGCAGCTTATAAGAAATGCAACTATTATAGGAGCCTGAAGCGTCGTAGCCTGTGCATCAGGTCCGCAAAGAATTCTGAGAACAACGCTTCCGCTTATCGCCATCGCAGCTCCTACACTGATATCCTGTCCGCGTGATGCCGCCGTTACCAGTGTCATACCTATTGCAAGTATGGCAAGCTCCGAACCGTAGTCGATTATGGAAATAATATTTCCCGAAAGCACAGGATCTCCTGCACTGTTATGTCCAAGAGTTATCTTGAAAAATGAAGGATCCATTATAAGATTGAATATTGCAAGTAAGAGCAGGGCAGCTATAGGGATAAATATCTGCTTTTTTACGATACTTGCCAAGAAAGAGCTTTTTTCAGCACTTTTCGGTCCTGCTGTCATTCCTGCTCACCTCCTGCGATAGTATTCATTATTGTAGTCTGTGTAAGCTCATCGCCTGTAAGCTCGCCTACAAGCTTACGGTCGCGCATTACAAGCAGTCTTGAACAGGTACGCAGCATTTCATCAGTCTCAGACGATATGAAAGTAATGCTCATACCTTCAGAAGCAAGCTTCAGTACAAGCTTCTGTATATCTATCTTTGTGCCGACATCGATGCCGCGAGTCGGTTCATCAAGGATAAGATATTCGGGGTGTGTCAGCAGCCAACGTCCAAGTATTACCTTCTGCTGATTTCCGCCTGACAGCGATTTGATGGGCGTATTCACCGATGCTGTTTTTATATCAAGGAGCTTGATATATTCATCGGCAAATTTAGTTGCCTCAGCTTTTGTAAATGGCTTGAAGAATCCTTTCTTTACCTGCAATGCAAGTATGATATTATCACGCACGGAAAGGTCGCCTACTATTCCGTCACGCTTACGGTCCTCGGGAAGATAAGCAATACCGTTCTTCATAGCGTCTATAGGTTTGTTTATCTTTATCTCCTTGCCGTTTACCTTTACTTTTCCGCCTGTTACCTTGTCTGCTCCGAAAATAGCTCTTACACATTCACTTCGTCCGGAACCGAGAAGTCCCGTAAAGCCGTTGACCTCACCCTTGCGGATATTGAAATTGAATGGTTTTATGCCTTCCGAACTGCACAAGCCCTCAGCTTCATAAACGTAACCTCTGTCCTTCTCGTCAAATACAGGAATATCATTCTTGATATCAGCCATATCGTCAAGCTCTTTGCCCAGCATCTTCGATACAAGCTGTACACGCGGAAGATTTTCGATCTCATACTCCCCTACAAGCTGTCCGTCACGAAGAACGGTTATCCTGTCACATACCTCATACACCTGATCGAGGAAGTGAGTTACAAATATTATTCCTACGCCCCGCTCCTTCAGCTGCTTCATAAGCACGAAAAGCTTTGCTACCTCAGATTCATCAAGCGAGGAAGTAGGCTCGTCAAGGATAAGCACGCTGCATTCCATATCTACTGCTCTTGCTATGGCAACCATCTGCTGTACAGCTATGGAACAGCTTGCAAGCTGTTGTGTGGGTTTTACTGCAATACCCAGAGAGTCAAGAAGCTTGCCTGCCTGACGGTTCATATTCCTCCAGTTAACAAGTCCGCGCTTGCCTCTGCCAAGGAATATATTCTCTGCCACAGAGAGGTTTGGACAAAGTGATATCTCCTGATATACTGTACTTATACCCAGATTTTGAGCGTCCTGCGGAGAATGTATCTGGACAGCTCCGTCCTGACCTTTTATAAAGATATCTCCGCTGTCTTTTATATGTACGCCTGTGAGTACCTTTATAAGAGTTGATTTGCCTGCACCGTTCTCGCCCATAAGCGCATGGATCTCACCCTCACGAAGAGTAAAATCCACATTTCTGAGTGCTTTAACTCCCGGGAAGGATTTATATATCCCGCGCATCTCCAGCAATGATCTTTCCTGCATTGCTTTTCCTCCTAAGTGAGTTTCAGCCTTTTCCGTACCCGATAATACGGAAAAATCTGTAAAATTAGTGCGGTGACAAACTGCCCGATCGCGTCACCGCACTTATTTTATAAATTAATGTCCTGTAAAAATTCTATCAGATGCCGTAGTTTTCTACATCTTCATCTGTAATTGTCTTAGCATCAAAGCCCTTTTCGTCCATGATAATGGTTTTCTGAGAGAGGGTCTCACCATTTTCAAGCTTGTCGATAACTTCCTTGATGTAAGTTGACTGGAAAGGATTGCACTGTCCATCGTAGTTCCAGTTGCCCTTTTTGAGTTCTTCAAGTGCCCACTTGTTGCAGTCAAAGCCTACAATGACTACATCCTTGTCAACACCGTGAGAGATATTTGCTCTGTCAAGTGCAGCAACTGCACCCTTGGCCATGTCATCGTTTTCAGCATAGATAACGTTGAACTTCTTGCCCGAGTCAATAACAGACTGAACGATCTGCTGTGCCTTTTCAGCGTTCCATTCAGCTGTCTGCTGTGTAATAATGTTCCAACCCTCAGACTTTGCGGTATCTGTAAGAGCTCCCGAACGTCCCTTCTGAGCTGCCGAACCGATAACACCCTGAAGATGAATGATATCATATGATACGAGATCCTGTGATTTCAGCCAGTCAACTGCCTGCTCGCCTTCCTTTTCCATATCGGAAACGATAGAAGCTTCGTAGAGGCTCCCATCTGCATCAATTGTACGGTCGAAAAGGATAACTCTTACACCTGCATCTCTTGCGTCCTTGAGAACAGAATCCCAGCCTGCGGTATCAGCTGCTGAAAGGAGAAGATAATCCACCTCGTCCTGAATGAATTTCTGAGCGTAGTTGATCTGCTCTTCATTCTTCAGGCTGTAAGCGAATGATGCATCAAAGCCGTTTGCCTCTGTGAAGGTAGCCTTCAGGTCATTAACGTTTGCTGTACGATAGCCCGACTCATTAGGATCATTGTTGATGATGCCCACCTTGATGAGATCGCCTGATGAGCTTCCGCCGCCGTTGTTGTCAGAGCCTGAGTCAGCAGCAGTAGTTGCAGCATCTGTCTTTTTTTCAGTATCTGCTGTTTTTCCAGAATCTGCTGAATTTGACGAGCTTCCTGAATTTGATGATTCACTTGCGCTTCCGCAGCCCACCAGCATAGTACCACAGAGGAGTGTACTTACTGCCATTGCCAAGACTTTCTTCATTTTCATAATTAAAATTCCTCCATCCGAATTTATTATGCCATTAACGTCCTCGCCGTTAACTTGTATTTACATTATAGCCAATTTGTACATACATCGCTACCGAAAATGTTACACAAAATGTTTATTATTTTTTGAATATCATTACCAGTATATTTTTTACGGACAAATATTTGCATTGTTCTGAAATTGTCTTGGTGTCTGACCTGTATATTTCTTGAATATCTGGCTGAAATACCGATAATCCTTGAAGCCTACATCATATGCGACCTCATATACCATTTTCGATGTACAGCACAGAAGCTCTCTTGCATGAGATATTCTTGAAAGCGCAAGGTATTCAAACAAATTCTGACCGTACACCTTTTTGAACTGTGTACTCAGATATGACGGGCTCAGACCGACTGCATCGGCAACCACGATAAGTGAAAGCTCATCGTTCATATAGTTCTTGTCGATGTAATCCTTTGCCTTTGCAACGATACTGCTGCTGCTTCCCTTTGCCGATTCTATGCGCCATATTATACACTCACGGATAAGGGAGTGCAGGAATTTCAGCGTATCATCTACTGTCATAAGCTCGCCTCCGATCTCATCGGCTGTACCGAAGGCTTCATAGAATTTTTCTGTGCTGACGCCGATCTTCTGAGAAAAAGCGTATGCTGTAACATATATCTCCATACATACATACAATCTCAGCATAAGCGACTCAATTTCCGAAAAGCCTACCTCGTCAAGCAGGACATCCAGAATCTCATCACAGTTTTCAAGACTTCCGCTTTGCAGCAGATCCTCTGCTTTCTTGATGTCGATACGTTTGACATCATTTGTTTTCTCCACATTTTTCTTCATAATAATACCCCGCAAATTCTTTTAAAACTTCCAAACTCAAATACTCTTTACCGATTCACGCAGCCTCAACTCAGGCTTGAATATAATATCGCTGTTGTCCGTAGGATAGGAATTTATCATGTCTATAAGCTTTTCCGCAGCTGCTTCACCGAGCTTTCGTTGTGGGTGAACGACCGTCGTCAGCGGAACATCGCATATAGATGCAAATTTTGAATCATCTATGCCTATTACGGACAGATCATCCGGAACACTTATGTTATGCTCCTTACAGAACTGGAGCAGCTTTATGGCAATGTTGTCATTATAACATACAACAGCCGTAGCTTCGCTTATAAGCTCCAGAAGTCTGTTACTTCCCGAAGTAAATACCGAATTTTTGTCCGATGTTGCGAACCATACAACATTATCCTCGGCATTTCTGATACCGTGGGCAATACAACTTTTTGTAAAGCCGCTGTAACGCTTATGTCCCTGTATGTCGTCAAGTGCGAATATTCCCGCTATCTTTCGGTGTCCGCAGTCAAAAATACGGTCTGTGGCTATCCTGCCCGCCGCCTCATCGTCAAGAGAGACACACGGACAATCCGACCACGGATACTTCGCATTAAAAAATACAACAGGGATATTATTGCTTCTCAGCTCTTCATACAGATCCATGTTCGGATTTGGAAGAGCACTTTTTGACGGCTCGACGATAAGTCCATGTACTCCGCCTGATATCATACTCTGTAAAGCCTGTCTTTCCTCTGCGCCTCTGTTATGGGTTATGGCAAGCTGCATGGAAAAGCCCGAATCATTGAGAACACTTTCAATACCCGTTACGATACTAGGAAAGATGTAATCGTTGAAATATGTTGAGATAACGCCGATATTCCTTATCTGACCGGCAACAGACTCGCTTCTTGTATAGCCCGATGAAACAAAAGCTCCGCTTCCCCTTACACGACAGATGATATTTTCCTTTTCAAGACAGCTCAGTGCCTGTCTGACCGTCTGTCTGCTAACCCCATGTATCTCGCAGAGTTCCTTTTCCGTAAGGAAGCGATCTTTAGGCTTCAGATTTCTTGTATTTATAAAATTTTTAGTCCACTCGACTATGGTCATATATTTATAATCTTCCATATTTCCCTCCAGAACCGATGATAAACCGGATTTTTCTTCATCATAACACATTATTCATATTTTGTAAATACAACTTTTGCCTGTAATGTAAAATTTGTATGCACACACAAAATACCATTCTTCTCTTTGTGCAACACGACAATAATATTTCCTGTTTCAACAATACAATTTCTCCTCATTAGCTAAAGTTGTATTGTCCGTACTTAATATATCATATACTTGTGTCATTGAATAAAAAAACAAGCTCCTGCAAAAATCATGCAGAAGCCTGTTAAGAGTATTCGTTTTTATTCAGCGTTTTTCAGTGCAAGCACCTTTGGTATCTTACGTATGCGAATGAAATCTATAACAGTGATTATCAGATAAGCTGCAAATACCATTACAAATTCCTTTACATAGCCCGAGAATGGCATGATGAATTCAAACCAGCCGCTCATACTCATCATCATTATCTTCCAGAACAGGGTCATAAGCTTAAAGCCAAGGTATATAGTTATAAATTCGGAAATAAATACAACTATCGCTGTTGGTATGAGATACAATGAAGCTATTTCTTTATTATCATAGCCAAGTATCTTAGTCATTGAAATTGAACGCTCATTCTTTTCTATTATTATCTTAGTAAGCAGATAGAGCATTATCGCTGCAACTATCACGCATACATACTGGAAATACACCATATATGAACCCATTGAATGATCGAGCTGACGTGCTATCTTCAGCATATCGTCTGCTGTCAGCTCATTTGCGATATATTCCTCATCAATATCTGTTATTTTTGAATTGCTTATATATCCGCTAAAATCATCTGCGTCCTTTTCAAAGATCTTATTGAAGCTCTCATTCGGCATGAATACTGCAATTCCTGCTGTATAGTCATATATGCCATAGACCTTCCAGCTGTATTCCTTATGCTCGTATTTCTCCGATAACTTCACGATGTCTCCTTCATTTACGTCATATTTGTCCGCATATGCCTTTGAAATGTATACCGCGTTCTCATCAGGATTATTGCAATAATCCTGAGAAAGCTTTATGTATCTGCTGTTATCGGCAATTCCGTAGACCATTACCTCTTCATTGTAGTTTTCGTCTTTTCTTTCCAGTGAAGTCATAGAAAAACGTTCTGCATCCGGATTATCTGTAGTGATCGTATTACCGTCATCGTCCTCTGTACTGCTGAGTATTATCTGCTCCTTGGCAAACATCGACTCTCCCATATGATCCTGGTAATACGAAAGTGTTTCAGGCATTCCGACAGCCATCGAGAGCAGCAGCATAACAAAGGTTATGCCTATAAACAGCATAAGATAATTAGGGATATTCTGCAAGAACACACGCATACGGAAACGTCCGAAGAATTTCCACCTTGGAAGGCGTATTGCCTTTTTACGCTTGCTGCGTTTAAGGTCATGTCTCAGGAAACGAAGCGGTGACAGCTTCAGTGTCCTTATGATGACAACAAGATTTATTATAAGCATAAGGATTATCGGTATAATAGTTGTCTTTAAAAACGCCTCGGGTGTCCAGATAGTCTTATAAGCCGGCAGACTGTAGCTGTTGTAATACATATCTACAATTACTCCCTTGAAGAAGGTATATCCGAGTATATTTCCGATTATTGAAGCGATTATCACCACTATCAGCGGTGCGCTCATATAATAGCGCAGCAGTTCGCCCTTTGTATAGCCGGATGCACGGAGAGTTCCGATAACGGACGCCTCCTTTTCGAGCGTAGTGCTTATAGTAACTGCAAATATGAATGCAAGCACAGCCGTGAGTATGTACAGGAGCACTCCGCCCATTGCCTTGTCCTTACCGAGATCATTTTCTGCAAATGACATTGCCTGATTTGCATATGCAGGAACATAATCCTTTATCTCAAGATCTTCATTCTCTGAGGCTGCTACCTGTGTTATAAGAGATTTCAGGAAATGATCTGCCTGTTCCTTCTCCTCATATTCATCGGCAGGAGCATTGTTATAGATGTAAGCGTAATTTGCACGTGTATTACTGTGTATACGTTCAAATCCTGTATCTGTCGTCATGGCGATATCAAAGGTCATGGCATCGAACATTGTATCGGTGTTGCTCTCGTACAATGCGGAATAATCCACAAAAGCCGCAAGTCCCACAACTTCAAACTCTGCATTTCCGGCACTCAGCTTATCTCCGACCTTTATCTTAGCATTGTCAGCGTGCATACGATCAATTATGATTTCATTTTCGTTCTCGGGTGCTCTGCCCTTTATTATGTCGTACAGATCTACGTCCTTGCGCTGAGAATAAACTCTTATAGTCGAAGTTTTACCGTCTGATGATTTCTTTTGCTCAACATCTTTATAGAACAGCTCATACACAGTTACGGGAACAGGATCGAATTTTTCATCAAGTCCGTATCTGTCAGCAAGCTCGCTGTACTTCTCGTCTATTTCCTTGTCTATCTCCTCGTGAGCCTTTTCACGTGCTTCATCTATGGCCTTTGTATAGTCATCAGACTCCTTTGCCTGTTTCAGTGCATCATTGTATGCCTTATCAAAGCTCTCTGACATAGCAGCTTCAAGAGCTGTATCAATTGCAGACTGTCTTGCCTCAGAGGTGATATCCTGCCCCATTTTCTTTGCGGCTTCAAGCTGCTCATCGACTGTCTTTTCGACTTGCTCTGTGATAGCTGAACGTACATTGTCTTCTACCTGCTCTTCCATTGCTTCGTCAACAGCCTTTTGTATCTCACTCTCTGCCTCGGAATAAGCACGTTCACGGTACACTGATACTACATCGGCAAGTTCTCCCGAAGCTATTGCGGAAAGAGTTGCCTCGTCAGCCTTTTCCGAAAGCTGAAAATGTCCGCTTTCACGTTTAAGGATATCAACGTTCCTGTCAAGTGTGTCGAGCATACTGTTATTGGCCACATACATACCCGAAACGAAGCCTATTGTTGCAATGAGCATCAGCATTATCATAAAATAACGCTTGCGGTCACGCCAGATATCCTTCCACACGCGCTTTACCATTGGGTCTTTAGGACGTTTTCCGAAGGATATACTTTTCTTCTCCATGTCCTCGCCCCCTTACCATTCAAGGTCGGCAGCAGCGGTCTTTTGGGTATTTACGATATCATGCCTTATCTTTCCGTCGCGCAGCTTGATAACATGGTCAGCCATTTCTTTGATAGCTTCATTATGAGTTACCATAATGACAGTATTTCCGTATTTCTGATTTACCTCCTCTATGAGCTGTAATATCTCCTTCGATGTGGTATAATCAAGTGCACCCGTAGGCTCATCACAGAGAAGTATATCAGGATTTTTCACAATAGCACGTCCAATAGATACTCTCTGCTGCTGACCGCCCGAAAGCTGGTTCGGAAGCTTGTAGCGATGCTCATAAAGTCCCAGTATCTTCAAAAGCTCGTCTATATCCAGCGGCTTATCGGACAGATACGCGCCTGTTTCGATATTTTCCTTTACGTTTAAATTCGGTATCAGATTGTACATCTGGAATACATAGCCCAGATGCTTTCTCCTGTACCTTGTAAGACCTTTCTCGTCCATATCCTCCAGCTTGTCGCCGTCTATGATTATCTCACCCGAGTCGGCATTGTCTATGCCTCCGAGGATATTCAGCAGCGTTGATTTTCCCGAACCCGAAGGTCCGAGCAGCACACAGAACTCACCTTTTCCGACTGTAAAATCCAGCCCCTTCAGTACGTCCTGCTTTGTATCACCGCTTCCGAAACTCTTTTTCAGTCCGCTGACCGAAAGAAATTTCTTTTCTTTTTCGCTCATGTTTTTTCCCCCTATATCAATATTTTGTGATACTTATTATTTAATAAGTTCAGTTGAACATATGAATGTCTATTCATATGTTAGCATATAATTACATTTATGTCAAGTGCTTTTTCTCTATTTCGTCAGTTTCGATATTATCCGTAATTATAGTTTGCACATATAAGTTAGTTTATACAAATATTCATTATTTAACAATTATAAGAAGATAAAAAAGTTCCCGTGTCCACGGGAACTTTAAATTCAAATCACCAATAATATCCGCTTTTATGCTTTGTTTTTACGGCAGCTTATCATATCACAGCCACAGCACATCACAAGCATGATAATACCGATAAGTGAAACTGCCTTTCCAACACCAAGAAGCGGTGCTTTGAAACGTATCTCATATTTATGCGAGGAGCTTTTGACAGGAAATCCGAGAAACGCCGTGTTGACTCTTACAGGCTCGACCTCCCTGCCGTCCACCAATACCGTAAATCCCTCATTCATAATGAATCCTGTTGCGGCGATGCCGTCATGTTCAGCGGAAATGCTGCCTGATATCCTGTCACCGTGAGTTCCGGACATATCAGTCATGAAAGGAGTCAGATCAGAGGTTATATCTGATAGCTTTTCCGTGTCAAGGGTGTATGCTTCAATATCCGATATACGCACATCTTCACCTGTAACGATGATATCAAGCTTATCGCTCATATCTGATATCACATATTCAAATAAGTTGTTGCCGTTTTTGTACTTCCACTCAGGATTACAGAGCGTATTTTTTATGCCGTTGACATTTATCCGCACATCACCGCCTATCTCCCAATTCAAGCTTCCTTTTTTCTCGGGATCGGCAACATGGAAACGCAGAAGCAATATCCTTCCACGCACTTTTTCAGGTAAAGGATAGCTGAATTCAGCTATACCATCCTCGGTCGCAATGATCTTTTCGCCGTTTCTTTCTTCGGATACAACACTTTCAAAAATATCACTGATATCAACAGGCACAAAATCAGAGTGTAATTCTGTATCCGGAATATCCTGATGTACTATGGTATAATTCATCAACGCCATGATATTGTCGGGATATTCCAGCATTCTGTACTGTCTCTCACTCATTAGTCTGCTGCGGGTATATACCATAGGAAAGGCATTTTTATTCTCATACAGGCAATAGCCGTCTTCGGAATTTATCTGCTCCATTCCATAGCATGAAACAGGCTGCTCTGTTATATAATAGCGATCTCCCATAAATGAATTGAAGAAGATGTTCTTTGAACGTACAGTAAGTGCGGAATTGCGGTATTCGTTCTCATTGTACATCTCGCTGAAGTAAAAACTGTTGTAGCCACGAGAATGCAGCGAGGAATATATGGTATCGCTGTAATGTCGCGGAGAATATACCTTATTTACGGTATACAGCCTTCTGGTATCAACTGCCGTGCGGTATATGTCATCATCGGGAAGCTCTGAGAAAAGCCTGTATAATGTCTTTGAATTGGCTGTATCATATCCATCCTTTGAAGCAAGCTTATCATAGTTGTTGGCAAAAATGCATACTGCCATAGGTACGGCAAAAGTCAGAACGACCGCAATCCTTTTATGCGTTCGGATATAGATGTAAACAGCAGCAGATGCAGTTACCGCATCTGCAAGATATGCACCAAGCATAGGGCTCATTCCGCTGACAAAAAATGATACCGCTGAAAATACTATGAACAGCAGGAGCAGCCTTTTGCTCCTGAACTCTGATATCTCATCAAGCATATCAGCTGTCAGAGTAAGAGCCAAAGGCAGGAAGGGAAAAAGAACCTTCGGGTCGGTATAAAGTGTACCGTTCAGCAGATAAAGAGTTACAGGCAGTATCGGGAATAAAAGCACAAGTACAGAAACGAAACGCTGATGCCTTTTTCCCTTGAACAGAAAGTAAAACACCGCAAGCACACCGAAGCCAGACAGTCCCATTGCCGAATTGTAATATGTCAGCTTATCCAGTCTCATTGTCGGCAGCAGTTCCTTTATTGCCACGCCGTTCGCCGACGGATCTCTGTTTGTAATAAGGAGGTATGCGGTAGGCAGTATCAGCACCGCCGAAGCAAGAAGCCCTGCTGTCAGGCATAAGGAAAACGGTATCAGCCTTCTGAAGCTTAGCTCCCCCTTTTTTTCAAGTATGAGCCATATACCGTATGCAATAACGGCTGCTGCTTCCGCAGGGATAAAATAGTAGTTGCACATTGCCGTAAGGAACATTCCGACTGCAAGCATTGACTTTTTGCCGCTGTTGAAAAATCTTTCGGTACCATGAAGCGTTATAAGCAGAAACGGCATATATGACGTAAACATTATCTGCCTGTGTGTATTTAGTATCAGCGGTACTGAAAGTGCGAAAAAAGTAGTCGTGAGCAAGCTTACAGACGGAGTATGCCGTCTGCGCAGAAGCTGATACAGCAGACATTCCGAAGTCAGTGCAGCTATCAGTGATACCAGCATTATATATGTGCCCATCGGTACAAACGGAAGAAGATATGACGGAAGTATCAGCGGTGAAAGCAGTCCGTAGTACGAAAGGGAAAAGATATTCTCACCGCCGCCTATATTAGGGGCATATGAAGGTATGAGCTGGCCTGTATCGTAAAAAAGAGTACGAAAATATTCGGGTATAGCATAATGCTGTGAAGCCCAGTCTGTCTGAGAGCCATAGACCATATCAGGTGAAAGGAAGGAAGGTATTATCAGCAGCGTCATCATAATAAATGATACCACAGCTAAAATATCACAGCGAAAATCCAGCTTTTCGGTATCTTTTTTCATTTGCAGTACTCCTTCCAGTTCTCAAACGGGAACATATGCGCAAGCTTTTCCATAGTGCGCTCCTGTGAGGAGTAAATATTGCAAAGTTCCTGCTTTTTCTGCATTATATCATCAGGTATCACAGAAGCTCCTGCCTTTTCTATATCCGAAGCCTTATAATAGTCACCAAAGAAATAGAGCTTGTCAGCTCCGTGAGTATCATTGAATGCCTGAACGGTAAGTGTATTGGTCATTTTGTGGTGGATATGTCCGTATTCTCCCTTTGGATTATGTGTAACAGCAAAATCCCAGTGCTTTGCATCCATGATAAGTCTGATGTCCGACTCTACAGCTTCTTTACAATCAGACCAGTCGTCACGCATGAAAAAGATCTTGTCCGGATAGCTCAGTATCAGAGGAGTATTCCCCGACTGCTCCACAGCCTTGCGGAATTCTTTGGCACGTCGCGGGTTATTGCCGTTGGTAATGCAAACCACAAGATAGCCGCCGTCAAGCAGATGCGCTCCGCCCCATATGGTCTCATCATCAGGGTGAGCAACTATCATCAGCTTTGAAGCATCAGCCATGTTTATATGACTGAGCTGTTCCACTGTCAATGGTGCGGGACAGCTTTTTTCACGCTCTATGCATATAACTCCGGTGATTGCAGAAAATATGCAGAAGCATACCATAAGAAATAATAAACATTTTATTTTTGCTTTGTTTTTTTCATTCATTTCCTTAATTCCCATTTATCATTTATCGTGTAAAAGCACTTTTTCACGCATCAAAAAAGCCCGATAAATCGGGCTTTTTCTTATAATCATTATCACAGCCGCAATAAGCTGTTATTTTGTCATTTCCGCGCTTATCGCCTGTATTATACCACTATTGTACGATCATGTCAAGTTTTTTGTGCTTTTATATCATGCCTTGAATATAAATCTGATGAAATTATAAATAAGCGGTATAACTGTACTGCTGTCATGTCCGCCGCCGGGTACGGAGATATAGATATTCTCAGTACCGTGCTGTGTAAACAGATCACTGTACTGCTTCGGAAAGTCGTTTACCATACCGTCACTTGTTCCGCCTGCTATCATAAGAAGATACGGCGAATAAGGCGGGTCTATCCTGAGATCATCCTTGCTCATAACACCGGGATGTGTCATAAACTGATCCTTTGTAGGGAAGATACCCGGGGCAGGTGCGCCGCCGCCGATATAACCTACTTTGTCACAGCACTTCATACCGATGTAGAGAGATTCTCTGCCGCCCATTGAGAAGCCTGCTACTGCTGTATTCTCACGTCCTTTCTTTACAGGATAATGTTCTTCGATGTATGGCATAAGGCTGTCGGGAAGATCTTCAACGAAATTATCGTAACCAGGAACATCTGCCTGACCGTTACCTGTCTGCTTCTCATGCTGAGGGTCTGTATACTGATTGGTAAATACGATTATCATGGGTTCTGCTTCGCCGCTCTTGATAAGATTGGTAGCTATCTCACGAACGCCCATACCGTTCATCATGGTGAACTCATCACCGCCGTAGCCGTGGTTGACGTAAAATACAGGATATTTTTTACTGCTGTCATATCCCGGCGGGAGCCATACATTTGCGCCCTTATTGCGGTTTGCTTTCTTTGAGAAATATGTAATATGCTCTACCTTGCCTTCTGCGTTTTTCAGCACATTTGAAGGAACATTTACGGTTATCTCAGAGCGTATGCTTTCCATATATTTACTCGGATCCCCACTGTTTGTTGTAGTGGTAGTAACAGGAGCGGTAGTCGTAACAGTTGTTGTGGTAACTATCGGAAACTCCTTAGTCTTTCCAAGAATAAACTTTGAAAGCAAAACAAGATCGTTTACTGCAAGGCTGCCGTCACCATCAATATCAACTGCCGCCATACTTACACCAGAACCTGCAAATGAGCTCGCCATATAGCTGATAAGTGCCTTCCTTTCAAAAACGACATCGAATACATCGACCTCACCGTCACCGTTGACATCACCCTGTATCAGGCTGACAGGTGCGTTCACACCTATCTGTGTGCCGGTCTTTGCAATTACAGCTTCATCTATGCTAAAGCTGTCTGTCCCTGTTTCAGTCTCCACGTAAAGGATATATCCCGATCCCTCCGGGAGCTTATAGTTTGTATTTGTGAGCTGTACATAATCGCCGGTGGACAGCCCGTCTGCAATATGGTCATACACTGTTTTGCCCGAAGTATCTGTATATTGCAGAGAAAGCATCATATTGCCGGAGCCTGCAGCTGCTACGCTGAAGCTGTACTCCTCTCCTGCTCTGAATACAGTATCATCAAGAGTCTTCTGTGCACCATGCCATGCACTTCCTCTGCCGGAAACCGTAAGAGCCTTGCTTCCAGCATAAGCTGTGCCGCCTGTAGAAACAGAAGCACCGCCTCTGCCTTCCCAGTCATCAGTACCGCTTTCAAATGTATCATGTAAATAGTGATCATCTGCTGCATTTACACCAAGCCTATATGTAAATGTATTGAGTGGCATAGCTAAATACGCAGAAAATGCGGTTGTTCCTGTAATAACTCCTGTGATCATAGTTTTTATCCTGTTCATAGTCGCTTCCTCCTTTTATGTCAAAACTTGTCCTTATAAAAACGAGAACGTTTAAGTATATCATATACCATGCGAGCATATTGGTAAACTCATTTTTTTACTGTTCTGGTGGATAAAAAGGTGGAAAATTTATTATTTTCCCGTTTCAGATATGAAATAACGTATCAAAACTATCTGCACCTGCTTGTATTAAAACAAAATTTACAATTCTGCTATTGACAAATCAGTGATCCTGTATTATAATACTTGTATGCAAGTAAATAGTGCAAAAGCAAACGGAGCTGATACTATGGATAAAAAATACGAAATGCTGCGGCTGCAAAATCAGGTATGCTTTCCGCTTTACGCCTGCTCAAAGGAATTGATACGTCAATACGGACCATACTTAAAAGAGCTGAATCTCACTTATACTCAGTACATTGTTATGATGGTGCTGTGGGAAAAAGGACACATATCCTCGAAAGACCTTTCCGAATTTGTACATCTTGACTACGGAACTCTCACACCTGTACTGAAAAAGCTTGAGCATACAGGCTATCTGACAAGAGAGCGGTCAGCAGAAGATGAACGTCTGCTGTCAATTGCTCTCACCGAAAAAGGAGTAAAACTAAAGGAAAAAGCTGTCGGCATACCAACAGCTTTGGCAGGATGTATGGGGCTGACCGCAGAGGAATTTCAGACACTTTATGCCCTGACATATAAAGCATTGAAGCATATGGAATCCAAGAAATAACGGGAGGTAAAACTATGGCTGCTATCTATGATCTTAATGTTAAGGACAGAACAGGAAAAGACGTAAGTTTAAGCGAATACGCAGGGAAGGTACTGCTTATCGTCAATACCGCAACAGGCTGCGGCTTCACACCCCATTATGAACCGCTGGAGGCTATGTACCGCGATCTTCGGGATAAGGGTTTCGAAATACTCGATTTCCCCTGCAATCAGTTTGCAAATCAGGCTCCCGGCAGCGGCGATGAGATACATCAGTTCTGTAAATTAAAGTTCGGTACAGAATTCCCGCAATTTGCCAAAATAGAAGTCAACGGTGAAAATGTTGAACCATTATTTGCATATCTCGCATCCGAAAAGCCGTTTGAGGGCTTCGGTAAGGGGCTGAAAAATGCCGCTTTAAAGAAATTCACCGATCTTAATAATAAAAAATACGGTGACAAGGCATATATCAAGTGGAATTTCACGAAATTTCTTATTGACCGCGAAGGAAATGTGATCGCAAGATTTGAGCCTACAACAGATATGGCAGAGGTAAGAAAAGCCGTTGAAGAGATTATTTGATCTCTGTTAAGCAACACCTGACAGATAAAGACAGATACTAAATCACGTTCCGAGCGTGTTGCAAAGTACAGTCAGCTTCTCCGTATCGAGGAACAGCTCGGTTCTTCTGCCTGCTATCTGGGCATGAGCGCATTCAACGTTAAAAAGTAATTCTCATAAATAATTGATCTTCATGTACCCTTCCTTTCATAATAAGCAACCCCCGGCAAAGCCGGGGGTTTTCAGATTACAATAAATTGTGCCTTATTTCTAAGGCTCAGTGAAACATATATGATTCATTTGATTTCTGCTTTATTGTGTCAGGATAAGTATACACTCATATGTATCATTGTTTTTTCAGACATTTCATCACTTCTTTTGAAAGATTTTTTGCCCCCACAGTAAAACCGGGATTCTAAAAAAAACAGCTCCTTCGATATAGAAGAAGCTGCATTGTCGTTTCATTTTAATGTATTGTTTAGGAGGTTATACACTAAATGTTTTCAGCTAAAATTTGGTTTCCGTTTTAACATCGTCCCGTGCTGCACATTCGGTCTGTCCCCCTGACGATAGAGCGGAGCATACCAAGCATACAGGATATTCTGTTTTTCATTTTAACCGCTCCTTTCGTTTGGTGTGACTTTATTATATCACACAGTAGGAAGCTTGTCCAATGCAAAAAAAACATTACCGGATATAGGAAAAATCTATATCTCAGACCACTTGAAAAGCCGATGTGTATATGCTATACTTATTAAACAAGTAGGAATTGTATTTACAGCTTGACACTTGCAAGACTTACGGTATATGCAGCATATCCGCCCTCGATGTTATATACATCATAGCCGCGGTCCTCAAGTATCTCGGCGACTTCTTCGCTGAGGTCGCCTGTTCTGCACAGGACATAAACAGGCTTGTCCTTCGGGAGTTTTGAAAGTCCCGTTGATATCTCGTCAAATGGCACATTTACCGAGCCTTTTATTCCGTTATTTTTAAATTCTTCGCGGCTTCTTATGTCGAGAAGAATCACTTTTTCTGTATCAAGAGCGGATAGTTCCGTCGCATTTATACTCTTCATATAAAATTCCTTTCGGGAGGCAAAAATGGCTTTAACAGACGAACAGCTCGAACGATATTCGAGACATATCACATTAAAAGAAATAGGAGTGAGAGGGCAAAAGAAGCTCCTCGCCGCAAAGGTGCTCATCATAGGTGCAGGAGGTCTCGGCGCACCTGCTGCAATGTACCTTGCAGCCGCAGGCGTGGGAACTATCGGCATTGCCGACTGCGATAATGTGGAGCTTTCAAACTTGCAAAGGCAGATAATACACACAACCGATGATGTTGGCAAAACAAAGGTGCAGTCCGCCGCTGAGACTCTAAAAGCCCTCAATCCTGATGTTGAAGTTATCACATATCACGAATACGTAAACAGCAAAAACATCGCAGATATGATAGCGGACTACGACTTCATTATAGATGGTGCGGACAACTTTCCCACGAAGTTCCTCATAAACGACGCCTGTGTACTGGGACATAAGCCATTCTGTCACGCAGGTATCCTGCGCTTTGATGGACAGCTTATGACATACGTCCCCTATAAAGGTCCCTGCTACCGATGTATATTTGAAGCTCCGCCGCCGAAAGACACCGTACCAAGCTGCCGCGAAGCAGGAGTTATCGGTGCAATGGCGGGAATAATCGGTTCTATGCAGGCTCTTGAAGCTGTGAAGTACATCACAGGTCAGGGTGAACTGCTCACAGGAAGTATGCTCGTATTTGACGGGCTAAAAATGGAGTGGCGCAAGGTAAAGCTGCCGAAAAGAGTTCCCTCCTGTCCGATATGCAGCGATAATCCGACTATAACTAAACTTTTCGATGAAGAACAGCAGGCTTGCTCAATTAAATAGCAGTCAGATCGTTCACTATCTCTCCTGCTATGAGCAGTCCAGCCACAGCAGGAACAAAAGCCGTACTTCCAGGGATATCGCGGCGTTCCGTGCATTTGTGCTGAGCCCCGGGAGGACAGATACAATGGGTACGGCAGCTTATAGACATATCCTCAATAGGTCTGATGGGCTGCTCGTCAGAGTAAATGACTTTAAGCTTTTTTACGCCGCGCTTTCTAAGTTCATGGCGCATAACACGGGCAAGAGGACAGACGGAGGTCTCGTAGATATCCGCTATTTTCAGCCTCCCTGCGTCGATTTTATTTCCTGCGCCCATTGCGCTGATTATGGGAACTCCGAGGCTCTGTGAGCGCATTATCAGCTCGAGCTTCGCTGTAACAGTATCAACTGCATCAACAACGTAATCATACTCATCAAACTGGAAATCATCAGCATTTTCGGGCAGAAAAAAGCACTTGTGTATTCGTATATCCACATCAGGATTTATTTCCTTCATACGCTCTGCCATGACCTCCGCCTTGTATTTGCCCACAGTTTTTCTTGTGGCGAGTATCTGGCGGTTCAGATTGGTAAGGCATACCTTGTCATCGTCGATAAGGTCAAAATGTCCAACGCCGCTGCGTACCAGAGCTTCGCAGACGTATCCGCCTACACCGCCTATACCGAATACCGCAACTCTCGACTCCGAGAGCTTTTTTATTGCTTCTTCACCGTAAAGAAGCTGTGTTCTTGAAAACTGATTCAGCATTTATCTCACCTGTACCATAGTTTTTTATAGTTATAATATGATTATATAGCCGCTTAGAGTAAATGTCAATAACCAATTCACAGAAATCCTATTGACAAAGTATGCATATTATGGTATAATATTAACATAGCAAATCAGTATGAATTGACGGAGGTGTTTGTTATGCAGGTATATATGTGTAAGATGAATATTAATATGTGTATAATAGCAAGCTCCGCGCTTACTGTATCATAGGCTTTTTCTGCCTGTAAATCAACAGTCTGCCGCGGAGGCAGACTATTTTTTTACAGGAGTGATAATATGAAAAGGATAGAAGTGATTTCTCTCGACAGAATAGGGCTTGTAGGCGAGATTTCCAACGTCATCAGGCGCCTTAACGGTAACATTATAACCCATACAGCCAATGTAGTGACAGATGAAAAGAATACCCTCGTTTCACATTTTACTGCCGATATCCACTTTGAGACTGCTTCTGAAGATGAAGCTGTTTCACGCAGACTTCGCAGGATAAAAAATGTCAGACAGGTAATAATAACCGATCTGTGAGGTGATAGCAATGAACGAAACAATCAGAAAAGCAATATATGACAAATACATAGCACCAACCACAAAAGAACGTCCTGACTATATCGGCGTGGAAATAGAAATGCCCGTCGTAAACCTCAGCGGACAGCCTGTTGACGAAACTGTTTCCATTAAGACAGCCGAAAGCTTCATCAGGCAATTCGGTTTCATCGCCTCAGGCAGTGACGCTGACGGCAATATAACCTCTGCGAAGCATGAGCAGACAGGTGATATACTGTCCTTTGACTGCTGTTATTCAAATCTTGAATTATCCTTCGGCAAGGCTGTAGGTCTTTTTGAAATAAAGGATAGATTTGAGCGCTACTGCCGCTTTCTCAATACTGAATTTGCAAAGCACGGCTATACTATTACAGGTATGGGCGTTAATCCCAATGCGGATATAAACCACAATCAGCCTATCCAGAATGAGCGCTACCGTATGCTTTATCATTACCTGCACTCTTATCCGCAGCACAAGAATGAAGTGGCGATGCGCTTCCATGAACGTCCGGATTTTGGAACCTTTACAAGTGCTTCGCAGGTGCAGCTTGATGTGAGATATGAGGAGCTCACAGATGTTATCAACGTTTTCGGTCTGCTTGAGCCATACAAGGCTCTGCTGTTTGCAAATTCATATCTCTCCGATTATCCCGAATTCCTGTGTGTGAGGAATATGCTGTGGGAGCACAGTATGCAGGGCTATAATCCCCATAATGTCGGAATGTTCGGCAAAAATGTGTCGAGCATAGACGAGCTTATTGACTATATTGGAACGCAGTCCATTTACTGCACCATGCGTGACGGCAGATACATTGATTTCACGCCTCTCACTTTAGATGAGTTCTTTTCCCGTGACTCTGTTGAGGGCGAATACTTCGACGGCGAAAAGTATCGGAAGATAAGCTTTACGCCTGAAATTTCCGACCTTGAATACCTGCGTACATTCAAATTCGAGGATCTGACGTTCAGAGGTACTATCGAATACAGAAGCTCCTGCTGTCAGCCGCTTTCAGAAGCTCTGACAGTTGCGGCGTTCCACACAGGTCTGAAGGAAAAGCTGTATGAACTGAAGGAACTGCTTGAAAATGACGATGTTATCTATTCTCACGGCTTCAATGCATTAGAGCTTCAGAAGCTGCTGTCAAAGCGCAGCCAGCCCTATTTCATTGACGAAAACAGGATAGAAAAACAGCTTATACGCATACTCGACCTTTCATCAGAGGGACTGAAACAGCGAAAGCTCGGTGAGGAAATACTACTCGTTCCGCTGTATGAAAGAGCGCAAAGACATACAAATCCTGCCAGAACTATGCTTGACGGAATAAATAACGGTATCCCCATGATAAACTACATTGAGCAGTACGCTGCTATATGAGGTGAAAATATGACCACAAGCAAATATTACTACAGCGGAAAATTCGGCATTGAGCGTGAAACTCTCCGTGTGGACGGTCAGGGCAGACTTGCTCAGACTTCGCACCCTTTCGGCAATGACGAGCATATCACAAGGGATTTCTGTGAGAATCAGATTGAGCTTGTAACTCCTGTCTGCCACAGCGTTGATGAGGCTGTTGAAGCTCTTTCGGAGCTTGATAAAAGAGCCCGTGAGGAGCTGACTAAAAACGGTGAGAGCATATGGCTGTACAGCAATCCTCCACACTTTGACAGCGAGGACGATATACCAATTGCAGACTTCACAGGCGACCATTCTTCAAAGCGAGCATATCGTGAAGTCCTTGAACAGAAATACGGGAAAAAGCTTATGCTTTTTTCGGGGATTCATTTCAATTTCTCATTTGCAGAGGAATTTCTCCGCGAGCTTAATACAAATAACGAGGACTTCAATACATTCCGCGACGAGTTTTATCTCAGGCTTTACAAGCAGCTTATGGTGCATAGCTGGCTTCTGGTGCTGCTTACGGCGGCAAGTCCTTACTATGACGCTTCACTTGACAAAGACGGAAAAAGCGGTATAATTATGAGTGAATATTCGTCACTGCGAAACAGCAAACGGGGCTACTGGAACAAGTTCCTGCCCATACTTGACCACAGGAGCTTAAAGACGTTCACAGGCAGTATCAAGAAGCATATCGTGACGGGTTCACTGTACTCCGCAAGCGAGCTGTATCTGCCTATACGTTTGAAGCCAAAGGGCGTGAATACCCTTGAAAATCTTGCGGCAAATGGCGTTGACCATATCGAGCTGAGAATGTTCGACCTCAATCCCTCCGCACCTCTCGGTATAGACGGCAGAGACCTTGAATTTGCACATCTGCTTATTCTTTATCTACTCTCGCAAGCCGATTTCGACTTCACTCCCGAGCTTCAGGAAAAGGCTGTCCGCGACCATAAAAACGCGGCGCTTCTTGAGCCCGATACAAAGCTTTTAGAGCGCGGACTTGAAGTCATTGAGGAAATGGAAAAGCATTTCTCGGACAACGAAAAGGCACTTGAAATAATTGCATTTGAGAAAGAAAAAATACTCGGCAGAAATCATTTCAAAACCTCAATTGTATCGGCTTCTGCAAAGTAATTGATAATCAGACAAGGCGGTGAAATAAATGTGCGAGCTTCTGGGCTTCACTTCTGAAAAGAATACGGATATATCAGACTATCTGCGTACCTTTTTTGCTCACAGCAGAAGCAATCCTCACGGCTGGGGAATGATGTACGAAAACGGCAGCAGAATAATTCTGAAAGAGCCTGTCTGCGCCGCTGAAAGTTCTTTTCTCGGCGATATGATAGATAGTCTTACTTCGCAGAAAAATCTTCTCGCACATATAAGATTTGCTACCGTAGGCTCTATAAATGAAAACAACTGCCACCCTTTCACAGGCAGGGATATCTCAGGCAGAGAATGGACTCTGGTCCATAATGGTACTATCTTCAACAGCAGGCATAATCACCGATATGCCGCTGCTCAGGCAGGCGATACGGACTCCGAGAGGTTCTTCCTCTCACTGCTGGACCATATGAATGAGCATATCTCACGAGTTGTTCCCAAGGAGCATGAACGCTTTGAGATAGTCAATCATTTCATAGCTGAGAATGCTCCGCGAAACAAGCTGAACCTGATGATATACGACGGCGATATGCTCTATGTACACAAGAATCTGAAAAATACCCTGTGCTTCAAAAGGCTTGAAAACGGTATGATATTCTCAACAAAACCGCTTGATGACGGAGTGTGGATACCATTTCCGATGGCTCAGGTCATCGCCTACAAGCACGGCCATGAGGTGTATCGCGGCGACCGACATAAGGGCACTTTTGTACCGACTTTAGAATACATCACAGCTATGGACGCAATGTATATATGAGGTGAAATATGAGCTACAATTTTTACGGCTGGGAAACTGCTTTAGTACCGCCGATAAACAACAATTTCAAGGGCATAGATACGCCGCAGAAACTATATGATGCCCTTACGGAGATATGGTGCGAGTATACCTGTGCTCCCCGTCTGCGCGACAAATGGAGCAAAGAAAATATCACTCTTGGGCAGTGCTCCATAACCGCTTTTTTGGCGCAGGATATCTTCGGCGGAAAGGTCTTAGGAATACTCCGTCCGGGTGGAAATTACCACTGTTACAACGTTATTGGTGATGTGGTCTTTGACCTCACAAGCGAACAGTTCGGCGATGAAATACTGGACTATACCGATAATCCTGAACAGTTCCGAGAAGTACATTTTTCAAAAGCTGAGAAATATGAGAGATACGAGTATCTCAAAGAAAAACTGAAAGAATATACGGAGCAAAACTATGAGCACGAATGAACTCAGACAAGCACTTGTCGCAGATGATGAACTGAACTTTTCTCATAACGGCAGGAGCTATCTTCTTTACGGCTGGAACCAGTGCGACGGCTATGTACTCAGCCTTGAATGCGATAGCGAGCTTGTATGGCAGTCTGCATCAATGACAAAAGCCGCTTGTATAGAAGAATTTCTCAGGTATTATTCCGAACTATAACCGATAATAAGTATCAGGATTGAATAATCATCAACTTTTCAAATATTATTTTTTCTCTATGTAAGCTGCAGATGCCAGAAATATGGTATGACCGCTTATTTCAAGGACATTCGTATCATACCTTAAATCCTATAAAAATTGCCAGTCTCCTCGGAGACTGGCTTTTTTAATCATAAAAACAATAGTTATCAATCGTTCAATTATCTCCAGACTTGAAGCTGAAAACTATATACCTTCTGTGGATCAATTGCTTTCACTCAGTACAGATCTTCGCTTTGATAATGCCAATGTTCTTGAAGATGATACATAAAAAGCTGAACCTGTTGAACGCAAAAAGATTTTTGATACGTAAATAAGCTATCTAGATGAAATAACAGCTGCAAGCAAGATAACTAACGCTAAAAGTGCTAAATGTATTACGTTTCCCCCTGAAACAGTCGGAGAAAAAATAGAGGGCTCTAAAAAAATATATATAATTCAATAAGCGGCGATGCTAACTTTGATAAGCAATGTCTTGCCGTTGCCCCCGCTTTCTTTTTATCATTTTTCTGCGAAACAGTTATCTTATTCGTCACAATAACAGCTCCTGCCCAGACAGCTGTGGCCAGCTTGCTACTTGCCAACGGAGTGCAGATGAAGCTGATACAGGAATGAATCGGTCACAGCGACATAAGTACAACGAGCAACGTGTACAGCCATGTGGACAGTGAAAGCAAGAAGCTGAGTGCGGAGGCTATAGAAAGAGCGCTCGGAGCGTAAAGTGAAAGCCTTTGAACGGCTATGTTCAGAGGCTAATACATAAAACTTGGAGAGTGGAAGCGATTCGAACCCCTTGTTCGAACCTCCTATAAATAGCCTTTTTCCGTAATACGTCGAACTAATAATTCTGACCTGCACCATTTTGTGCGTACAGCATAAAAAAAGATACTATGGATAATTGAATCAAGCCCAAAACTGACTTCGAAGTTCAATTGGAGTCAGTTTTGATTTTAGTTGAATGCGTTGATGATTATAAAAGTAGATGTAATCATCAATAAGACGCTTTGCTTCTTCGAAAGTTTTTATCTTAGTTCTGTATATGCACTCTGTTTTGAATATAGAAAAGAAATTTTCAGCCAAAGCGTTATCATATGGATTACCACGTCTTGACATTGAAGGCGTAATGTGGTATCTTTTAGTTAGGTTATAGTACGCTTGAGAAGTATACTGAACCCCTTGGTCACTGTGGAGCTGCAACTCCCCAGTGACCTTTTCCTTTTTTTAGCTGCTTTTATTGTGCTTAGCACAAGGTTTGTGTTCTGAATAGTTGATACCTCCTATGTTTCTATTATACCATAGGAGGTCTTTTTTGTCATTGTACGTTTTTAATGGGGCATTTCAATTCGATAGAATACTTGTATTTTTTCACATTTTTTGTGAGATAATAACATCTTATTCGTGAACATCTCTGTTCGAATTCATAAGTGATGTAATTATATATGTGTCACTATTTGCG
>Ga0310786_10001760_pt1 | contig 34545 bp, 30 predicted proteins | sample AusTroGonzalo_MG_FD_203881 | JGI IMG/M metagenome (GOLD analysis project Ga0310786, IMG submission 203881) | Bovine rumen microbial communities from tropical cattle in Woodstock, Queensland, Australia - Gonzalo_03 (v2) (version 2) | ecosystem: Host-associated > Mammals > Digestive system >... | reverse complement strand
CCTGATGTATCTGTTAATTTGAGGACGGATGTTGATTTGGTTCAAATATGGATTGAAGATGATTTTAGTATAGGGGATAGATCAACATTCTATAGTCGAGGTGGAGCCTCTAAATGCTTTGTTTATGGCAATAGTGTAGAAAATATGTACGTCGGTACCAATGTTAATCTCGAAGCTAATGTCGCTTATCCCAATGGTTCTGTGAACCTAGCTCCAAATTCTACGTTGTCTGGTGCTGTTTGGGCTAAGTCTATAACAGTTGGTGCAAAAGCGTCAATTCGATAGGAGATTATAAAATGAAGAAAATTATTTCGATTCTATTTATAATTTTTGCGCATTCTCTATATGCGGAAGTTGTGTCTCCTAGATATGATGATGCCTCAACACATTTGGGTTTGCCAAGTTGGATTACATTTAGTGATGGGAAAACGATTTATTATCCAAATGAAACAACTGCATCATCTGTAAGAAGTGTCGATATCAATCTCCCTAAAACGCACTATGTGGACCTAATGGGTGAAACCTATAAAGTTTTGAGAGTGGATAATTATGGAAGGGTGTCTTTTATTCCTGATCACGAAATAAAAGATACTCTGTGGTTCGGTATTGATCGTTCAATAAAAAATGAATCAATTATTTGGAAAGCTTACGATGGTAATGAAAATGATGAAAATGATATTAATCAAGACCATTTTATGACTGTTATTAATCAAAGCTTTAAAGAAGGAATATCTCAGTATGTCGTTCAGTATGTTGTATATCCTGATGGTGAAATGCAAATTCAATTATGGAAAAATGGTGGATTTGTAACGGAATGGCCGGATTGGTTTTCCCCAGGTTTCTTTGATGGAGACCGATGGCATTCTTGTTTTGGAATCCCTTATACAAGAACGATGGAACTCTTGGGGCCTGACCGTTTACGTCCTGGGTGGATTGCGAAATCTTTGCGAGATGAGGATGTTGATGATATAAAATTTGAAATGTCGCAAAATGGAAAGGGGTTACATGTCTCTGTTGATGGGACTAGTAAGGATTTAGGCGGAATTATCGCTTATGATAATTCTAGGGAACATCCTGTTGTTGGTAGTTTCAGTGCTGTTGAAATTCAAATAGAGGGGCTTCCTGCTAATGAATTTGTTCCCTTTAAATGTTGGTACTTCTACGAGTTCTATGGAACGCATGATGCGAATTATCCTTCAGATAAATCGTTTTCAAAGGGGACGTCTTTTTTTACTTTAACTCGTGACGATTTCCAATATACATGGAATGCCTTCATGAATATACCAAGAATCGGAAAAGATAAAAAAGAGTTACCGCTTCTTACTGAAAATGATATTCATTTTATCAAGGCTCCTGCTGTGAAATTTCAACGTGTTGGAGCTCCTACGGATAATTCGCTGTTAAAAAAATTTGATTTCTATATAACTTCTATAAAATATCATTTAGACCAACTCCCTTCAGTTCAATTTTTACCAACAAGGACGAAAGCTTTATTGAAAATTAGAAATGAGGTTGGTGGTCGACTTGAAATTCCTGAACGTGAAGGCAAGTATGATAAACAATCAGAATCTACGATCTATGAATTGTTTAAGGGGCAAAATGTTAATGGAACTATCAATATTTTCCCTGGAAATGAAATAGATAAAATATCGGTTGCTAGTAGGAATGGCCGTCTTTGTTCTGATTGGGTTTACATAAATAATGAAGAGGTGGCGGCTTGTGGTGTTCGATTTAAAAGAATTGCTGAAGATAAAGTGACCTTTGACGCTTCCGTTTATGAAATAACAGTTTTAACTATTCTTTATAAAAAGTGCTCAAAGCGTGAATTGACTGTTGTTCCTGAAATCCATAAAACAGAAATTTTTTCGTCTTCGGGCGATGATAAGAATTCATTTGAATCGGCCTCGATATTTGGTGCGTTTGGTGAAGAAATACAAACGCAAGAAAAAATTGTGGATGACAAATATATGATTTCGACAAGTTACAGTAATGAGTTGAAACAAACTAGATATATTCCGATGAAATTTGTTCATAAAAGTTCATCGGGGGATTTTGAATACGTTGATTTGGCTTGCAAAAATTGTATTGATTTGGCGAATAGTTATTATGCAGGACAAAGTCCGATTGATCAACCAGACGCATTGGGATTCGCTTATTCAGAGATTGCTGATCCAAATGGAAAAAATGGTGTAGTCAGTTCTACTGCAGGAATCGCAAAACGATCTTTTGCTTATTTGGGTGATAAAAATGCAAAGACTTGGTCTATACCTGTTTCTTCGGATGAAGATTTTATTCCTTTCGAAAATCTTTTTGATTGGCAGATTGAAAAAATGTTTCGCAAAAATCTTAATAACAGCCTTTATTTGAATTACACTTTGACAGTTTCAAGGAATACTGATGGCAAGTTTACGCAAGAAATAAGCGATAGCAAGGGGCTGTTGAAATCGTCGTGGACTTATAATGGAACAAACCCGGTTATCACTTTATATGACTATGATGAATACGGCCATCTCATAGGGACAAAATTGAAAAATGACGAACGCCTTGTAGAAGAAAGCACCTATGATGCACAGGGGCGGTTGGCGACTTCGAGGAGTAACGATCGTGGCTTAAGTGAATTCAAATATGATTCGCTCGGAAGATTAAAATATACGCGTTCAGCCATGCAAAAGGCAAAAGGTGAATTCTCTGCGACATTCTATGATGAATATGGCAGAAGCGTGGCTTTAGGAATTGTGACGGGCGGTGACAATGTTTTTAATAATCCCGATGGAAATGTTTCTGTAAATGTTCGCTATGTTTCCAAGACGATTTATGGTCTGCCGGAAATTTCTGTTCTTCAGCAATATGGGGTTCCTCAAGATTTGACGACTGAAATTTTAAGTAATATGAAGAATATTCGCCCGAACGATATCGGGGCGGTGATATCTTTTGACCAAAAAGGAGCGGTCGCAAAAATTGCAATGTCGGCTTATGATCTTATTGGAATGAATACGGACAAATGGATAATTTTAGGCTTGAAGGGATTCCCTGCCATCCGCTTGCAGTACGAGTATGACGATTCTAAAAAACCTGTAAAGACTTCCTTTAGTACGTGGAATGGAAGTTCTTGGGATGTAAAGAGTCAAAGAACTAGAAGTTATGACTATAAGGGGAGACTGAAATGGGTTAAGGAAAACAATAAAGACCTTGCCAAATATACTTATACAGAAAATGGGAATATTAGCAAAAAAGAATATTTCGATAATGGGGCCCCGATTATGGAAAAGTTCATATCTATGGATGTTTATGGGCGTGTCACAGACGTGAATTACATGAATGATGCCGGTAAGGAAATTTATTCGACAAAATTGGGCTTTTCAAACGATCTTTCTAACAGGGTAACATCGTTAGACCATTCGTGGAGTGGTGTATTGAATCGCGGAGATGTAAAACGTAAAGGTTTGTATAGCTACGATTATAACGACAGGCTTGCAACTGTTGTGGGTAGCTTTGCCGCATCCTATGAATTTGATGAAATTGGGAGAATGAGCAAAAAAGTTGAAGGCGATGATGGAATTGAGTTTTCGTATGCTAATTCCAGCTATAGGGCGTCGGGTTACAGTGTCAATGGCGAGTCCGAGGCGAAGAACGTGGAGTATTTCAGATATGACGCATCGGGCAATATCTGGTATGACAAGCATAACAAGGTCGTCTATAAGAACTCTGAATTGGGACAGCCCGTAAAGATTACTACATTCACAAGTATGCCTTCCAATATTACCCTCGAAGACGTGAATAAAGAAAAGGATTTCGCCAACGTGGAATCCGTAGTCGATGTCGCTTATGACGAAGCTGGTAACCGTCTTTGGTATTCCGTTGACAACAGGGTCCGTAATGAAAAATGGATGGAGGTCACACTTCCGGGAATCGGCGTGTTCAGGTCCGAAAATACGGATGCGGCGAACCCCACGTATGAACTTGTCCGTCAGGACTTGGTGGCCGGAGCATATCGCGATGCGAGCGGGAACGCGCATTTCCCGGTACTGGATGCACAGGGGAGCGTGCGTGGCTACGTGACTTCGGCTGGGCTGGAGAGTGCCTATGATTATTACCCGTATGGAACGGTGGTAAATGTTTCTCCAAATGGTGGTGACGATAACAGGCGTTGGCAGGATAAGGAATTTGACAACGAACACCATAAGTATTATTTTGGTAGCCGTTACTTTGACCCGTTCTTTGGAATGTGGATGTCGCCGGACCCTGCGGGACAGTTTGCGAATCCGTATAGCTACGGCGGCGACCCGGTAAACTTTGTTGACCCGAACGGGGAAGAGGCTCTTTCTATGGGAGCCGTTATAGGGATTGCAGCTGCTGTTAGTGCAGTAATCGGTGGCACTACTGCTGCTTATCAGTGTTCTAAATATGGCGCTGGGAGTTGTGCCGTTGCCGTGCCTCAGGCGATTATGGTTGGCGCCGCCGCAGGGGCGGCTGGGGGTGCGGCAGGATTTGCTGCTGGTGGCGCGGCTGCTGCTTATGGCTCTATTGATGCCGCTGTAGCAAGTGGCCTTGCAAGTGGTACAGCTTCGTCTGCAACAAGCTATATCGGCAATGGCTTGTTTACCGGGCAGATGTCTTGGGGTGAAGGTATTCGCGATGTGGCTTTCGGGGCACTTTCAGGAGTAGCTACTGCTAGTTATGGAATGAATGGGTATAATCTTTTGTCGTGGGCGAAAAATGGAACAGAAATTCTTGCGGGATCAGTTTTTGCTGGACTTGGTTCTGTGATTCATGGCGGAACGTTCCTTGAAGGAATGCGTGAAGGAGCTCTAATGTTTACTGCATCTGCTTTCTTGAATACTGCAATTAACAAGGTTTTTGATGCAGGACGTTTTGATGGAGCGATATCAAAAGAAGGTAACGAAGGATTCCGAGAAGGGGATTTAGTTGTTTTTGAAGTGGATAAATCTGATCTTGGGTCTAAGGCTATTTCTTGGCTGACTGGGGAAGATTACACGCATGTGGCCTATGTGGATAAAGATTTAGATACTGGAGAACTATTCTTTAGAGAGGCTACAGGGGAAGGTCAAGAATTGAGGACTTCTATATCTTCGGAAGGATATATAGGTCGTCGATACAAAGTAATCGGAAATAGAAAAGCGTTGCCGTATATGCCTTTTGTAGAGAATGTGAAAGGTGGATATAATCTTTTTACTCGAAATTGTACCACTCAAGCGACTCGCTGGACTGGAATTCGGCATACGAATAATCCCGGTATATTGGCACGTTATATGGGAGCCGCTAGTATGCCATATTATAACAATTTGTCTTTACAGCATATTATATGGAGAAAATTTGCATGGTAAGAACGTGTATCAAATTTTTTCTTGTTTTGTTTTTGGTTGGATATGTGGTAAATGGATGTTTTCTAGCGCCATCTTTTGATTATTCTCTTATCTGGTCGCATCCCATTACTACAGATACGGAAAGTGTTCAAGAAATAGAGGTCCCATTCGTAAAATATGGGAATACCTTCTCAATTTGTTTTGATAAATTAACGGATAAAAGTATTCCTGGTTATAGTATTCATATAGAAGATTTTCTTTTGTATAGAGATAAAATCGAAGCGTCGTTTACCATAGGTGACACCGTTTTTTTTTATGAGGATGATTATTTGAAAAATCTTGAATTTGCTTGTCCTCTAAATGGTCAGCGTCTTTTTAAATTCAAATTACCCGAACGTATTAGTAAAAATCAGCCTGGAATATTTCGAATAAAATTCAATCAGGTGGATTATCTTAAAGATGCTCCCAATCTAAGAGTTGTCCTATTTTATACAAATAGTGGTAGAAAGTGAGTTGTTAGCAAAAGTTCAGGCATAGTCGCTCGTATGCCTTATTATAACAATTTATCTTTGCAGAGTATGTTATGGTAAAATCTAGATTCTTTTTTTTGATGGTTGCTTTGGCTATAGTTGGCTGTACAGTAAATGGATATTTTCGAAATCCATTTAGTCATTACACCCTTATTTGGGAGCATCCAATAAATGTAGATTCAGAAAATGTTCAGGAAATAGAGGTTCCTTTTGTTAAACATGGAAATACGTTTTCTCTGTGTTTTGACAAAATGATTGGGGATCGTGTATATGTTCAAGGTAGCGATATTTATCTGAAAGAAGATAAAATTGAAGCCTCCTTTTCCATAGGTGATACTGTGTTTTTTTATAAGGATGAATATTTGCATCATTTTGATTCTTATTGTCCTATAAATGGACAGCAACTTTTTTTCTTCAATTTACCGGAGCGTATTAGCAGAGAAGAAAAGGGCGTATTTCGAATAAAATTCAACCAGGTGGATTATCTTAAAGATGCTCCCAATGTAAGAGTTGTTCTCTCCTATACAAGAGGAGCGTTCTAAGCGATTTTATGCCTTCCAATATTACCCTCGAAGACGTGAATAAAGAAAAGGATTTCGCCAATGTGGAATCCGTTGTCGATGTCACGTATGACGAGGCTGGTAACCGTCTCTGGTATTCCGTTGACAACAGGGTTCGTAATGAAAAATGGACGGAGGTCACTCTTCCGGGTATAGGCGTGTTCAGGTCCGAAAATACGGATGCGGCAAGCCCAACGTACAATCTTTTTGATCGAAGCTGCGTGATTCAGGCTACCAGGTGGACAAATTCCCTGTTTTACAATAATCCGGGGGGGGGTCTAGATATATGACGGGGCAAAACCATTATTATCATAGTACTTCGCTACAGAGGTATGTATGGTAAAAAAGTTGCTGTGCATATTTGGTGTCCTCTTTTTGTTGACGTCCTGTATGGTGGGGTAATGTATTTTCTTACAACATCCTAAATTGCAAATAAAGGCTTCTTGCTTACAAGATGTCTTTTCTTTTACTTTATTTTTCTAAATTTATTCGCATGAATTTTATACGCAAGTACGAGTTGGTTTTTGCATTGTTGTTTGCATTGTACGCAACGGTGCCCGCCCAGACATTTACTCCGCTCCCGATTGCGGATTCCGTTATTGTTAAGAATCTGAACGTCAAGAATACCGAAATTCGCGATCTCTTGCAAGGAATGGCCGTCCAGTACGGGCTCAACTTGTTCCTCGCACCTGATGTTCGTGGTCCGGTGACAATCAATTTCAATAATCAGCCGCTTAAGGATGCTTTGCGCTTGCTTTTGCAGTGGAACGGCTACGAATATACGGTCGATGGCGGTACGATCCATGTTAAAAAGCATGTCGAAAAGGCTCCGGAACCACCCAAGCCTCCTGAGAAACGTTTCCGTGTCGAAAGTCGCAACAATACTTTGACGATCGATGTCGAAGACGCTCCTCTGGACAAGGTTGTCCGTAAGATTGTTGAGGTAACAGGCAAGAATATTCTTTTGGAACGTGGCGAAAATAAGCATGTGTCGCTTTTTGTACAAAACATGCCTTTTGATCGCGCTATTCGTCATGTGGCGGAATCGGCGGAATTGGACTACGAAGAAGATGATGGCGTCATTTCTATCAAAAAAGCCGCTTGGAATCTTGGTAATGGCCGTCAAGAGAACGGCGGTCGTTTCAGGGTTCGCCTAGTGAGTGATTCTCTGCTGAACATCGAGGCTGTTGATGCTCCGCTTGCATCTCTCTTGAGTGAAGTCTTGGCACAGACAAAGCTGAACACGATGGTCTATGGAAAAATCGATGGCCAGGTGACGGCGCATATTTCTGAAATTCCTATTCGCGATGCGCTCAAGTATTTGTTCCGTGGCACGTCTTACACCTTCTGGGAACGCGATGGTGTTTACTTTATCGGTCCTCACGAAATGCAGACCGCCGATAATTCCCTGTTGATCAAGCTCAAGCATTTGCGAGCCGAAGATGTGATCAAGCTTTTGCCCACAACGCTTACGCGGAGCACGCAGATTCAGGTGGTCAAGTCGCAGAACGCTTTGATGGCAGTCGGTAATTACGATGTACTTGATGCTATTTCGCAGTATGTCGATAAGATGGATTTGCCGGTGGCGCAGATTTTGATTGAGGTTCTTGTAGTTGACATGGATATCGAAAAGGGCCACAGTCATGGGCTGAATTTGCTTTTCGGCAAGGCTTCTCAGCATATGGGTTCCGAAAAATTGTTCCCGAGCATTGACCAAACATTGAACGCCAAGCAGACGCAGAAAATATTTAATGGTCTTGGATTGGGCGAAATCATTAGCATTCCGAAGGACATGGTGACTAAAATCAATGCCATGGAACAAGAAAAGATTCTTGACGTAAAGGCCCGCTCCCAGATTGCAACGCTGAATGGTGAAACGGCGGTTCTCACGATTGGTCAAACGCAGTATTACATGATGTCGTCCGAGGTGGATTACAATCAGGGCGATGCTGTTACGTCCAAGACGACTCAGCGTTTCGAACAAATTGAAGCTAATTCCAATATCACGGTGACGCCTTACGTAACAGGCGAGGGTGAAATCACTTGCGAAATTGTTCCTGATTTCTCTGAACCGGAAGGTAGCTTTAATAGCTCTGTTCCGCCTACGCTCAACAAGCGTTATGTCAAGTCTTCTGTGCGTTTGCGCGATGGCGAGACGATTGTACTTGGCGGCATGGTAAAAGAATCGGTGAATGATGTGTACAACCAAGTGCCGTTCCTCGGTTCTATTCCGGTGCTGGGCTGGTTGTTCAAGAATGTGGAACGAGTGCATAGCAAGAGCCAATTGTTGATTTTTGTGACGCCACACATTTATTACGGTCATGAAGGTAGCGTCGATATTGCAGACGAAATTGAAAAGGCGAAACAACCGCTCGTTCCCAAGAAAGAAAAAGTGAAAAAGGAAGAGCCGGCTAAAGAGCCTGTAGTCGAAGCTCCTGCTGATACTGTTGCCGCTGCAGGTGCAATGCCGGCAGGAACTCCCGAAGTCAAAACAGAACAGGTCGAAAAGTAGTGGCTGCATCTCTGGGAAAAATGCTCGATGATGTCACCGGACGATTCTGGTGGGTGCTTGTCGTAAGTGATTTTGCTAATGCGGGCTCGGCCCATATTTTACGCGTGATGCGCGGGCGCGGGGCTGGTCGCAGTTTTGTCGATTACTCGTTTTCGGGAACACTTGCGGAATGTCGAGAATTCCAGGTGAAAAACGGTGGCGGTGCCGATGGCATTTTACTTGTCGATTGCTGTACGCCTGTAAAAATTGTTTCTGAAGAAGTTGGGACTGTCGCGGATTTCCCCGGTTACAAAGCCGAAAATCTAGATAACGTAGAATCTATAAGTGGTGATTTTTCGGCAGTCGCTTTGAAAAGTTCTGTAGAGAATTTTGTAGCCGATATGGACAAGTATGGCTTCAAGATTTTGCTCCATGTCCCGTCGGTTCTTGTTGTGGCTGAATTGCTGGATGTTTCAAGTGAACAGCCTTGCTTGTTTACGAATTGTAGTGATGGCTTTGTTCGTCTGTTGCTTGCTTCTGGCGGTAAAATTGTTGCTGGGTACAAGGTGGCGGGGGAGAATGCGGAGCGCTTATCCGGCTATGTACGTGAACATTTCTTTTTGAAAGAAACGGTTGAAGAACAGTTTTCGATGGAACCCGAAACGCTTGCGAAGGCTGTTGCTGAAGATGCTTGGCTCTTCCGTACCGATGGCGTGCCTGCGTTCCATACGGTTGTTGATAAGGGTGCCGTCCGCCGGATTCGCGAGGCTGCTTTTTCACGCCGGATTCTAAAATTTTGCCTAGCGTTTGTTTCTTTGTCTTTTATTGCTCTGTTTGCGTTCCGCATAGGTACTAGCGTATATGTGGACCGCTCGCAATCTAAGATTCAAGGGTTTAAGGCAAGGGTGCAAAAACAGAAAGAACTTTCGCTGGTGCTAGAAAAACTTGAAAATGACAGGGCTGCATCGGAAACGTTTTTGAAGCATCGTAGCCATATGGCGACATCGCTAAAGAATTTTGTAGTTAATGTTACTGATAACGTTTGGATTACAAGCTGGAACGCTTCTCGCGGGAATCATTCTGTGCAGGGTTATGCCATTACGCCTGAAGATCTTTCTGATTTCTTGTCTACGCTCGAAAAAGAACGGAACTTGGTGAACGTGCGTCTTAAAACTACTGAAAAAACAACTTGGAATAAACTCCAGGTTATAAAGTTTAACTTGGGCGCGGAGGATGTTCGATGAAGATGTTTCTTTCGCGAAAAAAGTATAGCATAATTGCATTTGCCGCAGTTCTGTTTACCTTGTATGCTCTTTTCTGGTTTGTAGTGCCGTCTGCAAAGAATGTGGCTGAATCATTTTCCTTTGCACGTTCCGAAATTAAAATGTCAGAGTCTATGCAGAATGTTGATGCATCTCCGGATTCTCTGATTGCCGAATACAATAAGGTTTCTACGCGCATTAAGAAGTACACGAATGTCCAAGTGACTTCTTCGAAAATCCTTACGTTCGTGCATGAAGTTGCATCAAAATCGGGAATTGTCTTGAACGATTTGTCAACGGGTGAAATGCGCAGCTCTGAATCCGAAATTGAAATTCCCGTTTCATTTAAGACAAGTGATTCGTTTATCGATGTCCTGAATTTTTTGAAGGAACTTGAAAATGGAATGTTCTGTATCCGCATCGATGATGTGAGCTTGAACCGTGAAGAAAAGGGGCGGGTGTCCGCATCGGTTAGGTTCTCGGTTTTGAGCCGTAATGCAAATAGCTCAGGTTCGGCTGTGGCTCTCAAAAATAGTTCCAGTTTAAGTTTGAAGAATATGCTTTCTTTGCTGCAACCGCAAGAATTTTCGCTGGACAGTTTGCGCGATCCGTTTGGTTTGCCCAAATCCCTGTTACCAAAGCCGAAGCCTGCTCCGGTTAAAGTCGCAAAGCCCAAGGAACTTCCGCCGCCCAAAGAACATCCGCCAATCATTCTCGATGCCATTTTGCCGGGGAATAATCCTGTTGCAATCCTCAAATTCCGTGGTGAATCTGCCGTTGTGAGCGTTGGTCAGAAAGTTTGGGAAGTTACAGTTGTCGCGATCAAGAATGACCGTGTTATTTTGCGCGATGAAATTGGAAAGTTTGAGTTGAAGTATTAATTTTCCTCGAAATTTACAACGATTTGTTCAGAATTGTGGACAGACTTGTTCCTCAAGAAAAAAAATAATATACTTTTGTTTGTGAAAATAACGTTAAAAGGGGTTCTTTATGAATTTAAAGAAGTTTTTTTTATTGACTGCTTCTGTTGCGATTGGTAGTTTTGTTGGTTGTTCTTCTCCCGATGAACATGTTCTGAGAAGCATTGACAAACCTGTTGTTATTAGAGATGGTAAGTTTGTGGACCTTCGCGATGGCAATGAATATGGAGTGGCTTTGATTGGTGGCTCCTTTTGGATGACCGAAAACCTTCGTTATGCAGATTCCACAAGCATGCCAAATCTCAAGGGAAATTCTTGGTGCCATGAGGACGATAAAAAATGTACTAAGTACGGTCGTCTTTATTCTTGGACTGCAGCAATGGATTTGAATAAAAGATTCAATTCAACGAATTATTATAACAATGGTTCGGTATTGCGTGGTATTTGTCCGGCAGGTTGGCGATTTCCGACGCAAAATGATTGGCTCAACTTGATAAAGAATGTGAATATGTATAATGGTGGTGAAGGTGAGGGCACGAGCTTAAAGTCTACGGAAACATGGGAAAAATCTGATAGTGTTCCGGCGCCGACAAATCGTTTTGGTTTTAACGCACTCGCTTCTGGACGCCGCAACAACGATGGTGAAACTTTCTTGAGTACGGGCCGTATCGCATTCTTTTGGTCGTCTAGTGAAAAAGATGCTGGAACCGCTTATGGTTGGCAGCTCCGCAATGATGTAGAATTGTTGCAGCAAGGCAATTTCTATAAGGATCATGGCTTGTCTGTTCGTTGCGTCGCTAATCCTTATGATTTAGCGGTTTCGGGCTCGCTTGATTCTTCGTATCTTGAGAAAATTCCGCATGAATATGGAACGCTTGAATACAATGATCAGACATACAGGACTGTAGAAATTGATGGCGTTACCTGGATGGCTGATAATATGAACGTCGATGTAAAGGGTAGCCATTGCTACAACGATGACAAGGAAAATTGCAAAAAGTACGGTCGCCTTTATACATACGAAGCAGCAAAGAGCGTTTGCCCGGAAGGTTGGGTATTGCCTTCGTCTTCTGTTTATGCGAAGTTAAATACTTTTGCCCAAACAGCAGCAGTGCTGCGTTCAACCTCTGGTTGGACCGACAAGGCATCCAAGGGACTTAATTTCTGGGGCTTTGACGCAAAGCCTGCGGGCGGTCGCGATAATGGCGATTACTTTGACTTGAAAACAAGCGCCTATTTCTGGACATCTGAAGCTGTTACGAATGGCAATGGTACAGTAATGTGGATAAATTACTATGAAACCAAGCCAAGCACCACTGCTAAAAATGCTTCTAACGAATTCTCGGTCCGTTGCATAAAGAAATAGATATTTCGCGAGAATCCACAAATCATTCGCATTACGCAAAAAAGAGACCCTCTGGGTCTCTTTTTTTTGTCATCCAGACATCTTGTACAGCTGTCACCCCGGCCAGTCATCCGTCATCCTGAGCAACGCGAAGGATCCATTATTTCTTGTTTTGCAGTCACCCCGGATTTGTTGGCTTTGACTACTTGCAGCTATGCTGCTTAGTAGTCATGATCCGCGAATGGGGACGGGGTCGCCCTTCAGACATTTTGTACAGCTGTCATGCCCGCCACCGAGCGGGCATCGCCATCTCGATCCTCTTACTTCTTGAGCTTCTTGATGAGTGCAGCCGCCTTGGTGAACTGCTGCTTTACGGACTTCGGACCCGTACCGCCTTCGATATTGCGCTTGCTTACGCTGTATTCAAACGTGAGCGTCTTCTTCATCTTGGCGACGTCCGGGACGCCGGCGGCGGCCCAAGCCTCGTCGGAAAGTTCCGTAAACTGTTTGCCCTCACGTGCTGCATCGCCGACGAGGCTTCCCACGACGTGGTGGGCGTCGCGGAACGGAACGCCTGCTTCAACGAGCAAGTCGGCAAGGTCTGTCGCAAGGAGTGCCGGGAGCATCTTGGAATGCATCGTTTCGAAGTTGAATCGAGCCGTTTCCAAAGCTTCCTTCATCACGCGGAGAATCACCTTCACATTATGGACGCTGTCAAAGACCGGTTCCTTGTCTTCTTGCAAGTCGCGGCTGTAGCTGAGTGGTGCGCCCTTCACGAGTGTATAAAGTGCCGTAAAGTTTCCGAGCATACGGCCAGACTTACCGCGGATAAGTTCCATGGAGTCCGGATTCTTCTTCTGCGGCATCATCGAAGAACCGCTGGAGAATGCATCGTGCAAAGTGAGGAATCCGAATTCGCAAGTGCTCCAGTTTACAAAGTCTTCGGCGTAGCGGCTCATCGTGTTTGCGATAATAGCGAGATCAGCTTCGAATTCAAGCATCATATCGCGATGGCTCACGGCGTCAATGCTGTTCGGGCTTACGTCCTTAAAGCCGAGAGCTTCGGCAACGAGAGCGCGGTGGTAGGGGAATGCAGAACCGGCCATAGCGCCACTGCCGAGCGGGAGCTGGCTATGCAATTCCAAGAAGTTGTCGAGACGCTTAACGTCACGGCTCACGGCAAAGAACATGCTCATGAGGTAATGGCTGAAGTAAATTGGCTGGGCCTGCTGCAAGTGCGTGTAACCCGGCATCATCTTGCCGAAGTATTTCTTGGCGAGGTCCAGCACCGTTTCCATGAGTTCTACTTCAAGGGCGCGAATTTCGACCGCGCGGTTGCGCATGTAAAGCTTGAAGTCCGTGCAGACTTGGTCATTGCGGCTGCGGCCCGTGTGGATTTTTTTGCCGAGGGCGCCAATGCGTTCCGTGAGCACGCGTTCTACTGCCATGTGGATGTCTTCGTCGCTATCGCACCAGAGATTTTTACCGGCGTGATAATCGTCGAGAATGCTCTTTAATCCATCACAAATCTTCTTGTAGTCGGCCTTAGAAAGAACTCCTGATTCAACGAGTCCCTTGCCGTGTCCGATGCTTCCTTGGATATCCTCTTCAATGAGTTCCGCATCAAACTGCAAGCTGAAACTTAAATCGACCATGCTTTGGGCCATGCCGCTAGCAAAACGACCGGTCCACATGTTTGTCTGTGTGTCTTTCTTTTTAGCCATTGTAAACCTCAAATAAAAAAGCCGGGAAATCGGCTGAAATTTCTCGGCTAAAGATAAAAATTTTTAAGTGTTTAGTGGAACTTATTCTAATGATTTAGTCCCAGACGCTCTTCTTGACAGGAACAGGAGCGGGGGCTTGGACGGGCATTACGTTTGCATTATTGTTGCCGCCGTTCATAGAGGCCTTCTGTTGAGCGCTGAGGTTCATGCAAGTGTACAGATTGTATACCTGTCCTCCGCTAATAAGGCATTTTGTCTTGATTTCTTCGTCACGACTGAATTTGGTACGGGCCACTTGTATTCCGTCCACAAAGAAATCGAAGTTCCCGTTTTTCATGCCTCTGGTGCATTTACCGACAACATCGACGGTCTGACCGAATCTATCGGTGTAATGCCATACCGCATGGTTCATGTGGTAGCCGGTGCAATCACATGGCCTGTTCATAGAATTGTAATCCTGGTGTCTTAGATAACCACCGCAGGAGCTAAAAAGCATTGCAGTTGCGCAAATTAGTGCAAGACCACACGTCTTTTTGATAAACATTCTTGACATATCAAAACCTCAAATAAAAAGCCGTGAAATAAATTTGCATTCACGGCTAAAGGTATAAAATATCTAGTTATTCGATATTAAATGCCGAATCCGAGACCCAAGCTGAACTTAAATCCGTTCAGGTAGTAATTCTTCACAGCGACATCGGTACCAGTTTTGGTGGGCTTATAATCGACAGTCGGGGATTCGAAGAAATCTACGAAATACTTGGCTTGAATAAGGAACATGACTCGGCTTGCACGGTTGAGGAGCACGCCACCGCCGAATTCGCCGGTAATGCCACTTGCGACAAGTTCATCGTCATCTTTGTAATCTCTGTATTTTTCGGTATCGATTTCCAGGGTACGTCTGCTGTAGGTTAGGCCACCACCGATAAACGGGGTAATGTTCTTGGTTCCGAACGGATAGTATGCAGAAAGCGTCAAGCCAGAAAGAGTCGGTTTCTCGGAATTCTTGGAATCGAGATTATTGATGGACCAGTCAAAGCCGAACCAGCAGTTCTTGGCATCGTAAAGGAGGAATACGCCAAAGCCTCCATCAAATCTTGCGTCCGGGTTGACAGAGAGCATACCTGTAATCTGACCGCCGAGGTAAGCGGTAGTGCCTTTCTTTTTCGGGGACTTTGTTTCCTGTTCGGTAACGCTGTAAATATCATCGTCATCGGTTGCTTTGTTCTTTGTGCCGATGTTGCGTGCTACGCGCTGGATAATCGGATCGAAATCGTCAGGATTCTTGGCCTTGAGGCGGTCGCTCCAAACGGCGGATTCATTATTGACGTCGTAGAGCTTGAAGGAGGTGATAACGTTTTCACCAAGACGAGTAAATTCGGTAATGATGAACTTGGAGCACTTCTTCTCGATAGCTTTTTTGTTGGCAGCTTCGCGGTCGCCGGCTTTGATGGAGTCCTCTTCCGAGTAATTGACCAGAATCAAATCCTTATTGTCTTCGATGTAGGTGGTCAAGAGTTTTTCGGCCGGAAGCGCGAAATTTTCATTTAAGCCAATCATGTTGAACGGTGCCATATAGACGCGTTCTGCGGCGTAAATTGATGCTGCAAGAGCAAGAGATGTCGCAAAAATTTTTTTGAGGCTACTCATCTTAATTATCTCCTTTTTAATCTCACTTAACCCTACATGGACCTGCTCTAATGAGCAAAACCTTGTGTGGCTAATGAACCGATACACTTATATATAATTTAATAAATCTCGAAAAAAAATAAAAGAATTTTTTTAGAGAAAATACAAAATAAACGATAAAAGGGTTGAAATTATGGATGGTTTGCAGAATTTTGGGGTGAATTTTGCGTTTGGGGGAGTTCCGCCTCGAGAATTTCTTTCATTTTTTTCGTGAGAACGGAGGCACTTTTAGTGATGGGGATGCCTTCGTATTCTTTTATTGAAATTGGAGGGAGTACTTTAAGGTCGTAAAAAAAGCGTTCTGTGGGATGATATTGCAACATTTTGTCGTGCTTGCGGATGCCGATTTTTTCGTTTCCACCAAAGAAAACGGGAACAATATCGTTTTTGGAATAAAGTGCAAATCGGGCAGCTCCTTTTTTGAATTCCCATGGCTCTCCAGGCTTTGAACGGGTGCCTTCTGGGAATATGATGAGGTTGTTGCCTTCGTCCATTGATTTTTTGGCGAGCTCTAGTTGTTCATCGAAAGGAATGTTGTTTGGAATGTAGAGGTTCCTGATGATTAGTGAAACGAATTTGTTCTTTACAAGGTCGCCTTTGACAATGCAATCGGCATTGGGAACAAGTGAAAATAGAATCACGACATCGAGAATGGAGGGGTGGTTTGCAATGACTACTTTAGAATGGAGTTCTTTCAACGTATCTTTGTTATCGACTTTCACGCGAATGCAATGGATGGTCTCCATGACTCTGACGAAGAGTTTAAAGTAGAAGTGGTTAAATCGTCTTGCGAAAACCTTGAATTTTTTTTCGTCAAATCCGGCCATGACATGCATGATGGGGAACAGCAGCAGCGCAAGCCCAAGACTACAGGTGCCGAAAAACGCAAAACTGAAAAGCTTTACGAAGATATGCCAAACGTAACGGATTTTTCGGAACATAAGGTTTAGACCTTTTGCATGTTGACGGCGCAGAGGAATGCAATGGCTTGTTCTGCTGCCGTATCGAAGTTGTTGTGTAACATCTTGAGTTGTGCAAGTATGCTTGATATATCGATGTTCTTAAAGGCGGGATCCGCTTTTGATTTATCCGTTGTGATTCGTAGCGCAAGGGCGCAAACCGCATTGGGGTATGGGACTCCTGCTACCGGAGCGTAAGTCTCGGGGATGAGTTCGTCTGCAAAGATGAATGTGCGGGTATCGCCTTGCTCGTTTTCGAGTGCTGCCAAGCAGTCGGTGAGTCCTGTGCTGAATGCGTCTTTCCCGGAGAAAACGGCGGAGTAGCCTGCGGTATTTGTTTCAAGAATTGATGCGTTTGCTACGGCGGCGTTAAAAACGGAGAGGCTGAAGTGTGCCGGAGAGACTGTTCCTGTTTCGATAAGTGTTTGCGAAATTTTTAGCTGCTGGCTGATTTCACCAAATTGCGATGCAAATGTGACTTTGCATGGCGGTAGCTTGTTCCCATCCTTGTCTTGCGAAACTTGATTGCTGACAAGAACTACCATGCGAGATATATAGCTCAGGCGGCGTCTTGTGAGCATGGGGACAAATGAAACATCAGGCTTTTGAACTGTTTCGGAAGGGACAAAACTTGAAAACTTTTCGATGAAGACTGAATGAGCCATTTTATTTTTTACGGAATTTGAGGAGGGAATAGGAGTTCGGGCCCAAGTTGTGGTGGGCTTCCTTGAGTTCGAAACCAGCGAGTTCAATTGCGTTTTTCAATTCATTGTAGCGGTACATTTTGCTGTATCCGTTTGCCATGCATGTAAAATATAGCGATGTAGCTTGCAGGGAATAAGCGGCGGCTTCAAAGCGTTGCTTATCCCAAAGCGGTTCCATGACGTAAATGTCTGTGTCCGGAGTGGCCGCTTTATGGATTTTGTTTAAAATTTGGGTAATTTGTTCTAGCGAAAAACAATCCAAAAATTGGCTCATCCAAATGGCATCTGCGCCTTTCGGAAATTCGGTCGAGTTGTCGAGGACGTTGCATGCTACAGTGTCGATGCGGTTTGCAAATCCTGCGGCTGCGGCGTTCTTTTGGGCGACTGCTGTTTGACCTGGCAAATCGATAATGGAAATTTTAACGTCTGCGTTGTAGTTGCAACAGGCGATAGCCCATTTTGCTGTATTCCCGCCGATGTCAAAAAGGCGTGTCTTCGGTTTTTCGAATACAATGGGGAGTGCGTCCGGGAATGCCTGGTCGGAATAGAAATGGTCAAAGCCAAACCAGCTTTTTTTCTCCTGGTCCGTAAGCTTTGACAATCCTTCGTAAATGGTGCTCCAAGGCCCAAGGTGGGGGAGCCCTGCCGGTTTTCCGTTGCGGATAGATTCCTCAAGATTTTCGGCACCGCGGTAGCAGATGTCTTGTGAAAAGTCCATGTTGACTTGGGTCATCTGGTCGGATATTAAGAAGAATCCGATTTTCCCGAGCTTGAGGCGCAGGTCGTTTTCTTCGGAATCTTGATGGAGCTTGATGACCCCCATACCCAGTCCCATCTCGACAAGAACTTGCACTCCGTAAAGGGACAAGTTGAGCTTTTGAGAAAGGTCTGAAATGGTGATTCCTTTTCTACTGTTTTTGCTTATCTCATTTAAAATTCCCAAGTTTATGAGTGCACGTGCGGCTTGAAAAGTAAGCGGAGCAAATGCGATTTTTTGGGCTTCGAATTTGGCGTCAACAGCGTCTATAGAGTCTTTTTTGTAAATGTTGAACATGGAATCTCTACTACATTGAACTTAAATTTATGTGCCGAACTAATATAAAATTTTTCTATATTGCTTTTCAAGTAAAAATAAAAGCTGGATTGAGGTTATTACAAAGCTTATGGAAGATTTGAACAACCGCATTAAGAATGTCATAATTGAATCTCTAGAATTGGAGGATATCACTCCTGCCGATATCGTGGATTCTGCCCCGATTTTTGGTAAGAACGAAAAGGGTGAAGGTCTTGGTTTGGATTCGATTGATGCTCTTGAGCTTGGAATTGCTATCAAGGACAAATTTGGGGTCACTTTTTCAACGGAAAAAGAAGAAACTAAGAAGCATTTTGCATCTGTTGATGCTCTTGCCGCTTATATTTCTGAACATTCTAAGGGTTGATTTATGGAAAAAAATGAAATTTTTGAAAAAATCAAGGTTGCTCTTGTCGAAGATTTTGATATCGATGAAGCAAAACTCGTTCCTGAAGCAAAGCTTTACGAAGACTTGGAATTAGACAGCATTGATGCTGTTGACTTGATTGTCAAGTTGAAGTCGTTTTTGCCAAGAAATATTGATCCGGAAGTGTTCAAGGCGGTTCGCACATTGCAGGATGTCGTGGACGCTATCTACAACTTGATCCACAGCTCGGAAAGCAAATAATGAATTCTATCGCGGGAAAGGTTTTCTTTACCGCAATTTCTGTTTTGTACCCGCTTATCATTTATTGCGGGCTTGAATTCTTTGGGCTCTCGCCAAGGCGATTGAGCCTTTTGCTTTTATCTCTGGCGTTTTTTCATTTTTTGAATTTTACACGGAACAAGTCTAGCTTGGACCGGTGGCGCATGATTGTGCTTGTGATGCTTGTGCTTGCGTGTGCCATTGTCGCTTTTGCCGCGGATAATATTTTGTTTGTAAAGTTTTATCCGGTACTTGTGAATTTGAGCTTGCTTGCTTTTTTCGCGTTTACGCTCTGGCGTCCACCGAACTTTGCGTTCCGCATGGCGCTGCTTGGCGACAAAACTTTAAAGGATTCTCCTTCGAAAAATGCCGTCCAAGACTATTGTCGAAAAGTGACGATTATTTGGTGCTGCTTTTTTGTGTTTAACTCAGCGGTGGCTACATTCACTGTTTTCATGGGCTCCGACAAAATTTGGTCGCTTTACAATGGTCTGATTTCCTACATTTTTATAGGTTTAGTTTTTGCAGTTGAATATTTGGTTCGAAAAATGGTGCAAAGAAAAATGCAATCGTATGTTCCTGTATGTGATTTGGAACAGAATTCTCGCCCCGAAGGCGCTTTAGTCAGCTTCGAGGCCGATGGCGTCGACAACAAAACATGGCGCGATTTTGTCAATGATGTCTCTAAGGTGCGCTACCATTTGGAAGCTCGTGAGAATACGCCTTGGATTTTGCATTGCGAAGATTCGTATTTCTTTACGGTTGCGCTTTTGGCAATGCTCCAGAGCGGGCGTAAGGCTCTTGTGACTGCGAATAGGCAGGAAGCGTTTATCAAGGAAATCCGGAAGCCGGAATATGGATTTTTGACAGACGAACCGTTTGCTGGCGGTGCTGCGACAATGATTCAGGATGTGCTTGCCGAGGATGTTGCTGGGAGCCCGGTCAAGTTTGACAAGTTTGACAAGTCTAAAGCCGAGATGGTAATGTACACGTCGGGGACGACTGGCGAACCTAAAGCCGTGTACAAACTATTTATGCAGTTCGAAAATGAACTATTCGAGCTTGTGAAGGTTTTTGGAAATGATTGGGTGAATCGTAAGGTTTTTAGCACGGTAAACCATCATCATATTTACGGTCTTTTGTTTACTGCGCTGCTCCCGATTGCGACGGGACTTCCGTTCCGCAGACATCGTATTGATTTTCCGACGGAACTTGCGAGTTTGTTGGGAACTTCTGCTGTGGTGGCATCGAGCCCTGCATTTTTGAAACGTTTGGCCGCAGAAACGGATAAGCCAATCGGTTTTGAATGTGCCCCAATTATTTATTCTTCGGGAGGCCCGCTTCCGGTTGAAGTGGCTCAAAAGGCTTGTGATCTGACTGGTTTTTGGCCGATGGAAATTTATGGCAGTACGGAGACGGGTGGCATTGCTTATCGACAGTCAAAAAATGGAGCGGTTTGGACTCCGTTTGAAGTTTGCAAGATGAGTATTGCCGAAAATGGTTGCCTGAATATCAAGTCGAGTTACATTTTAGAAGATGAAGGCTTTACGACGGGGGACTTGGTGGATCTTTATGATAATGGGCGCTTTTTATTGAAAGGTCGTTCTGATTCCATTGTAAAGATTGAAGAAAAGCGAATCTCGCTTCCCGAGGTTGAAAATCGCTTGAAGCAGACGGGCTTAGTGCGTGATGTGCGTGTTGTTCCGATGGTCGGAAAACGCCAGTATTTGGCAGCGGCTATCGTTTTGAACGATGATGGGCTTGAAAAATTTGCAGGTTCGCCGAAACTCGCCATCAATAATTATTTCCATGATTATTTGTTGCAGTTTATTGAAAATACGGTTTCTCCGAAAAAATGGCGCTATCTTGAAGAACTGCCGCAGAACACGGAAGGCAAGATTCGCATGCGTGATGTTCAGGCTTTGTTTAATTTAGCTGAAAGTCCGAATTTCAAAATTCTGAAGTTCCGCCGGGAACCTGGCGTTTGGACGGGAAAAATTCTGTTCCCGGCGACGAGCGATTATTATGATGGGCATTTCCCCGAATATAAGTTGTTGCCTGCTGTTGTACAGGTCGATATGGTACTTCGTCTTGCTCGGAATTTCTTGGATGTACCTAAAGCGCTTTTGAAAATTCACCGAACAAAGTTTTCTGGCCCGATTTTACCGGACGTTCCTGTGATTCTGAATGTGAAGTATGACGCAGAGGCGGCGAAGGTCTCGTTTAATTATACTCTTGTGCCAGAATCCGAAAACGACGTTCCGAAGGTTCTTTCTAACGGCTCGTTTACCATGAATCCGGAGGAATCTTTTGGCTAGAGCGGAAAACGTAAATATCAATCTCTGTGCGATTGTTCCTGTCTATAGGCATGAAAGTGCGTCGCGAGCTGTAGTCGAAAAGCTGGTTTCTTATGGGCTTTCCGTTGTTCTTGTCGATGATGGAAATACGCTTGAAGGTCACGAAATTCTAGAGCAGATTGCAAATGAATTTCCCAATGTTCTGCTGGTAACGAACAAAGTCAATCTCGGAAAAGGCGGTGCCGTCCGTTCGGGAATGATTGCCGCAGTCGATGCCGGTTTTACTCATGCTCTTCAGGTGGATGCCGATGGCCAGCACGACATGGGTGCCATACCGTTCTTTGTGAAGGCTGCAAAAAAACATCCTAACGATATGATTGGCGGCTTTCCGCAATACGATGATTCTGTTCCCAAGTCCCGCGAGAGCGGTCGCAAGATTACGAATTTTTGGGTGGCTATTGAGACGCTATCCCGCGAAATTCCCGATGCGATGTGCGGTTTTCGCGTTTATCCATTGGCGACGTCGTTGCCGGCAGCAAAAAAATTTCGCAATGACCGTATGGGTTTTGACATTGAAATTCTCGTCAGACTTTCTTGGGCGGGCGTTAAGTTTCGTTTTTACCCGATAAAAGTTTCCTATCCTAAAGACGGCGTGTCTAATTTTAGGCTTTTCCATGACAATGTGGCGATATCATTGACGCATACGAAGCTATGTCTGGGCATGCTTCTTCGCAGTCCTTTGATTCTTGCACGACGGATTTTTAAAAAGTGATGTCGGATTCTCTGAAAAAAAATCAAAGTTCAACTGTTGACAATGAACACTGGTCCGATATCAAGGAAGTGGGCGGTAGTCTTTGGCATTTCCGTTTTATGCTTTGGGTTGTATGTCACCTTCCTTTGTTCATCGTGGAATGGGTAACTGCTTTTATTTGCTTCTTTTTTTGGATTGGAGCGGCTCCAGTTCGTGCGCGTTCCAGAATGTATCTGGACCATTTGAGTAAGGCTAGCGGCAAACGTTCGGATTTTTTAGGAACGTATAAGCATGTGTATTCGTTTGCGTTGTCGATGATGGAAAAATTGCTGGGGTGGAAGGGGGCTATCAGCATAAATCGTGTCGAACGCCAAGATGACGATATGGGCTTGCTTTTGGATCAATTGAATCGTGGGGAAGGTGCGTTTGTTATATGTTCTCACCTGGGCAACATGGAAATGCTCCGTTCTTTTACGGAATTTAATGGATTTCTCACTAAAAAAAGATTTGAGGTATTTCCTGTTGTCGATCTTTCGGGAACGACGAAATTCAACTCGCTGCTCCGTGAATTAAATCCTGATCTTATTGATAAAATTATCGATGCGAATAACATTGGTGTTGATTCTGCAATATGGATGAAAGAAAAAATTCAGGAGGGAAACCTTGTCGTAATCGCAGGGGACAGAACGTCTGCAAATTCTAGAAATAGAAAAATTGTGACTGATTTTTTAGGTGAACCTGCAGGTTTCCCAGAAGGTGCGTTTTCGTTGGCGGGCATCTTAAATGCTCCCGTTTACTTTATTTTTGCAGTCCGTAAAAAAGACTTTAATATTCGTTCTACTTATGAATTTCATGTGATACGATCCAAGATTTCTTTGGACTGTTCACGTAAGGAGCGCCCTGAACGCTTGAAAATGCTGCTGTGCGAATATACCGAAGTGTTGGAACGGTTGTGCGTAAAGCATCCGTATCAGTGGTATAATTTTTTCAATTTTTGGGAAGGTTAAATTAATTGGAGAACAGAGTAATGAAAACAGTTGTAATCGGGAAAGGTAAGCTTTCTATCGAAGATGTTGTGGCAGTCGCTAAAAAGCAAGCCTTGATAGAACTGGATGATTCTATTGAATTCCGGAAGATGATTGATTCTGGTGCGGAATTCTTGGATGAAGCCTTGGCTGAACATGGCGGTATTTATGGCGTGACGACTGGCTATGGCGATTCCTGTACGCAGGTGTTGCCTCCGGAACATTATTACCAGCTTCCGATTAACTTGACGCGTTTTCATGGATGCGGCCTTGGCAATTACTTTGATGCAGAAACGACACGCGCGATTATGGCGGTTCGCTTGAACACGCTTGCCCAGGGATTTTCGGGCGTGAGCTATGCGCTTTTGAAAATCATCACGTTGTTCTTGCAGAACGATATTTTGCCGCTGATTCCGCAGGAAGGTTCTGTTGGCGCTAGTGGTGATTTGACTCCGCTTTCGTACTTGGCGGGGGCCGTGATTGGTGAACGCGATGTGATGTACAAGGGCGAACGTCGCTCGTCTCTTGACGTGATGAATGAACTGAAAATTACTCCGCACAAGTTCCGCCCGAAAGAAGCGATTGCAATTATGAACGGCACGGCTGCGATGAATGCTGTTGCTTGCATGGCTTATTCCCGTGCCGAATACCTTTCAGATCTTGCTTGCCGAATCACGGCCATGATTACGGTTGCCATGAAGGGCAACGCCTACCATTATTACGAACGCCTGTTCGAAGCTAAACCGCATCCGGGCCTTGGCCTTGCTGCAAAGAAAATGCGCGATGCTTTGAATCTTGATGTGGTGAAAAACGTTGTTCCCGAAAAAATTCAAGATCCGTATTCTTTGCGTTGCGCTCCGCATATCATTGGACTTTTTTACGATTCCAGTGCATTCCTGCGCCAGCTGATTGAAGTGGAATTGAATAGCGCGAACGATAATCCGATTGTCGATCCGTTCACCAAGAATATTTTCCACGGCGGTCATTTCTATGGCGGACACATTTGCTTGGCGATGGATACGCTCAAGAACATGGTCGCAAACATTGCGGACCTTTTGGATCGTCAGTTGGCGATGATTGTCGATATCAAGTTTAACCGCAATTTGCCTCCGAATTTGGCCGGAAGCAAGGGCGATTACGATATCAACCATGGCTTTAAGGCGGTGCAGATTGGTGTATCGGCTTGGACTGCCGAAGCTCTCCACCTCACGATGCCAATGAGCGTGTTCAGCCGTTCTACCGAATGCCACAACCAGGATAAGGTCAGCATGGGTACAATTGCCGCTCGCGATTGCATCCGCATTTTGGAACTTTCGGAACAGGTGGCCGCGGCTGTACTTTTGGCTTCGGCCCAGGCACTCCGTATTCGCTTGGAACGCAAGGAAATTGCTGAAGACCGTATCAAGAACTTGAAAACGACATACGACCAAGTATTCTCGAAATTTGAACCGCTGGAATGCGACCGTCAGCTTGAAAAAGATTTGCGGAACACTTTGGAGCTGATTCGTTGCAAGTTCTATGACGTTTAATGGAGATTTGTGAATTTATGGCTGCTAAAAAAATCAAGGAAACCGTTGAATTCCAGATTGAATTTTACGATGTCGATTCAATGCAAGTGGCATGGCACGGCAACTATGTGAAATTCATGGAAGTGGCTCGTTGTGCTTTGCTCAAGAAAATTGGGTATGATTACAACGAAATGACGAAAAGCGGTTACATGTGGCCGGTTGTAGATTTGCATATTAAGTATGTACGTCCGATGATTTTTATGCAAAAAATCCTTGCGGAAGTAACGCTTGAGGAATACGAAGTCTGCATGAAGCTTTCTTACAAGTTTAAGGATGCTGAAACGGGCAAGGTGCTGACGAAGGCTGAAAGTACACAGATGGCGGTCGATATGGAAACTAAAGAATCGCTTTGGGCGTGCCCGGCATGTTTTACAGAAAAGGTGCGGTCTATTTTAGCAAAGGAACTTTAATGCCACCGAGCCAGAAAATTTTTTGTAGATTCTTCTATATGATGCTTTTTCTCGTTCTTGGCTTGTCTTTGTCAATGGCGTCTGTTTTTGACTATCCGATGGATGCAAAGTCTAAACAGGTTTTGATGCTTGTCTTGGCACAAATGAATCGCCATAATATTGTAACGGGTGATTTTAAGCAGACGAAGTCTATAAAAAAATTGAATCGCGATTTCGTAACAACGGGAACATTCCGCATATCGAAAACATCGGGAATCGTCTGGAAAACGCAAAAACCGTTCCCTTCAGAGATGACTGTTTCTGATGATGGAATCACGGAGCGCAACGCAAACGGTCAAGTACGGACGATTTCTTCAAAGGACAATCCTGTTTTTTCTGAAATTTCATCAACAATTCAAGCTTTATTTTCGGGAAACCTCTCCGAGCTAGAAACCCGTTTTAACATTTATTATTTAGAAATGAAAGCAATGGTAGATGGCGAAGTATATGGTACTAAATCTCATCATAAAATTGGGCTTGTGCCTCGCGAAGCGTCCGTCCGCAAGATGATTGCGAATATTGAGATGGACGTTTCCAATCATCTCGATAAAGTTGTCATTACCGATGGGGACGGTTCCCCTGTGATTTACGAGTTTACGAACCAGCAAACGCCAACACGAAACGAAATCATCCAACAAGGTTTTCTTCAAAGTGACAAAAACTGATGAAACGAATAAAAAAACATAATACGAACGCAAAAATCGGAGTTTTACTCTGGTTCGTTATTCATGTCGCTTTGATTGTACTCGGCTTTTCTGTTCCATGGAAATTGGATTCGGATTTATATTCCATTTTGCCGGATTCTAATGAATTAAAAAACGTAAGTGCCGCCGAAAAAGTGCTTAGTTCACGCACGATGCGAAACGTTACAGTTCTTGTCGGGCATAAAGAATTTGCTGTCGCTCGTAATGCAGCTTTTGCTTTGGAAAAGGCTTATGCAAGCGATTCCTCATTTGACGAAACCCGTCTTTTGGTGAACGAAAATACGCTAGACGAAACACGCGAATTTTTATTCAAGAATCGCTACGCAATTCAAAATTTGCCCGTTCGTGAAGCTATTGAAGCAGGCAATCTTGAAAAATTGAAAATGGGGGCTTTGCAGAAAATATATGGTTCATTTTCTTTGGCAAACTTGAACCGATTGGAAGAAGATCCGTTTTTGCTTGGTGAATCCTCCTTTGATAATTTTATGTTTAATTCGCCGATGGTTTCAGGACGTTTTAGCCTTCGCGATGGAGTGCTGGCCGCAACGGATTCAGGCTTTACCTATATAATGTGGAGTGCGGTTTTGTCCGAAAACGTCTCGTCGATGGCTTCTGACGGTCATGTGCTTGGCCGTTTGCAGTTTACGCTGGATTCTTTGAAATCTGCAATTCCAGAGCTTATCATTGCAAAATCGGGAGTGCCGTTCCACAGCTATGAAAGTTCAAAAGAAGCAAAATCTGAAATTGCATGGATTTCTGGAATTTCTATAGCTCTGATTTTGCTTTTGCTGCTTTATGTTTACCGTTCGCCGCTCCCAATTGCAGCGACAATTTCAACGATTGCTCTTGCCATTTTTACTTCACTTGCATTTACATGGTTCGTATTTGGAAATGTCCATGTTTTTACGTTTGTATTTGGAACAAGTGTCATAGGCGTAAGCATCGATTACGCCGTTCATTTCTTTACAAGTTGGAAATCAGGTGCTCGCTATGTACGCTCTCGCATATTTAAAGGGCTTGTGCTAGGGTTCATGACAACAGAATTCAGCTACATCGCGCTCACTTTTGCTGATTTTCCGTTGCTGCGCCAAATGGCAGTATTTTCGATTGTGGGGCTTTTGAGTTCTTTCTTGACGATAACGCTGTTATTCCATGCCGCTTTTGAAAGAACATTAAAAGCTAGAAATAGCGGTTTCCATGAATCAGGCCTTCCGCTGGCATTTCCCAAAAAATTCATTAAATTGTATTCTAATATTCCCATATGGTTTGTACGAGTCATTTTGGCTGTATTCATTTTTGCACTGTTGCCAGGACTACGTTCGCTTTACATCCATACGGATTTAGGCAGCCTCTACACGATGAGTGACGAGATCAAGGCCGCTGAAATTTTAAATCAAAAATTGAATAACGTGGGATTTTCACCGACTTATTTTATCGTAGAAGGCGATAGCGAAGAAGAAGTTTTAGAACGCGAGGAATCTCTTACAGAACGTTTATTGCAGGCCGAAAAGAATGATTTGTTAAAATCTCATTTAGCCGTTTCTAGTTTTTTCCCGTCCATAAAAACACAAAAGAAGACATTTAACGATTTCCGTCTTTTGCTAGTGAATCAAGATTCCTTACAAGATTCAAACATCGTGCTTAAGCCTTCTGTTCGCGATTACTTAACAGAAATTGGAGTGCAAAACGATTCTTTGTTTATTGAAAGTTTAAAGCAGGACCCTGAATTTTCAAAACTTGAAAGCTTATTTTCCCCAAAAATGTCCAAAAACGCAAACGAAAATACAAACGCTCTTCCTCAATCATTCCGTTCGCTATTTGAAATGCTTTGGATAGGGGCCGCAGGAGATTCGCTTAATCCTAAATTCTATAGCGCTGTTTTTCCGCTCCATGTAACCGAAAAATTTGATGCAAAAAAAATAGCGAAGAATTTATCGCATATTTACGCTGTAAATAAAGTAGGAAACATCAATGCATCGTTGACAAGATTATCCCGTATTTCGCTTGTTCTTGTCGGAATCGCTTACATAGTTGTCTTCTTTGTCCTTATTGCTGTCTATAAGTTTAAAACAGCTTTAAAAATCGTTCGTGCTCCAGTCTTGGCTTGTTTGTTCCTCGCTTCATTTTTTGGTTATGCAGGAATAGACTTTAATTTCTTTGCTATTGTGGGAGTGATTTTAACGCTTGGTATTGGCATCGATTATGCGTTATTCTTTAAAGAGGGTGGACGCGAAAATTTAACGACAACGCTTGCGGTAATGCTCTCGACTGCAACAACGCTTATTTCTTTTGGAAGCCTTGCGTTTAGTGCGTTTACACCAGTTTCGACTTTTGGGCTTGCTGTGTTGCTTGGCATTTTGTGTTGTTTTTTGCTTTCTCCGTTAAGTGCGGAACGGTAAATTTTTCTAGTTTTGCTCGTAATTATGAATATGGGCATTAAATTTTTTGCGATTACTTGCTGGGCTATTTGTGCGGCTTTTTTCGCATCATGCCATCATGCTTTAGTCAAACCCAATTCCGCTGCCATTTTTTATTCAGATTCCAAGTCCATCAATTTGCTACCGACTTCAGCAATGGAAGGTTCTATTGATGAAGTTCAACACTTGGAAGGGACTTTCAGCAAGGATCCTACAGTTCAGGGAGCTCAGGAAGATACATCCTCGAAAACTTTTAGTGGCGAAGTCTGGGTGCGTGCAAACGATACCATTCTTTCAATCACGCTCATGGGCAGTTTTGGAGTTACTGTCGCAGAACTGACTTATGCAAACGATTCCGTTTCGTTTGCAAGTTCCGTAATGGATGTCGAGAAAATGAAACTGGAATATGTACTGGCCGATTTTCAGGCGTGCTTTTACCCATTTGAAGCTTTGCAGAAAAACTTTGATAAATACGGTTTTGATTTTGACGAACTAAGAACAGCTGGTTCAGGGGAGCCTCCTCCAGATTTTGAACGCACTCTAACAGACAATGGTAAAGTGATTCTTCGAATCGTCCGCAAGGCAAATGAAATTCATTTTGTGAACGAACTCCGTCATTATAAGTATCACATTACTCTTGGAAACAACTGATGAATAGACCCTTGTACATAAATGATTTTGGTTTCCATTGCATTTTGGGTGGAAATAAATCAGCTGTCTTTGATCGATTGACCAAGGGTGTTCGTGGTGATTTTACAGAGTACGATGTGGCTGGCGTGATGCGTCCGGCGGCAACGATTGATCCTGAAACGCTTCCCGCTGTTGATGTGAAAAAATTCGATAATCGTGTGAATCGTCTTTCGCAAGCGGCTTTAGTTGGCGTTGAAAAAACGATTCGTAAAGCGGTTGAAAAGTTTGGTCCAAATCGCGTGGGCATTTTCCTTGGCTCGTGTGATAACGGTTCCGAAGCTTCTGTTTCTGCACTGAAGTGCTTTAAAGAAACGGGGGCGTTCCCGGAAGGCTATGTGCTTGATTACCAGCGGGCGGATTTCCCGGCGTTGTTTATTGCGGAACGCTTTGGAATTACGGGAATGGTTTCGGTGCATTCGACGGCTTGTGCTTCGAGTGCAAGTGCCTTTGTCTCGGCTCGCAATAATCTTTATGCTGGCAATTGCGATGTTGCAGTTGTTGGCGGTGTCGATATAGCATCGCTTTCGGTCATTCTTGGTTTTGCATCTTTGGAAGCGATGAGCGATCGGCCGACCAATCCTTTTAGTGCTAACCGCTCTGGACTTACGCTTGGCGATGCCGCAGTCTTCTTTGTGGTGACAAGAGAACATTGTCCTGAACTGTGTACGCCGGAATGCGAAATGCTCAAGGTTGTAGGCTTTGGCGAAAGTGCCGATGCCGACCATATTACGGCTCCGCGTGCCGATGGGGAAGGGGCGTTCCAGGCGATGAAAGCTTCGCTTGCGGATGCCGGTTTAAGCGCCTCTGACATAGGCTATGTGAATTTGCATGGAACAGGAACGGAACTTAATGATGCTATGGAAAGTCGTGCTGTAAATCGGCTTTTTAGCGAAGCAGGTAACGCGGATGTGCCAGTCAGTTCGACAAAGGCGTTGACGGGACATACACTTGGTGCTGCCGGAGCTTTGGAAATGGCATTCTGTTGTATGTCCTTGATGAACCGAGATAGTGAAAATGCCTGCCTGCTTCCGGCTCATCTTTTTGATGGCGTGCTTGACCCCAAATTACCTCCAGTTCATTTGGTGAAACCGGGGGAAAAGGCTCGAAATCTCAGGTATTGCATGAGTAATTCCTTTGCTTTTGGTGGTTGCAATGTGTCTTTGATTGTTGAAAATGGTTTAGCTTAATGGAAATATTTAATACAAAAGATTTAGTAAGTGAACTTGTTCCGCATAAGGGCAAAATGTTGTTGCTCGATTGCGTTTGTAATTATGATTTTAAAGAAGTAAAAATTACGACAGAAGTCCATGTTACGCGCGACAGTCTTTTTTATGATGAAAATTTAGGCGGAGTTCCTGTTTGGGTTGCTTTTGAATACATGGCTCAGAGTATCTCTGCCTTGTCAGGACTTTATGGACGTTCCAAAGGCGAAGCGCCGAAATTGGGCTTTATTATGAGTGTCAGTTCATTTAATGCGAAAATCCCGGTCTTTAAGGACGGAGAAACTGTTACAGTGACGGTTCACGAAACAGTTCGCATGGATGCCGCGGTCACTTTCGACGGCTCGGCTATGGTTGGTGAAACGCTTGCCGCGACAGCGACATTGAATACTGTAGAAGTTGATGATCCGCAAAAAACATTAGGATTGAATTAAAACGAGGAATGGAATAATGGTTGATACAAAGTCGGTTTTGATTACAGGAGCGAGTGGCGGAATAGGTCTTGCCATTGCAGAGGCTGTGGCAAAAGAAGGCTACACAGTCGTTGCTCATTACAATAGAAATTCTGCTCCGATTGAAGCTTTGGCTGAACGTATTCGCGAAATTGGTGGCAATATTCGTATGTTGCAATTCGATATTGGTAATCGCGAGCAATGTCGTGAAGTTCTTGAAAAAGATATTGCCGAGAATGGTGTGTATTATGGAGTTGTTTCGAATGCGGGCGTTTGTTCTGATGCTGCGTTTCCGGCCATGACCGACAATGATTGGGACAAAGTCTTGAATACCAATTTGAATGGCTTTTATAATGTGGTCCATCCGATTGTGATGCCGATGTGCCGTAAGCGCAAAGGGCGTATTATTACAATTTCTTCTGTGTCTGGTGTGATTGGCAATCGTGGACAAGTTAATTACAGTGCTTCGAAAGCTGGGCTTATTGGGGCGACAAAAGCCCTTGCAACAGAACTTGCAAGCCGTAATATTACAGTGAATAGCGTTGCGCCAGGCGTTATTGAAACCGAAATGATTAAGGATGCTCCGCTGGAATACATCCTTCCGTCTATCCCGATGAAGCGTGTCGGTAAACCCGAAGAAGTGGCGGCGACGGTAGTGTTCCTGCTTTCGGAAGGTGCTGCTTACATCACTCGCCAAGTGATTTCTGTGAATGGAGGTTTGGCTTGAATCGTCGCGTAGTCGTTACCGGAGGCAGTTGCATTTCTTCGTTGGGTATGGAGCTTGACGATGTCTTTGCTTCGCTTAAGACTTTAAAAAATCGGATTGTCCGCATGAGCGATTGGGACCGGTATGCGCAAATGAATACTCGTTTGGCATCTCCAATTCAGTATGAATTGCCGGAATATCCCCGAAAAAAAATTCGTGGCGCAGGCCGTGTTGCTGTACTCGCTATTGCCGCAGCGGATAAAGCCATCCAGTGCGCAGGCCTTGCCGAAGAAGCGGAATTGTTGAAGTCTGGTCGCGTGGGTGTTGCTTTCGGGTCTTCGATGGGGAGCATTAATCCGCTCCTGGATTTTTTCTCGATGCTCAGACCTCCTCATGATTGCTCGAAAATTACAGCAACCACATACATCCGCTCGATGCCGCAGACTTGTGCAGTGAACGTGAGCGTATTTTTTGGAACGACCGGTCGCATTATTACGACGAATACTGCTTGCACAAGCGGTAGCCTTTCTATAGGTTACGCTTATGAAGCGATTAAGTATGGCATGCAAGATGTAATGATTGCCGGCGGTGCCGATGAACTTGATGCTACAGAATCGGCTGTGTTTGATACTTTGTATGCGACAAGTGTCAGAAATGATTCTCCGGAATTGACCCCCGCTCCGTACGATAAAAATCGTGATGGACTTGTCATTGGAGAAGGTTCTGGTGCGCTTATTCTCGAAGAATACGAGCATGCAAAAGCGCGTGGGGCTCACATTTATGCGGAACTGATTGGCTTTGGGCACAATACAGATGGTGACCATATTACGCAACCCAAGAAAGAGACGATGCAGATAGCTTTGGAACTTGCGTTAAAGGATGCTAATATTTCTCCGGATGCCATCGGTTACGTGAATGGTCATGGTACGGCAACACGTCATGGTGATCTTGCTGAAAGCTGGGCAACTTACAATGCGTTTAACAAACGTGCGGTCTCAATTTCGACCCTTAAGAGCTATATTGGGCATACGCTTGGCGCTTGTGGAGGAATCGAAGCCTGGCTTGCAATCAATATGATGAACCGTAAGTGGTTTAGCCCGAATCTCAACTTGAAAGAAGTCGATCCGGAATGTGCTCCGCTCGATTACATTGTGGGGGATGGTCGTGAACTCGATACGGAATACATCATGTCGAACAACTTTGCGTTTGGTGGCATTAACACTTCGCTTATATTCAAGCGGGTTTAAGAACGCAAAAACTGGGCGTTGAAACGCTATCTGAAATTGCCCCGGTTTTTCCGGGGCTTTTTGAATGATTACTAAAATTGTGTGATGGATTTTATGTTATAGCCTTCGAGGGCTTCACGGCCCTTGAGGTCGGCTAGTTCGATGACAAAGGCAAAACATTCAACTTTGCCACCCATCTTTTCGACTAGTGTCGCTGCGGCCTTGGCGGTACCGCCTGTTGCAAGCAAGTCATCGACGATGATAACTCGCTGTTCAGGCTTTATTGCATCCTTGTGGATTTCCATGCAAGCGGTTCCGTATTCGAGATCATAGGTGATTTCGACCGTCTCGCGGGGGAGTTTCCCTTTTTTACGTTCAGGAACGAAGGGCTTGTGGAAATGTTCGGCGATAGGGACTCCGAATAGAAAACCGCGTGCTTCCAAGCCGACCACGACATCGAACTCAATGTTTTCAAGAGCTTTGTAGAAAGCGTCTAGGGTAAGCTTTAGTCCATCGGCATCGCCCAAGATTCCCGTAATGTCACGGAATACAATTCCCGGTTTCGGAAAATCCGGAACAGAAATAATGTAATCTTCGATACGTTTCATTTTCCCCTCGTGTATAGTTTTTTAACGAACAACTAATGATTATCTAGCAATTTTTCTACAGTGGCGATAATCTTGTCGCGTTCACCGCACCAGTTCGGAGCAATCAAAAGTTCGCTCGGGCTTTCACCGCTGAATCGTTCAATGGCGATGTTCTTGCCGATAATCTTAATCATTTCGGCAACCGCTTCGCAGTATTCCTCGAACGATAAAAGTTTGACTTCGCCATTAGCGTAATCTTGAGCCATGACGGTTCCCACAACAATGTGGAGCGGGTGGATTTTCACCGCGGCAAGATTCAAATCGTGAACGACTTGTGCCGTGTGCTTGAAGTCTTCCATCTTTTCGCCAGGGAGCCCGACAATCACATGTGTCGTTACTGTGAGGCCAGCAGCTTGGCAACGCTTTACGGCATCTTCAAATTCGGCAAGTGTATGGCGGCGATTAATGCCGGCAAGTGTTAAATCATTTGCTGTTTGCAAACCGATTTCAACAATAATTGGCTTTTTGCTGTTGATTTCGGCAAGGTAAGCGATCTTGTCATCTTCAAGGCAATCCGGGCGCGTTCCAATCGCGAGGCCCGCAATTTCCGGATGCTTGATAATCGGGTCGATGATGCCTTTCAAATGTTCAAGCGGCGCATGCGTATTCGTGTACGGCTGCAAGTAGGCGAGGATGCCTGCATTCGGGTACTTGTCGCGAAGCTTTGGAACAAATTTTTCGAGCTGCTCCTGAATAGAAACTTTAGCTTCGTCAAAAACAGGACTGAAACTGCGGTTGTTGCAGTAGCTGCATCCCGAAAATCCCTTGGTTCCATCGAGGTTCGGGCAGCTCATTCCTCCATTGAGCGGGAGCTTGCGTACCTTGAGGTAGTTGGGGAAAAGTTCCAAAAGTAAATCGCGATAAGGTTTGTAATGCATGTCTTAAAGATATAAATAAATCGAGTGTGAAAAATGTCAATGATGCGTAGAATGGACGATTGTATCAATTTCTATGTTTCGTTTAATCAAGCTATCTTTAATAAAAATTGATTTCATTTTTAACTGATAGGAGGTGTCATGAATGGTCGTGTCAAAAATGAATTTTTCGTTATATCTTCGACCTTTAATTTTTTTATTTGTTTCGTATACTATTCCATTTTTAAATAAGAACTCTTTCTTTAATTTAACTTTTATGGAATCGGGTTTTATAGAATCTGTATTATCGGTT